>JACDJB010000238.1_pt1 | contig 68324 bp, 66 predicted proteins | sample 7454121 | NCBI WGS metagenome assembly JACDJB01 (sample SAMN14253290, study PRJNA609438) | sludge metagenome | isolation source: sludge after 25d culture with pyrite | collected 2018-12-20 | reverse complement strand
GGCCCCCGTGATCGTGGGCACTTCACTGGCGTGGGCCGACGGCGTTTTTTCTTTATTCCCGGCTTTGGCCGCCGGCTTGGTGGCGCTGCTGCTGCAAGTGGGGGCAAATTTGGCCAATGATTATTTTGACGGGATCAACGGGTACGGGCCGTGGGTGCTTCTGCCGCTGCTCACACTGCCCCTGGCAATGCACTGGTCCGGTTTTGTCAGTCGGCATGCCGATGCTGCTTTGAACCGTGCCCTGGCCGGAACCGCCAATCTGACGCTGATTTTCGCGGTTTTGTTTGCCATCGGTCTGGCCGCCTGGGTATAGACAAAAAGTCGGGCCGTCATGGATCCCTGAGACCAACCAAAACGGCTCACAGGGACGAACATCCCCTGTGCGCTTGTCCGGCGGGGCCGGCGGGCAGTTGTTTACCCCAACCCGCCCGGCAAAATCTGAATGAGGGCCTCACGGAACCTCCCACTTGCCCGGGTTCATGATCCGGTTGGGGTCGAGGCATTCCTGGACCCGCCGGATGAAACGCGCCGTATGGGGCTCCATCTTGGCCAGAACCATCTGCTGGGCCGATTTTTCTCCTTTCCAGATCATGCCGCCCAGTTCCAGGGTGGTACGGTTGGATTCCGCCAGCGCCAGGCGCGCCCGCTCGATGTCCGCCTCGTCCCCGCGGTTGAAGGAGTAGTTGAAGCCGAACATGATGCTGTTTCCCAAAAGCACCTGATGCACGTAGGAGCAGACCATGCCGTGCTTGTGAGCAATCTCGATCCCCCGGCGCCAGGCCGCCGGCACCTGGTCGATGGGCAGAATGGCCCCGGTGTACTGAAACCCGCCTCCCTTGCGGAAATCGGCAGCCAAGGCGGCCAGGGGCGGCACATCGAGGAAACGCTTTTCCAGGGCCGGATGAAGGTTGGCGACAAAGGAAATGCGGTCATCCCCCTTGAAGTTCGAGAGCAGCCGCTGGTAGGCCTCCTTCTTGAGGGCCAGCTCCGCCTCGAAGTGCCCGGAGAGAATCACCACGAGGAAGCAATGGTTCATCCAGTCCGGCTTTTCCTGCATGATGAGAAAGAAATCCTCCGCCATGTCCAGGTACATGATCTCGGCGATGGCCTCGGGAAGCAGGTCGATATCATCGGTCTGAAAGACGATGACCTGGCGAAATTTGGGCTTGGGGAAAAGCTTCAACGAAATTTTGGTCACGATGCCCGTGGTGCCGTACCACCCCACGAACAGTCCGGCCAGATCGGGCATCGGCCCCCGGGAAAACCATTTTCCCCCCAGGGCGCAGGCGCCGATGTGGGTGATCTCTCCGGTGGGCAGCACCACCTCCATCCCGGCGATCATGTCCGAGTTGATCCCGTAGCGCGGCGAGATGTGGCCGTGGCCGTGGATCAGGGCGTTGGCCGTCACCGTGGCGGTGGGCGGGGCCTCCGGGGTGGAGTGCTGAAAGCGGGGATGGTGCTTTTTCAGGTATTCGCGCAATGCGCCCTGGGAAACGCCGGCCTCGATGACCACGTAGCGGTTGATCTCGTCCACTTCCAGGATGCGGTCCATCCGCTTCATGTCCAGCACGATGCCGCCGCGCTCCGGCACCACGATACCCGAGAGGGTCAGTCCGGCGCCCACCGGGGTGACGGGGACCTTATCGCGGTTGGCCAGCACGAGGATCCTGCTGATTTCTTCCGCCGTTTTCGGCAGCACGACATAATCGGCCCGACCGGGCGGCTGGGCTCCGGAATCCCGGGAATAAATGAACAGCTCCGCCGGATCGTTGGACACCCGGTCCGCTCCCACGATATCCACCAACGCGTTCATGAACGGCATGGCGTTCTCTCCATTAAAAGTGAGCTAACGTTGAAAGTGAGCTAAAGTTACGAGTGATCTAAAGTGAACTAAAGTTAAAGGATTACGGGCATTCTATGAGTCTGCGAACGCGGTACACCGGCACTTTAGCCACTCGTAATTTTATTCACTTTAGTCATTTTAGTCATTTTAGTCATTATTAACTTTAGCTCACTCGTAACTTTAGCTCACTCGCAACTTTAGCTCACTCGTAACTTGTCATCCCCCCATGCATTCCAGCACCAGATCGGACAACTCGCGCACCTGGAGGCGCTGTTCGAGATTCTTGGATTTGACGGCATCCTCGAGCATCACCGTGCAGATGGGACAGGCGGTGACGAGAAGCTGCGCCCCGGTTTCAGCGGCCTCCGTCACCCGTGCGGCGGCCGAGGTATCCGGCCCGCTGCAAACCAGATCGGTGAAGAAATTGCCCCCCCCGCCACCGCAGCAGAGGCTGTCCCCCTGGTTGCGGGGCATTTCCACCCGCTCGATGCCGGGCAGCCGGTCGAGAACGCGGCGCGGGGTGTCGTAGTCCTTGTTGTGCCGGCCCAGGTAGCACGGATCGTGAAAGGTCGCCTTGCGCACACTCCCGGAGCCGGCCTGGCCGGGGAACCCGTCCGGCGTCAGGATCTCATCGACGAGCTGCGTGTAGTGCCGTACGGTGAAATTCCCTCCCCACCGGGGGTAATCGTTCTTGATGGCGTTGTAGCCGTGGGGCGAAAGGGTGACGATTTTTTCCACGCCGGCCTGCCGGAAGGTCTCGATGTTGCGTTTGGCCAGGTGCTCGAACAACTCGATCTCGCCCAGGGCCCTGGCATCGTTTCCGTCGGAGCCTTCATTTTCTCCCAGAATACCGAAGGAGACGCCCAGTTTCAGCAGCAGCCGGGCCACGGAGCGGGCCATTTCCATCCCCCGGCCGTCAAAGGATCCCACATCGCCGACATAAAACAGATACTCGGCGTCCGTCGTGTAGGACGGAACCCCCAATTCCTTAGCCCATTGGCCGCGTTTTTTTTGCGGCATCTTGTAGGGATTCCCGTGGGCCAACAGGCGGGTGAGGTAGTCGCGCACCGGCGGCGGCACCGTGCCCTGGTGCACCATCTCTGCCTTGGCGGCGATGAAGGCCTCGAGGATCGATTCCCTGAACTTGTCAAAAATGCAATGCTCGACGCAGTTGCCACAGGTGGCGCAGGAAAAGAAAATCTCTTGCAGCCGGGGGTCGGTCCGGACCTGGCCGTTGAGCCAGGCGCGGATCAGCCACATCCGACCGCCGGGGGAAAAGGACTCGAACCGGTATTTGAGGTAAGCGGGGCAGTTCAGGCTTCCGTAATCTGAGGGCAGCTTGCAGAATCCACAGCGAAAACAGCGGTGAAGAATCTCTTCGTGCTCCATCTCTCAGCCTTTCGTCATAAGACAAAACCCCGACCGCCTGCTTGGGGCGACCGGGGTTTCAGATCTCAACTGCCATGAGACGCTCCTTTTTCAGTCTACTCAAGGTTTTCAGCCATACCAAAGCTGGGCGGTCAAGTCAAACGGGGTGTCGAAAATCGCCGGTCTGGTGGGTTCGCCATGCGGACCGGCCACCCGCCAAAATTTGACCTCGGCCGAAACTCATGCTAAAAAAGCAGCCACGTTTTGAGTTCTTTTTCTCACCGCTGTCTTCTCCCCAAACCGCCTTACCGTCGACTGGAACGGCGATGCTCGGAAAGTGGCTGATTTCCATCTACCTGGGGGCGCTGATCTGCGCAACGGGACTCTGGGTCCCGCCGGCCCAGGCGACGGATGCCTATGCTCGCCAGACGGGCAAAGGTTGCATCTTCTGCCACCAGGAGAGCACCGGCGGGCAGCTCCGCACCGCCGGCTTCGCCTACATCCGCAACGGATACCGTTATCCCATCAGCCAGGCGGTCCTCGACAAGGCCGAGGCCCTCCAGGGGCCCCTTCACAAAACCCTGCGGTTCGTGGTCGGCTACCTGCATCTGTTGGCCGCGGTGATTTTCTTCGGCGCGATCTTCTACATCCACCTTTTCGTGCGGCCCACCCGGCTCACCGGCGGCCTGCCCAGGGCCGAGCGCATCCTGGGGCTGAGCTGCATGGCAACGCTCACCGTCACCGGGGTTTATCTCACCTGGGCACGCATGGACCGATGGGCCCAGTTCTGGGACAACACCTTCGGTCGCATGCTCACCGTCAAGATTTCCCTCTTCGCTCTCATGGTCGCCATCGGCTTGGCCGCCGTGACCGTGGTCCACCGCAAGATGCGGGCGGCGGCCAAGGCCACGCTCCCCGCCGGTGGCGACGGAGCCCTGACCCCAACGGCCCTGGCGGCCGCCGACGGGCAGGCGGGCCGACCTTGCCACGTCATCTACGAGGGCAAGGTCTACGACGTTTCTTCAAGCGAACGCTGGCAGGACGGTCGCCACTTCGGCAAGCACCAGGCCGGCGCCGATCTCACCGCCGCCATGGCCGGCGCGCCCCACGGCGCGGAGGTGCTCGATCGCTTCACCTGCCTCGGGGCCCTGGCCACCGGCAGTCCGGCGCCGGTGCCCGATGCCCGGGTGCGCCGGGTCTTCGTGGTCATGGCTTACACCAATCTGGTACTGATCTTTTTGATCCTGGCCTGCATCGCCGTCTGGCGCTGGGATTTTCCCGTTCGCCTGATGGCCGAAACCCGGCCCGAGGCCATCGCCGGCCGCACCTGCATCGACTGTCACCGCCAGAAAACCCCGGCCATCGTGGCCGAGTGGACCCAGAGCGCTCACGGTCGGCTCGATGTCGACTGCTACAAGTGCCATCGCGCCAACGGCGAGGAGCTGATCCTCAAAACTCATCTCACCCATGACAAAACCCCCATCTCGCCGGTGGTCTCGCCGATCCATTGCAGCGGTTGCCACCCGAAGGAAGCCGAACAGTTCGCCCGCAGCAAGCATGCCAACACCCATCGGATCATGTGGCAAATCGACGACTGGCTCAACGATGGCATGAGCAACGCCATCGAGCGCACCACCGGCTGTCTGGCCTGTCACGGCACCGAAGTGAAGCTGGTGGACGGCAAACCCGTGGCCGGCACCTGGCCCAACGTGGGCATCGGCCGCCTCAACCCGGACGGCAGCAAGGGCAGTTGCAGCAGTTGCCACACCCGGCATCGGTTTTCCATCGAGGAAGCGCGCAAGCCGGAAGCCTGCGACCAGTGTCACCTCGGGCCGGATCACCCCCAGATTGAAATCTACAACGAGAGCAAGCACGGTACGCTCTACCACGCCGAAGGATACCGCTGGCAGTTCGACCCGGACGACCGGCGCTGGACCGCCGGGCGCGACTTCCGGGCGCCCACCTGTGCCGCCTGCCACATGTCGGCCGCCGGCGACGTGCCCCCCAGCCACGACGTCACCGAGCGCCTCGCCTGGGAAACCCAGGCCCCGCTCACCGTTCGGCCCGCGGATTTCAAGCCTTTTCCGGCTGAAACGGATTGGCAATTCGAACGCGCCAGGATGATGACCGTCTGCCGTCAGTGCCATGCCGAGTCCTGGGCCAAAGATCACTTTGACAATTTCGACGCGGCCGTGGCACACTACAACGAAACGTACTACCGCCCCGCCCGACAGCGCATGGACGCCCTTTACAAGGCTGGTCTGCTGTCAGATGAACGCTACTTCGACGAACCGCTGGAATGGGAATTTTACGAGTTGTGGCACCATGAGGGTCGCCGGGCCCGCATGGGGGCCGCCATGATGGCCCCGGACTATGCCTGGTGGCACGGCTTTTACGAGTTGAAGCACCGCTTCAACCACGTCATGGATGCGGCCCGGGACCTGGAGACCGGCGGCGCGCCGTCCCCACGGTGGGACGATTTCCCCGGACGCTTTCAGGAGGTATCGCCATGAAACGCTACATCATCGCCGCAGTGCTGGTCGGCGTGGGGATCCTGGTCGCCTTCCCGCTGTTCTCCATGACCTACTACACCATGGTGCGCACCTCGACCCCCGAATTCTGCGCCTCCTGCCACGAGATCAAGCCGGCCGTCATGGCCTGGCGGGCCTCGACCCACACCAACAACGCCGTCGGGGTTGTGGTCGACTGCATGGACTGCCACCTGCCGGCCCCTCACCGGACCTTCGAGTTTTTCTTCGTCAAAACCGCCCACGGCGTCAAGGACGTGGTGAAGCACTTTCTCATCGACGAGTACGATCGGGAGAAAAACCGGCAGGCCGCCTACGCGAGCTTTTCCAACGAGGAATGCGAGAAATGCCACCGCAGCCTGCTCACCATGCCCCATAACCGGGGGGCGATGAAGGCCCACCGCAGCGTGGTCCATGCCCGCCCGGGCTACGAGAAAAAATGCATCGACTGCCATTACGACCTGGTACACGACGATAAGGCCCAAGTGATGTTCCGCCAGTACCGCAAAACCCCTTACCAGGCAAAGGGACTGCGGGTTGAAAAACTGGAGATGGAACGTCCACAACCAGCGAAAGGAGTGTGACGATGAGAAAGATGCCTTTTGCGGTCTGCCTTGGAGCGGCCCTGCTGATGATCGCCGGGAGCGCCGCCGCCGAGCAGCCCAACTTTGCCAAGGTGAAGGAGTACCGCATTGAGCGCAGCGTCCCGCCCGAAGCCCAGGCCTGTATCGAGTGCCACCGGGCCACCACCCCGGGCATCTTCGCTGACTGGGCCAAGAGCCGGCATGCCAACGCCAACATCACCTGCCTCGACTGCCACCTGGTCCAGCCCGGTGACGTGGACATCGCCAAGGATCACGAAAAATACTATGGCCGTTCGGATCTGCCCTACGGGGAGGATCAGTACAAGGTGCCTATCGCCTCCATCGTCACCCCCAAGGATTGCTCCCGCTGCCATCCGGACGAGACCACCCAGTACAGCCGCTCAAAACACGCCAACACCATCGAGATCGTTTGGAAGATCGACCCCTGGCTCAACGACGGGATGAACTCGGACAACGAGCGCAAGACCGGCTGTTTCAACTGCCACGGGACCGTGATCGCCATCGATGCCGATGGCAATATCGACCCGGCCACCTGGCCCAACGCCGGCGTCGGGAGGGTCAACCTGGACGGCAGCAAGGGATCGTGCACTTCGTGTCACACCCGTCACCGCTTTTCCATTGCCGAAGCGCGCATGCCCGAAGCCTGCGACCAGTGCCACCTGGGCCCCGACCACCCCCAGATCGAAATCTTCGAGGAGTCCAAGCACGGCACGATGTACCACGCTTACAAGGACGAGTATAACTTCGACGCCGCCGGCGGCACCTGGACCGCTGGCGTCGACTACCGGGCCCCCACCTGCGCGGGTTGCCACATGTCCGGCTCGGGCAAGGTGTTCACCACCCACGACGTCACCGAACGCCTCTCGTGGGAAACCCAGGCGCCCCTCACGGTTCGGCCATCGGAATTTGCCGCCTTCCCGGCCCAAACCGACTGGCAAACCGAGCGCAACAAGATGAAGGACGTCTGCCGCCAGTGCCATGGGGACTCCTGGATCAATGACTTCTACGCCGGCTTCGACAAGGCGGTGGAAGAGTACAACGAAATCTACTACAAACCGGCCCGGGCGATGATGGACGACCTTTACGCCAAGGGGCTGCTGGACAAGACGAAGTACTTCGACGAACGTCTGGAGCTGGAATTCTACGAACTCTGGCACCATGAGGGACGCCGTGCCCGCATGGGCGCCATGATGATGGCGCCCGACTACTCCTGGTGGCACGGCTTCTATGAGGTGAAGTTCCGCTTTGCCAACCTCATGGAAGAGGCCGGCCACCTGATCGAAACCGGTGAAAAGGCCTACGTCGCCAAGGACTTCCCCAACGCCACGGGGAGCACCGAGCGGCCCAAGGCGGTTTTTCCGCAATAAGGCTTGAAGAAAATCAAACGCGGGTCGAGGGCTGCGCTCAACGCGGCCTTCGACCCGCGTATTTTTTTGAAACTGGAAACTTGGCGGGTCACGCTGTTTTATCAAGGCACCGCCCGCCGTTTCCCGGTTTCAAATTTCGAATTTCAAGTTTCCAGCTTCATTTTTCTCAGACAATTCTTGCAAATCCCGTCGATGCGGATCTCTATCTTGTCGATGCGGCCGGGAAAGGTCCGCCGCAGCCAGGTGGTATCCATCGGTAGGCTGGCGGGGCTGAGGCAATCCATCTGCCCGCAGCGGGTGCAGTAGAAATGCGGATGGGGAGGGTGATCGGTGTCTGCGGCCAGGCCGTAATGAAAGGCACGACCACCGCTGCTGAGACGCTCCAGGATACCGTGACGAACCAATCGTTCGAGGATCCGATAGACCGTGACCCGGTTCACCGAGGACGAACGCGCCAGGGTGCGATGGATGTCACCGGCGGACAGGGGGGAGAGGCTGCCATCCAGCACCTCCAATACCCGCAGCCGGTTCGTGGTGACAGCCAACCCGGCATCGGTGAGCAAGGCCGCAAAATCACGGTGTGGCGACGTGTTCGATTTCATCCTCATCCTGGGCCTGCTTCTTGGCAACGGTTTCTCCGGCGGTTTGGCCACGACGCAGGAGCTTCCGGAAGCTCTCACACGCCCGGGTGGCAAAAAAACCGCCCCCGGCCACCACGATAATCGCCGCTCCCGAGGTCAGGTCGAAGGCATAGGCCAGCCATAGACCGGAAATGGTGAAAACCGCCCCCAGGAGGCTGGCGCCGATCATCATCTGCTTCAAGGTCCGGGCGTACGGTTCCATGATAAACGGCGGTATGGTCAACAGGGCGATGACAAGGATCAAGCCCACCACCTGGATCACCATCACCACCGTCACCGCCAGCAGCCCGATGAGCAGGAAGTAGAGGGGAACCACCGGCACGCCGCGGACCCGGGCGAATTCCTCGTCGTAGCTCATGGCAATCAGATCCTGGTAGTACCAGCCCACCAGCAAGGCGATGACCAACCCCATGCCCCCCATGATCCACAAGTCCCGACCGGGCACCGTCAGGATGCTGCCGAACAGGTAACTCATCAGGTCCACGTGGTAACCGGGGGTCAAGTCGATGAGAATGATCCCGATGGCCATGCCCAATGCCCAGATGACACCGATCACGGTGTCGGCCCGATGCTTGGCCCGCAGGGTCACGGCGGCCATGATCATGGCGGCGATCAACGAAAATCCCAACGTGCCCAGCAGGTAGGGCCAGCCGAAGAAAAAGGCCATGCCGATCCCGCCGTAGGCGGCGTGGGCGACACCACCGGAGAGAAACACGATGCGGTTGACCACCACCAGGGTGCCCATGATCCCGCAGATCACGCTGGCCAGCAGGCCGGCCATCAGGGCGTTGCGCATGAAATCGTAGCTGAGGGCCTCGATCATGTCACGGCTCCCGGGGGTGTTCTTTGAGGACGCGGTGGGGCACCAGGCCATGGGCGACCAGCTCGATGGGACAGGCCTCCTCCGCGGTTCCCGGATACATGGCGTCAAACATTTCCGCCGTGATTTCCGCTTGGTGATGATAGTGGAGGCTCTTGTTCACACAAGCCACGGACTTGATATAGGTGGAGATGGCCATGAGGTCGTGGCTCACCACCAGGATGGTGATGGATTCGTTCAACGTCTTCAGATTCCGGTAAAAATCGGTCTGTCCCTTACTGTCGATACTCGCCGTGGGCTCGTCCAGGAGCAGCAGTCGGGGCTCGGCCACCAAGGCACGGGCGATGAATACCCGTTGGCGCTGACCCCCGGACAGGGAACCGATGCGCCGGTGGGCCAAGTCGGCCATTTCCATCTGTGCCAGGGCCTTCAACGCCTTGCGGCGCTGCTGGCCGGCACTGCCGGCGTCTTGGATGTGGATCAGTCCCATCTCCACCACGTCCAGGGCCGTCACCGGAAAACTGCGGTTGATATTCACGTCCTGGGGTACGTAGCCGATCTGGCGCGAGGCCTTGCGCGGCGACTGCCCCAGGATACGAATGGTGCCGGATTGGGGCTTCAGAAGCCCGAGCATCAGCTTGAGCAGCGTGGTCTTGCCCCCACCGTTGGGGCCGATGAGGGCCACGAAGTCACCGGACTGGATCTCGAGGTTCACGTCGCGCAGGGCCACCTGCCCGTTGTAGGAAAACCAGAGATGGCGAATGTCGATTATCGGTGTCGGCATGGCAATTGTCGTTCCTATCTGAGCGCTGCTTCAAATTTGGCCGCCACCTCGTTCATGTTGGCGAACCAGTCGGCCGGCAAGGCATCGGCCGTTAAGATCCGCGCGTCGATCTCCCGGGCCACCAACTCGGCGCTGCGGCGCGAAAATTGGGGTTGGACGAAGATCACCCGGATCCCGTGCCGGCGGGCGATTTCCACCAGTTCCTGAAGGTGGGCCGGCTTGGGCGCCTTGCCTTCCAGTTCGATGGGGACCTGAATCAGACCGTAAGCATCGGCAAAATACCCCCACGCCGGATGAAAGACCATGAAACGCATCCCCCGGCGCTGGGCGAAGCTTTGTTGCAAGCGTTGATCCAGAGCATCAAGACGTGCAACAAAGTTGCGCCAATTGGCCTCGTAAAATTCCTCCCCGACCGGGTCCATCGCCACCAGCGCCTCCAGGATCGCGCGCGCCTGAACCTTCACCAACGGTGGCGACAGCCACACGTGCGGATCGAAAATACCGTGGTCGTGATCGGCTTCAGCGGAACTTTTCGCACCGTGGTAGTGGGCCGCCATGGTGCGCTTGGAGATGCCGGCATCGGTGTGAACGATGCGCATGGCCGGGTTGGCCGCGGCGATGCGCGGCAGCCAGACGGCCTCGAAGGGGGCGCCAACGGCAAAGTAGATCCTTGCACGGGTCAGGCCTGCCATCTGCTGGGCCTTGGGTTCGTATGTGGCCGGATTGGCTCCGGGCAGCACCATCACCGCCACCGTTACCCGGTCCTTGGCAATCTGCTGCACGAAATCGCGTTGCGGCAGGATACTGACATACACCAACGGGGATTCGTCGGCGGTGGCCGCCCCGGCCAACCCCCAGCAACATCCCATCAACAAGATAAAAAAACACCAGCGACGCATCCGGAGGCCCCCCTGAACAATCTGAATTCCCGCACAGCTACGATATGCAACTATATTGCATTCAAGGGTTTTGGCAAGAGAAACCTCGTCGGGCAAGCAAAGGAGCAAAGCGACGAAGAATTTCTTGACGCCTGAAACCGCCTCCCGCCTTTTTTCCCAACTGCAGATTCCTCGCTGGCGCTCGGAATGACACCTGGAAAAGGTTGTCATCCCGGGGTGCCGTCGCCGCACGCCTCGTGCTTGATTCCATCAACTTTCGATCTACGAGAAGCAACGAGGGATCCGCGGTCAAGAACGTGGACGGGTCCCGGCCAGCGAGCCTTTCCGGTGCCGGACACCGTCAATCGATCATGGTGTACATCCGGAAGCCGCCGGTGAGATTCTTGGCGTTGAAACCGTGCTGCACCATCATCCGCACACCGATGTAGGAACGCTGGCCCACATAGCAATAAGACCAGATCTCGCGGTCCTTGGGCAGCTCGCCCAGCCGGGGGCGCAGTTCGTCGATGGGAATGTTCACCGCCCCCGGCACGTGCCCCGAAGCGTATTCCTCGGCGGTGCGCACGTCCAGGACGAACACGTCGGCCGCCGACAGGTCCTCCCAGTAAACGGTGGGCACATCACCGCGCAGAAAATTGGCCGCCACCATCCCGGCCACGTTCACCGGATCCTTGGCCGAACCGTACTGCGGGGCGTAGCAGAGTTCCGAGGCTTCCAGGTCGTAGACGGTCCCCCGGTGCTGCAAGTGGGTGGCGATGACGTCGATGCGTTTGTCGACGCCTTCCTTGCCCACGGCCTGGGCGCCGAGGATCCGGCCGTCACTGCGGTCGAAGATCAACTTCAGCGTCAAGGTCTCCGCATCGGGATAGTAGCCGGCATGGTGATCGGGGTGGATGTAGATCTTGGCGTAGGGCCAGCGCTGGCCCTCCGGGTCCAGTCGCCGCAAGGTTTTCTCCGTCACCCCGGTGGCCGCCACCGCCAGCCCCATGATCCCGCAGATGGAGGTGGCCTGAACGCCCCGGAAGGACGGATACAGCTCCTTTTTGCCGCAAATGACGTTGGCGGCGATCCGCCCCTGGCGGTTGGCCGGGCCGGCCAGGGGGACCATGGCGGGCATCCCGGTGACATGATCCACCACCTGCACCGCGTCTCCCACCGCCCAGATGTGGGGATCGCTGGTTTGCATCCACTCGTCCACCAAGATGCCGCCCCGCTCGCCGATGGCCAGCCCCGCCTCGGATGCCAGACGGGTCCGCGGCCGCACGCCGGCGGCCATGATCACCAGGTCGGTTTCCAGGTGACGCCCGTCGCCCAGGGTCACGTCGAGGCTCTGGCCTGCTCCTTTGGCAAAACCGGCCACGCCGCATCCCAGTTCCACTTCCACCCCCGCTTCCACCAGATGCTGATGGGCAAAGGCGGCCATCTCCACGTCCAGGGCCGGCATGATCTGATGCTGCATCTCCACGATGGTCACCTCGATACCGAGGCGGTGGAGGTTTTCGGTCATCTCCAGGCCGATGAATCCGCCCCCCACCACCACGGCCCGTTTGACTTTCCGGGTGCGGATCCAGTCCAGAATCCGTCGGGTATCGGGGATGGTCCAGAGGGTGAAGATGCCGTCGAGGTCGATCCCGGGCAGGCGAGGACGGATGGGGGCCGATCCCGGGGCCAGCACCAAGGCGTCATAGGGCCACTCTTCCACTTGGTCGGTGGCCAGTTGGCGTACCCGGAGCCGGCGCCGGGCCGGGTCCACCGCTTCCACGTTGCACTCGGTGCGCACATCGATGTTGAACCGTTCCCGAAACACTTCCGGGGTGGCCACCAACAGATCGTCCTCACGAACAATGACCCGCCCCACATAGTAGGGCAGCCCGCAGTTGGCGAAGGAAACATAGGGCCCTCGTTCACAGAGGACGATCTGGGCATGCTCGTCCAGGCGCCGGGCCCGGGCGGCGCACGAGGCACCGCCAGCCACGCCGCCGACAATGAAAATCCGTTTGGCTTCAGCCATGATGACGCTCCATTATGAAAGAAAAAAGGAACCGCCCCGGCACGCCTGCCGCGACGGTGACATTCAACCCGGACAAATACCGTGCATCACGGACGCAATGAAGGGCATCGCCCGCCCAGGGGTCAGTCGACGGATTTCCCTCCGCACCTGCCCCGTTTCTTCATATCCCGCCGGTGGGCACCGGCGCTCAGGTCGCCAGGGACCAGAAAAAGGCCAAGGCCCCGGCCATCACAAAGTGGGTCTCGATGAGAAACTCCAGCCGCACCCCGGGATGAATCCGGCCCCGGGTGTAGGCGGCCAGCACTAGGTACAAAAACAGGGGACAAGCCAGCAGCAACAGTGCCAGCGGACTGATCAACCCCCACAGGCCGCCTGCCGCCAGTCCCGCGGCCGCCAGGACCAGGGCCGCCTGGAGCAGCCGCATGGTGGCCGCTTCGCCCATCATCACCGGCAGCGTTTCCTTGCCCACGATCCGGTCTCCCTGGACGTCGAGGATATCGAAAAAGGCCGTGCGCGCAAAGACCAGAAGGGCACAGATGGCAAACACCACCCAGGCCGCGGCATCGATCCGCCCGATTTGCGCCAGGGCCGGCAGAATCGCCGCCACGATGGCCCAGGCCAAGGCGATGAGCAGTGTCTTGGAGCCGGGCAGGTCCCGAATCCGCCGAATCCGCCATCCCGCACGCGCCGGCACCAGGTTCAGGTTGTAGGACAAGCCCAACAGGCTCATGACGGCCAAAACGATGAACGCCTCGATACCGGCCTGAAATGCCATCAACAGGCCCAGCCCGCCGGAAACCAGTGCCAGCATCGCCAGAGCGAATCGATGGGACTGATAAAAGTGAGCGCGTCCCGGATCGTTGTAACGGTCTTCCTTCTGTCCCGTCAGATTGTTGAGCACGTGCATGGACTGGACATAGAGGGCCGCCAGAAGCACCAGCGGCCAGACCGGATCCAGCCGCTGCAACTGGATGCAGGCGTAGCAGAGGCCGCCGGCGCCCACGGCCACGTAGGTGTTGGCACGCAGAAGGATCTGCTGAAAGCGATAACACAGGTGACGCCAGGCCCCGCCCCGCTCGACGGGCAGGGTCTCCAGGCGCCGGCAGATCCGCTTGATGATCCAGTTGGGCGTGGAGGCACCGGCCGTCACAGCCACCGAGCGGGCACCGGACAGAAAATCGGGATCCAGCTCCGCCTCGGTTTCCACGTGAACGGTGGGCTTGCCGCTGGCGGCGGCGATTTCCGCCAAGCGCCGGGTGTTCCCGCTGCTGCGGCCGCCCACCACCACCACGGCGTCGGCCGTTTCGGCCAACCGCCGTACCTCGGCCTGTCGGCGGGCTGTCGAGTCACAAATGGTATCGAATACCTTGTAGTGGGGATGGTGTTCGGCGGCCCAGCGCTGGACGGCATCGAAAAAATTCTTGTTCTGGGTGGTCTGCGCCACGATGATGGCCCGTTCGAAGGCCGGCAGCGCTTCCAGATCCGCCATCCGGCTCACCACCCGGCCGAAAGCGCCGGCATACCCCAACAAGCCCGTCACCTCAGGGTGATCCCGATCTCCGATGATGAGGGTGGCATATCCCTGACCGGCGTGTTTGCGGATGATGGTCTGCACCTTGATCACCCGCGGGCAGGTGGCATCAATGACGGTGAAGCCCGCCGCTTCGAGCTGCTCGCGGGTCTCCGGGGGGACCCCGTGGGCCCGAATCAGCACTGTGCCCGTTCCCCGCGCCGGGATTTCGTCGAGGACAGAAATCCCTTTTTCCCGTAGCATTTCAAGAACTTGCGGATTGTGAATAAGCGGCCCGTACGTGTAGATGGGCCCCTGGCACTGGCCGGGGGCGGACAAGACCATCTCGACGGCCCGTCGCACGCCCATGCAGAAACCGGCCGTCTTGGCGATGACCAGTCTCATCTTGCCGTCAAGGGACGTCGCGAAGGGTGGATCACGGTTGGCACGGGGAAGCCCATCGAAGTCTATTCAGCCGCCAGAAAAACCTTGTGATCCACCAGGCTCAGGGAGTGAATGCGAGCCTTGAAGAATTTCTGTTCACCGAAGATGTTTTCCAGGCGCAACCCATCCTCTACGGGCTCCACCTTGTCGACGGCTTCCATCACCAGGCGGGGTTCATCCTTTTCCATCAGGTAGGCATTGGCTTCACACATTTCCGCGTCCTTACACGCCCTGCCCCAGAAATGGGACCAGGTGCTCTTCAATGAGTTGTTCGATGAGTCGTGGCAACGGGATGGCGGGCGCCCCGACAATGGCCACCCGTTCCTGGGAAAGGGGCAGCAGGATCTTGGGACATCCACTGCTGGCCACGGCTTCGGCCATGGGGACCGTCACCTCCCCCATCATGCTATGGGCCATGATAATACCGATGGGACCGAGGATCAAATCGACCCGACGCACCGTCTGGACGATGGCATTTTCCCCCGAAGCCCCCCGGTTGGCCTTGGCCTTGAGCATTTGCGCCGTGGCGATGGCATTGGTACCCAGCGCAAGGATTTCAATGGACTCTCCGTAGCGGGCCTTGATTTGCCGGATCAGCGCACTGCCGATCCCCCCGCCTTGCCCGTCGATCACACAGATGGTTTTCATGCGCTCCTTCCGGTCCACCGTCTCAGCCCGCGGCAAATGAAATGAGGTAGGCTATCAGATCCCCTGAATCGGGTCAACGAACCACCGCATGCAAATCGGGGCTGGATTTTCCCTGGGATTGCCGGTTACACTGGCGGCCGACATGAATCCCCGCGCCATCCGACATGCCGCGCTCCTCATCGCCGCGTTGAGCGCCTTTTTAACGCCGTTCATGGGCTCGGCGGTGCATATCGCCATGCCGGCCATCGAGGCCGATTTCGGCATCGACGCCGTGGTGTTGAGCTGGGTGGCCAACGCCTACCTGCTCGCCGCGGCCGTGGCCCTGGTGCCGGCCGGACGGGCAGCGGACATCTACGGGCGGCGGCGTGTCTTCATTTGGGGTAACCTCATTTTCACCCTGTCCTCGGGACTTTGCGCCCTCGCCGACAGCGCGGCTCTGCTCATCGGCGCGCGGATCGTTCAGGGGGTCGGCAGCGCCATGCTCTTTGCCACCGGCATCGCCATCGTCACCGCTGTCTATCCGGCGCAAAAGCGCGGTACGGTCCTGGGGGTCAACGTGGCCGCCGTCTACGTGGGACTTTCCTGCGGGCCGTTCGCCGGCGGGCTGCTCACCGATTGGTTTGGCTGGCCGGCGGTCTTCTGGTCGGTGGTGCCGCTGGGCCTGGCGGCGGTGGGACTGACCCTCGGCTGGCTGCGCAGTGAGTGGGCCGAGGCGCGGGGCGAGCCCTTCGATTGGCCCGGGTCCCTGATCTATGCCGCCGCCCTGACGTTTCTGATGCTCGGCCTGTCGCGCCCTCCATCGACGGTGGGCGCCACCCTGGTCTTTACCGGTCTGATCTGCCTGGGCGGTTTCGCCATCTGGCAGCTCCGTACCGGCGCCCCGGTGTTCGATGTCCGCCTGTTTTCCCGCAGCCGGGTCTTCTCCTTCTCCTGCCTGGCCGCCCTGGTTCACTACGCGGCCACCTTCGCCGTCACCTTCCTCATGAGCATCTACCTCCAACAGGTCAAGGGGCTCGATCCCCGGAGCGCCGGGCTGGTGATGATGAGCCAACCGGTGATGATGGCGTTGTTCTCCCCCTTGGCCGGCCGCCTCTCGGACCGGATCGAGCCGGGGTATATCGCTTCCCTCGGCATGGGCCTCACCGCAACGGGCCTGATGCTGCTCACCGTCCTAGACGGCACCAGCCCCCTGACGTTCATCGTGGCCTGCCTCATTCTCCTCGGTCTGGGGTTCGCCCTGTTTTCTTCCCCCAACGTGAACGCAATCATGGGAGCCGTTGAGCAGCGTTACTACGGTGTCGCCGCCGGGGCCGTGGGGACCATGCGGCTGCTGGGCCAGATGCTGTCCATGGGCATCGCCACCCTGATCATCGCCAGCCGCATGGGCCGCCTGGCCACGTCCGCCGCGCCGGAGCTGTTCGTCGAAAGCGCCCGCATCGCCTTGTGGATCTTCTCGGTGCTCTGCGTGCTGGGCATTTTTCTCTCCCTCTCCCGGGGCCGCCTGCGGTCCGGCGAGGCATCGACGTAAACAAAAGCCGTGCTGCGGATCATCTGCCTGCAAAAATACCGCTCCGGGTACCGGGGGGTTATCGAAGAGCCGGAAAACTGGGTGATGTTCCAGTTCTCCCACCGCCACGGCCTGCGCCGCCTCACCGTCTACCCCCGCTCCGATTTCCGGGACTATTCCCATTTCATCGGGATGATGAGCCGTTTCATCCCTGCCAACCGCTTCCTGCCGATCCCGGCGACCCTCAACCAGGCCAATCCGGCCGAATTCCATCGGCTCTGGCGGTCACTCTACGAATCCGGGGTTTCATTGACAACTAAAGTTGACAATGATAACTGAAAACTTGTCATCTCCACCATCGCGACGGCTGCGGATCCGGCGCCATCCTTTCGGATTTTCGGCCCCGAGTGTCGCTTCCACCACATCCAGGATGATCTCATGCCACCGAATCTCATTCCACGACCCGATGTCTTGCAGGTGGGCTGGGGCTGGTTCCAGGTCCTGCTGACCGTCACTTTCACCGCCCACATCCTCCTGATGAACGCCATGTTCGGCGGCGCGGTGGTCACGTTGCTGGGAGCCGCCCGGCCGGGCACCGGTGGCGAATCGGTGGCCCGCGACATGGCTGGCCGGGTGCCCACCCTCGTGGCCCTGGCGGTCAACGCCGGGGTGGCCCCCCTGCTTTTTCTCCAGGTCCTCTACGGGCATCTGTTTTACACCAGCAGTATCCTCATGGCCCGTTGGTGGCTGGCGATCATCCCGGTGCTCATCGTGGGCTACTACGCCGCCTACGGCGTTTACTACCGCTACGAGACGCCCCTGCGTCCCCTGTGGTCCCTGCTGGCGGTGGGACTGCTGCTCTACGTGAGCTTCATGTTCGCCAACAACAACACCCTGGCGCTGAGGCCGGAACGCTGGATTGCCGGATTCGAAAATCCCTCCGGCGCCTGGCTCAACCTCGGCGAACCGACCCTCTGGCCCCGCTGGCTCCACATGATGGTGGGGGCTGTGGCCGTGGGTGGGCTTTTCGCCGCCCTGGTCCAGGACACGCGCGCCCGCAGGGGCATTGAAGGGGCCGCGGCGGCCCGGGACTGGGCGCTGCGCTTTTTCACCCATGGCAGCCTGATCCAGATGGCAGCGGGCCTCTGGTGGCTCATGGCCCTGCGTGAGGACGTGATGCGTCGTTTCATGGGGGGCAGCCCCCTGGCCTCGGCCCTGCTGGTGGCCGGCATCGCCACGGGGGTCTGGGCGGTGGTCCACGCGTTCCAGAAAAAGGTTCGGTCCGCCGCCCTCTGGCTGGTGGTCACCGTGACCATCATGGCCGTGATGCGCGAGATCGTGCGCATCGGTTACCTGGACGGCGTCTTTCACCCCGAAACGCTCACCGTGGTCCCCCAGGTCTCTCCCCTGATTCTGTTTCTGGCCGTTTTCGCCGTGGGCATCGGTTGCGTGGTCTACATGCTCAAGCTGGCCTTCCGGGCCGCCAAGGAGGGCTGACATGAACTACCCGGTTTGGGATCTGGCAACCACGGGGGGCGGTTTCTGGATCGCCCTGGTGGCCGTGACCCACGTCTTCGTGAGCCATTTCGCCGTCGGTGGGGGGCTCTGGCTGGTCATGGTGGAGCGACGGGCTCGGCGTACCGGTGATGCGGCCCTGCGTAGTTTTCTCAAGGGGCATGCCCGTTTTTTTCTCCTGCTGACCATGGTTTTCGGCGGGATCTCGGGAGTGGGCATCTGGTGGACCATCGCCCTGCTCAACCCCTCAGCCACCAGCACCCTGATTCACACCTTCGTCTTCGGCTGGGCCGCCGAATGGGTCTGCTTTTTGGGCGAAATCGTGGCCCTGCTCGTCTACTACTACAAGTTCGACACCATGGCCCAGCGGGACCATGAGATCATCGGCTGGTTCTACTTCGTTTTCGCCTGGTTGTCGCTGTTTCTCATCAGCGGCATCATCGCCTTCATGCTCACCCCGGGCGGCTGGCTGGAAAACGGCAATTTCTGGTCCGGATTCTTCAACGAAAGCTTCTGGCCATCGGTGGTGTTTCGCACTTCCCTGGCGGCGATGATCGCCGGCATGTTCGGCATGCTCACCGGGGCCTGGCAGCGGGATACCGGTTTACGCCAGCGGGTGGTGCGCTACAGTGCCGTCTGGGTGCTGGCCCCCTTCGTGGTGATGATCCTGTCGGGGCTCTGGTACGTCCGGGCGCTGCCCGAAGCCCAGGAAACGATGATCCTTGAACGGGCCCGGGAAGTGGCCCCCTGGCTGCGGCGCTTCGTCTGGCTGACGCCGATGCTCCTGATCGGGGGCTTGCTGGCGGTGGCCAAGCTGCCGCGGTCGGTTCATCAACTGCTGGCCGTGGCGGTGGCGCTGCTCGGCTTCGCCCACATGGGCAGCTTCGAGTTCGTCCGGGAGGCGGGCCGCCGCCCCTGGGTAATCCACGGATTCATGTATGCCAACGCCGTCACCCGGGCCGAAGCCGCCGAACTGCAGGAGGCGCCTTTCCTGCAAACCGCCCGCTGGGCTCGCGTCAAAACGGTGGACAACGCCGATCCGACCATCGCCGGCGGTGAACTCTTTCGCCTCCAGTGCAGCGCCTGCCACGCCGTTGGCGGCCCGATGAACGACATCGTCCCTTTGACGGCCGAATTCACCGAAGCCGGCCTCGATGCCCAAATGGTGGGGCAGGGACGGGTGGCGCCCTATATGCCGCCGTTTTTCGGCAACGCCGAGGAACGCCGCGCCTTGGCCGCCTACCTGCGGCAAAAGCTCCACGGACGGCCCCCCGAGACGCCACCGGCCGCCGAACCGCAAACCCCGGCCCTCGACATCCCCCCCTTTGACGCGGAAAACGACGAATACGTGCTCCTCGCCTGGAACAACATGGGGATGCACTGCCTGAGCGACAGCGATCCCTGGTGGGTGATCCTGCCCCCGGCCAACGATCTGCATGCCCAGCTCATCCGGCGAGGCGAACTGCCCGAGGTGGTCACCGAGGAGGTGACCCTCGTCTACCGGGTGGAGGCGGGCTTTGAGCACCCGGAAAAACAGGTGTCGTTCTGGAAACACGCCCGGTCCAACTTCGGCCTCGATGAGGATCTGCCCGAAGGGGTGGGCCTTTCCGGTAACCGGGTCTCCGGTGAGATGAAGCTGGACGAGGAAAAGATGATGTTCGCCGCCACCTTGATCCCCATGGCGCCTTACCGGGACGGCCGCTACCATCCGTACCCGATCTGCACCGTGGAGGCCCGCGAACGGCAAAGCGGGCAAATACTGGCCCGGACCCGGGTGGTGGTGCCCACCAGCACCGAAATGGGCTGCGCCAAGTGCCACGGCGGCGGCTGGCGGGTGGAAAACCGGGCCGGGTTCACCGAAGAGACCGCCCGGCGCATCCTCAAGGTTCACGACAAACACAGCGGCACCGGCCTCCTGGCGGCCGCCGAGGCCGGAAAGCCGCGCCTTTGCCAGAGCTGTCATCAGGACCCGGTCCTGGGCACGGCCGGTCAGCCCGGCCTGCTCAATTTCCCCGCCGCCATTCACGGATGGCACGCCAACTATCTCACCGGCCAGGGGGCGGATGCCTGCGCCATGTGCCACCCCTCCGATCCGGCCGGCCCCACCACCTGTCTGCGGGGCGCCCACGCCGACAGCCTGGACTGCACCCACTGCCATGGCACCCTGGAAGATCACGCCTTGAGTCTTTTGAAAAAGGAGAACGAGGCGGGCAAGGCGGGCGCCGAACGGCTCATGGCCCATCTGGCACCGCGTACCGTGGCGGACCTGGAGGAAGTGGTGGGCCGCACCCCGTGGCTCCAGCAGCCCGACTGTACCGGCTGCCACACCGAAGCCTTTATCCGCCCCGATCCGGGCGAAGTCTCCGCTTTCAACCAGTGGACCGGGGGATTCGAGGAATTGTACCGGGTGCGCACCGACGATACGGGCAGCCTGCAATGTGCCGCCTGCCATGGTGCCCCCCACGCCGTTTACCCGGCCTTCAACCGCTGGTACGGTCATGACCGGGACAACCTGCAACCCTTGCAGTACCAGGGCAACCGCCGTCCCATCGGCGCCCAGGGCCACTGCACGGTCTGCCACGGCATCGAAATGGACTTTTCAGTTCACCACGAAGGAATGATCAAAAGCGAAAATTAAAGACCCGAGCATTGCGGAGGACAGAGTCATGAGTCAGCAACCGCGGGTTCAACTCCCGGCACTCAAGATTCACACCCGCACCGGCGCCATCCAGTTCACCCTGCAACCGGCATTTTTTGCCGGAGACCACTTCAAGACCCAATCCGGGGAAATCCGGGTGATGAAAAAAGGGTTCGTGATGGTGGAAATGGCCAACGCCGCCGGCAAGTCCGATCTCCATGGCAACATGGTCTACGACTGGCCCAACAAGGTCTCGATGAAGCTCTCCGAGGTGGACCTTCAGCAAATCCTCGACGGCCTGCGCGGCCAGCCTTGCAAGATCGTGCACGATCCCAACAAGGCGCACGGCGACACCGGCGACGGCAAAAGCCCCAAGAGCGTTCTGCTTTTCAACAAGGGCGAGCAGTACGGCTTCTTCATGACCATGAGCCGCGGAGAAAAGAAGGCCCGGTGCCCGGTGGGCGACCTCGAAGCGGCCAATTTGCGCCTGCTGCTCAGCCGTGCCATCGCCCGCATCTACGCCTGGTAACCCAAAATCCGGCCCACCCCGGGCGCCCTTGCGACGCCGCCTCCCTTTCGACGGGCAATTGACAGTTGGACCGATTATGGCCTAACCTATTGCCCATTCGGATAAATTGCGTCCTTTTCCCCAACCCCGGCCACGGCGCAATCCCTCTTTTCGGCAAACCGTGGTCCACCCTGAGGAGAAACTTGATGGGAGCTAAAGCGAAACAACGCAAACCAGTCATCAACGCCGGCATCGATGCCTTGCGCCGGCGGGGAAGCCGCATCGTGGCCGAGGGCGCCCCGATGCTGCCGGGGGCTTCGCTGATGAAAGCCGCGGGCGTCATCAGCCGTCTGAGCGATCTGAAAAAACCCTTCGTCACGGTCATCAACAGCTACACCACCCAGATTCCGGGCCACGCCCACCTGAACATGCTGGGGGACATCGCCTGCCGCGAGCTCCGCCGGCAGGGATTCAACGTCTGGTATGCCAACATCGGCGGGGCGGTCTGCGACGGCATCGCCATGGGGCACTTCGGCATGAAGTATTCCCTGCCGAGCCGGGAGCTGATCAGTGACCAGATCGAGACGATTCTCGCCGCCCATCCCTGTGATGCCTGGATGGCCATCGGCAACTGCGACAAAATCGTGCCGGCCATGTACAACGCCATGGTGCGCGTCAATCTGCCGGCGGTCTATGTCTCGGGCGGCCCCATGCTGGCCTCGGCCGCCGGGGGCGATCTCATCACGGTCTTCGAAGGCGTCGGTGCCCATGCCGCCGGCAAGATGGACCTCAATGCCTTGCGCCGTCTGGCGGAAACCAGTTGTCCGGGTTGCGGGTCATGCGCCGGCATGTTCACCGCCAACTCGATGAACTGCCTCGGGGAAATCCTCGGCTTGGCCCTGCCGGGAAACGGCACCATCACGGCGGAAATCTGGGCGGACCGCAACCACACCCGCACCAAGCTCAATCCCCGGCGTCTGCGCATCGTGCGCGACGCGGCCCGCATGCTCAAACGTTGCGCCAAGGAAAACATCCGGCCCCTGGACATCGTCACCCGCCAAGCCATCGACAACGCCTTCGTGGCCGACATGGCCATGGGGGGCAGCACCAACACGGTCCTCCACACCCTCGCCCTGGCCGCCAGCGCCGGTGTCGACTACGATTTGGCCCGCATCAACCGCATCTCGGACCGCACGCCGTGCATCTGCAAGATCTCCCCGTCACGACTCGATGTGCATATCGAGGATTTTCACCGCGTCGGCGGCATGGCGGCCCTGCTGCGGGAGATTCACCGCCATGGCAAGAGCGCCCTCACCCTCGGCGCCCGAACCATCTACGGCCATCTGCAGGACGTGGTGGAGTCGGCCCCCGAGCCCGACGGCGACGTGATCCACCCGGTCTCCGAGGCCTTCAGCCCCCGGGGGGGGTTGGCGGTGCTCTTCGGCAACCTGGCCCCGGATGGTGCGGTGGTCAAAACCGCCGGCGTGGCCGCGGACATGATGGCATTCACCGGTCCGGCCAAGATCTACGATTCCCAGGAAACGGCGCTCAAGGGCATTCTGGACGGCAAGGTCAAGGACGGCGATGTGGTGGTGATCCGTTACGAGGGGCCCCGGGGCGGCCCGGGGATGCAGGAAATGCTCTCGCCCACCGCGGCCCTCCAGGGGGCCGGCATCCGGGCGGCTCTGGTCACCGACGGTCGATTTTCCGGCGGCACCCGGGGATTGTGCGTGGGCCATGTGTCGCCTGAAGCCGCGGCCGGTGGTCCCCTGGCAGCCCTTAAAAACGGCGACGCCATTCACATCGACGCCCATGCGTGCACCATCGACGTGCAACTGGATCCCGAGACCCTGGCGGCCCGTCTGGAAAAGATTCCCCCCTTCCAGCCCAAGGTGCAGCACGGATGGCTGGCGCGCTACCTGCAGTTCGTCACTTCGGCGGACAAAGGCGCGGTGTTCACGATCTGATCAAAACAGCGCCGGGACCTTTGAAAAAAGGCCCCGGCGCCGGAATGCACGAGCCGTTATCCTTTCACCCGTTCACCGAGGCAAAAAGCGACGCGGTATAGGTCTGTTGGACCCAGCCGAAACGGCCGTCACCAAGGTCAACGTAAAGCCAATCGGGGGCACTTCCCGCCACTTCGAGAGCAGTGCCCTGATCGATGACGGAGATCACTTCATAGCTTCTGCCCGGACCGCTGCGCACGTTGAGCCGCGGCGCAGTGACCACCACCTGATCGTCGCTGCGGACCGGTGGAGGCGCCGGAGTCGCCTGCCGCGCCACTGCCCGCGGCGGATCCACCACCAAGTAACCGGTCGCCACGGGCCGGAAGAAGACATCCCCATGGTGGTAGTAAAAGGACGAGCCGACGGCCAGGGTCAAAAAGCCCAGGGGCAGGGACGCCAGGATGGCGCCCACCGGCGGCCGCCCCCTGAAGCTCCCTCGACGGATCGGGCCATGGTGGTGCCCGGTGCGAATGAAGTGCGGCGCCCCGAGCCCACCGCGATGAAAACCGCGGGCCGGGCGCACCGGATGATTTCCGCCATGAACCTTATGGGCTCTGACACGGGGAGCAGGGCGGTGCAGAGGGAGGTGTCGCGGACCGGCATGCGCCCCACGAAAATGACCGTGGACGGCGTGGGGGCCATGACCACCGATGCGATGGGCCGGCGGACGCCCGTCTGCCAAGGCGACCGCCGGAAAGGGAAACAGCAGGGTCGTCAGGGCAACCATCACCAAGCCGATCAGGCGACTGAACCGCTGATGGTTCAAATGGATCAACATGGCACACCTCCTTGGCCCGCCGGCCACCGGAATCTTCAGCCGAACGCCTCCGGCTGGGGCCGGATGGTGATGGTCACCCGCCGGTTCATGGCGTCGCTGCTTGAAATCGGCCGCGACTCGCCGTAACCGATCGCATCGATGCGTTCCGACGCCACGCCCATGCCCACCAAGGCGGTGCGCACCGCCTCGGCCCGGCGCTCGGAAAGGGTCTGGTTGTAGGCTTCCTTCCCGCGACTGTCGGTGTGTCCCTCCACCACAATGGTGGTGGCCGGATAGCGTCTGAGCACATCGGCCACCCGTTCCAACTCATCGTAGGCCCCGGGCTTGAGTGCGGACGAGTCGAAATCAAACATCGTTTCGGCCTTGAAGGTCGCCGTCAGCACGTCGATCCGGGCCTGCTCGTTGCGGGTGTCGGCTTCCTGATGACGCTGAACGTTGACGGCATCGCTCTCCGCCAGGGCGGCCCGCAGGTCTTGCTCCTGGCGGTCCATGTAGGCGGCGATGCGGTTGCCGGCCAGAGCCCCCACCGCCGCGCCGATGCCGGCACCGATCAGCGTGGACTCGGTATCCCGTCCGATGGCCTGCCCCAAAATGGCGCCCACCGCCGCGCCGGCACCGGCGCCCACACCGGTCCCCTTCTGTTCCGGGGTGGCGGTGGCGCAGGCCACCAAGCTTACCGCAAGACAACCGATCAGAAGGCTTTTAATCAAATTTCTGTTCATTGTTGGGTCTCCTTGCTCTGATGTGTGAACGTCCTTGGCGACGCCGACGGGCCATCCCGGTCTCGCCGCCGCGCCTCCAGTTCCTGCCGATACCGCTCGAATTCTTCCCGCTGGGCCGGGGTCAACAACGGCTTGATGGCCTCGGTTTCTTGGTCGAGCAAGCGGCGCATCTCGAGGCGCTGCTTGAGAAAATGCCCCCGCATCCGCTCGTCGATGCCTCGGACCACCACTTCCACCGCCGGTTTTTGAGCCTCGGTCAATTCGAGGCGATCCGAGAGACGCTTCATGATGAAGGCCACCCGGCTCTCGGGATCCTTGCGAAACAAGGGGTGACGGTGCTTGAGGACCCAACCGGTGGTCAGGCTCCCCATCAATCCGCCCAGCAAGAAAATCAGCACCACCCCGGCAACGGTCTTCCAGCGATTCATCATCTTCCCCGATCGAGAATCAAAAGCCCGCCACGCTGAGCAGTTGGCTCTCATTGTACCAGAGCCGAAACAATTCAGCATCCGATATCAGCGAAAATTGCAGCAAAACGGCCAATGTCAACAGCGCCAGGGCACCGGTGGCCGGCGCCAGGCGCCAGACCAGGAGGTCAAACGGCCACCCGCCACCGGCGACGGCAGGTTCGGGAAGGCTTCGAATTCGACGCATCACCGCGTCGGGCCAACGGCTGTCCAGCGGCGGCAACGGTCTCGCCGCGTGCGCGTGGCGCAGTACCTGAACCAGTCGATGCACCAACATTCCCCGGGATTTCATGACAACCTCTCTTTGATCATTTTGTGCATCTTTCGCCGTGCCCGAAAAGCCCTGACCTTGACATTGGCGACCGACCAGCCAAGCAGCCGGGCCGCTTCCTGCACGGATTGTTCCTCCAGGTGAACCAACTCGATGACCATGCGATCCTCCGCCGAAAGCTGGGCCAGGGCCCAGTCGAGCACCTGGCGCGCCTCGGCCCGGTTGCCCAGGGCCTGCCACGCCTGCTCGGCATCGGCCGCCCCCACCCGTTCAAGCCAGGCACGATGGGCCTCGGAGAGTTGGCTGACCGCCACCTCCCGTCGGCGGTAGCGGCGCCGCCAGTAATCGTAACAGGTGCGCACGGCAATGGCCGAAAGCCACTGGCGGAATCGGTCCCCTTCACGAAAATTTCCCAGGGAACGGTACGCTCTGACGAAGACATCCTGGGCAATCTCCTCCACCCGGTCCGGCGGCACGTGGCGCCGAACGATGCCGATGACCTGGGCTTGATAACGTCTCAACAGGTTGGCGAAAGCATTGACATCCCCCGCCAAGACCCTGTCGGCATCCCTTCTGTCGGCCGTTACATCCGTCATCCGCCCTACGGTCCCCGCCCTGCGGCCCCGGTTGCGGCCGGCAGTCCGATGAATTATGGTGGTCCATCGACCTACGATTCACCATACCATGGCGTTCGTTTTGGAAACAACCACTGGCGGATGCCGTTAATGATTGGTGTCGTCGGTGGTGATCCCGCGGTTACACCCTACCCGGTCTTCCCGTTTGTAACCAGAACGCGATGCCGGGCGACTGGAATCTCAGTTCATCACCAAGAGCAACGATGGCGCATCAACCTCCGGAACAATTTCCAGATCGTCCATCATCCGGAAAACCGCAATGGAAAGCATCGGCATGGACCTTCATCAAGAACTGGAATCCGCGGCGCCGAACCGTCGGCGTCGCATCTACCTGACCCTGGGCATCCTGGTGCTGGCGGCCATGGCCATCTTTCTGTGGTTCGCCACAGGCCGGCAAGCGGAAAACGCCAAACCTCGATTCGAGACCCGAAAGGTACGTCAGGGAGATTTGACCGTCACCGTCGGCGCCACCGGTACCCTGGAGCCGACCAACCAGGTGGATGTGGGCAGCGAACTCTCGGGGATCATTCAAAGCGTAACGGTGGATTTCAACGACCAAGTCCGCATCGGCCAGGAACTCGCCCGCCTGGACGATACCAAGCTCAAGGCCGCCGTGGCCAAAAGCGAAGCGGCGCTGGTCTCGGCCCGGGCCAGCCTGAGGGAGGCCAAGGCCACCGCCACCGAAGCGCGCGCCAACTATGAACGGATGCGGCACCTGCGCCGCAGCACCGACAACCGGGTCCCCTCCGACCAGGACCTCGAAACCGCCAAGGCAACCTTGGACCGTGCCCTGGCGGCCGAGGACTCGGCCCAGGCCCGCATCGCCGAGGCCATCGCCACCCTCAACGTCGATCGCACCAACCTCGAAAAAAGCGTGATCTACTCCCCCATCAATGGCGTGGTACTCACCCGGAGCGTGGATCCGGGGCAGACGGTGGCCGCCTCGTTCCAGGCCCCGGTGCTTTTCACATTGGCCGAAGACCTGGCCCTGATGGAACTGCATGTGGATGTGGACGAAGCCGACGTGGGCCTGGTGAGGGAGGGACAACCGGCGGTGTTCACCGTGGACGCCTACGCGGAGCGCAGTTTTCCCGCCGTGATCCGGCAGGTCCGCTACGGGGCCGAAACCACCAGCGGGGTGGTGACCTACGAAACCGTTCTCACGGTGTCCAACGCGGACCTGACGCTGCGGCCGGGAATGACGGCCACCGCCGAAATCACCGTCCAGGAAGTCCGGGACGCGCTGCTGGTGCCTAACGCGGCCCTGCGTTTCGTTCCACCGGCTCAAGCGGCCACCGGTCCATCGGGATTCATGGGCCGGCTGATGCCCGGGCCGCCTCGCCGGGGCGGCCCCACGGACAACGCCGGTGCCCCGGCCGGGCCGAAAATCTGGCGGCTCCAAGACGGCCAGCCGGTGCCGGTGGCGGTCACCCTCGGTCAAAGCGACGGCCAGTGGACCGAGGTCCGCGCCGCCGAGCTGACACCGGGCGCCGAGGTGATCGTGGGGACCATGGAGGCGTCTCGATGAATCCGGCCCACCCACCGGAAGCGTTGATTCAGCTCACCGGCGTCAGCAAGATCTACGGCACCGGCCAGGCGGCCATGCACGCCCTCAAAGGGGTGGATCTCACCGTGGCCAAAGGCGAATTCGTTGCGGTGATGGGCCCCAGCGGCTCGGGCAAATCCACCTGCATGAACATCATCGGCTGCCTGGACACCCCCACCCGAGGCAGCTACCGGTTCAACGGCATCGATGTGGGAAATCTCTCCCGGGACCAGCGCGCCATCCTGCGGCGCCGTTGCCTGGGATTCGTCTTTCAGGGCTTCAACCTGCTCAACCGCACCTCGGCCCTGGAAAACGTCGAGTTGCCCCTGATCTACCGCGGGGTGCCCCTCCGCCAGCGTCGCCGCCAGGCCGCGGCGGCCATGGCCGCGGTGGGGCTCGCCGGATGGGAGCACCACACACCGGGGGAGCTTTCCGGCGGCCAGCAGCAACGGGTGGCCATGGCCAGGGCCATCGTCACCACCCCCGAGGTGCTGCTGGCCGATGAGCCCACCGGCAACCTGGATTCCGAGCGCAGCCTCGAGGTGATGCGGCTGCTGACCGATTTCAACCAACGGCAAGGGTTGACCATCGTCATGGTGACCCATGAACCGGACATGGCGGCCTTCGCCGGCCGCCAGATTCATTTCAAGGACGGCGCCATCGAAGCGATTCGAACCGAGTGAGGTCTGGAATGTGGTGGGAAACCTTCATGCTGGCCCTGAGAGCCATCCGACGCAACGCCCTGCGCTCGAGCCTGACGGTGCTGGGCATCGTCATCGGGGTGGCGGCGGTGATTACCATGGTGACCCTGGGCGGCGGGGCCACCGCCAAGGTCACCGAGGATATCGGCAAGCTGGGCAGCAACATGCTCCAGTTACGGCCGGGGCAGGGATTTCACGGCCCCGGCGGGGCCCGCGCCAGCGCCGAGCCTTTTGAAGTAACCGACGCCGAAGCCCTGGCCCGGGAAATTGCCAACCTGGAAGCCGTCGCGCCCACCGCCAGCCGGTCGATGCAGGTGATTCGGGGCAACGAGAACCGATCCTCCACCGTCACCGGAACCACCGACGGGTTTGTGCTGGTGCGGGACTGGGACCTGTCCACCGGCAGAATCTTCAACCCCGGCGAGCTGCGCAGCGGCAAGGCGGTGTGCGTCATCGGCGCCACGGTGCGCGAGGCCCTGTTCGGGGGTCTGGATCCCGTCGGCGAGACGGTGCGCCTCGACCGCATCAGCTTCAAGGTCATCGGGGTGCTCGCCGCCAAGGGGCAGACCAGTTTCGGCACGGACCAGGACGATCTGGTCCTGGTGCCCCTGCGCACCTTCCAGCGTCGCATCGCCGGCAACACCGATGTCCAGGTCATCTACGTCTCGGCCCGCGACGGGGCGGCCACCGACCGCGTCAAAATCGAAATGGAACGCCTGATGCGCGAGCGCCGCCGCATCGCTCCCGGTGCCGAGGACGACTTTTTCGTCCGCGACATGCAGGAAATCGTTTCCACCGTGACCTCCACCACCCGGGTGCTCACCACCTTGCTGGGGGCGGTGGCCGCCGTCAGCCTCCTGGTGGGCGGCATCGGAATCATGAACATCATGCTGGTCTCCGTCACCGAACGGACCCGCGAGATCGGTACCCGCATGGCCATCGGCGCCATGGAACGCGACGTGATGCGCCAGTTTCTGGTGGAATCGGTGGCGCTGGCCGGTTTTGGCGGTATCTGCGGCATTCTCCTCGGCCTGACCGCCGCCGCCGTGGGCGCTCGACTCATGGGCGTCCCCTTCGTGTTCAACCCGGGCATCGTCTGTTTGGCAGTGGTTTTTTCCGCCGCCGTGGGCATCGTTTTCGGCTATTTTCCCGCCCGCAAGGCGGCCCGTCTGGATCCCATCGAGGCCCTGCGCCATGAATAGCGGCGGGCTCCGTGGCCGAGGTGCGATCATGGGCGCCATTGACGATGACCCTCTCCGGAGGTAAGGTGGCCGTCAATATTCGACCCTGACAAGCGAGAGGGGGATTGAGGGATGCCTTCGTCCGAAACCGTTTCATTGGTTCTGGGCAGCGGCGGTGCCCGGGGGCTGGCCCATATCGGCGTCATCCACTACCTGGAAGAAAACGGCTACCGCATCCGATCCGTGGCCGGCGCCTCCATGGGCGCTCTGGTGGGCGGGATCTGGGCCGCCGGCCGACTCACCGACTACGCCGACTGGGTTCAGGCCCTGACCCGCTTCGATGTGTTCAAGCTGTTGGATTTCTCTTTTTCCTGGTCCGGCCTCTTCAAGGGGGAGCGCATCATCGAGCTACTGCGGGAACTGGTGGGCGACCGGGACATCGAAAGTCTTCCGGTCTCCTACACGGCGGTGGCCACGGACCTGGACAGCGGCAAGGAGATCTGGATCAACCAGGGCAATCTCTTCGATGCCATCCGAGCCTCCATCGCCATCCCGACCTTCTTCACCCCCCACACCTACCTGAACCGCCGCTTGGTGGATGGCGGACTGGTCAACCCGGTGCCCATCGCGCCGACCTTGAAGGATGTCACCGACCTCACCGTCGCGGTGAACCTCATCGGCAGGGCATCGGCGGAAATGGAAGCCCCGGCCGAGCCCGAGCCGCCGTCCCAGGACCGCCTCGCCACCTACCAGCGACGGATCCGGCGCTTCATCGACGGTCTCTACAAAAACGAGGCCCCCACCGAACAAGCGCGGGAAGAGGAGCTGGGGCTCTTCGACATCCTCAACCGTTCCTTCGACACGATGCAAAGCACCGTGGCCAAGCTCAAACTGGCGGCCTACGCCCCGGACGTGGTGGTGGAGGTTCCGCGCAACGCATGCGGCATGCTCGATTTCTTCCGGGCCGAGGAGATGATCGCCCTCGGCCGGCGCCTGGCCGAAGACGCCCTGGGCCACCGCAATGGCCTGGAAAAACTGGCCCTGCCCCGCCCTGAATAAAAGTCCAGGCGGATCCTCAAAAATGCCACGGCACGGGATCGTCATCCAGGTGATCGGTGACGACGCGCCCGATGCGGTCCAGTTCGGCCATGACGGCCTCGTCGAGCACCAGGTCGCCGGCGCCGGCGTTCTGGCGCACCTGCTCCGGGTTGCGGGCCCCGGCGATGGCGCAGGTATTTTTATGGGCGACGACCCAGGCCAGGGCCAACTGTCCCGGACTGACAGCCAGACGTTCGGCCACGGGCCACAACCGGGCCAGGGCTTCTTGCACCCGGTCGTGGAGCGGCGCCTGGAAAAGGCGGTTCTTGGCCCGGTGATCCCCGGGGGCAAACCGATGCTCCGGGCCGAATTTGCCGGTGAGCAACCCCTGGGCCATGGGCGAATAGGCCAGCACCGTGATGTTGTTTTCACGGCAAAAATCCATGGTCTCGGCCTCGTGATGGCGCCAGAAGAGCGAGTACGGCGGCTGGAGGCTCGAGATGGGACAAATCCGGTGGGCCTCGGCCAACTGGTTGCGGGAGAAGTTGGAAACGCCGATGGCCCGAATCTTTCCCTGGGCTTGCAACCGCTCCATCGCCTCCAGGGGTTCGGACAGGGGAACGGTCTCGGCGCCGAAACTGCCCGGCGGCCAGTGGATCTGGTACAGGTCGATGTAGTCGGTGCCCAGATCGCGCAGGGACTGCTCGCAAGCCGCCATCACCTGATCCCGACGCAGCCGGTTGGAAAACACCTTGGTGGCGATGACCACCTCCGACCGGCAATGGGCCAGGGCCCCGCCCACGATCCGCTCCGAGTGGCCGTTGCCGTAAACGGTGGCCGTATCGAAGGTGGTGATGCCGGCCTCGAAGGCGTCTTGCACCGCCTGCCGGGTCTGGGCGTCATCGATGTCGGCCCACATGCTCCGGCCGGCTTGCCAGGTGCCCATCACGATGGCCGACAGCTGGATGTCGGTCTTTCCCAGGGAAACGGTCTGCATCGTTGATCTCCTTCGCAAGGTTTGAATGTGCATGCCTTGACGGTTCTTCAGGATCTAAAGGCTCGAGCCGTGGGCGCCCGGTAGCCGGTGTCGGCGTCGGCGGCGCGCATCATCCGATTGAGCGTTTCTTCCACCTCCCGGCGCAGGTGTTCCATCCCCTCTTCGTTCAAATCCGGGGGAATGCGCCACGGTTTTTCGTAAACCACCGTCACCCGGCTGAAGGGCAAGGGAATCAGCGTCTTGTCCCAGGCCTTGCGCAAGGTGATCGCCGGGTGGGCGCTCATCATGATGGGCACCAGGGGACGGCCGGTCTGCATGGCCAGCACGATCATTCCTTTCTTGGCGACAAACGGGGGCCCCTGGGGGCCGTCCATCACCGTGGCGGCCTTGGCCGGCGGTGGCGCCAGGAGGCGCTCCCGCATTTGCGCCAACGCCTCGCGCCCTCCCCGGCTCGACGAGCCGCGCACCGGGATCACGCCCAGTTTGGCGGCGAAACCGGCCAGCAATTCCCCGTCCCGGCTGCGGCTGAACATGATCAGCGGGTGTTGGCGCCGGAAAAACCAGACGAGGAAAATGGCGTTGCGATGCCAGGTGGCCCCTACGATGGATGCCGGCTCAAGAATGTAGCGCCGATGGATGTCCCGTCCCACGATCTTGATCCGGCAGGTGGCAAACCACAACCTGAAGATCAGGGCTCCCAACCGGATGATCAGCCGCTGGAATGCCTCCGAATGGCCCATGGCTTCTCCGTCCTATCAACTCGAACAAATGGCACGCATTTGACTTAAACGACTTGCCGCTGTGTCCAGCCCAACTGGGAAATTGAGAATCCAATCTCCGCCAAAGTCTCAAGCCTCGGGCGCCAGAGGGTCGATTTCCCCACGGGCCAACTTCTCTTGGGCCACCAGGGTTCGGTAGAGAAAATCGTTCACCGGTACGGTGACCCCCACTTCCGAGGCCAGGCGGACGACGGCGCCGTTCTGGGCCGACAACTCGCTGGGGCGCCCCGACATGATGTCCCGCTGCATCGAAGCGGTTCCCTCGGGGGGCAGCGCGTCGATGGCGGCCATGGCGCGTACCACCACGTCGTCGGCCATGCGCACGCCACGGGCCAAGGCCAGTTCCCGGACCTCCACCATCGCCGCCTCAATCAGTTGGCGGGTTTCGGGAATCGAGCGCATCACGCCCGCCGTCACCCGGGTCACCGCTCCCACGCCGCTGAAGGCGGCGATAAACAGAAACTTTCCCCAGAGGGCCGCGTGAATATCTTCGGCCAGATGGGCTTCCACCCCCTGACATTGGTCGAACAACGATTTGAGCCGCGAAATCCGACCGCTGGAACGGTTGTCCAGTTCGCCGAAGACGATCTGGGGCGGCATCCCGAGATGGTAAATCCGACCCGGCGCGCCGGTCATGGCGATCAGCTTGCAAAGCCCGCCCACCACCGGCCCCCGGCCCAGGACATCGACGAGCTGGTCGGCCGCTTCCACACCGTTTTGCAGGGGCAACACCACCGTTTCCGCCCCCACCATCGGTGGTATGGCCCGGGCCGCCTCGGGCACCTGGGGCGCCTTGACCCCCACCAGCACCAAGTCCACCGCCCCCACGGCAGAGGGATCGTCGGTGGCCTTGGCCGGTGACACGTGAAAATCGCCGGCGATGCTCTCCACCTGAAGTCCGTTTCGACGAATGGCTTCCAGGTGCGCTCCCCGGGCGATGAAGGTGACGTCGTGGCCCGCCTGGGCCAGCCGGCCGCCGAAGTATCCGCCGACGGCGCCGGTACCGAAAACCGCGATACGCATGGATCTTCCCTTTCGTTTAGATCAAGTTTGACAATCGTCTGTGACCAGGCGCAATCACCTGGTAATTCTATGGCAACGTTCAGCCCGGCGACTCCCGGTCAAACCGGCACAGGCGATCCAGAAGCCGATGCATCAGGGCGTTGGCCCGGGCGAAGCGGGCCGGGTCCGCCAGCATACGGGCGGCGGTCTGGACAAAAGGGCCGCCGTCGATGTCGTGGCCACAGTGGGCGATGAGGGCCCGGGCGCTTTCAGGGGTGGTTTCCAGGTGGAACTGGAGCGCCAGCACCCGCTCGTCGAACACGAAACCTTGCTGGGCGCAGGCGGTGCTGGCGGCCAGGTGGACGGCCCCGGCGGGCAGATCGAAGGTGTCCCCGTGCCAGTGAAACGCTTCCCAGACCGCCGGCAGCGCCTCGCCGAGAGCGCCGGCCGAATCGCTGCGGCGCACCGGCAGCCAGCCGATTTCACGCCACAGGTTGGGCTGCACCCGGGCGCCGAGGGCGTCGGCGACCAACTGGGCCCCCAGGCAGATGCCGACCACGATCCTGCCGGCGGCGATGGCGTCGGCGATGAGGCGCTTTTCCGGTTTCAGCCAGCCGTAGCGGTCGTCCTCGTAGATGTTCATCGGCCCGCCCATGATCAGCAGGACGTCGAAATCGGCGACGGCCGGCAGCGACGGGGTGTCATAAAGGCAGGTGGCGGTCATCGGCACGCCGCGGGCCTCGGCCCAGTGAGAAACGCCGGCCGGACCTTCGAACGGAACATGCTGCAGGTAGTGAAGACGCATCGTTGGCATCTCTCCGAAAACCGTTAAAACCCCGACCCCACATCTTCCCGCTGACAGTGTGGGCAGATGTGGGTGCTTCGCTGGCCCACCACCAGTCGCTGGATGACGGCACCGCAGCGCGGGCAATCCTGACCCGTGCGGCGAAAGACCTTCAGGGCGCGGCGGTTTTCCCCGGCGCCCCGGGTGGTGGCCCTGAAATTGGACTGGCCGCGCCCCAGGCTGGTGCCGCCGTTGGCGAGGCCTTGACGCAGGACGCGGCGCACGGACCGGTGCAGTGCGCGGACCTGCTCCATGGACAGGCTTGCCGCCGGTTGCAACGGGTGCAGCCGGGCCAGCCATAACGCCTCGTCCACGTAAATATTGCCCAGCCCGGCCAGAACCGTCTGGTCCAGCAGCAACGGCTTGATGGCCCGCTGCCGCCCGGCGAGGCGCTCGGCCAGCACCCGGGCGGTGAAGGCGCCGCTTAACGGCTCGGGGCCCAGGCGGTGGAGCAGGTCGTCCGGCTTGGCCGTCAGCCACATGCGGCCGAACTTGCGCGGATCGTGGAAGCGCAACTCCCGGCCGTCCTCCAGGCGCAACCGGACGTGCTCGTGCCGGTCCACCGGCGCATCGGCGCGCGCCAGCACCAGGCGGCCGGTCATGCGCAGGTGAATCAGGAGACAAAGGCCGTCGGACAGATCGCAGCGGATGAACTTGCCCCGCCGGCCCACGGCCGCCAGGCGCCGACCGGCGATGCGGCGGCAAAATTCCTCCGCCGGCGCCCCGGCCACGGTCCGCGGCCAGGTGACGCGGCAGCCGGCGATGGTCCGGCCGATGAGGCCGGCCTGGACCAGGTCGTCGACAATGGTCTGGACTTCGGGCAGTTCGGGCATTTTCCGGGCCTCAGGGCAGAGCGTTGATGCCATCGATCAACTGCCGCAGGCGCCCGAAGCGGTAGCGGTCGAAATCGACCACCAGCCGCGGCAGATGAGCGATTTCCGGCTGGTCTTCCTCTTCGGGCAGGGCCGCCGCGGCCTGGATCCGTCCGCCGGGCACGAGCAGATCGGCAAAGGCTTCCTCCAGGCCACGCACCTGTTCCGGGCTCAGCGGCGCGTTGAGGCGCAACACGCAGCGTCCCTCGACATACCGCAGACTGTGGTAGCGCCGGTAGAAGCGGTCGATGCGCGCCACGGCATCCTCGGCGCAGGAGACGATCTCGAACAGGGACAGGTCGTCGGCATCGATGCGGCCGGCGGGGAGAAGCTGGCGGTGGAGAAAATCGCGCCACCCGGCCCAATACCCCTCCCCGGGCGGCTCCACCAGCACCAGCGGCAGGGGGTCGCGCTTGCCGGTCTGCACCAGGGTCAAGGTCTCCATGGCCTCGTCCAGGGTCCCGAATCCGCCGGGAAACAGGGCCACGGCGTCCGCCTCCTTCACGAAAGCCACCTTGCGGTTGAAAAAGTACTTGTAAAAGATGCTGCGCGGGCTGTTTTCCAGCACCGGGTTGGCCTTCTGCTCGAAGGGCAGCCGGATGTTGACCCCGAAGGAATGCTCGGGCCCGGCCCCCTCGTTGGTTGCCTGCATGATTCCCGGCCCGCCCCCGGTGATCACCATGTAACCGGCGGAGACCAGCAGGCGCCCAAGCTCCAGCGCCATTCGATACGCGGGCGCCTCCGGGCGGGTGCGGGCCGAGCCGAAGACCGTGACCTTGCGCTTGTGCCGATAGGCGCCGAAGATCTTGGTGGTGAAGCGCATCTCCTTCAGGGAGGCGTTCATCAGCTTCAGATCCGCCCGACCGCCGTTCTCCTGGCCGGCCTTGAGGGCCGAAAGAATCATTTCACGCACGATGGCACGATGGGTGATCCCGCCGGCGGCGGTCATCAGCTCGTCGATGGCCTCGTCCACGGGGCCGTTGGTCGGCGTGAAGTGCAATTCCCTGATGGGGTCGAACTCGGGCGTCATCTTATCTCCATTAGGATTCCGGTGGGCATGGGTTGCTTATTTCAGACGCTGCTCCGGGCGCCCCCGGCCAACCAATACCCGCGCCACCGCGAAAGAAATCACGGCGCACACGAGCGGCGCGAAATAGAGAAAGATCGAGGCGATCTTCATGACCTCGTTCTTCACCGCCTTGACCCGCTGCACCGGCATGGCGATGCGCACCAGCAGGTCGCTGCGGGGATCGCGCACCGCCGCGTAAATCATTTCCGTGGCCAGGGTGGTGCTCATGCGCACGGCGGTGGCATGGCCCTCCCGCAACGCCCGGGCGATCTCGATCCGGTCGCCGTGGTTGTCCAGGCCCAGTGTCGAGCGGTCGGAATCGGCGATCACCGTTCCGTTCGACCGCAGAATCGTGACACGCCAGCCGGTGGCCTCCCGGTAGCGCCGGCAGAAGACTTCCAAGTCCCCCGCCCGCCCCTCGACGGGCAGGTAGGTCGCCGCCAGCCGCGCCTCCATCAGGGCGTCGTCCTCCAGGTGCGCCTGCAAACGCCGGGTCACTTGAGCATCCAGGCAAAAACCGGCCAGGGTCATCACCACCACCAGTACCGCGGTATAGATGATGTACAGTTTCCAGATGCGGCTGAAACGGGTCATCATCCGCTCCCCAGGGTTGTTGGAACGATGTTCATTTCGTTGCCCGCCTGCGACTGCAAGTCGGTTACACCAAAAACTCGTTTGGCTGCCGGTCTCCCGGGAAAGGTCACCATCCCAGGGCGTTCATCATCCGCCGCAACCACTCCCCGTAAAATTGCACCGCCACGGGGATGGCCTCCCTGATACCGAGCCGCTCCAGCATGGGGCCCACATGATATTGCCAGAAGGGTATGGCGGCATCGATGCCCCAGATCAGGGCCACGGTCATCAGGCCGGCGGCCAGAGGCGTGCCGATCCAGCCCACGGCGATCTTGAGCAGCATGCGCGCGCTGATGGTGTGCATGTCGCCCATCAGCCCCACCCCCACCACCGAACCCACCACCGCCTGGGACGAAGACACCGGGACCCCCACCTGGGTGAACAGGTGCAGGGTCATGGCATGGGCCAGGGCCACCACCATGGCGGAAAAGGGATCCAGCGGAACGATCCCCTTGCCCACGGTCATCATCACCCGCCGGCTGTAGGTCAGCACCCCGAAAGCGATGCTCAGGCCCCCGACCAGGGCCGCCGTCTGGGCCGAGAGCAGCCCGGCGCCGACGTAAACCCCCGTCACGTTGGCCACGTTGTTGGCGCCGAGGCTGTACGCCCCATAGCACCCGGAAACCAGGATGCCGGCCAGGTAGATGTAGTTGCGGCAGGTGAGCCCCCGCACGGTGCGGTCCAGCAGCCAGCCGATGCCGCGATGCAGCAGGTAGCCGAGAACCAGGGCGCAGACGGGGGTGAACACCCAGCAGGCCACGATGCGGTACAAACGGCTGAAGTCGGCGGTACCCGCCAGCAGGCCGGCGCCCAGGATCGCCCCGACGATGGCCTGGCTGGCCGAAGCCGGCAGGGCCAGCACGGTGAGCACGGCCATGGTGACACCGGCGGCCAGGGCCACGCAAAAGGCCTCGAGGGGGATCAGCAGGGACAACTCGCCCAGGGTCTGCATGCACTTGGGGCCTTCGAGCACCGCCCCGGCCATGAGGCAAATGGCCGTCAGCCAGATGGCGGTGCGGTAGCGCACCGTGCCGGTGGCCACCCCGGTGCCGAAGATGTTGGCCGACGCGTTGGCCCCCAGGGCCCAGCCCAGAAATATGCCGCTGCCGATCTTCCACATGCTCAGCGCATGCTCACGTTGAGAACGTCCAGATGGTCGCTGGCATCTTCGATCCGGTCGCTGATTCCGGTCAGATTGTCGACGAACTCGCCCAGCAGACGCCCCTGCCAGAAATTGTCGACCTCGATGGTCATCATGTCCCGGATGAGACCGTACTTGATGTCATCGATCTTCTTTTCATAGATGCGCAACCCCAGCTGTTTTTCGCGCAGATCGGCCCCTTCGAGCATCGACTCATAGGTGATGCGCAGCAGTTCGCACATGCGCAGGTTGAGCAGCGCCACGCGGATGCACTCGCCTTTGAGCAGTTCGGGCAGTGATCGGTACAGAAAGATGTTGGCGGTTTCCTGAAGCAGGTCGAAGACCTCGTCCACCAGGGAGACGAAGCGGCACAAGTCCGGCCGCAGGTAGGGCAGGAAAGCGCCGGCGTAGATGGCGGAGACGATCTCGCGTCGGATCACGTCGGCCTCCCGCTCCATCTGGGGCACCTGACGTGCCAGGCGCCGGTCATCGAAGACCAGGCACTGGTGAAATGTGGTGCAGGCCGCGCAGAGCAGATCGATGTGCTCGGCCATGCGCGTGGTGACTTGCTGTTCCTTGCGGTTCCGGGAAAACAGCTTACCGAGAAACATGCGCCCCCCTCGCCCGGAGAATCAGCACGGCCCACATGATGTCCATCATGGACACGACACCGGCGATGTGCCCGTCATGACAGACGAAGACCCGGGCGATATTGTGCAGTTCCATCATTTCCAGGGCATCGGTCAGCTTGGCATCCTGGTCGATGCAAAACAGCGGCTTGGAAGCCAGTTCCTCGGCCCGCATCCGGCTGGGATCGATCCCCTTGGCCAGGACCTTGAACACCACGTCCCGGGCCGTGATGACCCCGTGGCCGTCATTTTTCTTCGGGCTTCCCACCACCAGGGACCGGATGCGCCGATCCACCATTTTTTCCACCACGTCATAGACCGTGGCGTCCGGTTCGATGTACTCGATCTTGGTGGTCATGAATTCGGTGAGTTGCATGGCAGTTTCTCCCGGGAATAAGGTCGCGGGGCCGCGTGGGCGACGGCGTCAAAACGGGTGACGGCAACGTGTTCAGATCCGGGCGGACAGCGTCCGCCGCAAGCCGAGGCTATAGCAAACCGGCGCGTGATCAGCCAGAAAAACCGGTGGCCGAAGCCATGGCCCGGAAACCGGCCGCGCGAAATGGGTCCGTGCCGTGGACAAAAAATGGGTCTCGCCGACATGCCGAAAGCCTCCCGCCCATCCGGCCGACGGCAAATCGGTAACGATGTCCAGTGGGGTGGCGAGCCGAAACACCGGCGTCCCGTCCAGACAGCGGCCGAAACGGCCGTCGCCCACCCGGGGTGAACCGAAGGTGTACAACGCCCGGGGTGGGCGCAGGCTGGCCGCCAGGGTCGCCAAGGCGGCCCCCAGGCTGTGACCGGCGAAAAAAACCGGTCCCTCGATGCGCGCCAGGGTTTCCCGGATCTGTGGCCAGAACCCGAGCATGGCCCGCTTGAACCCGCCGTGGACCTTCCCCCCGGTGGGCCATGGACGAGCGGTGGCGTCCAGGTTGGTCACCCAGTTGTCCAAGTGGCCGCTGGAACCACGGAACACCAGTGCCGTGAAAGGCGCCGCCGACTGTCGACCCGACTGAAAAAGGGCGGCAAACAGGTTGCCGTCGCGAAAGGTCCCTTTCTCCACCAGCCCCATCCGGAGGAGTATTTCGCCGCGGGTTCGTCGCCGCCGGCGGCGCGCGACATCATCGCAACGGTAAACCAGGCGCGCCATCTCGCTGAGCCACCAGGCGTTGACCGGATGGAAGCCCTCGGCCGTTGGATCGAACCCCCACGGCGGCAACGGAGAGAAGAAGTCTTCCGCCTCCCCCGGCTTGAAAATCGCTTTCCAGGTGACGCCGTGCGGCTTCATCCCCGGCGGTCCCTCGTCGCCTTTCCCACGGCGGCCGGTTTCCCCAACACCTACAGAAACAGCTTCACCGTGTAAGCGGTACCGGTGGTGGTCTGGCGGAGCTGAAGCCTCAGGATCCGGGCCTGTTCGGCTTCGGCGGGAAAAAACAGCAACCCGTGGGCGAGATTTCCCGGGGCAATGGCCACGTTTTCGATGCTCCTGGCCGCCATGTCGGCCTCGACGGTCTGCCCCGCCTGGTCCCGCCCGTAGCCGTCGGCCCCCCCGAGCACCGCCCCCGCCGCCGCCCCCATGGCCGCTCCCTTGCCCAGGGCTTCCCCCACATGACTGCCGCCGACGACCCCCACGGCCGCTCCCACGAGCCCGCCGGCGGCGGCGCCCCAAAGCCCTCCGACGGCCCCTTCCTTGAGGACCTCTCCCGTCCTGGAATACCGGGTGGCCCGCTCCCGGGCGACCTGGCGTCCCAGCACCGGCCACAGGTTCCCGGCGGCATCTTCGAGGAAGGATTGCTCCGCGGCGATCTGAAAGGTGTGGCCGCTGCGGTTGTCCACCACCACCATCACCGGCAGCATCCCCGCTCCGATGACGTCGAAACCGAAGGTTTCGCTGGCGGCCCGGCGATCGTGGTAGGCTTCGGCCCCCACCGTGGTCCCGGCCACCCGGGTGGCGTTGCCGTAAGCGTCGGGATGCTTGAAGGCCAGCGGTTTGCTCTGGTAGGCGGTGGTGCAGCCGAAGATCAGCGCGACGGCGATAAAAGGGATCGTGCGAGAAAAAAAGGCCATTGGACTCCTCCTTGGAGAGACATCACCGCCGCCGGTGTTTCGGAACAAGCCCGGCGAGGGCATTGGCAATTGACTGGATTCCCATTATAGTAGCCCCGTTGGACAGGGCAAGCCTTTCCAGCCGCCCCGGCCGCGGAAAAGCTCGATTCGATCTTCAACACTCAAACGAAGCCAAGGGAAACGGCCCATGACGTCCACCTGGTGCTACATCCTGCTGGCACTGGCCGCCGGTGCCACCGTGCCCACCCAGGCCGGCATCAACGCCCGGCTCAACCTCTTCACCCACAGCCCGGTGCTCTCGGCGGGCATCTCTTTTGCCGTGGGCACCGGGGTATTGGTGCTTTACGCCGCAGCGCTGCGCATCGGACTCCCCCCCTTGGCGACGGCGGCCGGGCATCCCTGGTGGATCTGGTCCGGCGGCGCCCTGGGGGCTTTTTTCGTCTCGGCGGTGATCGTGCTTGCCGTCCAACTGGGCGCCACGGCCATGGTGGCCCTGGTGCTCACCGGCCAGCTCGTCACCTCCATCCTACTCGACCACTACGGCCTTCTGGGCTATCCGGTGCATCCGGCCAACGGGTGGCGGATCATGGGCGTAGTGTTGCTCTTTGCCGGGGCTTACCTGATCAAGCGGTTCTAGAACCGCGCGCCGAGGGAGGCGGACATGACACTGCTGGAAACCTTGACCCGGGATCGGCTGGCCGCTTTCAAGGCCGGCGATCGCGCCCGATCCACCCTTCTGGCCACGGTGATCGCCGAGGCCAGGACCGACGCCCGTCGCGAGGACGTGCGCGAACCGAACGATGACGAGCTGTTGGCCAAGATCCGCAAATTCATCAAGAACAACAAGGAGGCCATGGCGGCGGGCCGGGCCGAAACGGTGGCCAAGCTGGAGGGCGAAAACGAGATTCTGTCGGTCTACCTGCCCAAAATGCTCGACGACGAGACCCTGAAAAAACTGATCACCCCCATCGTGGCCCGGTTGAGCGACCGGTCGCCCAAGGCCACCGGTGAGGTGATGGGCCAGCTCAAGGGGATCCCCGGCGTGGACATGCGCCGGGCGAGCCTCATCGTCCAACGGATGCTCGGCGGAAAATAACCCCAAGGGCGGCGCGTGGGACTTCAGGCTTGGGTTTCCGCAACGAGGCGTTTCAACTCCTCACCGTCGATTTTTTCCTTTTCCAGCAGCAGGGCGGCGGCCTTTTCCAGCACGGGCCGCCGGCGTTCCAGGATCTCCCGGGCCACCTGGTACTGGGCGCCGATGATCTCGCGGACCTCTTCGTCGATGGTTTCGGCGGTGGCCTCGCTGTACTCGGTTCGCCCGTCGGGCATGGCACCGAGAAACTGGGGCCGCGGATCGCTGGCGAAATAGACCTGGCCGAGCTTCTGGCTCATGCCGTACTCGCGCACCATGGAACGGGCGATGACCGTGGCCCGGGACAGGTCGTTATGGGCCCCGGTGGAAATGTCGTCGAAGACGATCGCTTCGGCGGCCCGGCCCCCCAGCAGGGTGGCGATCTTGTTGAGCAGCTCGGTGCGGCGCATCAGGAAACGGTCCTCGGTGGGCACCTGCATGGTGTAGCCCAGGGCGGCGATGCCCCGGGGCACGATGGTGATCTTGCGTACCGGATCGGTGCCGGGCAGGTCCAGGGCCACCAGGGCATGGCCCAGCTCATGGTAGGCCACGATCTTTTTTTCTTCGGGGTTGATGAGACGATTCTTCTTCTCCAGGCCGGCCACCACCCGTTCCACCGCCTCTTCGAACTCCGCCATGCCCACCCGGTTCTTGTTGTTGCGCACCGCCAGCAGGGCCGCCTCGTTGACGAGGTTGGCCAGATCGGCCCCGCTCATCCCCGAGGTCATCCCGGCGATCCGTTCCACTTCCAGGTCTTCGGCGGCCTGGATGTTTTTCAGGTGCACCTTGAGAATCGCCTCCCGGCCGGCCTTGTCCGGCCGATCCACCAGCACCTGACGGTCGAAACGCCCGGGCCGCAGCAAGGCCGGATCGAGGATCTCGGGCCGGTTGGTGGCGGCCATGAGAATCACCCCCACCTGGGGATCGAAGCCGTCCATTTCCACCAAAAGCTGATTGAGGGTCTGTTCGCGCTCGTCGTGGCCACCGACGCCTGAAAAGCCGCGGGCCTTGCCCAGGGCGTCCAGTTCGTCGATGAAGATGATGCACGGCGCCTTCTGTTTGGCCTGAACGAACAGATCGCGCACCCGGGCCGCCCCCAGGCCGACGAACATCTCCACGAACTCGGAGCCGCTCAGCGAAAAGAACGGAACGCCGCTTTCTCCGGCCACCGCCTTGGCCAACATGGTTTTCCCCGTGCCCGGCGGCCCCACGAGCAAGATCCCCTTGGGCATCTTGCCGCCGAGACGGGTGAAGCGGCCCGGCTCCTTGAGAAATTCCACCACCTCCACCAGTTCCTGCTTGGCCTCGTCCACCCCGGCCACGTCCTCGAAACTCACATCGAGGTCTTCCTGCATGTAGATTTTGGCCTTGTTCTTGCCGAGGCTCATGAACCCGGGCTGCTGGCCCTGCATGCGGCGGATCATGTAGGCCCAGATCCCCACGAAGAGCACCACCGGCACCACCCAGGAGAGCAGATCGCGGAAAAAGGTCGATTCGATCTCCCCCTTGAAGGTCACATTGTACTGCTCGAGCATCCGGGACACCTCCGGATCGACGCGCACGGTGCGAAACAACTGCCCGCTGCCTTCCGCCCCGTCGGCCAGGCGTCCCTGAATCTGGTTGGCCGAAACCGCCACTTCGCTGACCTTCCCCTCTTCGAGAAGCTTGAGGAATTCGCTGTAGGGAAGCGTCTTGACGGCCATGGCCGAAAACATGAGGTTGTGGAGCAACAGCACGCCCCAGATGCCCAAAATCACGTACCACATGGAAAACTTTTGATGTTTTTCCATCTTTGCCCACCATCTCCTTCCGGTTGCGGCATCACGTGTCTCAATTGGGGCCTTGACCCGGGGAATCCCAAAAGAAAACGACTGAAACCTTTCCAAATTTGAAGTTAACCTTGATTCCTGTAACGGTCAATCATTCATGCCGAGCTGAACCAAGGTCCTTGACGGGCCCCTGCCGTGATGGGACAAAAGTTGAAAACCGTTCTCAAAAATGATAGTGAAAGAATGGCTGTCGAATTAAAACCGCGGCCGTCCCAGTCACTTCTTTATCCACAAGCGGCAACGCCCATCGGTCCGGCATGAACACACTGCATGTCTCCAAAGGTTACGATCTTCCCCTGACAGGACGTCCCGGAACCGACCTGGACGTGCTGCCCAGACCGTCCCGCGTCGCGCTGCTTCCCGAGCACATCCCCTTCATCAAGCCGAAACTGTTGGTCAAGGAAGGCGACGCAATCTCCTGCGGCACTCCCCTGTTTCACGACAAACGCCATCCCCGGGTGCGTTTTCTGTCTCCGGGGGGCGGGATCATCGACGCCATCGAATTCGGCCCCCGCCGGGTGATCCGCAGGATCGTGATCCGCCTCGACGAGACGGAGGCCGCCGAATCCTTCCAACGCTTCGAGGAAGGGCAGTTGCGCCAAACCGACCGCTCGGCGCTGGTGGAGGCCCTGCTGGACGGCGGCCTCTGGCCCCTGCTGCACGCCTTGCCGTTTCGGGACTACCCCGATCCGGAAACCCAGCCCCCGGCCATCATCGTGAGCCTGGGCGACGACGAGCCCTTTCAGGCCGACCCGGCCGTTTACCTCGCCGGCCGCCAGGATCTGTTCGGCTACGGCATGCAGGTTCTCGCCCGGCTGGCCCCGCAGGTCTTCGTGTCGGCCCCGGCAGGTGCCGGCGATGCACTGCAAGCCGTGAGCCCCTGGATCACCCACACCGTCTCGGGTCCCTACCCGGCACTGGACCCCGGTGTTTTTCTCTACCGCACCCGGCGCTCCCCCGCCGACAACCGCACCTGGTTCGTCCGGGGCCAGGACCTGCTGCTCATGGCCGGCCTGTTGCGCGATGGGCGCTACCCCACCGAGCGCATCGTGGCCATCGGTGGACCGGCCACCCAGCGCCGGCGACATGCGATCACCCGGATGGGCGCGCCGCTGAAGTCCATGGCCGAGACCACCGCCGAGGCATCGGTGCGCCGCGTGGTGGGCGGGGTGCTACGCGGTTTTACCGGCGATGCCGACGGGTACCTCGGTTTCCACGAAACGGCCCTCAACCTGCTGCCGGCTGGCGACCAGCGCGAATTTCTCGCCTTCGTGCGCCCCGGCACGCGCAAGCCGAGCTTTTCGCGCACCTTTCTGTCGGCCCTGAACCGCCATCGACTGCCGATGGACTGCAACCTGCACGGCGAGCTGCGGCCCTGCGTGGCCTGCAACGCCTGCATGCAGGTGTGCCCGGTGGAAATCATGCCCCAATTGACCTTCAAGAGCCTGCTGGCCGACGATATCGAAGAAGCCCTGGCCCACGGGCTCCTCGACTGCGTCGAGTGCGGGCTGTGCAGCTATGTCTGTCCGGCCAAGATCGAACTGTGCGATCATTTCACCCGCGCCAAGCGCCGCTACCACCAGGAGCAAACCGCCGCATGAAACGCCTCGTGCAGCGCTTTTTCGACGCCCAGCGTCCCCGTTTCACCGAGGGGGGACGCCTTGCCCGGCTTTATCCGTTCTTCGATGCCATGGAGACGGTCTTCTTCGCTCCGGCCCACACCACCGGAATCGGCCCCCACGTCCGGGACAACCTCGACGTCAAGCGCTTCATGACCCTGGTGATCGTCTGCCTGCTGCCCCACCTGTTCTTCGGCATGTACAACGTCGGCTACCAGAGCCTCACGGCCACCGGCCGGTCCCCGGATTTTCTACCGGCCTGCCTCATCGGTCTGAAGGCGGTGTTGCCGATGGTGATCGTCACCTACGCGGTGGGCTTTTTCTGGGAAATCCTCTTCGCCGCGGTGCGCCGACACACCATCAGCGAGGGGCTTTTCGTCACCTGCATGCTCTTTCCGCTGACCCTGCCCCCCACCACCCCCCTGTGGCAGGTGGCCATGGGCATCACCTTCGGCATCGTCATCGGCAAGGAGGTTTTCGGCGGTACGGGGCGGAATTTTCTCAACCCGGCCCTCACCGGCCGTGCTTTTCTCTTTTTCGCCTACCCGGTGCGCATGTCCGGGGACGCCGTGTGGACCTATATGGGCGGCCAGGCGGCGGTGGACGGGTTCTCCGGCGCCACCCCCCTGGCCCTGGCAGCCGCCGCCGAAGGCCAGGAGGTGGTTCACACCGTTTTGAACCAAGCCGGATACGACCTGTGGACCCTTTTTCTGGGCCGCTACGCCGGGAGCATCGGTGCCACTTCCACCCTGCTGTGCCTTGTGGGCGCCGTGGCCCTGATCGCCATGGGCATCGCCAGCTACCGCACCATCGTGGGCGGGGTGCTGGGAATGCTGGCCACCGGGGCCCTGCTCAACCTCTTTGCCGGCCCCGGGACCTCGCCCTGGTTGGCGCTTAACCCGGTCTACCACCTCGTGATGGGCGGCGCCGCCTTCGGCTTGGCCTACATGGCCACCGACCCGGTCTCCAGTCCGGACATGGAATCGGCACGCTGGCTCTACGGGTTTCTCATCGGGGTTCTCACCGTGTTGATCCGGGTCTTCAATCCCGCCTTCCCCGAGGGCGTGATGCTGGCAATCCTGTTCATGAACGTCTTTGCGCCGCTGCTGGACCACTTCATCATCAAGGCACGGCTCAAACGGCGCATGGCCAATACCTGACCCCGGCCCCAACCGGTCGGTGCGGGAAACGACAAGATGAGCGGACCGATTCGATCACTCGTGTTTACCCTGGTCCTCTGCGTGACGTGCAGTTTGCTCCTCACGGCGGCGGCCACCGGGCTCAAGTCGCGCCAGCAGGCCAACATGCGCGCCGACCGGCAGAAAAACCTGCTGCAGAGCGTGGGGCTGGTGGCGCCGGAAGAAAAATTGTCCGCCGCCGAGGTGCAGCGGCGCTACGATGCCAACATCCAACACATGTGGCTCGACAGCGCAGGGCGCATCGTGCCCGAAGGCGATCACCAGCCGACGGACCTGCCCCTGTACCTCTATGTGAAAGACGACTGCGTGGAGGCCTACATCGTGCCCATCGATGCCCGGGGGCTCTGGGGCGAGATCAACGGCTACCTGGCCCTGGAAAGCGACGGCTCCACCGTGGCCGGTTTCACCGTTTACCGGCACCAGGAAACCCCTGGCCTGGGGGGCGAGATCGAGGAGCGCTGGTTTCAGGAAAACTTCGTCGGCAAACGGATCACTAACCGTAACGGCGAATTCGCCGCCATCCAGATCGCCCGGGGCAAGGTGAGCGAAGTGGTGGCGCCGGAGCGCCGGGCCAACTACGTGGACGGCATTTCCGGGGCTACGCTCACCGGCAAGTACCTGTCCAGCGGCCTGGAAACCATCCTGACCCGCTACGAACCGGTGGCCGTCAAGTTCCGCGACAACCCGACCTGCCCGTCTCCTGCCGGAACGGGCGGCTGAAGCGAGGCAGTCCATGGCATCCAAGACAACACCGGCCAGGCAGGCATTCAACCAGGGCCTCTGGTCCAACAACCCCATCGCGGTGCAGGTGCTGGGGATCTGTTCGGCCCTGGCGGTGACGGTGCAACTGCGCACCGCCATCGTCATGGCCCTGGCCCTGACGGCGGTGCTGGCCGGCTCCAACCTGGTGATTTCGGCCCTGCGCCGCCTGATTCCGCACAACATCCGCATCATCGTGGAGCTGTGCGTGATCTCCACCCTGGTGATCATCGCCGATGAGCTGCTGCGGGCCTTTCTGTACGATATCAGCAAACAGCTCTCGGTTTTCGTGGGACTGATCATCACCAACTGTATCGTCATGGGACGGGCCGAAACCTACGCCTTGGGCAACCCGCCCTGGCCGTCCTTCATGGACGGGCTGGGAAACGGTCTGGGCTACGGGATGATTCTCGTCGCGGTGGCCTTTTTCCGGGAGCTGATGGGCGCCGGCAACCTGCTGGGCTTCCAGGTGGTGCCCGAGGCGATCTACGGCGCCGGTTACGAGGACATGGGCTTCATGCTTCTGGCGCCGGCGGCCTTCATCATCATCGGCCTGCTGGTCTGGGTGCAGCGGGAACTGATGGAACGGCGGAAGTAGGAAACGGTCATGGAAAATCTGGTGAGCATCTTCGTCAACTCGGTTTTCGTGGGCAACATCCTGCTGGCCTATTTTTTGGGGATGTGCTCCTTTCTGGCCGTCTCCAACAACATGGATACGTCCGTGGGGCTGGGCATCGCGGTGGTGTTCGTGCTCACCATCACCACGCCGGTCAACTGGCTGGTGTACCGCTACCTCCTCGGCCCGGGGGCCCTGTCCTGGGCCGGTCTCGAAGGCGTGGACCTGAGTTTTCTCAAGTTCATCACCTTCATCGCCGTCATCGCCGCCATCGTACAGGTGGTGGAGATGATCATCGACCGCGTGTCCCCGACCCTCTACAACGCCCTGGGGGTCTTTCTGCCCCTCATCGCCGTGAACTGCGCCATCCTGGGAACGTCGCTGTTCATGGTCGAGCGGGACTACACCCTCATCGAATCGGTGGTCTTCGGCATCGGCTCCGGTGTCGGCTGGGCCCTGGCCATCGTGGCCATGGCCGCCATCCGGCGCAAGCTGCGCTACGCCGACGTGCCGAGGGGGCTGGAGGGTTTCGGTATTACGATGATTTCCACCGGCCTGATGGCCATGGCGTTCATGCTCTTTTCGGGCATCACCCTCTAGGCCCGGCGCCTGACGCGTCAACCGTTGCTGCGGCCTGAAACACCGCGATGGAGTCGGTTGTGATCTACCTTATCGCCCTAGGTGTCTTTTCCGGAATCCTGTTCACCCTGGTGGGCGGGCTGTTGCTGGTGGAGGCCAAGGTCGTGGTCAAGGGCGACGTGGCCATCGAAATCAACGGCGACAGTGAAAACCCGCTGCACGCCCCGGTGGGCAACACCTTGCTGGCCGCCCTGATCAACAACGGCATCCTGCTGCCGTCGGCCTGTGGCGGCAAGGGCACTTGCGGCACCTGCAAATGCAAGGTCCTCGAGGGGGGCGGAGAAATCATGCCCACCGAGCTGAGCCACATCAGCCGCCAGGAACGCCTGGACGGGGTGCGCCTCGCCTGCCAGCTCAAACTGCGCCAGGATCTGAAAATCCGCATCCCCGAAGAAATCTTCAGTATCCAGAAGTACACCGCCACGGTGGTGTCCAACGACAACGTGGCCACCTTCATCAAGGAACTGGTCCTGGAACTGGACGACGGACAGCAAATCGACTTCGAGGCCGGCGCCTACATGCAAATCGACATCCCCGAGTACGACGTCTCCTTTCGGGACTTCGACGTGGCTCAGCGTTACCGGGATGCCTGGGAACGCTTCGACCTGTGGGGCTTGCGGGCCGCCAGCGACACGCCGGACTCTCGGGCCTACTCTCTGGCCAGCGCGCCCCACGAAGGCCAACGGCTCATGTTCACCGTCCGCATCGCCACCCCACCGCCCAACAAGCCCGAGGCGCCACCGGGGGTGGGCAGTTCGTATGTCTTCAGCCTCAAGCCCGGCGACCGGGTGACCCTCAGCGGCCCCTACGGGGATTTTTTCGCCAAACCGACCCGGCGGGAGATGTGCTTCGTGGGCGGCGGCGCCGGCATGGCCCCCATGCGCAGCCACATCCTGCACCAACTCGAGGCCCTGCGGACCGAGCGCCGCCTCACCTTCTGGTACGGCGCCCGCTCGGTCTCGGAGATGTTCTACGACGAGGAGTTCAAGCACTTGGCGGAAACCCATCCCAACTTCTCCTACCACGTGGCCCTCTCCGATCCCCAGCCCGGGGATGACTGGGACGGTCCGGTGGGGTTCATCCACCAGGTGCTCTACGAGCAGTATCTCAAGGGCCACGAGGACCCCACCGAAATCGAGTACTACCTCTGCGGTCCGCCAATGATGATCGATGCCGTCACCACCATGCTCGACGACCTGGGGGTCGAACCGGAGATGATCGCCTACGACAAGTTCGGTTGATATGCGCCGAGTTCCGCGGTTCTTGACTCGCTGAGCGATGGTGCCGCCATCAAAAGTCGAGACAACAAGTTGACAGGAGAACACCGCCGCCTGTAAGGATGTTTCGGAATCACATCATCGGCCGGAGCCGCGGGGGGCTGCACCGGTCATCTCATAAAAGAGGAAGGAGGAACACCCACCATGACCGAGACCGTTTGGCCAACTCCGTACTGGCCCGAAGGCGTCGCCCGCGACGTCACCGGCTACGACAAACCGCTGTTCACCGTCCTGGATGAAGCGGCCCGCGCTTACCCGGACAAGACCTACACCTTGTTCAACGGCGCCGGCCGCACTTACGCCCAGGTCAAGGATACCGCCGACCGCATCGCCAATTTTCTCGTCAGCCGGGGCATTCGCAAGGGAGACCGGGTGGCGATCTTTTTGCCCAACCTGCCCCACTACGCGCCGCTGTACTTCGGCATCCTCAAGGCGGGGGCGGTGGGGGTGACCTGCAACCCCCTGTACACCCCCAGCGAACTGAACTACCAGCTCAACGACAGCGGCGCCCGGGCCGTGTTCTGCATGGATCATCCCGTCTTCTATCCCACCGCCCGCGAGGCGGTGAAAAACACCCTGGTGGAAACGGTGGTGATCTGCAATGTCAAGTCCTACCTGCCGCCGTTGAAAGGGTTTATCGGCGGGCTGCTGGGCAAGATCCCCAAGGCGGACAGCCACGCGCCAAGCCACCTGATGTTCGACGATGTGGTGGCCACTGCCCGGCCCGAGCCGCCCAAACTGGAGATCGATGCCCTCAACGACCTGGCCCTGATCATCTACACCGGCGGTACCACCGGTCTGCCCAAGGGCGCCGCCCTGACCCACAGCAACTTCCTCTACGATCTCATCGCCATCGATGAGTGGATGCGTTTGGTGCAGGACCCCGGCGGCAAGCCGGAAAAAATCCGTCGGGGGGGCTTCCACACCTTCCTGGGCGTTCTTCCCTGGTACCACAGCTTCGGCATGACCACCGCCCTGCTGCTCTCCTGCTTCACGGGCAGCCGCATCGTCTGCGTACCGGACCCGCGCGCCGGCAACCCGCCGTTTACCGGCGTCCTGCAATCGGTGCAGAAGGACAAACCCACCGTGATGCCGGCCGTGCCCACCATCTTCTTGGCCTTCACCAACCATCCCCACATCAAGAAGTACGACCTCACGTCCATCATGGGGTGTTTTTCCGGTGGCGCGCCGTTGCCGCCCGATGTCTGCCGCCAGTTCGAGGAAGCCACCGGCGCCGTGATCTTCGAGGGCTACGGCCTCAGCGAAACCTCCCCGGTGGTCAGCGTCAACCCGGTGAGCCGCGAAACCCGCCGCATCGGCTCCATCGGTTTCCCGTTGCCCGGCACGGACATCAAAATCGTGGATCTGGAGACGGGCAGCAATGAATTGCCCCGGGGGGAAGACGGCGAAATCGCCATCAGCGGCCCCGAGGTGATGAAGGGCTACTGGAACAAACCGGAGGAGAACGAAACCGTGTTCCGGGAGATCGGCGGCCGCCGGTACTTTCTCACCGGCGACATCGGCCACATCGACGAGGACGGGTACATCCTGGTCACCGATCGCAAGAAGGACATGATCCTGGTGGGCGGGTTCAACGTTTACCCCCGCGACGTGGAGGACATTCTCTACAAGAACCCCAAGGTGGCGCTGGCGGCGGTGGTGGGGGTACCCGATGCCCGCAGCGGTGAGGCGGTCAAGGCCTTCATCCAGCTCAAGCCGGGCCAGACGGCCACCGAAGAGGAGATGCGGGAGTTCTGCAAGGAAAACATGGCCGGCTACAAACGGCCCAAGTACATCGAATTCCGCGAGACCGTCCCCACCAGCAACGTGGGCAAGGTGCTGCGCCGCGTCCTGCGCGACGAGGAACTCAAGAAGAAATAGTCACGCCCCTCGACAAGAAGCGCCCGGCTGTGATCTTGGCCGGGCGTTCTCCATTTCAGAACGAGCAAAAAAAATCACCTCCCGTTGGCAGACGCTCACCCCTTCCGCCTCAATCATTGATGGCGGGGATCGGCCGGCCGTGTGGGGTTCGGCTGCTGCCGCCACCGGCATCCCGGGCAGCACATGGCCGCAACCGGTTTAGAAGCGATACGCGATTTCGCCGGACTTGAGTTTCACGTTCCGCGTGGCGTCTACTGAGGACGGCGATAGGATAGCAACCTGTGGTAATCTTCCATGGCGCTAAGTTTAGCACGGGATGGCGAGAAGTGCGTGGCATGAAAAGGGGAGAGTCCGGAGAGGGGGAAAGAAAAATCGCATCTATTCGATCTTGTACTGAATATCCACAATTCGCCCTCCTCGCCGGATCTGAATGGCGAGGTTATCGGCGCTGCTGAGGCTCTGGTAGAAATTGACCACATCATCTACCGTTAGGATCGGCTGGCCGTCCACCGCTTGCAGCACATCGCCGTTGCGGATCCCCATCTGCTGGAAGATCGATCCCGGCGCAACGCCCACCAGGCTCAACCCGGCCGGGTTACCTCCCTCGAAGAAAGGGCGAATGCGCACCTGCTTCATCAACTCGCCAATATTGGCCATGGCCTCATCAATGATTTTGCGATCTAAGTTCACTTCCCTGGAAACCGGTTCAGGGGCCGACGGCGCTTCGGGTATCGTTGGTGCGGGCTGAATGCGGCCGCCGGCTGCACCGGCGGCCGCCAATTCTTCGATCTGCAAAATCTCGTCCTTGCCGCCGACATCCAGCACCACCCGCTCTCTCAGAATCAATTTCACCATGGCTTCCTGGATCTTGTCCCCCACTTGATAAAGATACTGCCCGCCGGCCTTCTTGTCCTCTATGACGGCGTAATTTCGGCCGCCTTTATCCAGAACAAGGGTCCCCCACAGCCTGATATCCAGCTCGGTTTCCTGCAAGGCGGTCAAATCCACCTCTTTGGGCCCCTGCTGAATCTTGTTCGGGTCATCGGTGCGAAAGAGATTTCGCTCCGAGATGGACCGATAAGCGGAAAGTGGATGTACAACCGTCTTGGAAAAAGCGCTATCATCGGTTCGCCCCGCTGTGGCGGGGACCAAGGGAAGACCGGCATCGCCAATCATCGCCTGGTAGAAAATGCCGGCACCGAAGTAACTGGCTGCCGCGAGGAGCAACAGGTGAACGGCAATGAAGAGTGTTGTTTTCATCGATTCAGCGCCATCGATATCGAGGGTTGGCCACCGTTCCGGAAAACTCCACGCCATAACGGCCTCCAGGTCCGGGTTTGGGCATCAACCGCTGTGGGATGGTTTGGTGCAACTCCGTCAAAAAGGCCGGATGAAACAGCATGTTGCCAAGCAGCTCGATCTGACTCTTCTCCAGGGGTGATTTGATTTCAGCGGTACCGGAAAATTCCCCGTCCAGCTCCGGCCCTTGCCACCCAAGCCGACGTAACGTCAAGGATCTTCCCTTGATGTCGATCTCCGAATCAATTTTCGCAAAAGACAGGCTTTGCCGTTTGAGCATTGGCAGACGGACTTCAACCCGGCCGTTTTCCAGGAATAGCCGCCCCTTCACAGCGGCCGGAAAATCGCCCGCGGTGTAAAGGAGGGCGCCGTTGCAGAGGCCCGTCATTTCCCTTCCCACTCGCCGAACAAGAAGCGGCAGGTCGGCCACCTGGACGGATTGAAGATCGAGGCTCAGAAACTCGGTGGAGAACTCCGGCTGCGTTGAGAACTCGATCCGGCCGCTGGCCTTTCCTGCTCCAAGTTCAGCCTGGAAACCGTAAGCGGCTTTCCCCGGAAGTAGCGTTTTCCAGCCGGGCCGCAGCCGAAGCCTATCCAAATTCAGGGCCGGTCTGCCCTGGTACTGAACGGATACCCGGTCAAAGCGGACAGCCGCCGGAAAGCTGAAGGCGACTTCCGCTACCGCCAAACTCAACTCCGGCATCAAGCCGGCCACCTTTCCAACGGCATAGGTCTCAACGGCACGAACCGGAAATTGGACATACAACCAGATGGCGGTAACACCAACAAAAAAAAGTCCGTATAAATATGAGACCCTTCGGCTCATTGCGGCAGCAAAACGCTCCGGAAAGAAAAATTAAGATTTCAATCGGCTTCCAATGACGCTTGATGCAATGTAAACTTCTTTGATCAATCTCGCATCCACTTGGAAAGCCAGGATGAACAGCGCCAAGTTCCTCGCTTGGAGGCCGGTCGCCCTGGTCATGACGAACATCAAAGTGCCCGGCTGTTTGTCATTGACCACGTGCATCGTGTGGGGTGCCGCTTCGGTCCAGGACGTGCCGCTATGGGCGAGCTGTAATGAAAAAGGTTTAGACCTTCTGACTTGGCTCAAAGCCTTTTTACCTTTACTACCGAACGAAGGGCAGGTAAAGCCCCTCTCCAAGCCCTGTCAATTTTGATCGGACCCGCCTTTGCCGGCCATGGGTCATCGTTGCGGAGACGATGGGCTTGACCCGGCACTCCCCCCAGAGTAAAGATTGATTATTAATAAAAAGGTTCGCTTTTCATTGAATTCTTGCATTCTTCTCCAACCCGGAATTTTTTAGGCGCCCATGCCGGTTTTCGAATATACCGCCCTCGACCGACGAGGCAAAAAAGTCAGCGGCGTCATGGATGCCGAGAGTCTGGCCGGCGTCCGCGCCCGGCTCCGAAACAACGGCATCTATCCCGTTACGCTGAAAGAAGTGGCCGCGGTGGTGGCTGACACCACCGCTCAGAGCCGTTTTCTACACCGTCTGGTGGGCAAACGGATCAAACCGGTGGAGGTTTCCCTTGTCACCCGCCAGCTCGCCACGCTGTTGGGCGCCGGATTTCCCCTGGTACAGGCCCTGGACGCCTTGATTCCCCAGACCCCTTCCGCCGGGCTTCAAAAAAAATTGACCCAGATCAAGGATGCGGTGGTGGGCGGTAGCAGCTTCGCCGACGCCCTGGGACAGGCGGGGGATACCTTTCCACCCATCTATGTCAACATGGTGCGCTCCGGCGAGGCCTCCGGCACCCTGGAAATCGTCCTGGAGCGGCTGGCCGACGTCACGGAAAAACAGCAGGCGGTCCGGGCCCGGATCCGCAACGCCATGACGTATCCGATTCTGATGCTGGTGATCGGCGCCGCGGTGCTGATTTTTCTGCTGACCTATATCGTTCCGACCATCTCGGGAATTTTTACCGAGGTCAAACAGGTGCTGCCGCTGCCGACCCGCCTGCTCCTGGGGTTCAGCCACTGGATGCGCGTCTATTGGTGGATCTTGCCCATCGGCCTGGCAGGTCTCTTTCAGATCTTGCGGACCATCCGGCGCAGCGCGGCGGGACGCCTGACCACCGACCGCATGATCCTGAACACGCCGTTGATCGGTTCGCTGGTTCAGCGGCTCAATGTGGCCCGGGTGATGCGCACCTTCGGTTCTCTGCTGGAAAACGGGGTGCCGATGCTGGCGGCCCTGGAAATCGTGCGCAACATCGCCGGCAATACCATCGTCACCGAGGCCCTCACGCTGGCCACCCAGGATGTGGGCCAGGGCAAGTCGCTGTCCAGAGCGCTGGGATCGACGCCCCGGGCGTTTCCGCCCCTGGCGATCCAGATGGTCGATGTCGGTGAGCAAAGCGGCAAGCTCGAGCCGATGCTGGGAAAAATCGCCGACATGTACGACCGGGAAGTGGAATCGGCCATCAGTGCCTTGACCGCCCTGCTGGAACCGATCATGATTTTGTTCATGGGCACGGCGGTGGCCTTCGTGGTGTTGGCGGTCTGCTTGCCGATTTTCGAGATGAACCAGTTGATCCGCTGAAACCATTGCGTTGGCCGATGGTGGATCGACCCGAAACGTCCGCCGCAATTGCATTTTTGTTTTAACACAAGTAGTTCAACGGAGATCCGAACATGGCTGACACATACTTGAAGTTCAGAAAACATTCCCGCGGCTTCACCCTCATCGAGTTGATGGTGGTCATCGTCATCTTGGGCATTCTGGCCCTCTACGTGGCGCCGAAGATCATGGGCCGTCCCGATGAAGCCAAACAGGTCAAAGCCAAAATGGACATCGCCAGTCTGGAAACGGCGCTGAAACTCTACCGGCTCGACAACGGCTTTTATCCCTCCACCGAACAGGGCCTGGCCGCGTTGGTTCAAATGCCCCAGAGCGGCCAAATCCCCAAAAATTGGAAAGAAGGCGGCTACCTGGAAAAGGGACAAGTCCCCAAGGACCCCTGGGGCAACGAATTCGTCTACCTCAGCCCGGGCAATCACGGCGACTTTGACATCATCTGCTACGGCGGAGACGGGGTCGCCGGCGGCGAAGGCACGGACAAAGACATCACCAACTGGGATATCGAGTGACCGCTGGGGCGCGCCATCGGAGCCGGCACCGGATTCCGGCAGGCTTGCGCACCGGGGATCGATCCACTGCTTGCGCCTTCACCCTCCTGGAGTTGATTGTCGTGGTGGCCATCATCGGTACGGTTTTGGTGTTGACCCTGCCACGATTCGACCTCCCCGGGCGCCATGGCGACCTGGAGACGCTGGCCCGCTATCTGATCAAAACCGACCGTCAGCTCAAGGCGGAAGCCACCGCCCGCCAACTGCGCCACACACTGCACCTGAATCTTGATCGACAGCGGATCTGGATCACCAACGCGACCATGAATGAGGACCAGATGGCCGAAGCCGCCGATGAAGGGGTCGTTCTGCCGGACGGGGTGCGCCTGGAGCGCCTCCGCCTGCCCGATGACCGTGACATCGGCACCGGCACCTACGCGGTTCAATACTTCCCCGATGGCCATAGCTTCATGGTCGCCATCGGTCTGGCCGAACCCGGCGGGCGTCGATTGATCCTTCAAATCGAGCCTTTTCTCACCACGGCCCGGATAGTGGACGAAGATGGGATGGCGGTTCCCCTATAAATCCGGCCGAATCGCCCCGAAGTGCGTGTGTCCCTCGCTTCGGCCGGGACGCGGTCCAAGGCGACACCGGGCAGTGACGGGCTTCACCCTGATGGAAGTCGTGGTGGCGCTGGCGGTGCTGGCCATCGTCCTGGTCAGCGTCTTTCGGATGCAGACCGGCAATCTCGGGGTGGTTGAACGGCTGCAATTCAACACTCAGGCCGCCATGCTGGCCAAGGCCAAAATGGCGGAACTCGATGCCACGGGCCTTGACGATAACATTGAGCTTGAGGGAGATTTCGGTGACGCCGCACCGGGATACAATTGGCGGATCTCGGTCAGCCCGCGGGATGACGAACTGCTGGGCCAAACCGCCCAGCGTCTTTACCGTGTTGAAATCCGGATCGGATTGAATCAGGATGAGTCCGTTTTTCACCTGCACACCCAGAGATTGGTTTCTCCGTAGCGGCCGTCTCTCCAGCCAAGGCTTCACCCTTTTGGAGATTCTGGTTACCGTCGCCATTCTGGGGATCGTGATGCTCACGGCCCTCAGCGCGCTGTCGGCCGTCAACCGCACCTCCGCCCATATCCAGGAAACCCTGACGACGACCGGGGCCGCTGCCGAGGCCATTGGTTGGATCGAAGCGGACCTGAACGCCATTCATGTCACGGCGGCCTCCCTTTATCGGACGCCGGATGTGGCGGAAGCCCCGGATCCCTACGGGTTCAGATGTTTCTCCGGCCCTGAAGATCCATCTGATTTCAAAAGGTTGGAGTTTGCCGCCCGGGCCCATCGCCCCTTGGCCCCCACCGAGTTGGAGATCTCGGCAGGCGCTCTGGCCCGGGTCAGTTATTTTGTCCGTCGCGTGGATGATCAATTTGTGCTAATGCGCACCGACGTCTTTGATTTACAGGCCGGCTGGGATCCCCCGCCACCGGCCGCGGTGATCTGCGAAAACGTGCTGCGCCTGGAGTGGTCGTTCATCGATGACCAGGGAGAGGTCCACGACGAATGGGACTCGGATGAGGAGCAGTGGAAATTTGCCACCCCCCGGGCCGTGCAATTGGCCATTGAGATCGGGGAAGAGGGCAACAGCCAGACCTATCATGCCCGGTTCGTTCTGGCCACGGCCAGGGAGGCGCGCCGTTGACCCGTTCACCGATTCTCATGGCCCGCCGTTGCCGGGAGCGGGGCACGGCCCTGCTGGTGGCGCTGGCGGTCACTGCGGTGCTGCTCTCCGTCGCCCTGGCCATCAATCTTGAGGTCCAGCGGGCCGTGACGGCCGGCCAGCACCAGTTGGGGCAAGTCGTTGTCTCCGCGGCGGCTTCCGGTGCCGTGCATACCGCCATGGCGGTTCTGGCGGAAGACAAACGCGACAGCCAGGCCGACAGCCTGGCCGAGTTATGGGCCGACGCGGAAAAAATCACGACCCTGGCCTCCGTCGGTCTCCCCGAGGCGGTCAGCTTGTCGTTGCGCATCGAGGACGAGCGGGCTCGGCTGCAAGTCAATGCCCTGGTGAACTTTCCCCAGGGGCTGCAAATCGTGCCGGTCCAACAGCGCCTCTGGGAACGGCTGTTGTTCCTTGCGGAATACGAGGACTTGCGAGAAGCCGATGTCACCCCGGAAATGATCGTTGCCGCCATCAAGGATTGGCTGGACAGCGGCGACGACGACGCCATCACCGGATTGGGCGGTGCCGAAGCGCCCTACTACACATCGTTGCCGACACCTTACAACTGCCGCAACGGTCCGCTGATGGAAGTGGAAGAATTGACGCTGGTGAAAGGCATCGGCCGGCAACTGATCGACGGCGACGGGGAACAGCCCGGCATCGGTCCCCTGCTGACGGCTTACGGAATGAATGAGGCCCGCGGCTCAGAGAGCGCCTACGATGGACGCGTGAACATCAACACGGCCCCCCTGCCGCTGATGATGGCCCTGTTGCCGCAAGAATACGAGGACCTGGCGCAATCCATCGTGGAGTTTCGCCAGCAAGTCATCGATGACAACACCCCCGATCTGTTGACGGATCCCATGTGGTATCGAAACGCGCCGGGGTGCCAGGATTTGACCATCGAACCGGAGTTGATTACCACGGCCAGCGATCATTTTCGCATCCAGGCCACCACCGAATACAACGATGTCCGCACCGTGTTGACCGCCATCGTCCAGCGTGAAACAGATGCCGCCAGCGGCGGCACGGGGTTTAGGATCTTGATGTGGCAGCCGTCCTGAAAAAAATGTTTCTCGGCATCGAGATCGGCGCCGATGCCGTCAGCGCCGTCCTCTACCAGGCGCAGCGGGGAGAAGAGCGAATCGTGGCCGCCCGCCGGGTCGAGCGCTCCGCCGACCGCCCCGAGGCCGACATCCTGGCCGCCGCCCTGGAACCGATCCTGGTCCATGATGGTGCCACGACGGCGGATTGTGCCGTGGCCCTGCCGGCCGCCGAATTCGTCTTTCGGCCCATGACGGCCCCTTTTCATGAGGATCGCAAGCTGCGCCAGGTGCTGCCCCTGGAACTGGAGCCGTCCCTGGTGGCTTCGGCCGAAGAGATGGTTTTTGATTACCGACGGTTGGACAACGCCGTCCCCCCGCGGATTCTGGCCGCGGCGCTGGAAAAAACCCGGGTGGCGGAAATCCTGGAAAGCCTTGCCCGCCTGCACGTCGATCCGGAATGGGTCACCACCGCCGGCATCTGCCCGGCACTGTGCCTGCTGGACGAAGACGCCGCTGCCGACCCGTACGCCACCATCGCCCTTCGGCCCCGAGGGGCGACGGTGGCGCCGGTGGCGGACGGCCAAGTCCTCGGGTTGCGGGATCTACCCGTTTCCCTGGAAACCGAAAGCAGTCGCCAAACGCTCGCAGCCTTGCTCAAGCAGACCTTCCAGGCCCTCACCGCCGGCGACGGCGCATCGTTTTATCCCCAACGGCTCCTGATCACCGGCTTCGGGCCTCAGAGCGAGACGTTAGAGGCATTGCTGCCCCGTCAACTCGGCATCCCGGTGGAGCGCATCGATTTGGCCCGAAGATCCCATCCGATGGGTCATGATCTGGATCACTGGGAGCCTGGCCTGATGAACGGGGCCCTGGCCCTGGCCTTGCGGGCCCGCCGCGGCGAAACGGGATTCAACCTGCGCCAGGACGATTTCGCCGTCAAGAAATTCTGGACACGCTACAAAAGCCAGCTTCGCACCAGTGCCGTTTTGGCGGCGGTGGTGCTGTTGCTGGGCGCGGTGCAACTGGGGCACGGGATCTATCTCAAACAGCGCCGCATTGAACAAATCTCCCAGGAAACCATTGCCCTGTTTCGCGCCGTGCAACCGGACGCGACCCGGGTGGTGGACCCGGTGAGTCAGATGCGGGCAAGCCTCGCGGAACTGGAAACCGGCACCCGGATCCCGGGCAGTGAAGAGGACCGACCGCGCGCCATCGACATCCTGGCCGCCTTGAGTCGGGAAATACCGGCCGATCTGGATGTGGAGGTCACCCGGCTGGTCATCGGCACGGACAACCTGACCCTCACCGGCAACACCGCCGCCTTCAACGCGGTGGACGACATCAAGACCCGTCTGGAAAAATTCCCGATGTTCAAGGACGTGACCATTGCCGCGGCCAACATCGACAACCGCAGCAACCGGGTCCGGTTCACCATCAACATCGGGCGACTGGAGGTAGGCCCATGGCCCTCCAACTGAACCGACGCGAAAGAATCGGCCTCACGGCGGCGGTCTTGATCCTTTTGACAGTGGGCATGATCGAGCTGGTGATCTCGCCGCTGGCGGATCGGATCCGTCGTCTCGATCGCACCCTGGCCGCGGAAACGGACGCCCTGGCGGAAATGCAGCGCCTCAAGGCACGCTATGACCGACTTCGATCCGAGGCCGCCTCTCAAAAAGAGCGCATGGGCCGGCGCCAGGCGGGGTTCACCCTTTTTTCCTTTCTGGACAGCGCCGCCGGCGAGGCCCAGCTCAAGGATCGCATCGCTTACATGAAGCCATCGACCGATCCGGTGAAGGATACCCCGTATCGGCTATCGCGGGTGGAAATGAAAATTCAGGACGTGAGCCTGCCGGAGTTGGTCGCCTTCCTGCACCGCGTGGAGACCGCCCCGGAAGCGATGACGGTCAAGCGCTTGAGCATCACCCAGACCGGCAAGGAGGAAAAATGGATCGAGGCCGTCCTCCAGGTCGAAACTTTTGAACTCTAACCCAAGAGGAACGCACCGACCGATGCTGCCACGAATGGCCATTCGACTGCTTCTGGCGGGGCTTTGCCTCGCCGTGTTTCTGTCCCCGCTCACGGCAATCGCCGCCGACCAGACCCCACCGGCCGGCGACGAGCGCTTCGTGAGCATCGACTTCAACAACGTGGACATTGCGGTCTTCATCAAGTTCATCAGCGAACTGACCGGTCGCAATTTCATCGTGGATGAACGGGTTCGCGGCAAGGTGACCGTCATTTCGCCCTCGCGCATCTCGGTGGCCGAAGCCTTCAAGGTGTTCGAGTCGGTCCTCGAGGTGCACGGTTTTACCACCGTGCCCTCCGGCACCGTCACCAAGGTGGTACCGGCGCCGGAAGCCCGGGCCAAAAGCATCGAGACCCGGCTTTACGAAGAGGCCGGCGGCGTCTCGGACCGGGTGGTCACCCAGATCGTCACCCTCAAGTACGCCGACCCGGAAGAGGCCCGCAAGCTGTTGGCCCCGCTGGTGTCGAAAAACAGCGTGCTGCTGGCCTACCCGCCCACGGGGATGATGATTCTCACCGATGTTTACTCCAACATCCAACGCTTGATGCGGATCATCTCGGCCATCGACGTCACCGGCGTCGGGCATGAAATCGCCGTGATCCGGCTGGAGTACGCCGAAGCGCTCAAACTGGAAAAAATCGTCGCCACGGTCTTCAACCCTCCCACCGCCAGGGCCCAAAAAGGCCCCGCGGCCATCGCCGACACGGTCCAGGTGGTTTCCGATGAACGCACCAACAGCCTCATCGTGCTGGCCAAGGAGAGCGACATCGCCCGGGTGCGGGACCTCGTTGCCCTGTTGGATCGACAAACCCCCCGGGGCCAGGGCAAGATCCGGGTCTACTACCTGGAAAACGCCGTGGCCGAAGATTTGGCCAAGGTGCTCAAGGACGTACCCATCAAGGAGGACCAAAAACCGGCTGCCGGCGCGGCCGCCGAGGCGCCGGCGCTCTCCGGCGAGATCCAGATCACGGCCGACCAAGCCACCAACAGCCTGATCATCATCGCCGCCAAGGAGGACTACGACGTCATCGAGGAGATCATCGCCAAGCTCGATATTCCCCGCAGCATGGTTTACATCGAGTGCCTGATCATGGAAGTCAACGTGAACAAGGACTTCACCCTGGGCGTGAAATGGAGCGCCTTCGGCAAAACCGACATCGACGGCAAAGCCGGGGCCTTCGGCGGCGCCTTCGGCGCGCCGGACCCCGTCAGCTTCACCAAACTCGATGCCGCCGGCGCCTTCGGCATCTTCGGCGAAGCCATCACGGTCGGCGGCCAGACCTTCCCGAGCCTGGGGGCCATCATCGACGCCTACAAGCACGACAAGGATGTCCATATCCTCTCCACGCCGCAAATCCTGACCACCGACAACCAGGAGGCCAAGATCTACATCGGCAAGAACGTCCCTTTCCAGACCCGGCAGGAAACCACCGCCACCACCAGCATCGACTACAGCTCCTACGAGTACAAGGACGTCGGTACCACCCTGGAGATCACCCCCCGGATCAATCAGGAACGGTTGGTGCGCCTGGATATCTCCCAGGAGGTCACCAAGCTGGAATCCAACGTCAACCTCGATTACCGGCCCACCACCCTCAAGCGCACCATCGACACCAGCGTCATCGTCCAGGACGGGCAGACCGTGGTCATCGGCGGACTCATCGACGAAAGCACTTCCCTCACCGAAAACAAGGTACCGGTACTCGGGGACATCCCGCTGCTGGGATGGCTGTTCAAGACCCGGGGCCGGGGCAACGAGAAGACCAATCTCTTCGTTTTCATCACCCCTCGGGTGATCCGCAATCCGGGGGAGGCGGATCTGGTTTATTCGGACAAAAAAGAGTTTATCGATCGCATGGAAGCCGACAGCCCCTTGCGAAAGGGCGCCCCGGGCGATCCGGAAGCCTCCTCGGCGGTTGAGCTCCCGCCGGCCGCAAGTGATCGGATCCGGTTGTATCCCGGGCCCGAACAGGAAACTATTCCAGCGAAACCGGTTGAATAAACGGCGGGATCTTCAAGGGACGCGATGTCAACCCCCGTTGTCCGACGCGCGAAGCGGTTCAGCAAGGAAATCGATTGATGGATGCAGACCTTTCCATTAAACCCCCTCCGGCCGACATGGAACGGATCCTCGTGGAGGATTTCGGCCTGAGCCCCGAAGCACTCGCGGAAGCATCCGAGGCCGCCGCCGCCAAAGGGGAGCCCCTTTCCCGGATCCTCGTGGGCCGCAAACTGCTCTCTGAAAACCAGTACCAGGAAGCCTTGGCCCGCTTCTATGGCCTGCCGTTCTACCCGGAGCTGACGCTGGGGGATATCGACGCCGAGGTGGCGGGACGCGTTCCCATCCAGTTTCTCAAGTATCACGGGATGGTTCCGCTCAAGGCCGCCGCCCTTTCATCTCCCGGTTCAGCCGCGGATGACTGCGAGTGGGTCATCGCCGTCAAGGACCCGGGCCAGTTTCAACCCGTTGACGAGTTGGTGCGCCGCCTGGGAATTTCGGCCTATCGGCTGGTGGTGGCACCGGCATCGGCCATCCTGTCGGCCATCAACCTCTGTTACGAGTTTTCCCAGGGCAGCGCCGAGCAGCTCGTCCAGGACATGGAGGAAGACGGACAGATCGTCATCCACGATCTGCAAAACGCCCCGGACCTGCTTGAGGATGCCAGCGAAGCGCCCATCATCAAGCTGGTGAACCACATCCTGAGCCAGTCGGTCAAAGCCGGCGCCAGCGACATTCACATCGAGGCATACCAGGACCAGCTCAAGGTGCGCTGCCGCATCGACGGCATTCTTTACGACATGCTCACCCCGCCGCGCTGGATCCACGCCTCGCTCATTTCCCGCATCAAGGTCATGGCCCGGCTCAACATCGCGGAAAAACGCCTGCCCCAGGACGGGCGCATCGAGATCAAGCTCGGCAACCAGGAGATCGACGTGCGCGTCTCCACCCTGCCCACCACCTTCGGCGAACGGGTGGTGCTGCGGCTGCTCAACAAGTCCAAATCCCTCATCAGTCTCACGGAGCTGGGTCTTTCCGACGACCGTCTGCGGCAACTCCAGGACCTCATTACCGCCCCCAACGGCATCATCCTGGTCACCGGCCCCACCGGCAGCGGCAAAACCACCACGCTGTATGCCGTGTTGCAGTCCATCAAGACGCCGGACATCAACATCATCACCATCGAAGATCCGGTGGAGTACCAGATAGCGGGAATCAGCCAGATCCAGGTCAATCCCAAGATCGAGCTGACCTTCGCCCGAGGCCTGCGCGCCATTGTGCGCCAGGACCCGGACGTGATCCTGGTGGGGGAAATCCGCGACCGGGAAACCGCCGACATCGCCGTCCAGAGCGCCCTCACCGGCCACCTGGTCTTTTCCACCCTGCACACCAACGATTCGGCCGGGGCCATCACCCGTTTGGTGGACATCGGCGTGGAACCGTTTCTCATCTCCTCGTCGGTCATCGCCGTCATCGCCCAACGCCTGGTGCGTCAGCTCTGCCCCCACTGCCGGGAGGCCTACCGCCCGGAGCCCGAAGTTCTGCGGCACATGGATATGGATCCGGCCGATCTCGGCGACCGTGTCTTCTACCGCCCCGTCGGTTGTCCCCAGTGCTTTCAGACCGGGTACAAGGGGCGCATCGCCATTTTTGAAATCATGGAAATGACCACGGCGATGAAATCGTTGCTGCTCAAGACCTTCGACGCCAACCAGATCAAGGCCCAGGCCATTTCCGACGGCCTCATCACCCTGCGCCGGGACGGCATCGACAAGGTGCTGAACGGGGTAACCTCTCCGGCCGAAGTGCTTCGCGTCACCAATCGGTGAGCCGACGGCTTATTTGGATCGGTTTGCCCCCATGATGTAAAACCCGATTCGGCGCAATAATGAAGATGCCGCGCTCGTCTTTCATTTGCCAAAAGCGAAGCGAAGCCGATAACACTCCCCTGATCGGCACAGCACCAAGGCATCCGCATCGATGCCCCGCACCGTGTACCCCTCGATGTCGTCGCCTTGGCGTATGATCTGACCGCTGACCACGGCAATCCGGTCCTGTGCCTGGGCGGCCCAGGAAACCGCTTGCAGACTCAGCCCGGTTTCCGTCGGCAAGAGCGGCAGCAAATCCTCGGCAGGGGATGGCGCTACAAGAGGCGCCCCCTTGGGGGCCACTGGCGCGACAACGACGCGGGGGGCGCGGGTTTCGGCCCAAGGCATGGCCGTAGGGGGCGGCGCCATTTTGGCGGCCGGCCGACGCGCCGGGGTTTCCCTTGCAGCAACAGGTTTGGCCGGCGGACGTGGAACGGGCGGCGCCTCCGCCAAGATCGGTGCTTTGGTTTCCGCGGGGGCGGACGCCGGGGTCGGCGTCGGTTCCACGGATTTGGGGGAAATCCAGCGCCAGCCGGCCCATGCGCCCCCTCCCAGGACGACCAACAGCACGCTTGCCGTCAGCCATTTCCGGCCGCTGATCAACAAGGCATCCTGAAGCCGGGCCAATCCACCGGCGGGGGCCTCGGACCGATCCATCCAGGTCACCGGCGCATCTTCGGCGGCGCTTCGCCCGTCGGTATCCAAACGCCTGAGTGCGTCCAGAATGCTACTCAAAATCCTTCCTCCTGCAGTGCCGCACGCTGGACCGGTGCCAAGGGGCGCAGCACGGGAATGTTGAGCTCCGGTCGGGTGTTATAGAGAGCAATCTTGGTCTGCGGGCCCACGAGGCCGTCCGCCGGCAGTCCGATGCGGCCCTGGAAATCAAAAATCGCCTGGCGGGTGGCGTCGTCGAAAACCGGAGCCAAATCAATGCCCGGATAGCCGAGATCGCGAAGCATCATTTTCAGATTCAGCACCGTTTTTCCAGTCGCCTCTTCGGCAATCGTTCCCCCCATCTCATAGAAATCGCGCCAGGGCACAAAAGCGGTTCCCGTCCAGAGGCCCTCAAGCTCGGCGTGAGTCAACGGATGATACGTCCCGGCCCCCTCGGCCATCAGATAACTGTCTCCTTGCACCCCGGCCAGCACACTGTAGCTGCCGTTGGTGAGCGCCAAAAACGCCGGGAGGTTGAGGCGCTCGACGATCCCCAGGCGGTCATTGACCGGATAGAGCAAAAGCCCCAACGATTCGCATTGGGCGGTGAAAAAAGACAAGTCATCTTCCATGGCTCCGGTATCGGCGACGTTGGCGGAAAGTCCCCAGAGGCCCAACAACGTCGCCAGTGCCTCTATCCGATCCATTTGCCATTGCTCGGCGGGGACGACTTCAATGGACGCCACCGGATCCGTCGCCACGGTCGGCTCCTGGATCGCATGGCGCTGCACAACGGGAACCGAGACTTTTTTGTCAAAGCTTAAAAAATTAGTATTCAGGCTGAACCCCAGAGCCGCCAGCGCCACCACCAGCGCAGCCATGACCACCAGCACGGGCCAGAGACTGAAGCGGCCACTGGGCGCATCGCTTTTCAGCTCGTCCACCGCTCGCCGGGCCAGGCGGCGATCGATATCCCGAACACCGGCAGCATAGGCGGTGATCAGGGCACGGTCGCAGGCCATGTTGATCAGGCGGGGGATTCCCTTCGATAAATCGAATATCACCCGGATGGCCGCCGGAGTGAAGACCACCGGCACCTCTTGGGTCGCCACGGCGAGACGGTGCCGAATATATTCGGCGGTTTCGGCGAGGGTCAGAGGCACCAGGCGGCAACTGGCGGTGATGCGCTGGCGCAACTGGCGCAGACTGTATTCGGTCAGGGTCCGTTCCAGCTCCGGTTGGCCCACCAGAACGATGAGCAGCAGCTTGCTACGGGCGGTTTCCAAATTGGACAACAGGCGAACCTGTTCGAGCACCTGACGGCTGAGGCGCTGGGCCTCGTCAATGACCAGCAACACGGTGCGGCCCTTGGTCTTTTCTTCGATCAAAAAGCGGTTGAGCGCCTCCACCAGATCCTGGAGACGCTCGCCGGATGCCGTTAGGCCAAAGTCTTGGTTGACGGCCCGCATCAGATCCACCGGATCGACTGGCGGATTAAAGATGTAAGCGAAAGTGACGTTTTTGGGCAACTGGTCCAGAAAAGCACGGCACAGGGTGGTCTTGCCGGTGCCCACCTCGCCGGTGACCGTGGCAAACCCGTCCCCGGACTGCACCGCGTAAGAGAGGTGGGCCATAGCTTCCCGATGGCCGCGGCCCATGAAAAGATAGGCCGGATCCGGAACCAGCCGGAACGGCCGCTCCTTGAATCCGAAGTGGCGCTGGTACATTGGCCCCCTGCCGCGCTTGGCGGTTTCAACGTACCCGCAGCATAGTGCCAGCAAGCATAAATATCAACAAGCCACCGCCAAAATCGCCTGTGTCATCGCTCCCGTGCTCGCAACGCCCGGATGGCTTCCGAAACACTGATTCAGCCATCTTCACCGGCATTCGCCATAACGCGATGGATGGAATATCTTGTGCCGCGATAAGGATTTTAATAGATTATGTTTTTTAAGAATTTATCACAAAACCGGCATAGGAAGTCGACCAGCCTCCAGGCGAGAACCACCGCCACCCCTCACCGGCCAGAGGTAAAACTCCTTCAGCGGCTTGTAACCCACCCCCACCACGCCGTCCCGAGTGTAGAGCGCCCAGGCATAGCGCGGATCGTAGGCGCTGAGGGTGGCCGACCAGTAGAACTCCTCAACGTGGACAAATGGATGGCCTACCGGCAGGGCCGGCGAGTGGCGGTCCAAGTCTGTGAGGCGCTCCAGCTCGACGATGGTCGGCAGGCGCCAGTCGTCGAAGCCGTGGGCCCCGGAAAGGTTCATGCGGGCCACCCGGTCCAGGGCCGCCTGCCAGTCCACTGCCCGGCGTTCCAGGTTGGCGTCCTGGAGCCAAATGAGCCCGGTGATGCGGTCATGGGCCAAGCCGTCCTTTACCTCGAAACGCGGGCCAGCGATGGACGTGCCGGCTTGCATCTCTGCGTCTTGCCCGGTCCCCACACATTCGACCACCTCCCCGCGTTCGCCGTAGCATCGCTGCTGGCCGGTCTGTGGAACGCTCTCTTTCCCCTCCGTGGCCACCCGCACCGGCCACACCATGTAGGCGTTTTGTTTCATCCCCTTGAACACCCGCGCCCCGCCCAGGTGAATGTACCAGGCCTGGTCGGGCAGACGGGCGCAGGTGGTGGACGTCC
>JACDJB010000237.1_pt1 | contig 68386 bp, 56 predicted proteins | sample 7454121 | NCBI WGS metagenome assembly JACDJB01 (sample SAMN14253290, study PRJNA609438) | sludge metagenome | isolation source: sludge after 25d culture with pyrite | collected 2018-12-20 | reverse complement strand
CCGCCATCCAGACACTGCCGGCCGTCATGTTTCAGGCCACCGGTCAGAGCATGGGCGATTTCGGTGCCGGACGACTCCTGAAACCCCTGGGCATGGCCCACAGTTCCTTCACCGCCGACCAGGCCGGCAACACCCTTGCGTTCATGGGTTTGCAGAGCACCTGTGATGACCTGGCCCGGTTTGGGTTGTTGTTCGACCGAGGTGGGGTTTGGGGTGATGACCGGCTCGTCAGCGCCGACTGGGTGCAGGCCGCCACCACCCCCGGCGAGCTCAACCCGGCGTACGGCTACCTGTGGTGGCTCCAGACCGACGGCGCGTTCACCGGAGGCGAGGGCAAGCAGCTGACCGGCCACTACCCCGATGCGCCACCGGACACCTTCGCCGCCGAGGGCCTGGGGGGCCAGGTCGTGGTGGTCGTCCCGTCGGAGGACCTGGTGATCACCCGCATGGCGGCGGTCGCCGCCCCGAACCCGACCGGTGACCCCTTTGCCGAGAGCCTGCCCGCCGATGTGGTGGCGGCCATCAACGATGCGGAGTCTTCGAACGGCTAACCCGGACGCGGGTTAGCGGGTTGGCTGGAAGCGGCGCAGCCGCAGGCTGTTCAACACGACCAACACCGACGAGGCGGCCATGGCCAGCCCGCCGATCAGCGGGGTGAGCAGGCCGACCGCAGCCAGCGGGATCGCCGCCACGTTGTAGCCGAAGGCCCAAAACAGGTTGGCTTTGATCGTGGACAGGGTCGACCGCGACAGGCGGATCGCATCGACCGCCCCCATCAGGGCCCCCGACACGATCGTCAGGTCGGAGGCCTCCATTGCAACGTCGGCGCCGGAGCCCATGGCGATACCCAGCTCGGCGGTGGCCAGCGCAGCGGCGTCGTTGACGCCGTCGCCCACCATCGCCACCCGCTGACCCTCGGCCTGGAGCCGGGCAACGATGTCAACCTTGTCCTCCGGCATGACACCGGCGATCACCCGCTCCGGGGCGATGCCAACCTGTCGGGCAACCGCACGCGCCACCTGCTTGGAGTCACCGGTGACCATCCACGGGGTGATGTCATGGTCGATCAGCGCAGCGATCGCTCGCTGGCTGTCGGGGCGGACCGTGTCGGCCACCGAGAGCAGACCCCGAACCTGGCCGTCCCAGCCGGCGGCCACCACGGTGATGCCCTTCGCTCCGAGCGTCTCTGCCTGATCGAGTAGGCCGTCGGGCCACGCGAGTGCCTCGTCGGAGAGCAGGCTGGGCCGACCTACCAGCACCCGGGTCGGTTCGGGGCCCGAGGGTGCGGAGTTGGCGGTCGAGGCCCGACCGATCATCGCATCGGCAGCGACGTTGACGACCGCCTCGACGCCCAGCCCGGGGCGGTTGGTGAGCGATTTCACCTCAGGCAGCTCGCCCAGTTCCTCCCGGGCGCCGGCGGCGATGGCTGCGGCAATCGGGTGCTCGCTGCCCGACTCGGCCGCACCAACCAAGGCCAGCAGCCGGCCCCGGTCGGTTCCGGGGGCGGCAACGACCTCTGCAAGCGCCATCTTGCCCTCGGTGATCGTGCCGGTCTTGTCCAGCACGATCGTGTCGATGTTGCGGGTAGCCTCGAGCACCTGCGGGCCGCTGATCAGCAACCCCAGCTGGGAGCCACGACCGGTACCGACCAGAAGCGCGGTGGGAGTTGCCAGGCCGAGCGCGCACGGACAGGCGATCACCAGGACAGCCACGGCTGCGGCGATGGCGGCGTCCACCGGCTGGCCGAGCGCCAGCCAGGCGATCAGCGTCACCGACGCGATGGCGAGCACGATCGGCACGAACACCGCCGACACCCGATCGGCCAGGCGCTGCACGTCGGCCTTGCCGGCCTGAGCCTCGCTGACCAGCCGGGCGATACGTGCCAGCTGGGTGTCCGAGCCCACCTCGGTGGCGATCATCTCGATGCGGCCGGACATGTTGACCGTCGCTCCCGTGACGTGGTCGCCGGCCACCACCTCGACCGGCACCGACTCGCCGGTGAGCAGGCTGGCGTCGATCGTGCTCGTTCCGACCGTGACCTCGCCGTCGGTCGGGATGCGCTCGCCGGGACGGACGATCAGGCTCTGGCCGACCTTGACGGCGCTCGCCGGTACGGTCATTTCGCTGCCGTCGTCGGTGAGCACGTTGGCATGCTGGGCGCCGAGGCGAAGCAGCGAGCGCAATGCCGATCCGGCGCGCCGCTTGGCGCGGGCCTCGGCCCATCGTCCGCCGAGCAGGAAGGTGGGCACGACGGCCGCCACCTCGAAGTACAGCTCGTGGTGCCCGGCCCCGGCGTCAGCCGGCAGCCAGCTCATGTTCATCGTCATGCCCAACATGCCGGCCCCGCCGAAGAACAGCGCCCAGACCGACCAGGCGTACGCGGCGATGACCCCGAGCGAGACCAGGGTGTCCATCGTCGTGGCCCGGTGGCGGAGGTTGATGATCGTGGCCCGGTGGAAGGGCAGCGCACCCCACACCACCACCGGTGTGGTCAGGGCGAACACGACCCATTGCCAGCCGCGAAACTGCCAGGCGGGAATCATCGAGATGAGCATGACCGGCAAGGCGAGCGCCGCCGAGACCCAGAAGCGCAGCTTCAGGTCGGCGACGTGAGCGGCTGCCTCGGCGTCCTGCGCCTCGGCTGCGGCTTCGAGGTCGTCGCCGGCCGCCGGGGCCGGGTTGGCGCCGTAACCGAGCCCCTCGACGACGGCGATCAGCTCGTCGACCGCCGGACCGTCCGGGCCGCGGCTGATGTAGGCGGACGACGTGGCGTAGTTGACCGTTGCTGTCACGCCATCGCGGTCGTTCAGCGCGCTCTCGACCCTGGCGGCGCAGCTGGCACACGACATGCCGGTGACCGCCAGCTCGGTGGGCGCATCGGTGCCCGAGCGGGAGGCGCCGGTGTCGGTAGTAACGGTAGGGGCCGTCATGTCGGGTCCTTTCGTCAGAGCTGGTTGTGATGAAGAGGTCGAAGAGGGGCGGTGGCTTCGTCGCCGCCGATGCGAACTAGGCCGGGCTGGCGCCGTATCCGAGACCCTCGATGACGGTGATCAGCTCATCGACGTCGGGGGCGTCGGGGCCCCGGCTGACGCTGGCGGAGGACGCCGCGTGGTCGACCGTTGCGGTGACGCCCGGCTGGTCGTTCAGCGCGCTCTCCACCCTGGCGGCGCAGCTGGTGCACGACATGCCGGTCACTGTCAGCTCGGTGGTCGAGCCTGAGGTGTCGCTGCCGGTGGAAACGGTTGGGTTGGTCATATCGGGTCCTTTCGGGGAAACGCGTCCGACGGGGACGGTTGTGGGGGTGGTCAGCTGCGGATCAGTCGGGCGATGGCAGCCGATGCTTCGTCGAGCTTGGCGGTGGCCTCGTCGCCGCCGGCTTCGACCGCCTGGACCACGCAGTGGTGCAGGTGTTCGTCGAGCAGCCCCATCGCCACCGACTGAAGGGCCCGGTTGGCGGCGGAGATCTGTGTCAGCACGTCGATGCAGTACTTGTCGTCCTCGATCATGCGCTGGAGGCCGCGCACCTGGCCCTCGATGCGTCGCAACCGTCGCAGGTGGTCGGCCTTGGTGTCCGAATAGCCCGGCGGCGGCGTGTCGATGGCGACCATGGGGTCACCATACCCCCATGGGGTATCAATGTACACCCCCAGGGGGTATCACTTCGTCATCGGATCGCATTGGACGTGTCAGGCTGCCTCCGATGGTGGACACGCTGGCAGCGGGCAACGCACGGTCGACGGAGACCGCCTCCGAACAACGGGTGTTGCGGGTCTCGATGTTGGTCGGCGTGGCGTTGTGCATCCTCGGGATCGGCTGGGGGATCGTCGGCGGTTCGCAGATGATCCTCTTCGACGGCGTGTATGCGCTGGTGGGGATCAGCCTGACCTGGGTTTCGCTGTGGGCGTCCCGGATCGTGGAGGCCGGACCGACCGCCCGCTACCCCTGGGGGCGCGAGGCGCTCACCCCGATGGTGATCGCGTTTCAGGGCATCCCCCTGTTCGCCACGTGCGTCTACGCGGTGGTCGATGCGGTCGCGACGATCCGCGACGGGGGCAGCGAGGTCACCGGTGCCTCCGGCGTCGGCTACGGGCTGATCTCGTTGGCCGCAGCGGTGGTCGCCTACCTGTGGATCCGGCGTCGCGCCGGGCACTCCGACCTGATGTCAGCCGAGGCCACGCAATGGATGGCGGGTGCGGCCTTGGCGTGGGCATGGTGGTGGGCTTCGGAGCGGTCATCGCCTTGAACGGCACCGCCTGGGCCGGGGCCGGACGGTACATCGACCCGGCGATGGTCATCGCCGCGTGCGTGGTGCTGGTCCCGGCACCGTTTGGCATGGTCCGCTCCACCCTGGTCGAGCTGCTCGAGGGTGCCCCCGGCGAGCAGGTTCAGCAACCGGTTCGCTCGGCGGTCGATGACGTGAAGCGGCGCTTTGGGCTGGGGGACCATCACCTGCGCCTGGCCAAGGCTGGACGGAAGCTGTACGTCGAGGTCGACTTTGTGGTGCCCGAGGATTACGTGGTGCGCGACGAGGACACGGTGCGCCACAACCTGCTCGCCCGGTTGGAGCAACTGCCCCACGATATGTGGCTCAGCGTGGAGTTCACGGCGGACCCAACCTGGGGCGAGTAGTCAATCAGCCGCGGGCGGCCTGCTTGCGGCCCTTGGATGAGCGCTGCGAGGCCACGGACTTCCTGGACACCGGGGTCTTGGCCTTGCCCTTGGTGTTCTGGTGGGCCGGCTTGCCGCCCTTGCCCTTCTTCCCCCTCACCTTGCCTTTGCCCTTCTTGCCCTTCTTGCCCTGATCGGACGAGCCACTTTTCCAGGACCGGGCCGCCTCCAGCCGTTCCTGCTTGAGCTCCTCGGCGCTGTCACGGGCGGCCCTGGCGAGCTTGTCGGACACGATGGCGAGCGCATCCTCGAACGCCTCGGCCTTGGTCACCGTCCGCGCATGCTGCTGGTGCGCCTTCTTGCGGGAGGCGTCCTTGTCCACCTGTTCGGAGGCCCGGCGCCGGTAGAGCTTGGTGTACTTGCGCCGAGCGCGTCGGATCCGGTCGTGCAGCTCGGCGAGCCCGTCCTCGTCCAGCTTGTTGAGCCGCTTCGGCTCAACCTCGCGAAGCAGCGCCTTCTCCGTCTCGTTCAACATGCCCCAAATGGCGTTTTTCATCGTCGACAACCCCCGGTCTGAGTGACGCTGCGACCCTACTCGGGAGCCAATGGGACGGAGACCGGGTCGCCCTGGCGCCCTCGGCCGCTGCACCACCGATTCCGAAACCGACCCGATCAGCACCACCGACGCAGCCACCTCGGGCCGGAGGCCGACTCGGTCAGAGCAGCCCTTGCTTGAGCCCCGCATTCAGGAATGTCTGGCGGGCGTCCGCAACCGAGATGCCGTTGAGCAGCAACTTGTAGTTCTTTCCGGTGGTCTTGATCGACAGCCGATTTTCAGAGGTGTCGTAGTTCTCGACCCGCTTCAACTTCAGCTTGGTCACGGTGGCCCGGTCGATGGCGAAGTTCTTGGGGTGCCTGGCCAACAGGTCCGCGGGAGCCATCGCAGCACACTCCTGGGCGAGCACGTGCTGGGCACGTTGTTGCGCTCCCCACTGTCCGATTCGACCCTTGCCGGCATCCCGTGCCTGTTGTTTCAGTTCGGCGGCGATGCGCCTGAAATCGGCCGTGGTACTGCGGACGAAAAGCAGGCGGTAGTTGGTGATCACGATCGTGTGCAGACGAGCGTTCAGTCCCAGCGGTCCCGCCTTGACGGTGGCGCCGGGGATCGTGGCCTGGACGTACTCGGCGGGCGGTGTGCTCATGGGATTGGACATGGGGACACCTTGGCTTCGACCTCGCCCGTCGAGCAAGCCTGGAGCCCGCGCTCGGAGAGCCTCGCCACGAAAAACTGGAGGTGGCGGTCGCCCAGCTTGTCGACGGAAAGCTCCGGGGGCGGCGAACAGCGGGTGGAGGCGCTTCAGCGGCGGACCGACGGGTCGCTCTGGGTAACCCGGGCGCGCAGCGTGAACACCGAATCGCCGGAGAGCACGCCGCCGCGTCCGAACAGTCGGCCCTGTTCCCAGTTGGACAGGCCCAGCTCGGGGCGGTCGAACGCATATTGGCCGTCGACCCAGCGGGTGAAGCCGTTGCCGACGAACGGCGCATCGAAGCCCTGGTAGGCGGCCTCGGCCTCGGCCGAGTCCTCGGCGACGATCGACACCACAAAGTGGGGTGAGTAGGCGTTGAACCAGTGGATCGCTTGGGTGAGGTCGTCGGCGATCGCCAGCGAAATCTCGGGGGAGTCCTCCCACTCCCACTCCCGGCCCAGGTCGGCCTCGTCGAGCGCCTCGGCTCCCGGTTCGGTCGTCGGCCCGTCGGCGCGTGCGATCGTCGTGTCGCCCCAGCGCTCCTCCGGGACGAACTCACGGGCCGAGTCGTGCACCCACAACTTGGGGTTGGTCCCCAGTTCGGCGGCGGCTGCGTCCAGGCCGGCGAGGACCGCCGGCACCAGCTCGGCGGCCCGGCTTCGGGCCACCATCGCGGTGTTGAGGGTGTTGCACACCTTCCGGTCAAGCGAGGCGGTTACCGACGCCTCCAAGCGGTCCACGTCGGCTGAGTCGCCGGCGACGATCCAAGCGCCGCCGGTGCCGTGCAGGCTGACCGGTACCCCGGCGCCCTGGGCGACCGCCCCCAGCTGGGCGACCGCGGCGCCCGACCCGCGTGCGACTGCCAGCGCCAGTCGCGGGTCAGCGAACAGCGCGTACCCCGCCGAGCGTTCCGCCGCCGCCACCAGGGTAGCCGACCCCTCGGGAAGGCCGGCCGCAGCCAGGGCGGGATCGAGGGCGTGGGCGACGATCGCCGCGGCCGAGCCCAGCGCATCCGAGCCGATGCGGAACACGACCGTGTTGCCCGAGCGGATCACGCCGCAGGCATCGGCGAACACGTTGGGCCGGCCCTCGAACACAAAGCCGACCACGCCCAGGCCGGCCCGGCGCAGCTCGACCGCCCAGCCGTCATGGTCCACGCGGTCGACCACCTCGTCGCGGCCCGAGGGCGCCTTGGCCCAGGTCCGCAGGCCGTCGATCATGTCGGCGCGCATCACATCGGAGAGGACCAACCGGGTGGTGGTGCGACCCCTGGCTTTGGCGGCGGCTACGTCGCCGGCGTTGGCCTCGGCGATCGGCGCAAACGTGGCGTCGTCGGCCAGGCGGTCGGCGAACGTTTCGAAGAAGGTGGTCACCGCCTCGTCGGAGACGGCACCCATGCGGGCGAACGCGGTTGCGGCCCGGTCGACCGCCCTCTCGGTGACTTGCCCGACCGAGGCGGGGACATGCAGCAGCGCCCCGGTGGCCGGCACGGTCAGCAGGCGGTCACCCTCGGCGAAGGCGGCGGCGAGCTCGGCGGTGACTCGCACCACCCGGTCGCCGCCGACCACGATCGGCATGCCCTCGGTGAGCTGGCGGAGTGGCTGGGGCGAGCGGTCGACCGTGTTCATGGGCCTCGATCGTACCGGCCCTCCGAGGCGTTCAAGCTCGAACCACATCCCATCCTGTGAGGCAACCGAGCCGAGGTGTCCGCACGCTCGATTCGTGCCGTTCGGGTGCTTTGGGATGATTACGGGTCAGGGGGTGACCCGTAATCATCCCAAAGCAGAGCCTGGGCCGTCTGGTTTGACCCGGTCGGGGCCTAGTGGTCGATGGCGAAGCGGGTTTGGCGTTCCATCGGGTCGGCCTCGACGAGCCGCACCGTCACCGCCTGTCCGTCGTCGGCTGCGCCCGAAGCGTCGGCGATCACCGGCGGCTCGGTCACCTGGACCCGAACGCCGTCCCGCCCGTGCGACAGAACAACGGCGGCGAACTCGTCGCCGACCTGGGGTGCCAACACCGCCGCCTCCAGGAGGTCGACCACGGCCCGATCGACGGCGGAGGAGCGTCGGTTGCCGTCGTTGAGGATCTGAGGCAGGTCGTCGAGCACGTCGAGCACCCAGGCCGGGGCCGGACGGGTTTCGTAGGCCGCCAAGGCCAGCTCGGCGGCGTATCGGTCACCGAGGCGCCGCAACGGCGCAGTGACGTGGGCGTAGGGGGCGGCCACCGCAGCGTGCGTGGTCAGCTCCGGCAACTCGCCGTGAAACGCGCTGTACCCGGAGCCACGAAGCCCCTTGGCGGCGGTCAGCATGAGCGCAGCGCCGATGGGGGTGGACGGGTCGAGCGAGCGAACCCATTCGGCGTAGACGTGGGTGGGAGATTGATCTGTGTTGGGCCAGGGCTGACCCAACGCAGTGGATGCCCGCTCGAGTTCCTCGAGGATCTCGGGTTCGGCGTCGGGAAGCGTGCGCAGCAGCCCGGTCTCGGCCCGCAGCATCAGTTGGGCTGCGGCGATGCCGGTGGCCAACGACATCTGGGCGTTCCACTCTTCGGCGGGCAGCGACGGCCTGGCCACCAGTTGCACCTCGCCCGAGCCGGACACCTCGACGTCCTGTTCGGGCAGCTGGAGGCTGACGCCGCCGCGCTGGGCTTGGAGTGCCAGCCGTTGGCTGCCGAAGTCGCGGAGCACCGTGGCCACCTCCAACAGGTCGATCCCTCGGCTGGCGGCGACCTCGAGCGCGTCGCCATTTGGGGCCTGCAAATCGATGGCGTGTCCCGGGGCGGCTGGAGCCTCCGGAGCCGATGCGGTGTACGAGTCGGCGTCAGCGCCCGTGGTGACGTTGTCGCCATCGCTGCCTCCGCCGTCGAGGGTGTCGCTGTCGCTGTCGCCAGCGTGGTCGGCGTCGGCGTCGTCGAGGATGGCTGTGATCACCGAATAGCTCGTGGCTACGCGCACCCGGACGGTGGCTCGCGTCACCTCGGTTTCGCTCAACTCGGCTTCCGCGTCGAAGGTCAGCCGCCACCACATGGCCGGGCGGGCTTCGCCAGGCAGCAGGCTGGCGGCCCCCTCGGACAGGGTTCGGGGGTGGAGGGGGGCCGAGCCGTCGGGCAGGTACAGGGTGCTGCCACGTGCTCGGGAAGCCAGGTCCACGGCGTCGCCGGGCACGATGAACGCGGCCACGTCGGCGATGGCGTAATGCAACACCCAGCCATCCGAGGCGCGCTCCAACGCAAATGCCTGGTCCAGGTCGCGGGCTCCGGGCGGGTCGATGGCAACCAGCGGCAGGTGGGTGGCGTCGACGCGTCCCCCTGCGAACCGGTCGTGAGCCCGTCCGGCCATCTCGGACACCTCGGCGGGGAACTCACCGGGAACGTCGAGATCGCGGCGCAGCTTGGACAGCGCGGAGATCAGCGGTTCGTCATCGATGAGGAGGCGCCGTCGGGGGATGGGCATGGCTCAGTCCTTGGCTTCGACGAAGGTGGCGACCTGCGGCCCGGCCTTGTCGACGAGGTTTTCCAGGCGACGCTCGCCTGCCGGGTCGTCCTTCAGCGTGGCGTCGAAGAAGTTGAGGGTGCCCTTCGTGACCACGGCGGAGTACGGGTCGTCCAGTCCTTGAATGTAGGGGGGAATGTGTTCGCCACCGACCAGGGTGATCAGCCCCCACGGCGGGCCGATCGCCGCAGCGGTGGCCAGAGCAGCGCCGTAGCTCACCGTTTCGTCGGCGTCACCGTGGACGATCAACAGCGGCGGCCCGTCCTCGGTCGGCGGACCGCCTTCGGCCAAGACGTCCAAGTACGACCCGGCCCACTCGGCCACAGCGCCGATCCGATCGTCGCGAAGCTTCGGGTTGTAAGCGGCGGCCAGCGAGGTGAAGCCGCCGAGGGAGTGCCCGGCGAGGCCGATCCGTTCGGGGTCGATCATGCCCGCCAGTGGGTTGTCAGCGTCGAAGGCAAGGGCCCAGTCGACCAGAAACGACACGTCGGCAGGTTGGTTGACCAGATCCTCGGTCTTGGGCTGGCCGGGGGACAGGGCGCTGGTCAGCGGGAAGGTGGGCACGACGACGACGTAGCCCGCCGACGCCCACAGCTTGAGAGTGTTGACGTAGGCGGGGCCGGTGCCGCCTCTGCCGTGAGAGAAGACGATCAACGGCCAGGGGCCGGGCTGCGGCTCGGCCTGATGGACGACCTCCACAGCGTCGTTCGCTGTCTTGGAGCTTGTGTCGCCGGCACCGTCGGCCGCCGGGTAGAGGACCAGCGTGGGCAGTGTCCGTTCGGGCAACTCGTTTTGCCCTCCCCACGCGTCGGTCGTGCGGCTGGTGTCGACGACATCGAAGTTGTCGGAGCCGACCGCATAGGTCCCGATCCGGGCGACCTTGTCGACGGTGGTGGTCGCAGTGGTCTCACCGGGAGGGGCCTCCGGTTCGGGCGAGGCGGCCGAAGGCGTGGTCGCCGGCTGGGTCGAACCTGCTGCGGGGGAGGCGCAGCCGTATGCTCCGACGACCAACGCCGCGGCGGCGATCGACCGCCGGACGCCCCGGCGCCATGGCGCCGGCAACCGGGAAACCGCTCGGGGTTCCTCGGCGAGGTCATGGCGGGGGCATTGCAACATGGGCGACAGCGTATGGTCGCCTTGGTCGTCGGCAACGCCAGGTACGCTCGATTTTTATGGTTGGGGTTCAACGAGTTGGGGGTCGGGTTGCTGAGCGATCGAAGTCGAGCCTCCCGATGTTCCGTGCTTCGATGACGCTCCTCAGCCTGCCCGGATGACCAGCGCTCTCAACCGCCGCTTGGTCACTGTTCCAGCCACCTGGTTCATCACGTTGGCCTTGATCGTGCTGGCCCCGCTGGCGTTGCCCGTTCTCGTCGTGGTCGATCTGCTTCGGGCGCGACCCCGCCTGCCCCTCGCCCGGGGTTGGGTGTTCGGCCTCGCCTACGGGCTGCTCGAGTCGGCGATGCTGGTGGTCGTCGCCGGGCTGTGGGTGCTCACCGGATTCGGGTTGGCGATGTCCACCCGATGGGCCCAGCGGCTGCACTACTCGCTGCAGCGTTGGTGGGTGGGGCGCCTCCTCCGCCTGCTCGAAGCCGTGCTCGGGCTTCGCTTCTCGATCGAGGGAATCGAGGCGCTGCGCCCCGGCCCGGTGATCGTCTTCGGCCGGCACGTCAGCTTGGTCGATACCTTGTTTCCGGCTCTGGCTCTGGCCGATTCCGGTCTCTCGCTGCGCTATGTACTCAAGCGCGAGCTGGAGATCGTGCCGCTGCTGGACGTGGTCGGACACCGCCTGCCCAACTATTTCGCCGATCGCTCCGGCACCGACACCGAGCGCGAGTTGGCGGCGCTCTCGGCGCTGGCGACCGACCTGGGCCCCGACGACTCGGTCGTGATCTTTCCCGAGGGAACCCGAGGCACCGCCGACAAGCGGGCCCGGGCGGTCGAACGTCTCGGCGAGCGTCACCCCGAGTTGGCCGAGCAGGCTGCCTCGTTGAGGCATACGATGCCGCCGCGCTGGGGCGGGGCATTCGCCCTGCTGGACGCTGCACCGGACGCCGATGTCGTCGTGTTCGTGCACCACGGGTTGGATGGCCTGAGCGGGTTGCGGACCATCTTGGCGGCTCTGCCCTTTCGGCACCCGGTCACCGTTGAGCTGTGGCGGATCCCGCGAGCGGGGATCCCCGAGGACCGCGACGAACGTCGCCGGTGGCTCTTCGACCTGTGGACCCGCATGGACGCCTGGGTCGACTCGGCTGTCCAGGCCCGGCTGTAACCTTTGATCGTGACTGGGCGGTCGGTATTTCGGGTGGCGTGTTGGAACATCCACCACGGCGCCCCAGGCTCGAAGTGGTTGGCCAACCACGTCAGCCTGACCTCCGGCATCGCTCAGCTCGATGCCGATGTGGTCGTGCTGTGCGAGGTGGACCTGCGGGTGTGGCGGTCCTGGTTTCGTGATCAGGCCCAGCTGGTGGGGCAGCGTCTGGGCTACCACGTGCTCTTTGCTCCGGCGCGCCGCCTGTCGCCGGGTTGGTATGGAAACGCGTTGCTCAGCCGCACCCCTCCGTGCCGGACCGAGGTGCTGGCGCTGCCGGCCCGCCGAGGCGTCGAAACCCGATCGGCGGTGCTCACCTCGATCCCGGTCGCCGGTGCTTCGGTGACCGTCGTCGGCACCCATCTGCAGAATGCTGGCTCAGATGGTCGGGGCCACGCCGACGCACTCGCCCAGCTCGGCGTCGTGAACGACGCCATGAAGTCGCGTCCGTCGCCGGCCGTGCTCACCGGCGACCTCAACCTGCTCGCATCCGACGTCGAGCCGGCCTTCGAGCAGGCGGGCCTCAGCGCCGTCCCGACCGGGCCGACCTTCCCGTTTCCGTCGCCTCGCCGGCGGATCGACTGGATGGGGGTGCGCGGGCTGGAGGTGGTGTCCTCGGGCACCGTGCCGGTCTACGGCAGTGATCACCTGGCGATCAGCGCCGACCTGAGGCCGAGCGACGACCTTGGCTGAGCAGCCCCCCAGCGCGATGCTGAGAACCGCTCCAGGCTGAATCGATCCGGTGCCATGACCGTCCGGGCCGCGGGTACCTTTCGTTGACGACCCAGGGAGAGCTATGAAAAACCGACTGATCATGCTGATCGTCCTGACAGCGATGGTTGGCGCCGCCTGCTCCACCGGCCTCGTCGCTGAGAGCGCGGACGTCAAACCTGGCGCGATCGTCATCGACCGCACCGATCGGCCCGAGCAGCCCACCCGGCCCGCCGAGGGCGAGAATGCCCGGCCCTACCTGGAGACGGTCGACCTGTCGATCGCGGACATTCAGGACTTTTGGTCCAACCAGATGCCGAAGGCCTTTGGTCAGGAGTTCCAGAAGATCCCCACCTCGAAGATCTTCGCCTACAACAGCGCCACCCCGCCGCCGGCGTGCGGGCCCGGAGAGCAGCCCTCCTACGAGGCTTTGGCGGGTAATGCGTTCTATTGCAGCGAAGAGCAGTTCATCGCCTTCGACGACGAGAACCTGTTTCCACAGCTGTACGAAAAGTACGGCAGCTATGGGGTGGCGATGGTGCTGGCCCACGAATGGGGTCACGCGGTGCAGGACCAGCTGGGCCTCGCCGACGGTTCCAAGCCGACCGTCTTTCTTGAGCAGCAGTCCGACTGCTTCGCCGGCGCGTGGACCAAGTGGGTCGACGACGGCAACAGCGACAACCTCAGCCTGTCCGAGGGGAGCCTGGACGCCGCCCTCGGAGGCATGCTTGCGTTTCGGGACGAGCCGGGCACCCGCCCGGACGACCCGGCCGCCCACGGCTCCGGCTTCGATCGGGTGCGCGCTTTTCGGGACGGCTTCACCTCCGGCGTCAAGGCCTGCGCCGACTATGTGACCAACCCGCCCGAGCTAACGCAGCTGCCGTTTCGGACCGAGGGAGAGTACCGGACCGGCGGAAACCTGGACTACGGCCAACTCATCAAGCTGCTCGTCCCCGACTTCGATCTGTGGATGACGCGTGAGTTTCCCTCCTTTGAGGCACTCAGCACCGCCGTGGGATTCGACCCGTCGGCCGGGGACGTCAGCTGTGGCGGCACCAAGCTGAGCGGAGCGGATGCGACCGGCAAGATCTTCTACTGCGCCAGCGACAACTCGATCCGCTGGGACGAACCGTGGCTCGCCGGCATCAACGATGAGTCCGGCGACTTCGCCACCGGGTTACTGCTCGGCATGCAGTACGGCGTGGCGCTGCAATCCCAGACGGGAATGAGCGACGACGACATTGGCTCGGAGGACAGCATCAAGCAGCGGGCGTGCCTTGTTGGCGCCTATTCCGGCTCGCTGATCGACGAGTCGGCCAACCCGACCGGAAGCCGAGAGCTCTCGATCTCGGGCGGCGACCTGGACGAGGCCCTGGCATCGTTGATCAGCCTGTCTGCTTCCAAACAGGTTGACGAGTCCGGGTCCAGCTTGGCCTTCGACCGCATCGAGGCCTTCCAGAACGGGGTGTTGGACGGCGTGAACTCGTGCGGCATCGGCGGCTGACCCTCTCTGCAACACTGCGTTCTCCCTCAGGCCAACGCGGCCCGGACCTCCGGCAGGTCGTCACGATGGGTCAGCCCGATCCATCGGCCCGACGATCGGACCACCCGAATGCTGAGGCCGTCGTCGGCCATCATGCGGGCGATCTCGGTCGGCAGCAGAAACTCGTCGTCGGGGTCCGGGTGTCCGGCGAGGAACTGCTCGAATCGCTCGGCCATGAGGCCGGCGGTCCAGGCCGGCAGCCCCCACAGGTTCATCGAAGCAGGGGTATCGTCGGGATACGTCGCGCCGTCGTCGTCGCTGACGCCGATCCCGCTGGGGTGGGCGAACAGCCCGTGGGTCTCGACCACCGACTTCAGTCGGGCGTCGGTGACCTCGCAGATCCCCCGGGAGACGCCGCCGTGGTCGCTGAGCGTCCCGGCCAGTTCGAAGCTGACCAGCACCCCGTCGTCGGGTTGCTCCGTAAGGCTGGTCGCCAACAGCTGCAACGACGGGTCGCCGTACAGGTCGTCGCCGTTGGCCACCCCGTACGGTCCGTCGAGCACATCGGCACACGCTCCGACCGCGTGAGCGGTACCCCAGGGGCGCTCGCGAGTCGGGCCGGCGAGATCCTGGCGGACCGACACCACCTCGAGCCCGCTGACGTACTGGTCGGCGGCCTCGAGTAACCGCTGTTCGACCTCTGCGCGGGAGACCAGGATCAGGCGCTCGATCCCGGCGCGTTGGGCCTGAGCAGCGGTGATGGCGAAGATCGGCTCGTCGTTCGGGCCGACCGGCTCCAGCTGCTTGGGCCCGCCAAAGCGACTGCCCAGCCCGCCCGCAAGGAGGATGAGTGAGTGTGCGATCAGGTTTCCTTTCGGGTTCGGCTGCGCTCGAGTTCGGCGGAAACGCCCTCCAGCATGCACTGCACGCCCAGGCCAAATTCGGCGGCACGGTCCTCGGACGTCGTCCCGATTGACGAGGCGACCAGCGGCAGATCCTCGTCGCTGATCGAGGTGCGAAACTCGGCCACCGCGTTGGGATCGTAGCCATCGAACATCAGCGGCGATGCCCCCACTTCGGTGAGTGCGTGACCGATGGCGAAGGCCACGAACACGTTGATCACCTGACGGGAGCGGTCGAGGGTGAAGCCTGCGTCGACCAGCGTGGCGAGCCCGAGCTCGACCAGCGCCATCGTGTTGCTGCTCATCACCGGACGGGTGGCGATGACCGGTAGCAGGTTGGGGTGGGACAACAGCGCCGATCGCAGGGCATCCATGGCGCCGACCACTTGGTCTTGCCACCGCTCGGCTGCCAGGTCGAGCACCATTTCGCCGTAGACCCGTTCGACCATCAGGTCGAGCAGCGCCCCCTTGGACTTCACGTGGTGGTACAACGACATCGCCTCTACCCCGAGCCGCCGCGCCAGCTTGCGCATCGACAAGGCGTCGAGGCCTTCGTCGTCGACCAGCTCGACGGCGGCCCACACGATGCGGTCGGGGGTGAGAGGCTGGCTGGGGCTCATCGTGCGGAGGCTACCTACCCAGGCCCGGCGCACCGGTAACGAGGCTACCTACCCAGGCCCAGCGCGCCTGTAATGAGGGAGGTGCCTCAGATGTCTTCACACAGCGAAGCCGGATCGTCGCTCGGCCCTTCGACGAGCACCCAGCCGAGCTCCGGGTCGGAGCGCAGTAGCCACCAGCGGCCTCGCCGATCGATGCGAAGCTGGCGGCCGGTTGGGCCCGAAGTGATCAAGTTGGCGCGTTGGCGGACGCGGCCGCCCAGAGCGGTGGCCCCGTCGGCCAGATCATCAGGGTCGGCCTCGAACCGGTCGAGCAGCACCGCCACCCCTGCCTCCCCGGCCAGCACCCGCGCTCGGCGTCGGACCTCGAGCTCTTCGTTGCTCAGGCCGCTGCGCTTGGCGACGGTAGTTGGCGCCAGCCCCCGCTCAACCAGCCGCTCGGCCAGTACGCCCAGGCCTCCGTCCGCCTCCGGAGGGGCATCGTCGAGGAGGGCGGCGGCACGGTGGGCGGCCAGGTCGGCCAGCGCTCCGAGCCCGGCCCGGCTCAGACCGCTGTCGGCCGGCGGTGCATCCACCCGGACACGCTCGCTCGGTGGCCGGTGGGATGCGAGCGCCGGGGCCTGACGGTGCCGGCTCCAGGCGGTGGCTGCGGCGATCCCGGGATCGCGCGCCCGGGGCCATCCGGCCGGGGTTTCGTCCAGCTGGGCCCCGCCCCCCAGCTCCACCCGATCGACGCCGCGGAGCATCAAAAGGAGCAGCGGGTCGGAGGCGATCTCGTCGGCAAGGGCGACGAGCAAGGCGGCGAGGTGCTTACAGGATTCGCGCCCGCAGCTGCACTCGGCCGACAGGTCGTGCTGTGAAGGCATTGGGTCAGCCTGCATCTCGATGAGCGCCTGGCGAAGACGGATGTGAGCGCGCCCCGACATGAGCGACCGCTCCAACTCGGCGTCGCCGGACAACGAGGCGCGGGCACGCGCCCAGCGTGCCGGGCCCCATCTGCGCACGGTGAGGACCGTGCGTCTGCCCGATGAGCGATCCTCGGCAACCACCTGGCCGGGTTCCATCGACAACGCGAGTGGCGGGTCGGCAGTGGCCGGCTCGCCGGTGGGCTCGTCGCCGAACAGGGCCGAGGCGGCGCTGTCGTCGCCGTCGAGCGACCCCTGGGCGGCAGCGCCTCGATTGCGCGCCAGGCTGACCGACCGGGGGGCCACGCCCAGGCATTCGGCGGCGGCTTGCAGCCATTGGCCGTGCCAGCCGAGGTGGTTCGGTGAGCCGGCGGCCGAGCCCGGTGCGTTCTCCGGTGGTGTGGTCATCGTGGGTTCCTCGAACCGGTTCTCGTCATCGCCGCTCCTGCAGCGTTGCTGACGCCTTGGTCCGCCGATGGATCATGCCGCGTCCTCCGAGGATGCTGCGCCCCCCGGGCGCTGGCGGCGCAGCAACTCGCCGAGCTCGCCGTCGTTTAGCCCTCCGATCCACCCGTCGACCCCGGTGCCCATCACCGCTCCCGCCAGCTGTCGCTTTTGGCCGAGCACCTCGGCGACCCGTTCCTCGAGGGTTCCCTCGGAGATGAGTCGGTGCACCGACACCGTGGCCGTCTGGCCGATCCGGTGGGCCCGATCGGTCGCCTGATCCTCGACGGCGGGGTTCCACCAGCGGTCGTAGTGGATCACCTGGGTGGCCCGGGTGAGGGTCAACCCGGTGCCGGCCGCCCGAAGCGAGCAGACCAACACGTCGATGTGACCGGCCTGAAATTCATCGGTGAGCCGCTGTCGCTCGGTGGGGCTCAACGAACCGTGGAGGATGGCGTGGCTGATGCCCCGCTCGCTGAGATGCGAGGCGAGCAGCTTGGCCATCACCACGTACTGGGTGAAGACCAGGGTGGGCTCGGAGCGGTCGTCGCTGCGGGCCTCGCTGGCCGAGTCGATCAGGTCGTCGAACGCTTCGAGCTTGGCTGAGCGGCCGTCGAGGGCGCTGCCGTCGTCCAGATAATGGGCCGGGTGGTTGCAGATCTGCTTGAGCGACGTCAACAACGCCAGCACCAGGCCCCGTCGGACGATCCCCTCGGCGTGGGCGATGCGGTCGAGCGCTTCGCCCACGGCGGCGTCGTACAGGGCCCCCTGTTCGGTGGTGAGGCCGACGACGACGTCGCGCTCGATCTTGTTGGGCAGCTCCGGTGCGATCAGCGGGTCGGCCTTGGTGCGGCGCAGCACCAGTGGAGCGATGCGCTGGCGCAGCTCGGCGTTGCTGGCCTGGCTGCCGTGCCGTTCGATCGGGTCGGCGAATCGGTTGCGGAAGTCGGCGTAGGTGCCCAGCAGCCCGGGGGTGACCCAGTCGATCAGAGACCACAGATCGCCGAGCTGGTTCTCGACCGGGGTGCCGGTGAGGGCCAGACGAAACCGTCCGGGCACACGCCGAAGCGAACGGGCTGCGCGGGAGACCGGGTTTTTCACCGCTTGGGCCTCGTCGGCGACGATCATCCCCCAGGCGCGTTGTCCCAGCTCGCCGTGGTCGCGTCGCAGCACGCCGTAGGTGGTGATCACCACCTCGTCATCGCTCAGGGCTTCCAGGTCGCGTCGGGTGCCGTGATAGCGGCGCACCGGCGTGTCGGGGGCGAAGCGTTGGAACTCCCGTTCCCAGGTGCCGAGCAGGGAGGTGGGTGCCACCACCAGCGTGGGGCCAAGCGGCTGCGATCGGCCCGAACCGGTGGGTGGCGTGGCGGAGGCGTCGACGGCAGCTTCGTCGGCGGCGGGATCGCCGCCGGCGACATGGCCGACGCTGCCGACAGCTGGGTCGGCAGCTGGGTCGGTGGTTCCGGCGTGGCCCGGGGGGCGGGCGAGCGGGGGTACCTCGGGCGCATTCGGGCCGTGGAGCAAGGCGTGGACGGCGATGGTCTGGAGGGTTTTGCCCAGACCCATGTCGTCGGCGAGCACACCGCCCATGCCCAGTTCCGCCAACCCCGCCATCCACGCCACGCCTCGCGTTTGATAGTGGCGCAGCTCCGCCTCGAGGCCGGGAATGTCGAGCGGGTCGGCCGGTTGCTCCTCGGCCAGCGCAATTAGCCGGCGGGCGCGCGCGACCAGCTCCGGCGATGCCACCACCTGAGGATCGGCCGCATGGGCATCGTCGAGGGCGAGGGTGCCCAGCCCGGCGTCCAGTGCGGCAGCTTCAGGCTGGTCGGCGTCGCCGACGGCCGAAAGACCGGCCATCAGCTGGGCCATCGCCGCTCCGACGGTGGTCTCCGGACCCCGGCCTTGCACCTTCCTCGCCAGCTGGTCGGGAACGCGCACCCATCCGTCCGGCGTGCGGATCAACGGTCGGCGTGCCGACAACAGCTGATCGAGCTCGTCGGCGCTCAGCTGCCGACCCCCGACGTGGGCCCGCCAGCGGGTATCGCACAGCTCCTCCAGGCCGAAGGCCCCGGAGGTGGGCGGGCGTAGCTCCACCCGCACGTCGACGGTGCCCAACGACGCGTCCTCGGGCCAAAACAACTTGATGCCGGCGCGCTTGAGATCATCGGTGGCGTCGATCAGCGCATCGAGCTGATCGTCGGTCAGCTCGGTGTCGGTCGGGTGGTCGACTGCAGCCAGCTCGGGGGGGACCACCCAATGACGTCCGGCGCGCGCCAGCTCGCTGCGCAGATCCTCCCAGGGGGTCGGCCCCAGGCGGTGGCGTTCGTCGCTCCCGAGTAACTGACCGGCCGGCACCGCAACGCTGGGGTGGGCCCGGCTGCGCAGGCGCAGGTGAAGATGCCAGGGCCCGCCGGGCGAGTCCTTGGTCGGCGGCGCCAAGCACAGCTCGAGAGCGGCACCCCGGCATCGGGTCGAGATCGACTTGGCCGCCCAGGTGCGCAGGTGGGGCACGCGGGTGGGGGAGTCGGCGGCGTAGACGTGGCTGGCGGTGAGCGCCTCCGACGATGCACCTCGTGGCAGCGAGTCGGCCAAGGCATCCCAGACCGCAGCCACCGTGGCCTCGGGGCTCGCCACGCGTTGGCCGCTGCGGGTGCCCGGTAGCGGGGTGGCGAGGAGCTCGGGCGGAAGACAGGTTGCCAGGGCGCTCATGGTGGCCTGGTCCTCCGGCCCGAGTGGCGCCACGGTCCAGGCATCCCATCCCACCGGAGTGACGCAGGGGAGCAGGCGTCCGGCGGCGATCAAGGCCAAGCCGGCCCGTACGGTCTCGCTCAGGGCGCGCTGGGAGGTGCTGGCGCCGGCGGAGGTTGCCAGCAGCTGGGGTACCAGATCGATCAGCGGCACCAGGTGAACGATCGTGTCGGTGGCCGATGGTTTGTCGCCGCCCCGGGCGGGCAGCACCAGGGTGAACAGCGTGGGCTCGCCCGGGAGCGCCGGAGCTTCGCTGGGCAGGGTGAAGAGGTCCTCCTGGGCGCGTTCGGTCCCGGGCAGCCAGCAGGCAACCATCGAGCGACGCGGGGGGTCGGCCGCGCTCAACGTCACCTCGGCGGCGGGAGGGAGGGCTGGGCGCTGGACGGCTGAGCGTGAGGGTGGGGGCGTATCCACCATGGGCTCCAGGGTAACCGATCGACGTACAGGTGTTCGACCCCTGTCGGCGGGTGCCGCTCCCCGGTGCGGCCGGATCGCCGCCGACCTCCGGATCGTCTGACTAATGTCAGGTCTGCCATGAATGAACGCTTCAGGAGTAAAGGTCCTCTGACCGAGTTGCCCGCCGACCGCGCCCCAGCTGCCCGCACCTCCCGCCGACCCGGTCGCCGAACGGGGCTGAGGTCGCTCGTCCGCGCCCGCACGCTGGCCGTCGCCGGCCTCGCAGGGATGCTCGTGCTGGCCGGATGCACCGACGATGGCGAGGACGAGAAGGCCAAGGATGCCGAGGGCAAGGTCATCGGGTCCGGCGGCGCCTACTCGGCCACGATCACCCGCACGGAGGGTGGGGTTCCCCACATCACGGGGAAGACGCTCGACGACGTCACCTTCGGCCAGGGGTACGCCTCGGGCCAGGACCACGCATGCAGCCTGGCCGACCAGGTGCTGAAGGTGCGGGGACGCAAAGCCGAGTTCATGGGCCCCGGCGAGGACGACGCCAACATCAACTCCGACTTCGCATGGCGGGCCATCGGCATCGCCGACATTGCCGATGCTGACTTCGAGAAGGCGCCCGAGGACGTGAAAGACCTGATGGGGTCCTTCGTGGCCGGTTGGAACGCCCACCTCGACGAGGTGGGCGCGGACGGGGTGACCGGCTGGTGCGCCGGCGAGCCGTGGGTGGTTCCTCTCGAGCCCAAGGATCTCTACGCCTACGCTCGCTCCGTGGCCCTCAACGCCTCCGGCGCGCGTCTGGCCGACTTCATCGCCACCGCCCAGCCGCCCAATGCCGAGGGTGCGGACGACGTCACGACCACGACGGCAGCGGCCGGCGCCAGCACGACGGCGGCCGAGGACACGACCACGACGGCAGCGGCCGGCGCAGTCGCGACCGAGGGAGAGGCGAACACGACGATGACCGGGCCCACCGAGGAGCAGGGCTCCAACGGCTGGGCGATCGGATCGAAGAACTCCGAGGAGGGTGGCGGCATGTTGCTCGCCAACCCGCACTTCCCCTGGCAGGGCGAGCTGCGCTTCTGGGAGAGCCACCTCACGGTGACCGGCGATGACCCTTCCGACATCTACGGGGCTCAGCTGCTTGGCCTACCCGGCGTGGGCATTGGCGCCACCGACGAGTTCGCATGGACCCACACCGTGTCGGACGGCAACCGCTTCACCGCCTACAAGCTGACCCTGGCCCCCGACGATCCGACCGCCTACGTCGTCGATGGTGAGACCGTCCAGATGACGTCGAAGGACGTCACGATCGAGGTGGCGGACGCTTCGGGGGAGACCACCGAACAGAGTCGCACGATGTGGAGTACCGAGTTCGGGCCGGTCATCGACTTCCCGGGTGTCGGCTGGACCGACGAGACCGCCATCACCTACCGGGATGCCAACATCGACAACGACGAGTTCGTCGAGCAGTACCGGGCGATCGACACGGCCCAGAGCTTTGATGAGTTCGTCGACGCCCACGCAGACATTCAGGGCGTCCCCCTGTTCAACACGGTCGCAGTCAGCAAGGACGGCCGAGCCTGGTACGCCGACACCTCCGCCACGCCGAACCTGTCCGACGAGGCGATCGACGCCTACGAGGATGCATTGGAGAACGACCCCATCACCCGGGCGGCGGCCGACTCTGGCGCCGTACTGCTCGACGGGTCCAAGGGTTACAACCGTTGGGAAGAGGTCGACGGCGCTCGGGACCCCGGGTTGGTCCCCTACTCAAAAATGCCTCAACTGGAGCGCGATGACTACGTGTTCAACGCCAACGACAGCTTTTGGCTGGCCAACCGTGATCAGCTGATCGAGGGCGACTACTCGCCGCTACACGGTGCCCAGGACACCGAACGGTCGGTACGCACCCTGCAGAACCTGTCAGTGCTGGACGGCGCCGACACCGAACGCCTCGCCGGCGACGACAACAAGTTCGGCCTGGAGGAGTTGCAGGTCGCCGCTCTGGACGACAACGCCTACACGGCAGCCCAACTGCGCACCGACGTCGTGGCCCGCTGCGAGGCCGCATCGGACCCGGTGAAGGTGGAGGCGATCCTGGGCCCGGAAGGCGACGACGGCCAGCCCGGCGAGGAGATCGCCCCCGCCGGAGAGATCGACCTCACCGACGCCTGCCGGGTGCTCGACGAGTGGGACGGGCACTTCGATCCCGACTCGGAGGGCGCTCCGCTGTGGCGGGAGTTTCTCAACGGCTTTGGCGACGAGTCGATCTGGGCCAACGGGTTCGACCCGGCCAAGCCGCTGGAGACGCCCAACGGTCTGGTCGAGTCCGGGGCCGACGGCGACCCGGTGCTGATCAACCTGGCCACGGCCCAGCAGCTGCTCGAGTCTCAAGACCTGAAGGTCAACGTGTCGCTCGGCGAGCTGCAAACGGATGGACGGGTCGATGACGGCTCTGCGATCCCGGGCGGGCTGGGCGACGAGGGCGTCACCAACGTGGTCGGTCGCGGCGGTCTGGGTGGGACCAGCGAGCCGGTGCGAGATCTTCTCGACCCCCTCACCAACGACACCGGGCTGACCGAGGAGGGATACCCGGTCACCAACGGGTCGAGCTTCATCATGACGGTCGAGTACGGCCCGAACGGCCCCGAGATCCGCACGATCCTCACCTACGGACAGACCGGGGATCAGAACTCCCCACTGTTCACCGAGCAGACCGAGATGTTCTCCGAGAAGCAGTGGAAGACCGTCTCCCTCGATTCCGACGTGATCGCCGAGGAGGCGATCAGCGACCCGATCACCGTCAAGGGCTGAGTCAGAGCCGCACGACCTCGATCATCCGCCCGAGGGCCTCGAAGTCGTCGTCCCGGGTGAGTGCCGGGACGATGGTCGCCGCTTACACGTCGAAGGCGTCGTACAACTCGTTGCGCACCTGATCGAAGCTAGCCACAACCCGGCTGCCAGGGCGACGGCGGCGAGCCGTCGCACCGTCCGGTGACGAACCGGGTCGGTTGGGCGGGATGCTGCCATGGGCCCCGACGATATTGCCGACGCAGCTGGTGATCGAGGGTTGTTCCGGAGAGACCGTTGAGATCGTCCGATGCTGGCCGACTGTCGGCCGAGCGCCGTCAGCGGGGAGCCCGGACCAGCCGCGTGGCCCACGCCGCTCGGACCATCTTCCACTGGAACTCCACGCCGTCCTCGCCGGGTGCCTGGAGCTCCTTGGTGACCTCCCGCTCCAAGGTGAACCCCAGCCGTCGAGGCACTGCGCCGCTGGCGACGTTGGCCCGATCGTGGTGGATGGCCACCCGTTCGATGCCAGGTTGTTCGAAGGCCAGGGTGGTCAGCGCCTCGCTGGCCTCGGTGATGTAGCCGTGGCCGGTGTGGTCGACGTGCAGCCAGTAGCCGATCTCGATGGAGTCGGCGGTGCCGCGCCGGTGCAGCCCGATGTTGCCAATGTGCGCACCGTCGAGAAAAACGCCGCAGTACAGGTCGCCACCGGCGCGCCACTCCTGCTCCCAGGTCGCGATCCGCTGCCGTCGCTGATCCGGGCTGACCGGCTCGTGATCCGCCCAGGGAAACCAGGGGAGGAGGTGCTCCAGACTGGCGGTCACGCTCGCCCCCAAGACCGGTTCGTCCTCGGGCGTCAGCCGTCGCAGCACCAGCCGTTGGGTCTGGGTGCGCTCGGGCAGCCGCTCCATGGCCCGAGCCTCGCTCACCTGGGCGTGATCCGCCACCCATTTTCGAGCCTGACACCACCGTTCCCGCTCGGGGTTGCAGCCTGGTCAGGTCGGCTTCGATTCTCGAGGGAGCTCGTCACGTGCGAAAGGCCGAGGTGCAGCGATGTTTGACGACTGGAATTTCAAACAGGCGCCGACCGGCTTGTTTCGATGGGTCCTTCATGTGCCGGCGCACCTCTACCGTTACCACCTGGGCTTCTTGCTGGGTGAGCGGCTGGTGCTGATCACCCACGAGGGCCGCATGTCCGGCCGTCGCTACCAGACCCCGGTCGAGGTGGTTGAACATGACACGGTCACCGACGAGTACATCGTGTGTGCCGGCCTCGGCCGGAGCTCCGACTGGTATCGCAACCTGGTCGCTCGTCCGGCACTCCGAGTGCAGGTGGGCAACCGCTCTTGGGAGCCGAGGCAGCGGTTACTCGATGTCACCGAGGCGGCCGATCGCTTCGCCCGCTACGAGCATCGACATCCACGAACCGCCAAGCGACTCTTGGCATGGATGGAGCGTTCCTACGACGGCTCCGACGCCGGGCGTCTGGCCATGATGGACGAGATGCCGATGGTGGCCTTCGGGCGCAGGTGAGCACCTGGCTGGTGGTGGGCCGCCCGAGACTCGAACTCGGCACCTTGGGATTAAAAGTCCCCTGCTCTAACCCGATGAGCTAGCGGCCCGCCGGACATCGTACCGGGCCGCACGTTCACCATCGAAGGCCGCCCCGGACCGACCCCGGCCCCGGGGGCCGTTGCGGTCGCGGGATGTGACGGACTTGGGCAACGCTGAGCCGGGTCAATCATGGGGTGGGCGAGGCTCACATTCCAGCACTCTGCCCAGCTCGTCGGGTACCTCGCCGGCCACCACCCACCCCGACCGGCCGAGGGCATCTCGCACCAGGGTGTCGGCCAACGGCGGGGAAAGCTCGCGTCCCTGCGACGTGAGGTGGCGGTGCACGAGCACGAAGGCACGCCCTGTGCGGTCGCCCTCCAAGGCCCGGATGGCGTCGATCAGGTCCTCGAGACGAGCCTCGTCGGTCTCCTCCGGCACGTCCTCGGGGGCATCATCGGTGGTCGCATCATCGGCAGCGCCGCCCCGTCGACCCCAGGTGCCAGCGCGGACCTTGCGCACGGTCCGCACCGCAAAAGGGGCGGTGACCGCCAGCGCCAACACGAACATCAACACCAGCCGTCCAAGACCCTCGGGTGGACGTTCGGGGTCGAGCTGCGCCACGGCGCCGGCAAGCGTCCCGGTCAACACGTCTGCCCAGTTGGTCACGGGCCAAGACGCTACCCGTGCGACCAACGGCGCCCGGAGTGCCTACGCTGAGCGGGGTGAGCGAACGCCTGGCAACCCAACGGCTTGAGCGGCTGGAACAAGACATCGCCGATGTGGACCGTGCGTTGGCGACGCTGGAAGAGCTGCACGCCCAGAGCAAGGGCCGCGGTGGTGCCGAGGCAGCCGAGCGTATCCGGGCGGTCGTCGGGGCCGAGCGGTTCCCCGCCGAGCCGCAGCTTCCCGCCGAACCGCAGCTTCCAGCCGAACCGCAGCGCTCCACCGAGTTCTCGGCCGGGCCTCAGCGCTCCACCGAGTTCTCGGCCGGGCCTCAGCGCTCTACCGAGGTCCCGGCCGAGCCTCAGGTGTCGGCTCCCTGAAACAGCACAGCGCCCGAGGTGACGCCGGCGCTGACCGCTGACATCTCCGGCATCGACGCCATGCAGAAGTCTCACCGCCGACTTTGGCATGGTGGCCATGCAGAAGTCGGCGGGGAGCCTTCTGCAGGTTCAGTCGCAGGGTGCAACTGCTACTCCAACACGCCCGAGCTGGTTGCTGCGTCGATCAACTGCACTCGGGGGCCAAGCTGCCAACGGTCGGGACCGGCGCCACGGAGCCAACGGCCGCCCAGGTTGGGCATGCGGCCAGAGTGCTGGCCGAGGTGTCGTTCCACCGCCATGATCAGGCCGGAGTGGGTGACGATCGCCACCTGGGCGTCGGCCATTTCGGCCCACAGGTCGGTGAGCGCCCCATGCGCACGCGCCATCAGCAGATCGTCGTCCTCCCAGTTGTCGGGACGCTTCCCGTCGGCGAGGTAGCCGGGCCAGCCGGCTTCGATCTCGGACCGGGTGAGCCCTTCCCAGGAGCCGGCGCTGCGTTCCATCCACCGATCATCGGTGAGCACGGGTCCCACCCCGATTCCCTCGGCGATGGCAGCCGCCGTCTCGGCCGCCCGCAGCAGCGGAGAGGACATGACGGCATCGAAGGTGCCGAGCCCGGCAGCGGCACGTCGAGCATCGTTTCGGCCCGTGTCGGTGAGCGGTGGATCCTGCTGGCCCTGCCACCGTCCCGACGCGTTCCATTCCGACTGTCCGTGGCGGATGAGGAGTACTTCCAGCGGCATGGCTCGACCTTAGGGGGGCGGCCCCGGTGCGCTCGACACCACGTGAGAGGGGCAGGCGGTTCGCTTCACACCGGGCTGCAGCTCGCACGGGTCGCCTCCGATCGCCGGAGGCGCTCGTAACCGAGGGAGGTCCCAGGCGGGTAGCCTGGCCACATGGCTGTTCTGCGCCTCTTCGCTCAGGCACGCGAGGCCGCTGGAACTCCTTCGATGGAGCTGACCGGCGCGTCAGTCGGCGATGTGCTCGATGCCGCGTCCCGACAGCTGGGCCCGGCTTTCGATGAGGTGCTCGCCAGCTCGAAGCTGTGGCTCAACGGCGAGCCGACCGATCGAAACGCCACGGTGAGTGATGCCGACGAGGTTGCGGTGCTCCCCCCGATCTCGGGCGGCGACGCGTGAGCGGAGATTTGGGAACGGACGACGACGCCGATCTGCCCGGTCATTCCCGGCGACGCCGTGAGGTTGTCATCCCATGGGAGGACGCAGCGCCGGTAGCGGTCAGCGACCACCGGGCGGAACGCAACGGACACGACTCCCCAGCCGCCGGTCGGCGTGGCGAGCGGCTGGCCGAGGCCCCGGGCAAGTGGTTCGTCGACGCACCCGGCGACGAGGCGGACCCTCGGGCCGGCGCCACACCCGCCGATGGCGTGGACGAGCCGCGCGACGACGGCAGCGGCCTTGCCGAGGCGGACCTCTCCGATGGTCGCTCAGGATTCGACGATTTCGCTCACTTCGGTGGCGACCCGGGGGTTGGTTCAGGGTTGGATGATCTCGGGTACGTCGACGGCGGGAGCGACGTCGGCTACCTCGATGGCGACCATGCAGTCGGGGACTACCACGAGGGTGGAGAGCCCGACGGTGCCTATGCCGAGGACGGCTATGCCGAGGACGGCTACGCCGGGGATGGTCGCTACGCCGAGGGAGGCCATGGCGAGCACGAGTACCCGGAGGGTCGCTACGCGGGGGAGGAGACCTCCGGGGACGTGGCGTACCCCGAGGAGGAGTGGGACGAGGGCGAGTACGGGGCCGGTGGCTACGTCGACGGCACCTGGAACGCCCCCGCTGCCGTTCCACCCGCCGATGAGGTCGTCGAACCCGTGGGCCCGCCCCTCACCCCGCTGGAGGAGCGGCTCGAGCGGCGCGCTTCCAAGCTGTCCTATCGGGGCAGCCGCATCGAGCCCGTCTACGACGTCGGTGGCCCGAAAGTCCGCCTCGGTGTGCTGTGGTTTCTGTTGGCCTGGGCCGGCTTTGCGCTCGGGTCGCTCGGTGTGGGCGCCGTGTTCGTCACCGCTGCAACCGTCGCCTCCCTCCAGGTGGCCGCCCACCTGATGATCGAGGAGGACACCAACAGCCGCGTCACCGCTGCGGTGATCACCGCTGCGGTCGGTACCTCGGCCATCTTCGATGCCCGCGTGGTGGGCATCGTGATCCTCGTCGCGGTTGTCGTGGCGTTCGTCGTGGCCTCCCAGACGATCGACCGGTCGATGCTGGTGCAGGTGGCCGGCCTCACCCTTCGGGCGGCGCTGCCGCTGGGCATTGCGGTGGCGGCGCTGCTGTACCTGCACCGCGTCGATGCCTGGGTGTTCATGATCCTGTTTGGTGTCGTGTCGATCTATGACGCCGGCAACTTCCTGGTCGGGACAGGGTCGCGCCGGGCGTGGGTGGGCCCGCTGGCCGGTCTTCTGGGTGCGGCCGCGGTCGTGTTCGGCGCCGCCGGTTTCGAAGCGCCGCCGCTGACCGAGCAGACCACCTGGCTGGTGGGCGGCCTGGCTGCGTTGGCCTGTCCGTTCGGTCAGATCATTGGATCCTTCATGTTGCCTCGACCCGACGCCAGGGCCCCAGCGCTGCGCCGTCTCGACAGCTATCTCCTCGCCGCGCCGCTGACCCTGGCGGTGTTCTTGCTGCTCGGGGGTAACCGCCCGCTGCTCTAGGGGTCCGCGCTCGCGATCGTTCCTTTGGGTGCTCGCAACCGAACGCCTAGCGTGTGCGCCGTGAAGGACGAGATCGATCGCCGCTGGGATGATGTCGGCGAATTCATTCGGGAACAACGAAACCTCGGTGAACTCTCGCTGCGTCGGCTGTCCGAGATGGCCGGGATCTCCAATCCGTATCTCAGCCAGATCGAGCGCGGCCTGCGTCGCCCCTCGGCGGAGATCCTCCAGCAGATCGCCCGGGCTCTGCAGATCTCGGCGGAGACCCTGTACGTGCGGGCGGGCATCCTTGACGAGCCGACCGGGGTCTTCGACCTGGTCGCTGAGATCCGTCGGGACCCGCACATGACCGAGGAACAGAAAAAGACGCTGGTCCGGATCTACGACTCGTTCCGTCGGGAGAACGGTGACCTTGCGCCCGGTGAAGCTTCGACCGACGGCTAGTGATGGCCGAGCGACGTCGTCGGGTTTCGGCCGGGCGCGGTAGACGGTGAGCGACCTCGTGCGGCGGCTGTGCGTGCTGTCGATGCACACCTCGCCGCTCGCTCAGCCTGGGTCGGCTGATGCGGGGGGTATGAACGTCTATGTGCGGGAGCTGGCCACCTCGTTGGCCCAGGCCGGTGTGGCCGTTCGCGTCTACACCCGGGCGACGCACGGCGTGCCCGCGGGGCCGCAGACGGTGGAGCCCAACCTGGTCGTCGTGCCGATCGCAGCCGGCGATCCCGATCTGTCCAAGGAGGATCTGGGCTCGGCGATCGAGGAGTTCACCGCCGGCGTGGCCCTAGACCTGGCGGCCACCGGGGGCACCGATGCCATCCACGCCAACTACTGGTTGTCGGCGGTGGCCGGCCAGACACTGGCCCATGCTCTGAGGGTGCCGCTGGCGGTGAGCTTTCACACGCTCGCCCGGGTGAAGTTGGCCCACGGCGATCCGGAGCCCGGCGGACGGGCCGCCGCCGAGGAACGGGCGGTCGCGTCGGCCGACGTGCTGTGTGCCGCCTCGGCCAGCGATGCCTCCGACCTCTCGACCCACTACGGCGCAGATCCCCGCCGCATCGTGCGCGTGCCACCGGGGGTGCAACACGCCTTCTTCTCTCCGGGTAGCCGGGCAGGGGCGCGCCGAGCACTCGGGCTGGGCGACGCCCCGCACGTGCTGTTCGTCGGTCGTATCCAGCCGCTCAAGGGGCTCGATGTGGCGGTGTGTGCCATGGCCGAACTGCAGCGCAGCGATGCGCGCCTGCTGGCGGTCGGCGGGCCCTCGGGCCCCCACGGCGCAGCAGAGCAGGCGCGGGTCAACAACCTCATCGCCGCTGCTGGGCTGGGCGACCGGGTGACGATCACCGATCCCCAGCCCCACCACATCCTCTCGACCTACTACCGGGCGGCCGACGTCGTCGTCGTGCCCAGCCGCACCGAGAGTTTCGGTTTGGTCGCCCTCGAGGCGGCGTCGTGCGGGCGTCCGGTCGTGGCCGCCGATGTCGGTGGGCTCCGCGGCCTGGTCCTGCATGGCGAGTCCGGGCTGCGGGTGCGGGGCCGAGACCCTCGGCATTGGGCGGCCGCCATCGGCGAGGTGCTCGGCGACCCGGAACGGGCGGCGGCTTTCGGCGTCGCCGGCGCGACGCTCGGGCGGTCCTACCGCTGGTCGACCACCGCCCAAGCGCTCCTCGCAGCGCTCGATCGGGCGGTGGTGGAACACGGTGAGCGCCGCTGACGCCTGGGATCGTCGGCCGCCTCGGGGCACCGGCCACCTCGAAGTACGGTGACCGCCATGGCCGATCGACCCCCTCCCGACGCCGACGTCACCCGGGCTGCGACCGATGCGTTGCACGCCTGGCTCGACGAGGCGGCGGGTTACCCGATGATCGATGCCGTCGTGCGGGACGAGACGCCGGGACGGTCCCTGGACGGTGAGCGATGGTTCTTGCGGGTGCTCGGCGAGGCCAAGGGAGTGTGGTCGCTGTGGGTGAGCGCCCATCAGCGCAGCCTGCACTTCGAGGCGTACTTCACGCCGCCGCCCGAACGGAACGCCGAGCGCTTTTACGAGCACCTGCTCCGTCGCAACCGCAGCACCGACGATGTGGCGTTCTGCATCGGCGATGAGGACGCGGTGTTTTTGCGGTCGAAGCTGTCGCTCGAGCACGTCAGCCACGACGAACTCGACCGCACCCTGGGCAGCTTTTACGGTGCCGTGGAGGACGCTTTCGGTACCGCCGTGCGGCTGAGCTTCGCCAAGGACGGCTGAGCGCCGGACGAGTAGCTTCCCGTCATGGTCGAATCGTCCGCTTCCGAGGTTGGCTCACCACCGGCAGGAATCCGCTCCTCCGGCATCGCCGTGCAGTTCGTCGGCGGGGGGCGCATGGGCGAAGCGATCATCGCTGGCCTGATCCGGTCCGGTGAGCTGCGGGCCGAGGAGATCGCCGTCGTCGAGGCGCTGCCCGCCCGGAGCGAACAGCTTCGGGTGACATATCCGCAGCTGGTGCTGGGCGACGTTCCGACGGCGGCGCCGACCGTGATCGCCGTCAAGCCCGACGATGTGGCCGCAGCGGTGAGCAAAGCGGTGGCCGCCGGGGTTGACACCGTGTTGTCGGTGGCGGCGGGCGTGCCGCTCGGCCGGTTGGAGGTGGCGGCCGGCCCGGGCGTCGCCGTGGTTCGGGCCATGCCCAACACCCCGGCCCTCGTCGGTGCCGGGGTGGCCGCGCTTGCCCCCGGCTCGGAAGCCGACGAGACCGTGTTGGTCTGGGCGGAGGGCATCCTCGGCGCGGTCGGAGACGTGGTGCGGGTGAGCGAAGCGCAGCTCGACGCGGTCACCGGCATCTCCGGATCCGGGCCCGCTTACGTCTTTTTGGTGGCCGAGGCGCTCATCGAGGCTGCCGTGGCGGAGGGGCTGCCCCGTCCGGTGGCCGAGCGGCTGGTCGTCGGCACGGTGCGGGGCGCCGGAATGATGCTGGCCGAGTCCGGCCAGTCGGCCGGCGAGCTGCGCGCCGGGGTGACCTCGCCAGGTGGAACGACCGCCGCAGGGCTCCGTGCACTCGAAGATCGGGCGGTGCGCGGGGCGTTTGCTGCGGCGGTCGCCGCTGCCACCGAGCGGTCGCGTCTGCTCGGCGCCGGCTGACGCGTCCGTCGGGCCCCCGAGGGCTCGGTGACAGCGGTGCGGCGCTACCGTGCGGGCATGGCCCCGACCCCCGCAGCGGAACCCGCCCCCGTCATCACCTTGATGTCCGATCTGGGTCACGACGACGAGTTGATCGGCGTGATGCACTCTGTGCTCGCCCAGCTGGCGCCCCAGACCCTGGTGGTCGACCTCACCCACGACATCGACCCCCGGGACGTGCGCGGCGGGGCGCTGCGGCTGGCCCGAAGCGTGCAGTGGTTGGCCCCGGGGGTGGTCATCGCCCTCGTCGCACCGGAGTCGGCGGCTGGCGGCAGGCTGGTCGCCATCGAGCTGAGCGGCGGCCAGGCCTATTTTCTCGGACCGGACAACGGGTTGTTGGCGCCGGCGATGGCGATGGTGGGCGGCGCCGAGCGGGCGGTGATCCTCGATGCAGACGAGCACCATCTGGCCAGCCCGGGGCGCAGCCATCCCGGCCGCGATGTTCTCGTGCCGGTGGCGGCAGCGCTGGTCGGCGGTACCCCACTGGAGCGGCTGGGCACCCCGGTCGACCCGATGACCCTGCGCCCCGGGTTGGTGCCGCTCGCCCAGGAGGCCGAGGACGGTTCGCTGGGGGCGGAGGTGCTCAGCATCGACCGCTTTGGCGATGTGCAGCTGAACGTCGAGGCCGAGGAGCTGGCTGCGTTCGGTGAACGGTTGTCGATCACGGTCGGTGAGGCACTGCGCACGGCTCGGCTGGTCGTCGAACGCACCGACGCACAGCGCGGGCTCGGGTGGTGGACCGACCACCTGGGCATGGTGTCGCTTCTGGCCGACGGTGCCTCGGCGGCCGACGATCTCGGGGTGAGCCCGGGGGATCAGGTGACCCTCGCAGCCGGCGCGGACGAGCCCGGGGTGACAACGCCGGTAGCGTTGGGGCAACGCTCGGCTCCGGAGCCGACCGATGGGTGATCGGCTCGCTGGCGCCTCTGGCATTCTCAGAACCCAGCGTTCCGGAACCCAGCGTGCCGGAACCCCGTGTTCAGGAACCCCGTATGCAGGAAGGCAACACCGATGAGAGCCGGAACGACGATCGCAGTGGCAATTTTGTTGTTGGTGATCCTGGGGGCGGCCGGATTTCAGTTCTGGATGGCCGCCGGTCAGGGGTGAGGAGCCCGTTTCGGTAGGACCCGTGCGGATGATCTGCCCTGGACCGTACAGGTCGCTCCCGATCCCAGCGCCTGGAGCGGGTCGCCGCGGTTAGCCTGGCCGAGGGAGGTACGAGTGAACCTGGGCAGCATTATCGACGGGCACGACGACGACCGCGTAGCGGTGCTGAGCCGTGGCCGACCGACCACCTATGGGGTACTGCGCCGTCAGGTCGGGGGGCTGAGGGCGGGCCTGACCGAGCTCGGGCTGTGTCCAGGCGACCGGGTGGCGATCATCGCGTCGAACAACCGCTACTTCGTCGTCGGCTACCTGGCGGTGGTCGGCGCCGGCATGGTGGCGGTGCCGATCGATCCGACCACGCCGGCGCTGGCCGTGAAGGAGGAGCTCGACGCGGTGCAGGCTCGGGCGCTGATCGCCGGCCCGTCGGCCCGGGCGTTGGTCACCGCCAACACCGAAGGTGCCCTCGACGACGTCGAGTTCGTCATCGGGTGCGGGTTCACCCCGGAGGGCGGCACCACCTTCGAGAAGCTGATCGAGTGTGAACCCACCGACCGGGTCGAGCTCGACGGGGATGCCCCCGCCGTGCTCGCCTTCACGTCGGGCACCGCCGGGTCGCCCAAGCCGGCCATCCTCAGCCACGCTGCGCTGTCGGTGAACATCGAACAGCAGAAGGCCTCGGCCGAGGATCGGGTGCGGGCCGATGACGTCACCCTGGGGGTCGCTCCGCTCAGCCACATCATGGGTCTCAACTCGGTGCTGTCCTCGTCCCTTTCGGTCGGGGCCTCGACGCTGCTGATCGAGCGCTTCGATCCGGTGCTGGCGCTCGAGTCGATGCAGAAGCACGGGGTGACCGTGGCGGTCGGTCCGCCGACGATGTGGTCGTCGTGGCTCAACCTGCCCGACCTGCCCGCCGACGTGTTCGCCTCGGTCCGGATCGCAGTCTCCGGGGCGGCCCGGCTGCCCGAGAAGGTCTCCAGGGCGTTCGAGGAGCGCTTCGGGATCCGGCTGTGGGAGGGCTACGGGCTCACCGAGGCGGCCCCGGTGGTGTGCAGTTCCTACGGCACCGATGCCCCGCACGGGTCGGTCGGCATCCCGGTGCCCGGGCTGGAGGTCCGTCTGGTCGACCGCGATGGGGGGGACGTGCTGATTGGCGATCCCGGCGAACTGTTGGTGCGGGGTCCCAACGTCTTCTCCGGCTACCTCGACGAACCCGAGGCCACCGCCGAGGCGCTCGACGGCGACGGCTGGCTGCACACCGGCGACATCGCGGTCGTCGACGACGACGGCTACGTGTTTCTGGTCGACCGCAGCAAGGACTTGATCATCGTGTCGGGGTTCAACGTGTTCCCCGCCGAGGTTGAGAACGCCATCCGCACGCACCCCCAGGTGGACGACTGCGTCGTCGTCGGCGTCCCCCACCCGAGCACGGGCGAATCGGTCGTTGCCTACGTGGTGGTCAGCGACGGAGCGTCGCTCGAGGAGGAGGGCGTGATCCGCTACAGCCAGACCCGCCTGGCCCGGTACAAGTGCCCCAAGAAGATCTGGTTTACCGAGGAGGTCCCCCAGGACCTCGGCGGCAAGGTGCTGCGCCGCATGCTCCCCAAGCCGCCGTCGGCGCAGGTGGGCGAATGGAAGCCTCACACGACCGACTGACCAAGTGCGAGCAGCGTTCGAGGTGACATTGTGAATTCTCGAACAAGGTGGTTACGGTCATGTGATGACCGAGGATCGCCCGGGCGGGCACGGCCCAGAGTTCCACTCCGCTCGCACCGGCGACGCCATCCCCGGAGCGACGGTCGCACGCCTGCCGGTCTACCTGAGGGCGGTGGTGGCCGAACGCGACGCCGGGGCATCGACGATCAGCTCGGACCGTCTAGCCGAGTTGGCCGGGGTCAACGCCGCCAAGGTTCGCAAAGACCTGTCGTTCCTGGGCAGCTATGGGATCCGCGGGGTCGGCTACGACGTCACCCGGCTGATGATGGAGATGAGCCAGCAACTCGGGCTCTCCCAGGACTGGCCCTGCGTCATCGTGGGGGCGGGCAACCTGGGCGCCGCGCTGGTCAACTATCTGGCGGGGGCCGGGCGGGGCTTCTCGGTGGCGGCGATCGTCGATGCCGACGCCGACAAGTGGGGGACCCACATCGGCGCGGTGGCGGTCCACAGCGACGACGATCTACCCCGCTTGGTCGCCGAGGGCGCCATCGTCATCGGCATCATCACGACGCCCCCGACCGTCGCCCAGGATGTCGCCGACCAGCTGGTCGCTGCCGGCGTGAGCTCGATCCTCAACTTTGCGCCGGTCGTCTTGTCGGTACCCGACTGGGTGTTGTTGCGCAACGTCGACCTGGCACTCGAATTGCAGGTGCTGTCGTTCTACCAGGGTCGAACTCGCCCCGGGTCGTCCCCGGAGGCGCCCCCGGACGCCGGCAGCAACCCGTTGGACGGTCCGGCGGCCTCCCTCGGCGTGTCCGCTGACACCCGCTTGGCGCGCGAGGCCTGAACCGACCAAGCTGGAGGGGTTCCGGCGAGCCTCGTCGCCGGAGTGTGAGGAGCCGGCAACGTGTCAGTGTTGCTCATCGGAGTCACACACCGCGACCTCCCCTTGGAGGTGTTTGAGCGGTTTGCCGTGACCGCAGACGACACCCCGAAGCTGTTGGCGGCCCTGACCGCGCGCGACCACGTGTCCGAGGCTGTGGTCCTCGCCACCTGCAACCGCACCGAGATCTACGTCAAAGCTGAGCGTTTTCACGGTGCGTTCGAGGACCTCCGCGACCTGCTGGTCGACCTGTCCGATGTCGCCCCGGACCGTTTTCTGCCCCACCTGACCGTCCTTTGGGACGAGGAGGCGATCGAGCATCTGTTTTCGGTTGCGGCCGGGCTGGATTCGGCCGTGCTCGGCGAGGTGGAGGTGCAGGGCCAAGTGCGCCAGGCCCAGCGCATGGCCGAGGAGGAGGGCACCCTTGGCCCGACGCTCGAGCTGGCCTTCCGCCATGCCCTCGGCGCGGGTAAGCGGGTGCGTACCGAGACGTCGATCGCCCATCACACCGCCTCGGTCGCCCAGGCAGCGATCGAGATCGCCCGCGACCGCCTGGGTGGCGACGGCTCACTTGAGGGTGCGACCGTCGCCGTGGTGGGGGCCGGAAAGATGGCCACCTCGATGGCCCGTTCGTTGTCCCAGGCAGGGTCGCTCGTCGTCGTCGCCAACCGCACCGCAGCGCGGGGAGCGCAGCTGGCCGACGAGGTGGGTGGCCGGGCCTGCGCCCTGGTCGATCTGCCCGCCGAGCTGGCGACCGCCGATGCGGTGCTGTGCGGTACCTCGTCGACCGAGACCATCCTGGGCGTCGGCCAGATCGCCGGGGCGCTGGCCCACCGCCGAGCGGCCCGGACCGCAGCCGAGCTGGTGATCGTCGACATCGCCATGCCCCGCGACGTCGACCCGGCGGTTGACGAGCTGGACGGGGTGGGGCTCTTCGACATGGACGACGTCGCCCGCCGCACCGAGGCCGGGCTGGACCGTCGTCGCGACGAGGTGGCCTCGGCCACGATCATCGTCGAGGACGAGGTGCTGCGGTACCACAACGCCACCACCGCCCGAGCCGCCGGACCGATCATCGCGTCGGTTCGAACGCGGGCCGAACAGCTTCGCCTGCTCGAACTCGACCGCCATGCGTCCAAGCTCGAGGCCCTCGACGACGACACCCGGGCGCTGGTGGAACAGCTGACCAAGGGCATGCTGGCCAAGTGGCTGCACCAGCCGTCGGTGCGGCTGCGGGAGCAGGCGGGAACGCTCCGGGGCGATCGCCTCGCCGAGGCCCTTCACGACCTGTTCGACCTGCCTTGAGCGCTGCCGATCCCGTCCGCCTGGCCACGCGGGCGAGCCCGCTGGCCCGCTGGCAGGCTGAGGCAACCGCCGAGGCGATCAGCGCGGCCCACCCGGAGGTGGGAAGCGTGCTGGTCGAGGTGTCGACCGAGGGAGATCGACGAACCGACGTGCCCCTCGAGGTCATCGGCGGCAAGGGCGTGTTCGTCAAGGAGGTGCAGGCCGCGCTGCTCGATGGTCGGGCCGACGTGGCGGTTCACTCAGCGAAGGATCTCCCGGCGGCCGGTCCCGACGGCCTGGTGATCGCCGCGCTTCTGCCGCGCGGCGACCCCAGGGATGCGTTGGCCGGTTCCCGCATGATCGACCTACCCACCGGTGCCAAGGTCGGCACCGGGTCGGCTCGACGCAAGGCACAGCTGCTCGACCTGCGGCCCGACCTCGACGTGGTCGGCCTTCGGGGCAACATTGCCACGCGCCTGGGACGGGTTGGTGAGCTGGACGCCATCGTCGTCGCTGCGGCCGCCCTGGAGCGCCTGGGCATCGAGGACCGGGCCGCCGAACTGCTGTCGCCCGCCATGTTTTGCCCCCAGGTGGGCCAGGGGGCGGTGGCGGTCGAATGTCGCTCCGATGATGCCGCCACGCTGGCGGTGCTGGCCGACCTCGACGACCGGCCGACCCGGGTCTGTGTCGAGGCCGAGCGTTCCTTCCTGGCCGAGCTCGGCGGCGACTGCTACATGCCGGCAGGCGCCTACGCCACCCTCGACGGATCGACGTTGTCGATCATCGGGGTGCTCGACGTCGGTGGGGCCCGTCCCGCCCGGGCGAAGCTCACCGGCGACGCCTCGGGCGATGGCCCCATCGTGCTGGGGCTCGAGCTCGCCCGAAAGCTGCTGGCGACCGGCCGGTCGTGAACCGCTCCGTCCCGGGGGAGCCGCAGGACGCTGCCCTGCCGCTGAACGGCCGCAGCATCGTCGTCACCCGGTCGGCGGAGACCGCCGAGGAGCTGTGCGAGGCGTTGGGGGCGCTTGGGGCGACAACGATCGTTGCGCCCTGCATCGCCACCGAACCACCGAGCGACGGGGGCGCAGCCTTGGCTGCTGCGGTGCGCCACCTCGAGGACTACGCCACCGTCGTGTTGACCTCTCCGACCGGCGCTCGGCGCTTTCTCGCCGAGCTCGACGCTGCCGATGCACAAACGAATGGTGTTAATCGACCGACTGATCGCGACCAGGTTGCGCCGAATCGCGGCGGTTCGCTGCCCGCAGGCGGGGCCGTGATGCCCGCCGGAATCGCTTTGGCGGCGATCGGACCGGGCACCGAGGCGGCGTTGTCCGAGGGTGGCCTGGACGTCGACCTCGTGGCCGACCGGGCGGTCGCCGAGTCCCTGCTCGAGGCGCTGGGCGACCCGCCGAGCTCCGGGGCTCGGCTGCTGTTGGCACGAGCGGAGGTGGGTCGCGACGTGCTGCCCGAGGGCCTGAGTGCTCGGGGGTGGGCGGTGGACGACGCCCCCGCCTACCGCACGGTGACGCCCCCGCCCGACCCCGACTTGGGTGCCAAGGTGGCCCAGGCGGACGCGGTCGCCTTCACGTCGTCGTCGACGGTGACCGGCTTCCTGTCACGGTTCGGCATCGATGCGATGCCTCCGGTCGTCGCATGCATCGGGCCAATCAGCGCCACGACCGCCCGGAATCTAGGGGTGGACGTTGACGCCGAGGCCGATCCGCACACCCTTCCCGGCCTCACCGCCGCCCTCATCGGCTGCCTCGGGCCGGCGTAGCCCGTCCCCTTCAGCGCTCGGACCGCCACGGTGTGCGGTTGTGCCTTGGTGCCCGCCTGCTGTGGGCGTGTGTGGTTGGGTGACGCCCAACCGGTAGCGTCCGGGCTATGCGCATTATCGAGCAGCCCGAGCTGGAACGGGTTCTCAGCGGTGAGATCCCGCGCCATGTCGGTGCGATCATGGATGGCAACGGCCGCTGGGCACTCATGCGCCAGACCGAGCGCACCGAAGGGCATCGCGCCGCCGAGGCCGCCGTCTATTCCTCCGTGCACGGCGCCCTCAACCTGGGTGTCGAATGGCTGTCGCTGTATGCGTTCTCCACCGAGAACTGGCGGCGCAATCCGGCCGAGATCAGCTTTCTGATGGACTTCTCCGAGTGGCTGTTGCACGAGACCCGCGTCGAGGAGCTTCGTGAGCTCGGCGTGCGCATCCGTTTCGTCGGTCGGCTCGATGACGAACGCATCCCGCAACGGTCGCGCGACTACCTCAACGACATCTCCGCCCGCACCGCCCACAACTCCAAGCTTCAGTTGGTGATCGCGTTCAACTACGGCGGCCGGGCCGAGATCATCGATGCTGTCCGGACGTTGATGGTTGACGCCGTCGATCCCCAGACGATGACCGAGGCCGACCTGGAGGCCCGCCTCTATCTTCCCGAGATGCCGGACGTGGACCTGGTCGTGCGGACGTCGGCCGAGCACCGCCTGTCCAACTTCTTGCTGTGGCAGGCCAGCTACGCCGAGTTCGTGTTCACCGAAACGCTCTGGCCCGACTTCCGCGCCTGGCATCTGTACTCGGCGGTGGCCGAGTACCAATCGCGCCGCCGTCGGATGGGTGCCGCGGTCACCGAGTGAGCGAGCAACGTGCGGCGTCGCCGTGAACACCGGCAGCGCTCGCTTGGCTGTGAACACGGTTGGGTGCGGTCTGGGAGCCGCCCGGCAACAACCGTAGGCTCCTGACCCATGGACCTTGACGAGCTGTCTGAGCTGCTGGCCCTGCCGTCGCTGGTCGCCGATCTCGATGCGCTCGAGTCGACGATGGTCGACGTGCTTCGCCGGGACGGGACCCTCGACGAGCTGGTCGAGCCGGGCATTCGGGTGGTGACCGGCGGCGGCAAGCGGCTGCGGCCGACGTTGACGATCGCTGCGGCTGCGGTGGGCGGCGCTCCCGCCAACGATCACGTCACCGCTGCCGGTGTTGCGGTCGAATTGGTGCAGGTGGGCTCGTTGGTGCACGACGACCTGATGGACCATGCCAAAACCCGTCGGGGCGTCGAGACGGTGAACGCCCGCGAGGGGCTGAACTGGGCGATCCTGGTGGGCGATTATCTGCTGGCTGTCGCCGGCATCCAGGCGGCGTCGGTGTCGAAGGAGGTGGCCCACAGCCTGGCCCGGACCATCGCCGACTTGGCGGCCGGCCAAGGTCGCGAGGTCGCCCGTCAGGGCGATCCGCACCGCAGTGTCGCCGACTACGAGGCGTCGATCCGGGGGAAGACCGCGGCGCTGATGCGTTGCTCGGCCACGGTGGGCGCCCAGGCGGCCGGAATGAGCCTGATGGAGGTCGACGCTCTGGCTGCGTTCGGTGAGGGCTTTGGGATGGCTTTTCAGATCGTCGACGACGTTCTGGATGTGGTGGCGAGCAGCGAGAAGTTGGGCAAGCCCGCCGGGAACGACATCGGTGAGGGCGTGTTTACGCTTCCCGTGATCTACGCGCTCGACGGTCCCGAGGGCGAGCGCTTGGCCGAACTGCTCGAGCGGCGAACCGACGATGCCGCGGTGGCCGAGGCCAACGAGCTGGTGCGTCGCTCCGACGGGGTGCGGTTGGCCCTTGACGCCGCTCGGGACTGGAACGGGCGGGCGGCCGACCTGCTCGCCGGCTTCGATTCCCCGACCGCCGAGGGTTTGGCCAAGCTGCCCGATCACTACCTGGCTTGGGCGCTCGACCGGGCCGGCTACTCCCCGTCGAGATAGGCCGGCTCGACGGCACGGGGAGGGTCCGTGGGTAACCACCTGGGCATGATCGGTGGGTTCGTCGGGGCAGCGTTGCGCACCCGGGGTATCGGTCGCCACCCCAGGCTGAGAAGCCGTGCCCGCTGGGGTGTCGAGCGTTCGCAGGCATGGGCGGATTGCGCCGGTTGGCTGGTCGGCTGCAACTTCACCCCCTCGACCGCCTCCAACCAGCTCGAGCTGTGGCAGCTGGACACGTTCGATCCGGCCACGATCGACCGGGAGCTCGGATGGGCCGCAGCGCTGGGCATGAACAGCATCCGCCTGTTTCTCCACGACCTGATGTGGGAGCTGGAGGGCGACGCATTCCTTGACCGCATCGATCGGGTGCTCGACCTGGCCGCCGGTCACGGCATTTCGGTGATGCCCGTGCTCTTCGACGGCGTCTGGGATCCCGATCCCCGGCCCGGTGAGCAGCGTCACCCTCGCCCCGGCGTGCACAATTCCACCTGGGTGCAGGGGCCGGGGGCCACCGTGCTGGCCGACCGGAGCCGCTGGCGATCTCTGCGGGCCTACGTCGAGGCGGTGGTGGGCCGCTTTGGCGACGACGATCGGGTGATCGCCTGGGACCTGTTCAACGAGCCTGATTCACCCAACCCGGCCTGGGCAGGACGCGACCCGGCGGGTAAGTCGGCGTTGGTCGCCGATCTGCTCGACCAGGTGTGGGATTGGGCCGCCGCCGTCGATCCTGCTCAGCCCCTCACCGTCGGGGTGTTCCTGTTTCCCGACCGGCACCCCGAGCGGGCCTCGCGGGTGGCTCGCATCGCGCTGGAGCGATCCGACGTCATCTCCTTTCACGCCTACGTGGGCGACGACGCACTCGAAGCGACGATCGCGGGCCTGGCCCGGTCGGGTCGGCCGCTGGTATGCACCGAGTGGCTCGCCCGGCCCAAGTCGCCGGCGTCCCAGCTGGCCACCTTCCAACGGCACGGGGTGAGCGCCTACTGCTGGGGGTTGGTCGATGGCCGCACCCAGACCAGGTTCCCGTGGGCGTCCTGGGTTCGGTCCACCCCGGAGGGCGCACCCTGGTTTCACGACCTGCTGCACGGTGACGGCACCGCGTACGACCCTGCTGAGGTGGCGTTGTTCCGCGAGCTGACCGCACGGCAACCACGGGGATAGGCAGACCGGTGGGCCCCTGCCGGGCGTAGGGTGACCTTTCAGCGCCCTGGCCATCGACTCCTCGAACCAGCGAGCTAATCCTTCTCACAACCTGAGGTCGCACCGCGATGCCTCGTTCATACGCTCAGCTGAAGCGGCGCCTCGTCGGACGCCCGATCCCCTCGTTCGCAGAGAGCCGCGAACGGTTGGGCAAACCGACAGCGCTGGCGGTGCTGGCCTCGGATGCGATCTCGTCGACCGCGTATGCCTCGGAGGAGATCCTGCGGGTGCTGGTGCCGGTCGTGGCGCTGGCGGCCCTCGAGGACCTCATCCCCATCGCCATCGTCGTGTGCGTGTTGCTCGTCGTCGTGATCTCCTCGTACCGCCAGACGATCCACGCCTACCCCAACGGCGGCGGTTCCTATGTGGTGTCCAGGGAGAACCTGGGCGTCACCCCGGCCCTCGTCGCCGGAGCGTCGCTGCTGGTCGACTACGTGCTCACCGCTGCCGTCTCGGTGTCGGCCGGCGTCGCCGCCATCACCTCGGCCTACCCGGCGTTGTTTGCGTTCCGCGTCGAGATCTGTGTCGGGTTCGTCGCCCTGATAGCGGTCGGCAACCTTCGGGGATTGCGCGAGTCGGGCCGGCTCTTCGCCGGGCCGACGTTCATGTACATGCTGGCCCTCGGTGCGCTGATCGCTGCCGGCCTGATCCGCTCCTACACCGGCAACCTCGCCCCGCTCCCACCCAACGTGGGTGCGCTTGCCGAGTTGACCGACAACGGCTCCACGCTGGGGATGCTCACGCCCTTTCTGTTGCTGCGGGCGTTCTCGTCCGGGGCGGTGGCGTTGACCGGTGTCGAGGCGATCTCCAACGGGGTGCCGGCGTTCAAGAAGCCGGAGTCGCGCAATGCCGCCACCACGCTCACCTGGATGGGGGTCATCCTCGGGGTCGGGTTCTTCGGCACCGCGCTGTTGGCCCACCGCCTGCAGCCGACGATCACGCCCGACGAGACGCTGCTGTCCATCCTGGGACGTGCGGTGTTCGGCAACGGAACCCCCCCCGTATCTCATCCTCCAGTTCGCGACGTTCGCCATCCTGGTGCTGGCCGCCAACACCGCGTTCGCCGACTTCCCGCGGCTGGCATCGATCGTGGCCCGAGATGGGTTCCTACCTCGCCAGTTCGTCAGCCGCGGCGATCGGTTGGTCTTCTCCAACGGCATCCTGATGCTGGCCGGGCTGGCCATCGCGCTGCTCATCGTGTTTCGGGGGGACACCTCGGCCCTCATCCCGCTGTACGCGGTGGGCGTCTTCACCGGGTTCACCCTCTCCCAAACCGGCATGGTGCGCCACCACCTGAAGCTGAAGGAGCCCAACTGGAAACGCAAGGCCGTCGTCAACGGGGTGGGAGCGGTCATGACCGCCGTGGTGCTCGCGGTCGTCGTCGTCTCCAAGTTCACGATCGGCGCGTGGGTCCCGGTGGTGATGATCCCCATGGTGGTGCTCGGGTTCCGGATGGTTTCCGAGCACTACCGGCGGGTGGGCGAGGACCTGCGCCCCCCGGTGGGCTACCGCCCCGACGTGGGGGGAAACTCGGTCGTGTTGTTGGTGGGTGGCGTCCATCGCGGCACACTCGATGCGCTGGCCTATGCCCGCTCGCTCAAGCCGGACCACCTCCATGCGGTGCACGTGTCGGTCGATCCCGTGGCCACCGAGCGGGTGCGACGGGAGTGGGACAAGCGTCGGCCGGGGTTCCCACTCGAGGTGATCCCGTCGCCCTACCGGGAGCTGACCGCCCCGCTGCTGAACCACATCGAGAAGATCGAGTCGCGGGACCACAACGGGGTGACCACCGTCATCATCCCGGACTATGTCGAGGCTCATTGGTGGGACAACATGTTGCACAACCAGAGTGCCTTGGCGCTGAGCCGCCGCTTGCGCTCCCGCCCGCGCACCGTCGTCGTGACCGTCCCGGTTCACGCCAAGAGCATCAGATCGCAGAACGCTGAAAATGCGGCTGCGACGGAGGGCATGGACGAGTAGAGTACGAACATATGTTCGTGAGTGGGGGGCAAACCCTCCAATTGACGTTGTTCGACACCGGTGCGCCGGCCGTCGACCTGGGCTTCGCATCCTGTGAACGGCGGGCGCTGGACGAGTCGTCGTGGGTCGAAGTGGCGCCCGGCCGGATGAGCGGCGCCGACGAGCTGCTGGCCGAGTTGCTGGACACCGTGCGATGGCGTCAGCGCCGGGTGCGCATGTACGACCGCATGGTCGCCGAACCCCGCCTGACCGCTTGGTGGGGGCTGAGCGATGAGCTGCCGCACCCGTCGCTGAGCTCCGCCTGGGATGTGCTCGAGCGTCGCTACGAGCGCCGATTCATCTCGATGGGGGCCAACTTCTATCGCGACGGTGACGACTCGGTCGCCTGGCACGCCGATCGCAACCGTCGTGAGGTGCGTCACCCCACGATCGCCATCGTCGTGCTCGGCGAGCGTCGCAGCTTCCGGCTTCGTCCGATCGCAGCCGGGCCGGCGCCGGTCACGCTGACCGCCGGCCATGGTGATTTGTTGGTGATGGGTGGCGCCTGCCAGCACCGGTGGCAGCACTGCGTGCCCAAGACGCGTCGTCCGGTGGGCCCCCGGGTGTCGCTCACCTTTCGCCATGTCCACGACGACAACTACGACCGCCCACCAGGCTGACGCCGGCCACCGTTGGCGGCCGAGGCGGCGACCGGGAAGGCGGCGGTACCATGGTCGGCGTGGACATTGACTCGCCCGCCCTCGCCGGCCGCCGCCCTCGCCGGATGCGCACCACACCGGTGATGCGCCGCCTGGTTGCTGAGGCCCGGCTGGGCGTGGACGATCTCGTCGCACCGTTGTTCGTGCGGGAGGGCATCGAAGCCCCTTGGCCGATCGAAAGCCTGCCGGGAGTGGTTCAGCACACCCGGGATTCGCTGCGGGCTGAGGCGGTGGCCCTGGCCGAGTTGGGCGTCCCCGGGTTGATCCTGTTCGGGGTGCCCGAGCGCAAGGATGCCACCGGTTCGGGCGCATGGGATCCCGACGGCATCGTGCAGCTGGCGATCGCCGACCTGAAGGCCGAGGTGGGTGACTCGATGGTGGTGATGGCCGACCTGTGCCTCGACGAATACACCGACCATGGGCACTGTGGGGTGGTCGATCAAGCTGGTCGGGTGGACAACGACGCCACCGTCGATCTGTACCGTCGGGTGGCCAGCGCCCAGGCCGCCGCCGGGGTGGACGTCGTCGCCCCATCCGGCATGATGGACGGCCAGGTCCGAGCCATCAGGGAGGCGCTCGACGGCGACGGAGCGACCGATGTCGCCATCCTGGCCTACTCGGCCAAGTACGCCTCGGCCTTCTATGGCCCCTTCCGGGATGCGGTCGACGTGACGATCGCAGACGGTGGCGATCGGCGGGGCTACCAACAGGACCCGGCCAACGCCCGGGAGGCCGCCGAGGAGATCCGCCTCGATATCGCCGAGGGTGCCGACATGGTGATGGTGAAGCCCGCCCTCACCTACCTGGACGTGATCGCCCGAGTCCGGGAGCAGGTCGACGTGCCCCTCGCCGCTTATCAGGTGTCGGGCGAGTACGCCGCGCTGCACGCCGCTGCCGAGCGGGGCTGGCTCGACCTGAACGCCGCAGCGCTTGAACAACTGCTGGCCATCCGACGCGCCGGCGCCGACTTCATCCTCACCTATTTTGCCCGCCGCGTGGCCGAGCTGTTCGCCCAGCGTTGAGCCGCGTCGAAGAACCGGAGGCCTGATGACGACCAACCACGACCTGTTCACGCGCGGATTGAAGGTGATGCCCGGCGGCGTGAACTCGCCGGTGCGGGCCTTCCGATCGGTGGGTGGCACCCCCAACTTCATCGCCGAGGGCCAGGGCGCCTTCGTCACCGACATCGAGGGAACGGTGTTCCTCGACTACGTGCAGAGCTACGGGGCCTCGATCCTCGGCCACGCTCACCCCGTGGTGATCGCCGCCATCGAGAACGCCGCCAAGCGGGGGACGACGTTTGGGGCGCCCACCGCCGGTGAAGTGAACCTGGCCGAAGCGCTGGTCGATCGCATCGACGGCATGGAGCAGGTACGGCTGGTCTCGTCGGGCACCGAGGCGACCATGTCGGCGATCCGGCTGGCCAGAGGCGCCACCGGCCGCGACAAGATCGTCAAGTTCGTCGGCAACTATCACGGCCACTCGGACGCGCTGTTGGCATCCGCCGGGTCGGGTGTCATCGAGGGCCTTGACCTGGGCGAGACCGCAACGCCCGATTCGGCCGGTGTGACCGCCGGTGCGGTGGCGGACACGATCGTGGTTCCCTACAACGTCGTACCGACGCTCGATGAGTCCGTCGCCGTCGTCATCGTCGAGCCGGTCGCCGCCAACATGGGCCTGATCGCCCCCCGGTCCGGCTTTCTGGAAGGCCTGCGCTCCGAGTGCGACCGGGTCGGTGCACTGCTGTTGTTCGATGAGGTGATCTGCGGGTTCCGCCTGGCGCGAGGGGGCGCCAGCGAGTTCCTGTCGGTCCATCCCGACCTGTGGTGCTTCGGCAAGGTGATCGGCGGCGGGCTGCCGGTCGGCGCCTACGGCGGGTCAACGGAGCTGATGGCTCAGATCTCCCCCCTCGGGCCGGTGTACCAGGCCGGTACGCTGTCCGGTAACCCGCTGGCCACCGCCGCCGGGCTCGCAGTGCTGGATCTGTTGACCGTCGATGCCTACCAGCAGCTCGAGCGGACGGCGGAACGCCTCGCCAAAGGGCTGCGCCGGGCGTTTGCCGACGCCGGTGTGGAGGCGCGGGTGCCTCGGGTCGGGCCGCTCGTCGGCCTGTTTTTCGGGCCGGAATTGCCGCTCGATTTTGAGGGGGCGCGGGCGTCGGTGTCGCTCGGTCGATACCCGCAGTTCTTCCACGGCATGTTGGACGCCGGCATCGCCCTGGCACCCGGCCCCTACGAGGTGATGTTCCCGTCGCTCGCCCATCAGGACTCCGACATCGACCGGACCACCGACGTGGCCGCCTCGGTTGCCGCAGCGATGGCCGCCGGCGCCCGCTGAGGTCGTCGGTCAGGTCCCACCCGACGGCGGGGTTGCGCCGGGGTTTGTGACCGATGACTCGTGGCCTGGCGGTGCCGGTCTTCCGACAGAAACAATGACGACAAGCTGGGCTATCATCAAGGAGTCCTAGGCGGGACAGCAGTCGTGAGCACGTAGCGGGATGGACATGGCGGAACAGGTGAGGCCGCTACGTTTGAGAGGCGGCCGCACGATGGAAACCAACGCTCACGGGCAGCCCGCAGACCCACCGCTGGCCCTGCGCCGCCCGACCGTCTCGGCGGTCATCTGCACCGTCGACCGTCCGGTGCTCTTGCGTCAGGCGATCCGTTCCATTCGAGAACAGCGATACGACGGGGTGATCGAGACCGTGGTCGTCTTCGACGGAACCGCACCGGATCAGTCGCTGAACTCCGACGATGCCGAGCGGCCGGTCACCGTGATGGCCAACACACACCGCAAGGGACTGCCCGGCGGACGCAACTGCGGTGCGGCGGCTGCGACCGGCGAGTACCTGGGCTTTTGCGACGATGACGACACCTGGCTTCCCGGCAAGACCGAGGCACAGGTGGCCCTGCTCGAGGAGCGACCCGACGCTGACGTCGTGGTGTGCGGCCTTGAGGTGGACCATCGGGGCGAGCTCATTCCCCGGCCGCTGAAGACCGACGAGATCAGCTTGGGTGATCTGCTCGATGATCGTGTGATGGAGGTGGCCTTCGTCACCGCCATGGTGCGGCGTGAGGCGTTTCTGGACCCGAACCGCCTGGGCGGTGCCGACGAGCACATCCCCGGCGGCTACGCCGAGGATTACGAGTTCGTGCTCCGGGCGGCTCGCCGCCACCCGTTGCCGACCAGCCGAGCTGCGCTGGTGCGTATTGGTTGGGGCGGACATTCTTCCTTCGCCGAGCGCTGGAGGACGATCGACAGCGCACTGGGCTACCTGCTGGATGCGTTTCCCGAGTTTGTCGAGCACCCTCGAGGCCACTCCAGGGTGCTCGGCCAGCGAGCCTTCGCCGCCGCTGCGGTGCGTGATCCGCGGGCCCGCTCGCTCATCGGTGACACCCTCAGGGCCGACTGGCGTCAGCCCCGGGCCTACTTGGCGCTCGGCGTGTGGGCTCGCCTGTTGCCACCCGACCGCGTGGTGGCGGCGCTCAACCGTCGAGGGCGGGGCATATGACCGGCAACCTTGCAGCCGGCAGGCGTTCGTTCGCGGCCCGGACCGAACCATCCCCTTCCGCCGATGCGGCGGATGTGGACGAGGCGGTGGCCGTGCTCGGCGAACTGCTCGGCCTTCGACGGGCAGCCGCGGGCGATGCGGTGACCCACCTCGCGCTTCCCAACGCCACCAACCCCAAGTTCTACGTGCCGGTGACCCACCGGAAGGCGGCGGTCGCCAGCTGCCTGGCCTACAACGGGCTCCGTCCCCCGTCGATCGCCCGTCGTCGCGCTGCGGTCGGTTGGGGCCTGCGGTTCGGCCTCGTGCAGCGGATGCGGGGCACCCCGATGACCAGCGGCACTCCATCCGGCCGGTTCGCAGCGTCCGAGGGCGACCCCCCGGCTTCGCTGGTCGACGAGCTCGCTCGCCGTCTCGGATACGACGAGCTCTGCGCGGCCACGTCGCCGCGAGTGGTCGACCCGTTCTGGACTCCAACGCTTCAGCTGTTCGACCGGGCCGGAAGCCCGGTGGGCTACGCCAAGGTGGGGTGGACCGACCTGACCCGAACGCAGGTGACGGCCGAGGCCGACGCCGTCACTCAGCTGGCGGGTCTCCCGGATCGCAGTTTTGTCAGCCCACTGGCGATCGACCGCTTCAGCTGGCGCAACACCGTGGTGTCGGTGACCGCCCCGATGCCACCCGACGTGACCCGCGTGACCGAGGACGACGGACCGTTTCCGCAGGCGTTGGCCGACGTGGCCGGCCTGGACGGACCCGTGCGGATGGCGGCGTTCGGTTCCTCCGGCGGAGCCGCTTGGGCCGATCGGCTCGTCGACGACCCCGGCGGGGTGCCAAGTTGGGCGCACACGCTCTTCGCGGACGCCTGGGCGATGGCGAGCGACCAACTCGGAGCGAGCGCCGTGCTGCTCGGTCGATGGCACGGTGACTGGGTGCCGTGGAACGTCGCCCGTACCGTCAGCCAACTGTGGGTCTGGGACTGGGAGTACTCGGGGGCCGACCGTCCCGTCGGCCTCGACGCGTATCACTGGTACTACCAACAGGCCCGGATCGTCGAAGGGGCCGGCGTGGTGGCAGCGCTCGACGCAGCGTGCCTTCACGGTGCACACCACCTGGACTCGTTGGGGGTCGGCCGCGAGACCGATCCGGTGATCGCCGCCGCCCATGTGTTGGAGCTGGCGGCTCGTTCGGTGAATGCCTCCCGATTGGGGGCGCCCGGTGCCGAACGGCTGTTGGACGACCTCCCCGCCCTGTGTGAGGCGTTGGTCGCCCGCTCCAGACGAGCGGATCCGCTGCGATGAGCGAGGTCCCGCAGGGCGACGCCACAGCGCGCTCGGGTAGCGCAGAACCGGACGAGGGTTCATCCGACCAAAACCACCTCGGCGGCGTCGCCCGAGGGGGCGCACTCAACCTCGTCGGAGCGCTCGTGTACGGCGCCTCCAACTTCGCACTGCTCTGGGTGCTCAACCGCGAGCTCGGCATCACCGCCGCCGGCGTCGCCCTCGTGGCGATCGCCGCATTCAACATCCTGGCTCGGGTGGCCGAACTGGGCGCCGCCACCGGCCTCATCCGGTGGGTCTCGCGCCTTCGGGCCGAGCGCACGCCCGACCTGATCGCCCCCACGATGTGGGTTGGCCTCGTTCCGGTCACGGTGATCAGCGTGTGCTTCGCCTGGGTGCTCGGCACCCATTCGGACAGCATTGCCCAACTGTTCGCCGACGGCGAGACGGTGGGGCAACTGTCCAAGGTCCTTGCCGCGCTGGCACCGTTTCTTCCCTTTGCTGTGTTCGAGACCGTTCTGGTGTCGGCGACGCGTGGCTATGACGTGATGTGGCCCCAGGCGGCGATCGAGAAGATCGGCCGGGCGGCGCTATTGCCGATCGTCGTCCTGGTCACCACCCGTCTGGGTGGCGACGTGGTTGCGGTGGCCCGGGCCTGGGCGGCGACCAACCTGGTTGCCCTCGTCCCAGCGGTTATCGTCACCCGACGCCTGATGCAACGGGCCTGCCAAACGCCGATCGTTCCGGAAAAGCATGGCGCCGCGTCGGCGACCCCGGGAACGTCGGCGCACCTGGGCGCCCAGCGCCTCGATCGTGCGGCGTGGTTGGCGACCACCCGTTCCTTCTGGGCCTTCAGCGCACCGCGCGCCGCCGGACAAACGTTCGAGGTGTCGATCGCCTGGATCGACACGCTGCTGGTCAGCGCGCTCATCTCGACCAGCGCTGCGGGCATCTACGCATCGGGCACCCGCTATGTCCTCATCGGCGCGTTCGTCGGGGAAGCGCTCATGCAGGTGGTCGGCCCCAGGGTGTCCGGTCTGATGACGCGACATCGTTATCGGGCCACCTCCCACCTGGTGCGGACCGCCGCCGGATGGCAGACGGCGATCACCTGGCCGATGTACCTGCTCGTGATCGCGTTCGCCCCGGTGCTGCTCGGCGTCTTCGGCGAGCAGGTGCTCGCCGCCGAGGGGGCGCTGCTCGCCCTGTCGCTCGGGCTGATGGTGTTCTCGCTGTTCGGTCCGGCCGCCTCGGTGATTCTGATGGGGGGTCGCAGCTCGCAAGCGATGGGCAACGCGGCGGCCGCCGTGACGTTCAACGTCGTCGGCAACCTGTTGTTGATCCCGTGGCTGGGGATCACCGGCGCCGGCGTCGTCTGGGCGTTGACGCTCGTCCTGTCCGCCGCCTTGCCGGCTTCGCAGGCCCACCGGCAGATGCAGGTCGACATGGTCAGCAGAACCGCCCTGTGGACCGCTGGTATCGCCACGGTGACGGTCGGTGTGCCGGCCGCGTTCTTCCGGGTGGTCGCGGGCGCCACGCCGACCGGCCTGTTCCTGGCCACTCTCGTCGGTCTCGGTGCGTTTGGGGCCGGCATGTGGCGCTTCCGAAGCGAGACCGGGCTGGACGATCTGATGGCTGACCCTGCTCAACTGAGTCCGGTCGGGCCGGCGGCCAACATCGCCGGACGAGCGGAACACCCCGCCGGCAGCGCGGGCAGTGCCCCGCTACTCGACCTGAGCGACGATTCTCGTCGCCAATTCCCCACAATGCCGGGAGGCACCGATGGACGGTGACGAAACCATGACGCTGGCGGACTACCTGAGTGTGGTCCGGAGACGGCTTTGGATCATCGTGCTCGCAGCGGTGCTCGGTGCTGTGGCCGGAGGCGCCTACCTTGCCTTGGCTCAACCCAGCTACGAATCGACGGCACGCCTGGTGCTCAGACAGGTGAGCGACAGCCCGGAAGCCGTCGGTGGGGGAGCCGTCACGGCGGCCACGCTGACAGCCACCCAGAAGAGCATCCTTCGCTCGGACGAGGTGACGCGGCGGGCGGCCAACGAGCTGGACGACGGGACGACCATGAGCGGGCTGCGGGATGCCTCGACGGTCGAGGTGGTACCCGACAGTTTGACGCTGGACGTGACCTATCAGAGTGACAAGCCGGCACGTGCCCAGGCCGGTGCCCAGGCACTGGTCGACAGCTATCTCGACGTACGAACGGATCAGGAGGAGTCTCGTAAGGCCGAGAAGGTCGACGCCCTCGACGAACAGCGCAGCAACCTCGACAAGCTGATCGAGAACACAACCGAACAACTCGAGGGGATCGACCCCCAAGGGGGTCAAGGGACCGGGTCCGTGCTCAACGCCCGGCTGACCTCACAACTTGCACAGCAGAGCAAGACACTGGCCGACCTGTCCGCATGGGAGGCGCTGGACGTGACGCCGGGTTACGTGGTCACGCCCGCCTCGCTGCCGGATGCCAGCGGCGCCCTGACCGCAGGGGTGGTGCTGATCGGGGCGGTCGCTGTTGCGACGATCCTCGGGTTTCTCGTCGCCCTCGTCTACGACTCCGCCGACCCCAAGCTCCGAAGCGCTCAGGACCTGCAACAGGTGGTCCACCCTTCGCCGATCGACATGATCGCCGACAAGAACGGTGGTGCCGGCGGACCGCGGGCTTGGCTCGGCCGGTCACATCGCGGTCGCTCCCCGGGAGAGATCAGCCAGGTCGACAGCCCAGAGGCGGAAAACTATCGCCGCCTGGCACTTCGCCTCGATGGCGGGCCAGGCCCTTGGCCTCGATATCTTCTGGTCACGTCCGCCGGAGCCAACCTGGCCGAGGAGGTGGCCGCCAACCTTTCGGTTGCGCTGGGGCGCGAGGGCGCCCGTACCCTGCTCATCTGGTCCAACCCGCGGGACGACACCTTGGACGCCTATTTTTCTGTGCCCCCCGGGCCCGGTCTGGGCGAAGTGCTGGCCGAGTCGGTCAAGATCGAGGATGCCGTGCTCGAAATCCCGGGTTGTCCGGGCCTTTCGCTCTTGCCTGTCGGGTCTCGAGACGAGGCCAGGGAGGGGTTGCACCGGTTCTCGTCGCTCAAGAAAGCGCTGGCCGACCCCGATCGTGTGCACTTCGACGAGGTCGTGATGATCGCACCCTCGGCGACGGAGTTTGCCGACGCGCTTGCGCTGGCTCCGCAGGCCGATGGGGTGCTGGTCGCTGCCGAGCTGAGGTTGACCGATCGCAACGCGCTGGCGGCGACGCTGGAAGGACTTCGCTTGGTCGATGCTCACCTCGCCGGTGTGGTGGTCCTGCGATGAACCGTCGTCGGATCGGTGGCTGATCGAGGTGGCGAAGTGGTTTGGAGCTCGCCGAGCGATCGGGGATGACCCGCTGATCATGCTGGTGGCGTCCTCGGGCGGTCACCTGTCGCATCTACTGGAGCTGAAGGATTTTTGGGGGGCCCACCGGCGGGTGTGGGTCAGCTTCGATGTCCCGGACGTGACCTCTCGGCTCGTTGGCGAGGAGGTCACCTGGGCGTATCGGCCGACGACGCGCAACCTTCGCAACCTGGTGCGAAACCTGGGCCTCGCCTGGTCGGAGTTGCGTCGGCTGCGACCCGACCTGATCGTGTCGACCGGGGCCGGGGTTGCCGTCCCCTTTTTCTGGTTGGGTCGCCTACTCGGGGCCCGTACCGCCTACCTCGAGGTGTACGACCGGATCGACTCGGCCACTGTGACAGGTCGGCTGGTGCGAAGGTTCACCGACGCGATGTGGGTGCAATGGCCGGAGCAGGCCTCGCTGTATCCCAACGCGAAGGTGATGGGCACGATCTGGCCCGATTCGCTTGATGATGCGGTAGTACCCGCCAACGAGGTGGACGAGTGCGCCGGCGAGGTCGGGGCGCCGGGCACGGTGTCGTCCGCTTCGGGGGCGCCGCTGATCGTCGTCACGGTCGGGACGGACTTCCATTCCTTCGATCGTCTGGTCGCTTGGGCGGCGCGGTGGGCCGACGACCACGCCACCGATGCCCGGATGGTGATCCAGCTCGGCACCGCTCGCGATCCGGGTGGTGCGGCCAAGCGGATCGATGGGGCACTCGGCTCCGCCGAGCTGCTCGCGCTGATCAACGAGGCGGATGCCGTCGTCTGCGGGGCGGGGCCGGGGACGGTGATCGACGCCTTGCGGGCTGGGGTCCGACCGGTGGTCGTCCCCCGTCGGGGTGGGCTGGACGAGGCGGTCGATGACCATCAAGTGGCCTTCGCCGCTCTGCTCAGCGAGCGCAGCATGGTCCGGACAGCGACGAGCGAGGCCGAACTGCACGCCCATCTCGACCAGCTGCTGGCGCAGCCCGGGTTGTTCGCCGTACCGCCGCTGACCAGCGGCATCAGCCCGGGAGCCGCCAGCCTTTCCCGCGCGCTCGAAGCGATGCTGACATGACCAGCCCACCGGTTGTCGATGACGTCGCCCCGACGGACACGGGCGGTGTCGGTGCAGTCCAGGGCACCCGCCCGCTCGAGGCCGAGCTGGTCAATGGCGGCACACCACGTCGTCGATCCGCTGATGCCCGAACCCAGCGCGGTCGATTCGCTGATCGTTCGGCGCCCCTGCAAGGTGCTCGCAGGTACCTGGCGTTCGGCTGGCCGGTGTCGATCTGGGCCTACGGGCTCCCCGTCCTCTGGGTGCTCGGGCTGTACCCGTATGTGTGGATTCTGCCGGTGGTGAGCTTCGGACTGGTGATCGTCGCCCGCCCAAGTCGGTTCCGGATGCCCACCGGCGCGGTTGCCCTCGCCGGTTTCCTGGTCATGGTCGGGGCATCGGGCATCCACCTGAAGAACGTCGAGGGGCTGGTGCTGTTTGGGTATCGGTGGGCGATCATGGCCTCGATGTGGTGCTGTTTGGTGTGGTTTGCCAACGTGCCCCGGCAGCGGCTGCCCACCGAGGTGGTTCACCGCTGGATGGGCCTCCTCTTCGTCGGTCTCATCGCCTTCGGGTACCTCGTCCTCGTCGCCGGAACCTTCGAGGCCCCCAGCGTGTTGCAGCTCGTGCTGCCCGCTGGGATCGGCCGCGCCGGCTTCATCGACTCGGTCAGCAGCCTGCGCCTCGCCGAGGTGACCAACTATCTCGGGTACACGTTGGCCCGCCCTTCGGCGCCGATGGCCTACGCCAACGGCTGGGGTTCGACCGTCGGGTTGACGCTGCCGTTCTTCTTTTCGGCCTTCGTCCGTTCGTCGGTGCCCCGACGTCGGCGGTTCGGACACGTGATGTTGGCCTTGGCCTCGGTCCCGATGGTGCTGTCGTTCAACCGTGGCCTGTGGATGTCGATCGTCCTCATGCTGGTCTACTGGGCGGTTCGGCGAGCGGTCAGCGGCGACTGGACCGGCCTGAAGGTGGCCGCCACGGTCACCGTGGTGGCAGCGGTGACGCTGGTGGTGACACCGCTGGGCGCCTTGGCGCTCACCAAAATCGAGACCGCCACGGCGAGCAACGAGTCCCGGGGAGCCCTGTATGAGGACGCTTGGGGCGGCGCTCTGGAGTCGCCCCTGACCGGGTGGGGTGCGCCGACCCCCCGGGAGAACACCCCGCCGGTCGGTACCCACGGGCTGGTCTGGTGGATCATGTACAACCACGGGTTCATCGCCCTCGCACTGTTTTTGGTCTGGATGGTGCGGACGGCAAACATCGCGCTGCGAACGCGACGAGAGGTGGAGGTGTGGTCGGCGGTGGTCTTCCTCATCTTCGTGCTGCAGTTCGGGTTCTACGGGCTGCTCCCGCAGCTGCCGATCGTCGGGGTTGCCGCCGGGCTGGTGCAGCGGGACCGCTGGGAGCGCCTCGACGGCGAGCGCCGCACCAGGAGGCCGACGCACCGAAACGGGCCGGCGATCGCCCCCGCGTCTCCCCGCGTACAGGAACGTCCTGCGGAGTTCCGGAGGCGCGAACTTGACTGACCAGCCGGCCATCACACGGTCATTGCGAGAGCGCCTCCGCGGCCATCGCTTCGGGGACCGGCTCGCCGACGGCGCCAAAGCGGCCCTGCGCGGCTACGGCGTCGCCACAGCGTCCAGGCGTCCGCCGCCCGAACTGTTGATCATCGGCGCCAAACGGGGTGGAACCACCTCGCTGTGGCACTACCTGTCCCAGCATCCCGGCCTGCTCGCCCAGTTCCCCACGCCCAACTCCAAGGGCACCTATTTCCTGTCCGATGAGTGGCACCGCGGGGAGCGGTGGTGGCGCTCGCATTTCGCCCACGAGCGCACCCGCGCCCGGGTCGGGGCAAGGTTGGGCTTTCACCCGGTCGCCGGCGAATCGTCGCCGTACGACCTGTACCATCCGCTCGCTCCCCAGCGGGCGGCTGCGGTGGCGCCCGACGCACTGGTGGTCGCAGTTTTGCGCAACCCGGTCGACCGGGCGTTCTCGCACTGGAAGGAACGCCGTCGCCACACCGAGACGCTGAACTTCGCTGCGGCGATCGAGGCCGAGGCCGAGCGCACCGCCGGGGAGGAGGCCCGCATTCTGGCCGACCCGACCTACGCATCGTTCCCGCACCGCCATCAGAGCTATGTCGACCAGGGCCGCTATGCGCCGATGCTGCGGCGGTGGTTCGATGCGTTTGGTCGGGATCGGATGCTGGTCGTGACCGCCGAGACGTTCTACGCCGATCCACAGGCGACCGTCGATCAAATAACCGACCGTTTGGGCCTGCCCCGACATGTGGTGGCCGACGTAACGCCCCGCAACGAAGCGCCGTCCGATCCGATGGACGGCGATCTGCGGGCCAAGCTCACCGTCGAGCTGGCCGGTGGCATCGCCGCCGTCGAGGAACTGCTCGGTATCACGACCGGCTGGGGGGCATCGGGTTCGCCCGGTGGGTCGGAGGCGGGGCCGGGAGCCGAGACCGCACCTCGGTAATGGGCCGTCGCCCCCCGGAGCTTGGGGTCACTCCAGGTCGGCGAGCAGCGACTGCTTCAGCTTCCACACCGCGTCGGTGATCGACACATGGTACGTGTGAGGGTTGACCAATCGCCTCACCCCCGGGCCGAGTGCGGCCACATCGGCCACCCGCCGGGCGCCGATCTCGTCGAGGTCGTCGAGGGCCTCCTGGCCGCCATCGGAGACGATGCGCCCGCCGTCGACCACCCGAACGGTCAGCTCCTCGGCCTGCTCCCAGTCCGTAGCGCTCAGCACACGGCCGACATCCGGACGGGAGTGGTGGTGCAGCTCAACGTCCCGCCCCGGCTCGAGGGTCTCGTCCACGGTCGACAGCACATCGGCCGTGGCCATACCCCGTCGGTCGGTCACCCGCCACAGGCGCTTCTTCCCGGGGTTGAGCACCTTCTCGGGGGTGTCGGAGCGTTTGATCGCCGGCTGCCAGGCGCCGTCGCGTTGCAGGGCGACCAGCTTGTACACACCATCGAGGCTGGGGGACCCGTCGCTGGTGGTCAGTCGCGATCCGACCCCGAACACCAGGCGGTCGATCACGGCGGACGCCCGGAGACCCTCCTGGGAGGCCTCCTCCTGGATCTGGTGGGTGATCTGCCACATCGTCAGCTCGTCGAGGCGGCTCGACAATACGATCGTCGTGTCCTCGAACCCGGCCTCGTCCAGCTGGCGGGCCGCCTGAATGGCCAGATAGGCCAGGTCGCCCGAGTCGAGGCGGATGCCCACCGGCCGGTGCCCCCGCCGCCGGAGCTGCTCGAAGACGGCGATGGCATTGGGTACGCCGCTGTTCAGCGTGTCGACCGTGTCGACCAGCAACAAGCAGTCGTCCGGGTAGACGTCAGAGTAGGCCTGGAAGGCGGCCCGCTCGCCCTCGCCGAGGGCCAGGTAGGCCTGGATCATCGAATGGGCGTGGGTGCCGGAGGGGTCGATCCCGGCGGCGTACCCGGCGGCGGTGTTCGAGGTGGAGTTGGCGCCGCCGACCAGGGCGGCGCGTGTGGCGGCATCCGCACCGCGTTCGGCGGCCCGTCGCATGCCGAACTCGAGCACGGGACGCCCCAGCGCCGCCTCGGTCACCCGCGACGCCTTAGTGGCGATCAGGGTGGGGAAGTTCAGCCGGTTCAGCAGCGGGCTCTCGAGGAGTTGGGCGGCAGCTAACGGGCCCTCGACGACGGTGATCGGCGTGTTGGGGTGGACCACTCGGCCTTCGGGCACGGCGTCCACGGTGAGTGCCGAAAAGTCCAGGTCGGCGAACCAACCGAGAAAGTCGTCGCCGAAGAGTGGACCGCCGCTCGTGCTGCGATGCTCGGCCAGCGCGTCGAGGTCGGCGCCGGTCGGGCGCACCGAGTTCATCCAGCGCACGAAGGGGGCCAACCCGGCCGCTACGCAGTACCCGGCCTGGTGGCGGCCGTAGTCCGGGTAACTCCGAAAGAAGTGCTCGAAGCGAGCTGGACGATCGGCCAACCCGGCGCGAAAGTACAGCTGGGCCATGGTGAGTTGGTAGAAGTCGGTCGACAAGATCCCGTCGGTGAGCTGGGGGCCCGGGCGCTGAGGTGCCATGAGAACCAAGCTACGGGGGGACGCTCCCCGTCGGGGCGACGGTGGGGGTACCTTCCCCTCATGGGCCAGATCTTCAACATGACCAATCCCGACGACGCGCTCGGTGACCTGATTGCCGATCAGGGTGCGCCACCGCTTGACGAGCCGGTCGATGGGGCCGCCGTTCCCCGGTACGACGTCCACACGGCGCTCGTCGTTGTCGACGTGCAGAACGACTTTGCCGATGCCGAGGGCTCGTTGTTTGTCGAGGGTGGGCCCCGAGTGGTCCAACGGACCAACGAGGAGATCGCCGCAGCATCCGCCGCCGGCGCATTTGTTGTGTATGCCCAGGACTGGCACCCGCCCGCCACCCCTCACTTCGACACCGACGGGGGGACGTGGCCGGTGCACTGCGTGCGCGACACCTGGGGTGCGCAGTTCCACCCCGACCTGGTGGTGGACGGCCCGGTGGTGCGCAAGGGAACCGGGGGTGAGGACGGCTACTCCGGCTTCACGATGGCCGATCCGGAGACCGGGGCGACATCGCCGACGGGCATGGGTGACCTGCTCGGGGAGCGAGATATCGAGCGGGTCGTCGTCGTCGGGCTGGCACTGGACGTCTGCGTCAAGGCCACCGCACTCGATGCCAAGTCGCTCGGGTTCGAAACGACGGTGGTTGCCGACGCGACCGCCCCGGTGATCGCCGAGGATGGCGAGCGCACCCTCGGTCTGTTCGACAAGGTTGGCGTCGCGGTCGCCTGACCTGAAGTCGGGAGTGCGGAGTGCCGGCTGGGCGCGCTTTGGGCTCCCGACTACCAACCCTCTTCCGAAGTCGGGAGTGCGGAGTGCCGGCTGGGCGCGCTTTGGGCTCCCGACTACCCGGCGTCGACCGGATCGGTCGACTGGAGCAGGTCGACGACCGGGCCGGACGGCGCACGGTCGGAGCGACGGTAGACGGCGATGTAGTCGGTATCGGCGGCGTCGTGGCGAAGGAGCGCACGGCTGATGGCACGCGTCGCTGCCCACGCCCGCCCGTTCAGGTGGACCTTGGTGCGCACCTGGCGCTGCTTGTTGTCCTCGAAGGATTCCTCGGCGATCACGTCGAGGCCGAGGGCCGTTGCGAGGCGTCGCAGGCGCTCCGGGGCGATTGCGGGGTCGAGCACGGTGTCGAAGGGTGTGCCGTGGGCGCCGGGATCCCGGCCGAGCGCACGGCGATAGAACCACTCGTGGAAGGACTGGGGTGTGAACTTGGTGATGATCGCCTTGGGTGAGCGCACCTGTGGAACTGCGATCACCAAAACGCCGCCCGGGCGGAGCGCCCGTGCGAGCATGCCGAACACGACGTCGGGCTCCTCGACGTGTTCCAGCGTGAAGATCGAGCTGATCGCGTCGACCGATTCCGGTGCCAACTCCAACTCGTTGGCGCTGAGTATGACCGGATCGGTCACCGTCGTGTTGGCCACGAGTGCCGGCTGGTCGACGTCCACGCCGATCACCCGGGTGGCCCCCTCGAACACCACGTTGGTCTGCTGACCGCAACCCACCTCAACCACGGTGAGGCCGTTGCGGCGAAGCGGTGCGAGTGCCTCGTCGGCGGCAGCCTCCATGCGGTCGAAGATCGCCCGGCTGACCGGGTTCATCTGCCAGTGGGTCTCTGCGGGTCGTCGTTGCGCCAAGGCTGCCTCCTCAGGTTCCTCCGCTGGCCGCCCCCATTCGAAGGGTTCGGCTCGGCCGTGTATCTTCGGCGTCCCTCCGCAGTGAGTGCAAGGTGTGGTACTGGTCGTGGCCGTACCTCAACTCAATACCGGCCGCGGATGTGTTCGACGGATATCTCGATGACGACGCGATCATCGCGCTCCTTGGGCTGGCGATAACGCTCGGCGTACCGGCGGACCCCTTCGGCCACCCGGTCGGGTTCGGAGGTGACGACCGCCGGGCCCTCAAGAGACAGATAGCGTCCGCCGTCCACCTGACAGACCGAGGCCCGCCCGCCTTCGGCCAGGTTGCGCGCTTTGCGGGAGGGGGCGAACGTGATCACCCGGGCCAGGCCAAGCTCGTCATCCCAGGTGAAGCCGACCGGCACCGAGTGGAACGAGCGGTTGGGCAACAGCGTGGTGAGCGTCGCCAGGTGGTAGTCGCCGAGAAACTCCAGCGCCTCGGGGGGGACGTTTGCCGGGTCGATCATGTCCAGCGGTCTACCAGGTGCCGATGCCGGGAACCGCCCGAAGCTCGCCACTCGCTCCGGGCCGCGGCGCTTCCGGCCGTCTGGCGCCCTCCGGGTCTACTCATATCCGACCGCGTCGAGGATCGGTTGCCGAGCCGCCCGACGCGCCGGCCACCACCCGGCTGCCACACCGGCCAGCGCACCACCGGCGGCCAGCACGATCAGCTGGAGCCACGGCAGGTGGATCGTGGCGGCGGCGATGTTGCCCGACAACACGGTGAACAGGCCGGCTCCGAACCACACCCCGAGCGCACCCCCGACGAGCGTGCCGATGCCGGCCATGATGACCGACTCGGCCAGCACCAGCCGGTGAACCTGGGTTCGGGTGGCGCCAACCGATCGCAGCAGACCCAGCTCGCGGGTGCGTTCGTGGATCGAGAGATACAGGGTGTTGACGATCCCGAAGAGCGACAACAGGATCGTGAACCCCAACATCACGTACACCAGGTTGAGCGCCAGCGCGAAGGTGGCGACCGTGTCGTCGAGCCAGTCGGGAACCTCTTGTGCCTTCGCCGCCGGCGCCACCTGCTTCAGCACGTCATCGATGCGATCGACGACCACTGATGGTTCGACGCCCGGGGTGACCGAGATGTAGTACAGCGCGTCCTGACGGAACGCGACGGCGGTCACGTCGTCGAGGTTGCTCATCGGCATCAGAAAGCTGGCGGTCCCGATCGGGCCTTCGAACAGCAGCGAGATCGGATAGTCGACCGAACCGAGCTGCGGGTAGAACACCGTGATCGAGTCGCCGACCGTCCAGCCGTTGGCCCGGGCGGTGTCGGCGTCGACCGCGACGGATCCAGGTACGAGGCTGGACGGGTCCCCACCGATGAGCGGGACGTCGACCAGCGAAAAGAACGGGCCAGGGTCGATCCCCGACACCGAGGAACCGCCGGTGGGGTTGCCGTCGGCGCCGGTGACGGTTGCAGGAATGAAGCGAACCCGGGCCAGGGTGTCGATGCCCTCGGTCGCCTCGACGTCGCCCAGCACGTCGCCGGGGAGTCCGCCCGCGGTCGTGCCGCTCAGCCCGGACGACACGACGATCTGGCCCCGCAGTTGGTCCTCGAAGCCGCCCTTGACGCTGCCGACCAGTGAGGCGACGAAGACGGCCAGCGCGGTGGCGATCGCCACGCCGATGGCCAAGGCTGCCGCGGTGGCGGTGGTGCGGCTGGGATTGCGCCGAGCGTTCTCAGCGGCCATTTGGCCGACCGGCCCGCCGCGCAGGCGTAACGGGGCACCGACCACCCTCCCGACCGGTCCGATCACCAGCGGACCGACGATGAGAAACGACACCAACGTGATGGCGGCGCTGACCGAGAACACGACGGTCCTCAGGCTGACCGACGTTGCGGCCGTACCCGACACCGGGTCGCCCCCGATCAGGGTCAACCGGGCGCTGGCATCGATCACCGCAAGGGCGATCAGCCCGGCGCCGATGCCGCCCACTGCCAAGCCCGCACCGATCATCCTTCGGGGGAGGGAGCCTCGGCCGCGGTCTTCGGCCACCTCGCCCATCGCCGCCACCGGTGAGATGCGGGTGGCCCGCCAGCCGGGCACCAGCGAGGCGATCACGGTGGTGACCACGCCGACCGTCACGCTGCCGAGCACGAGGAGTGGCGTCAGCGTCGGGATCACATCGGGCAGCGTGATCACATTTCCCAGCAGCGCCAGCAACGAGACAACAGCCAGAAAGCCGACCCCCAACCCGAGCAGCGACCCGAGGGTTCCGACAGCGCTCGCCTCGATCATGATGCCGCCGAGGACCTGGGCGCGGCTGGCGCCGCATGCTCGCATCAGCGCCAGCTCGCGGGTGCGCTGGGTGATCAGGATCGAGAACGTATTGGCGATGATGATGCCGCCAACCAGGAGTCCCACGTAACCGAACACCGCCATCAGCTGGGTGAGTAGGCCGAGCGCGCCGCCGGCCTGATCCTGGGTGTCGGCGACGTAGCGCTCGCCGGTGACCGCTTCGAACCCGATCGGCAGCGTCGCGTTCACCCGGTCGGTGAGCACCTGCTGATCGATGTCCGGCTCGGCCCGCAAGGTGAGGAATGCGAACTGGCCTTCGGCACCGGTCAACTCCATCGCCTCTTCGGAGGTGAGAAGGACGACCCGGACGCCGATGTTGTCTTCGCCGGTCGAGCCCAGCCCGCCGATGCCGACGACCGTGTAGCTGCGCAGCCCGACCGCCCCCTGGAGGGCCGTCGTGTCGCCCAGTGCGATCGACTCATCGGTGGCGGTGCGCGGATCGAGCACAACCTCCTGTCGGCTTTCGGGGGCGCGACCCTCGATGATCGCCCCTTGGGTCAGGGCGGGGTCGGTCACCCAGTTGGTGACCAACGTGGGAATGAGGCCTGAGTCGACCGGTTCACCGGTAGCGCCGATGATCCGGGCGAAGCCCTGCACGACGCCGGACGCCCCTGCCACGCCATCGACGTCGCCGACCGCATCGACGAGTCCGGCGGGCACGGTCTGTCGCACCTCGGCGAAGGCCGACGTCTGCACCGAGGTTGAACGAACAACGGCGTCGGTGCCCTCGAGTGTCGAGGAGATCAACCCCTTGGCGGTGTCGGTCAGGGTGTTGCCCAAAAGCTGCACACCCGACAGGAACGCCACTCCCAGGACGACCGCAAGGGCCGACAGCGCCAGTCGGGTCCGCTGCCCGCGCAGCCCGGTGAGGGCGATCCGGATCATCGCTTGGGGCGGGAGACGCCTCCGGAGGAGCGCCGATTCAGTCGATCACAAGCTGGCACCGCAGCGTCGCCGTCCGGTCGGGCGTCGCATGCCAGTCTCAGGTGCCCAGACCTTTCATCCGGTCGAGCACGGCCTCTGCGGTGGGGCGTTGCAGGTCGCCGACCACCCGCCCGTCGACCAGAAAAATCACCTGATGGGCATAGGCGGCGGCAACCGGATCGTGGGTGACCATCACCACGGTCTGGCCGTAGTCGTCGACCGCCGAACGCATGAAGCCGAGCACCTCGGCCCCCGAGGTCGAGTCGAGGTTGCCGGTCGGCTCGTCGGCGAAGATGATCTGGGGTCTGGTGGCCATCGCACGCGCCACCGCCACCCGCTGCTGCTGGCCACCGGACAGCTCGCTGGGGCGATGGGACAACCGGTCGGACAGACCGACCGTGTTGACCACCGTGTCGAGCCAGCCCTGATCAGGCTTGATCCCGCCCAGGTCGAGGGGCAGGGTGATGTTCTCGGAGGCGGTGAGCGTCGGGATCAGGTTGAACGCCTGAAAAACGAACCCCACGTGTTCGCGACGCAGCAGCGTCCGCTGCTTGTCCGACAGCGTCGAGAGGTCGGTGTCGCCGATGAACACCTGCCCCGCGGTCAGGGTGTCCAGGCCGGCCATGCAGTGCATCAGGGTGGACTTGCCGGAGCCCGACGGACCCATGATCGCTGTGAAGCGTCCGGAGGGGAAGGCCACGGTCACGTCGTTCAGTGCGAGCACCTCGGTGTCGCCGGAGCCGTACGCCTTGGTCGCACCGAGCGAGTGGGCGGCGGGTGCGCCGGCCGTCGCAACGCCGCCGGTGGCACCGGGTGGCGTCGCTGGGCCGTCGGCGGCGGGCGGCGGGGTGGCCGATGGTGGAGAGCTCATGGTGCCACGCTACCGGGCGCGAGGGACGGTCGACGTTCCGGAACGACGCCGACGCCGGTGCGAACGTAGTCTGGGCCCGTGCAGTGTCCGACGTGTGGAACCGAAGTTCCACCCGGAGCGCGTTTCTGTCCATCGTGTGGGGCGTCGGTCAGCGCTCCGACCGAGGAGCGCCGGGTGGTCAGCGTGTTGTTCGCCGACCTGGTCGGGTTCACCGGGCTGTCCGAGCAGCTCGATCACGAGCAGGTCAAACACCTCGTCGACGGCGCCTTCGAACGGTTGGTCCACGATGTCGTCAGCTTCGGTGGGCGGGTGGACAAGATCGTGGGCGATGCGATCGTCGCCTTGTTCGGAGCGCCGGTGGCCCACGAGGACGACGCCGAACGGGCTGTGCGGGCCGCGCTCCGGATGCAGGCGAGCCTCGAGGAGTACGCCACCGAGACCGGGGTCGAGGTTCGCATGCGGGTGGGGGTGAACACGGGCGAGGTGTTGGTTGGCGCCCTGCGGGCCGGCGGCGACTACACGGCGATGGGCGACGTGGTCAACGTCGCCGCCCGGCTTCAGACCTCGGCAGATCCGGGTTCGGTGTTGGTGGGTGAGCCCACCCGACATGCCACCGAGGACGCGATCCGTTACGAGTCCCGCGGCAAGTTGCTGGTGCGGGGCCGCGACCAGCCGGTCGACGCCCACCTGGCGCTCGAGCCGGTTGCCCGACCCGGCGAGCGGCCGTGGTCGCCGCGCGTGCCGCTCGTCGGACGTCACGCCGAGCTGGCCCTGCTCGGCGATGCCGTGACCAACGCCATCGATCGACGCCGGGCGATGGTGCTGCTGCTCAGCGGCGATGCTGGGGTCGGCAAGAGCCGCTTGGCCGACGAGCTGGCCGACCGCGCCGCCGGGGTCAACGGAGCCCGCGTCCTCACCGGCCGGTTCATTCCCTACGGCGAGGCCAACCAGTGGTCGGCCATCGCCGAGGTGCTGCGCCAGGGGCTGGGGCTTGCCGAGGATGCGAGCGAAGCTGAGGCGAGCGAGGCCGCCACCAGCTCGATCGCTGCGCTGCTCGACCCGGTCATCGACGGCAACGATCTCGACGGCGTGGTCAACGGGGTGCTCCACCTGATGGGCTATGACAGCCCGCTGCGCGACACCGAGCCCAGCCGTGCCCGCGTCGAGGCCACCCGGGCGCTGGTCAGCTACATGTCGGCTTCCATTCGGCGGGGGCCGATCCTGGTGCGTCTGACCGACCTGCACTGGGCCGACGACTCGGTGTTGGCACTCCTCGACGAGCTGGTCGAGCGCCTGGCTGCCGCCCCGCTGGTCGTGCTGGCGACCGGTCGACGATCGCTGACCCGACGCTGGTCGCCCCGCGCCGGTCGGCACGACATCCTGGTGATGAACCTCGACCCGTTGGGGCCTGACGACGCGCTGGCGCTGTTGCGACGCCTGAGCCGGGATCAGGACCTCAGCGGCGAGGTGGCAACGGTGCTACTGGAGCGCAGCGGAGGTAATCCGCTGTTCCTTGAGGAGCTCGTGCGCTTCGTCCAGCGTCAGGCCGAACTGGAACCAGCCTCAGCCGATCGGCCGGGCGTGCGCTCTGACGGTCTGCAGTCCCTCCCCGAGCTGCCCGACACGCTGCGGGGGTTGCTCTCCGCCCGGATGGACGCGTTGGAAGGAGGGGAGGTCGAGGTGGTGGAGGACGCAGCAGTCTGGGGTCCGACCGGCTCGCTCATCGTGCTCGAGGAGATGGGCCGGGCCAGGGGGGTCGAGGCCGAGCGGATGTCGGAGACGCTTCGGCGTCTGGCCCAGAAGGATGTCCTGGTGCTCTCCGGCGGTGACTGGTGCTTTCGCAACGACGTCTTGCGCGAAGTGGCCTATGGGCGCCTGACGAAGACCGAACGGCTGCGCCGCCACCGCGACGTCGCCACCTACTTGAGTGCGCTGGCCGACACTCGCGACGCCGACGATGGCCTGGTGGAGACCGTTGCCCGCCACTACACCGAGGCGGCTCTACTGCAGCGCAGCCTGTTGGGGGCCGACCAGGTCGACCCGGAGCTGGACGAAGCGGCGCTCGCCTGGACCGAGGATGCCGCCGAACGGGCCGAGGCCGGTGCCAACTGGTTGCTGGCCGACCGGCTGTTCGGCCGGGCGATGGAGGTACTCGGCGACGAACAGGCCGATCGTCGGGTGGCCTACCTGCTCGGCCGGGCCGGCGCCCGCTTGCAGCGGTGGGCGATCGAGGAGGCCGGGGCCGACCTCGACGAGGCCGGTGCGTTGACCGACTCCCACCCGGTGGCCGAGGCGAGGGTGCACTTGTTGCGCGCCGACCTTGAGCGACGTCGGGGTCGCTTCGAGCGGGCCGAGCGTTTGGCCGAAGGAGCCCGCCGGGCGTTGCAGCGGGTGGGGGCGACCGCAGAGCTGGCGGAGGCGTTTCGGATGCTGGGGATGATCCGGTTGTTCAGCGGCGCCGTCGCCGAAGCCGAGGCACCGGCTACCCGAGCCTTGGAGCTGTACCGCAAGCTGGACAATCCGCAGGGCGAGGCCTGGGCGACCCAGCACCTGGCATGGATAGCGTTCATGTTGGGGCGGATCGGGGAGGGCGAGCGGCGCATTGAGGCCTCGGTGCGCATGTTCGAGGCGGCCGGGGACCGCGCGGGCATGATGTGGTCGCTGGGCCTCGAGGCCAACCTGTTGTTTCACAACGGGTTTATCGAGGAGGCCGCCGAGGTGGCCGAGGTTGTCTTCGAGGAGGCCCAGACCAGCGACGACATCTGGGCCCAGGGGATGATGATCTCCGTTCTCGCCCAGGTTGAGCTGTGGCGTGGCCGCACGTCGGTGGCGGTTCGGGGTGCTGAGCGGGCGGTCGAGCTGCTCGAACCGCTGGGCGATCCGTTCGGGCTCACCCAGGCACGCGTGTTGCTCGGCCGCGCCCTGGTGATGGCCGGGCGCGTCCAACATGGGCTCGCCGAGCTCGATCGGGCTGCGCGGGAGAATGGCGACAAGCTGACCAATCAGTTTGTCGCCCAGCCGTTGATCGAGGCGCTGATCGGCGATCTGGCTGCCGGTACGGCGCGGCAGCTGTTGAAGGATCAGCCGGCGGTTCGCAACGTCGGCTCGCTCGAGGTGATGACGGCGGCGGTCTTGGCGCTTATCTGCGATGGGGCCGACGAGGAGGCACGTTCGGAGTTACTGGGCTTCGCCGTGGCCGCGTCGGTCGGGTCGGGCCTCGGCGATTTGATGGGAGGTGGACGTCCGCTGGCGCCCTGGCGCAGCGACCTGGAGTTGCTGCGCAACGGCCAGCTCCACCGCGGCATGGCCCAGGGCAGCACCATTTCGTTCGACGGCGCGGGCAACGAGGGGGGCGAACTCCACGAGGTGGGTTCGGCTCGTCGATTTGGTGGCGTGCACGGGGCCCGAACCCGAGACGACATTCGTCGGGTCAGCGCCCAGATGGAGCGCCCGCCGAGTTGGTCGTTGCACCCCCAGCACCGAGTGCCGAGCGACCCCGACCCGGCCACCGTCGATCGACTGATCGAAGCCGACACGCCCTACCCGCCGGATGCCCCTCTGCTCGACCCCGACCAGGGCCATCCCGATGCCAACGACGCTGATCGCAGTGACCCCGATGTCAACGGCGCCGATCCCAGCGACACGGTGCCGGCGGTCAAAGCCGCTGATTCCTTCGACTCGGTCGGGCACGACGATCGTCCGCTCGGCGAGCCCCTTTTCGCGCTCCCCCCGTCCCTTGGTTCGGTCGCCGATGACGCTGGGATGTCGGAGATCGGCCTCACGCCGGAACTGCTCCAGGTCGCCGCCCGCTATCCGGCGATCGGTGCGGTTGCTGCGTTGGCTGAAGCGGTGGGCGATCAACCCGAGCGGGCGGAGGCGTTGTGCAGGACGGTGGGCCGCTCGAAACGAGCGACCTACCACGACGGTGCGCTGGCCCTCCTGTCGGTGGGCGTGGCGGCCGCTCGAACCGACCGGCCGACCGCCGCCATCGAGGCGGTGGAGGGGGCACGGGCGCAGGTGGCTCCCACGGGCGACCGCTTGTTGGGGGCCATCGTCGCGTTGGGCGCGGCCGAGATCGCCACATCGGTGGGCGACGACCGGGCCGAAGCGTGGGCGCGGTCGGCCGATCTTGCCTGGGAGGATCTGGCGGTCAAACCCAAGGGCTGGCGTCGCCTGTGGCGTCGGGTGCTGCCCTGAAGCTGGGTGATCCGATCGACAAGCCGCTCGGATCACCACGGCTCTTCCCCCTCAGCCCCCGGCGAGTCGGCCCCGTCGAGGATGCTGACTGACGGCGGTCACGCCCGCAGGCGTGACCGCCTCAATAGTCGACCAAGTTAGTCGGGTAGTAGCTCCATCTCAATTCTTGACCAGATATGTCAACTTTCAGGCTGAGCGCCACGGTGAGGTGGCGGACTCACGTCGGAGTGTGGCGAAACCCGGTGACCCATGGCATGCTTACTTTTGCTAGCACTGAGTTGACTCCAGTTGCCACGCTAGCTATAGTTAGCATCGTTACATCGAAGAGCAAGCGGCTCGGCAAACGCCAGGGCCCGCCAGGAGGCACCAAAATGAGCACCACCATTCTCGACCGAGTTGTTGAAGTTGAAGACCAGATCGTCGACTCGATCGGCCAGGTCAAGGAGCCGGTCGTGAGCGCCACCGAAGCTGCGACCAAGTTCGTCCAGGAGCGGGTTGAGGTCGCACTGCGCCCGGTCCCGATGGCCGAGAAGCTCCCGACGCCTGAAGAGGTGCTGAACGCGCAGTTCGACTTCGCCAGCAAGCTGCTCGTCACTTCCAAGGACGTGGCCCTCGCCGTGGCCAAGGCCGCTGCGCCCGTCACCAACAAGTGGCTGGACCGCAAGCCCAAGCCCGTGCGCGCTGCCAAGAAGAGCGCCGCCTGATCGGCTGGGGTGAGTCCGAAGGGGTTCACCCCATCATTTCTGGAGTTCGGGGACCTACCCTCCCCCCCCTCGGGTCCCCGAATCTCCATCTCGTTCGCACTCCGTTCTCCCCCCTTACGTGACGTGCGAGCGCTGACCGGCCCCCCTCAGTGGGGGCCGGTCGTCTTTTTGGATCGTCCTTGCCGTCTGCCGAACCGAGGAGCCCGCGCTTCGGCACACGGCCCTCCGTTCGTGTGGTCGGGGACCCCTGGGCTTGACCCGTCGCCCAGTCAGCGGAGCTCCGCCGCCACGCGTTCGCCGATGGCCAGACTCGCCGTCGCCGCCGGGGAGGGCGCATTCAGCACGTGGGTGATCCGGCCGACCGAAGCGATCACGAAGTCGTCCTCCAGGCCGCCGTCGCCGCGCAGAGCCTGGGCTCGCACCCCGGCGGGGGACGGCTCCAGATCGCCTGCCATGATGCCAGGCACCAGCTCGGCGACCGATGCGGCAAAGCGCCGGCGCGAGAGCGATCGGGCTACCTCATCGAGGCCGACCCGCCAGTACCTCCCGGCCAGGTGCCACACCGGAGGGTTGGCCAACAGGCGAGCCACCTCCAACGGATCGATTCGGCCCCAGCGGTACCCGTCTCGGGCCAGTGCCAGCACCGCGTTGGGTCCAGCGTGCACTTCGTCGTCGACCCCGCGGCTGAGGTGCACCCCCAGAAAAGGCAACTCGGGGTCGGGCACCGGGTAGATCAGTTCCCGCACCCACCCGGCGGCACCGGGCCT
>JACDJB010000236.1_pt1 | contig 68506 bp, 54 predicted proteins | sample 7454121 | NCBI WGS metagenome assembly JACDJB01 (sample SAMN14253290, study PRJNA609438) | sludge metagenome | isolation source: sludge after 25d culture with pyrite | collected 2018-12-20 | reverse complement strand
GAGCTATTGTCAAATCTGGTGTACGGCAGTCAAGCGGCGACCGCGTCTGGTTGATCGGTGACTTGCTCTCCGTCCTGAAACGGGACGTTGTTGACGACCAGTTCCAGTTTCCGGAATCCTCTGATTTTCCTCCAGTGCTTCTCGGCGTTCTGGAGTAGTTTGAAGACCATTGCCAAGGTGGTTTCGCGTGAGCCGCAGCTTCGGCTGCGCTTGGTGCGCAGGCGTACCGTGGCGAAGGTCGATTCAATCGGGTTGCTGGTGCGGATGTGGACCCAGTGTTCGGCTGGGAAGTCGTAGAACGCCAGCATGGCGGTGCGGTCCTTGGCCAAGCATTCCATCGCCTTGGGGTATTTGGTCTGATAGCGCGCCAGCGCGCGATCAAAGGCGTCGCCCGCGGCGTTGCGTGTGGGGGCCATCCAGATGTCTTGTAGGTCGGCCTTGACCTTCGGCTGCATGGCCTTGGGCAACTTGTTCAGCACATTGGCGGTCTTGTGGATCCAGCAACGCTGATGTCGAGTCTGTGGGTAGGCTTTCTCCAGAGCAACCCAGAAGCCGAGGGCGCCGTCGCCGGTAGCGAGCTTCGGTGCGACTTTCAGGCCCCGCTCGCGCAAGCCGGTGAGCAGTTCTGACCAGCTTGCCTGGGACTCCCGGTAACCGTCTTCCACGGCAACCAGTTCCTTGCGCCCGTGTTCCGTGACGCCAATGATGACCAGCAGGCACAGCTTGTCGTCCATGCGCACGTTGCTGTACACACCGTCGGCCCACCAATAGACGTAACGACGGTCAGACAGATCCCGAGTTCGCCATTGGGCATGCTCGTCGGCCCACTTGGACTTCAACCGGGATACGGTGTTGGCGGACAGTCCTTTGGCGTCCTCGCCCAGCAGCGCCGACAGGGCCTGCTGATAGTCGCCTGTCGATACGCCTTTGAGGTAGAGCCACGGGATCAGTTCATCCATGCTTCGCGCCCGTTTCAGATACGGCGGCAACAGGCTGCTGTTGAAGCAGGCGCCCTTGCTACGCCGGTCACGCACCTTGGGTACCTTGATGTCAACATCGCCAATACCGGTCTGAACGGTGCGCTTGGGCAGGTAGCCGTTGCGCACGACCGCCTTGCGGCCGTCGTCGAGGTGTTCGTCGTCATAGCCGGCCAGGAAGCTGGCCAACTCGGCTTCAACCGCCTTGGCGATCAAGTCGCGGGCACCTTCGCGCAGCAGTTCATGCAGCGGGTCGGCAACATTGGGTTCTGGTTGTGAAAGAGCTTGCAGGGTAGGATGAGACATGGCGTACTCCTTTTTGCTGGTTGTGATCGTGGTGTGATCAACCAGCAGGGTACGCCATCTCTTTATCCCGCCCGTACACCAGAAATGAGCTTAGCTCCCCGACCCATTCCACGCGATGAAAAACCCCGCCGCAGCAGGGTTTTTCATCGCGTTCACGCCAAGGGCCGGCCGGGTCCTGCCGGTTGAGGCGGCAGTTCAGCCACGACCGCAGACGGCAGCGGCTTGCCGGCCCATCGTGGCTCGATGAGCCGAAAAGCGGCGGATCGCGGACCACACAGGCGGATTCGCAGACCGATCCTTCCCCGGATCACGTGAGCTGGCCATGGCAGTGCTTGTACTTCTTGCCGGAGCCGCAGGGGCACGGTTCATTGCGGCCAACCTTGCCGCCACCGGGATGCTGCATCGGCTGCCGCGCTTGCGGCTTCCCACCCGAGGCGGCCGCGGCGGTCGCAACCCCGGCCGCTACCGCCGCTTCCCCAAATGCGCTGGGCGGGGCGCCACCGCCGGTCGCCAGCATCTGCTTCTGCAGCCGCTCGGCCATGCGCTGTTGCTCGGCCTCCATCGCGGCGACTTCCTCCTCGCTGCGGATGCGGATGCGGGCCAACATCTGCACCACCTCGGACTTGATGCGCGCGAGCATGTCGGAAAACAGCTTGAACGACTCGCGCTTGAATACCTGCTTTGGGTCCTGCTGCGCATAGCCCACCAGATAGATGCCCTGGCGCAGGTAGTCCATGTTGGAAAGGTGATCCTTCCAGGCATTGTCGACGACCGTCAACATGACATGCTTTTCCAACTGGCGCATGGTTTCTTCACCGATCTGCGCCTCTTTTGCCTGGAACAGCTCGTTGACGGCCTCGTTCACGTGCCTGAAGATCCTTTCGGCGTCGACCTCGCTCTGCTGCTCAACCCATTCCTTGAGGTCGAGCGTCAGGCCGAGCTGGCTTTCCAACTCCCGGTCCAGGCCGGCGAGGTCCCACTGCTCATCGATGGTCTCGGGCGGCACGTACGCCTGCACCATGCTCTGCACGACGTCCTCGCGGATATCGGCGACGGTGGCGGATACCTCTTCGCCCTCGAGCAGCTCGTCGCGCTGGCGGTAGATCACCTTGCGCTGGTCGTTGGCGACGTCATCGAATTCCAGCAAGTGCTTGCGGATATCGAAGTTGTGCTGCTCGACCTTGCGCTGCGCCTTCTCGATCTGCCGGCTGATCATGCGGTCTTCCAGCGCATCGTCGTCCTTCATGCCAAAGCGCTTCATCCAGCGTACCAGACCCTCCCCGCCGAAGATGCGCAGCAGGTTGTCTTCCAGCGACAGATAGAAGCGCGACGAACCCGGGTCGCCCTGGCGACCGGAACGGCCGCGCAACTGGTTGTCGATACGCCTCGACTCGTGCCGCTCGGTACCGATGATGTGCAGGCCGCCGGCCGCGAGAACCTGGTCGTGCGACCTCTTCCATTCGGCCGTCACACGGGCACGATCAACTTCGGTGGCGTCGTCAGGCAAGGCGGCAAGCGCCACCTCCAGGCTGCCGCCGAGCACGATGTCGGTGCCGCGACCGGCCATGTTGGTAGCGATGGTGACCTGACCCGGTGCCCCGGCCTGCGCCACAATGTGCGCCTCGCGCTCATGGTGCTTGGCATTGAGCACCTCGTGTGGGACCTTGGCCTTGGTCAGCAGGCTGGACAGTAGCTCGGACACCTCGATCGAGGTGGTGCCGACCAGCACCGGCTGGCCACGCCCGTGGCAATCCTTGATGTCCTCGATCACCGCGTTGTACTTCGGTGTCTGCGACAGGAAGATCATGTCCGCATGGTCCTTGCGGATCATCGGCTTGTGGGTGGGGATCACCACCACCTCCAGGCCGTAGATGCTCTGGAACTCGAACGCTTCGGTGTCGGCCGTGCCGGTCATGCCGGACAGCTTCTTGTACATACGGAACAGGTTCTGGAACGTCACCGTGGCCAGCGTCTGGTTCTCGCGCTGGATCGGCACGCCCTCTTTCGCCTCGACCGCCTGGTGCAGGCCGTCGGACCAGCGCCGGCCGGCCAGGGTGCGACCGGTGAATTCGTCGACGATGATGACCTCGCCGTCGCGTACGATGTAGTCCACGTCACGCTGGTAGATTCCGTTGGCACGCAGCGCCGCATTGAGGTGGTGCACCACCGCCAGGTTCTTGGGGTCGTACAGGCCGCTGTCCTGGTCGATGACGCCGCCCTCGCGCAGCAGTTCCTCGGCGTGCTGCATGCCCGCCTCGGACAGGTGTACCTGTTTCTGCTTTTCGTCGACCCAGTAGTCGCCTTCGCCATCTTCCTCGGTCTGGCGGATCATCCCCGGCACGATCTTGTTGACCGCGATGTACAGCTGCGGCGAGTCCTCGGCCGGGCCGGAAATGATCAGCGGCGTGCGTGCCTCGTCGATCAGGATCGAGTCGACCTCATCCACGATGGCGTAATGCAGGCCGCGCTGGTAGCGCTGATCCTTGCTCAGCGCCATGTTGTCGCGCAGGTAATCGAAACCGAATTCGTTGTTGGTGCCGTAAGTGATGTCGGCTGCGTAGGCGGCGTGCTTGTCGGCGTGGTCCATGCCCGGATAGACCACGCCCACGGTCAGGCCAAGAAAGTTGTAGAGCTTGCCCATCTGCGCCGAATCGCGTCGCGCCAGGTAGTCATTGACGGTGACGACATGCACGCCCTTGCCGGCAATCGCGTTCAGATAAACCGGTAGGGTCGCCACCAGGGTCTTGCCTTCGCCGGTACGCATCTCGGCGATTTTTCCCTGGTGGAGCACGATGCCGCCGATCAGTTGGACATCGTAGGGACGCATGCCCAGCGTGCGCCTGGATGCCTCGCGCGCGACCGCGAAGACTTCCGGCAACAGCTTGTCCAATGACTCGCCGGCGGCATGCCGTTGCTTGAATTCGTCGGTCTTGGCGCGCAATGCGGCGTCGTCAAGTTTTTCCAGCCCGGGTTCCATTGCGTTGATGCGCTGGACGGTACGCGAAAGCTGACGCAGCACACGCTCATTGCGGCTGCCAAACAGGCTCGTCAGGGCACGATTGAACATCGATTTTCCGGTTGGGAGAATGGGGCGCCCGCCGCGTTCGCGGGCCAATCGGGCATGTTACTACATGCCCGGAGCAGCTCGCCCGAACCAGCCGGCGCGTTTCAAGGACAGTCCACCCGGAGTGAATCTGCCGCCTTCCCAAAACTGGCGCCTGGCGCTGGCGGATTCAAGGGGCCAGGCAGGGTTGCCGACGCTATCGGTGATTGCGCACAAAGGCCAGTGGATTGACCACGCGACCGCGGTACCAGACCTCGAAGTGCACGTGCGAACCGGTTGAACGACCGGTGGAGCCGGCCCGGGCGATGGTATCGCCCACCTGCACGTGCTGGCCGGGGCGCACGTCCAGCTTGCTGTTGTGCGCGTACCGGGTCATGTAGCCGTTGCCGTGGTCGATTTCGACCACTTTGCCGTAGCCACGGCGTACGCCGGCGAAGGTCACCATGCCTTCAGCAACTGCATGCACGGGCGTGCCGAGCGGCGTGGCAATGTCGATTCCGGTATGCCGCGCCGACTGGCCGTCGAACGGGTCTGGACGCACCCCGAAGTAGGACGAAATGTAGCCCGGAACCGGCATCCCGGTCGGCTTCAGGTTCGACTCGATGCGGGCATCCAGCAACAGGCTCTGCAATGCCGACAGCTGGGCCTGCTGCCTGTCGAACTGGCTGGTGAGCTGGTCGATACCGGTCGCCAGTGCCGGTGGCAACGCATAGCCGGTGCCACCCATATCCTCGACACCACCGACGGCCGGCGACTCATCAAAGTCGAAGTCGCCACTGTCGAGTTTGCCCACTTGCACCAGTCGCTGACCAAGTGCGTTGAGGCGGGTCGACTGCGCCTGCAACTGGCCCAGCTTCACCGCCAGTGCGTCGAGGCTGCGCTGCGCATCGGCCCGCACTCCGCCAAGCTGGTCGTTCTGCGCACGAATCTGCTGCTGCAGTTCGTGGATCTGCGCCAGCGCGTGGTCGCGCGGGCTGGCGACGGCAAGCGCCAGGGCGCCCCCCAGCGACAGGCAGGCCAGCACGGCCAGCGACAACAGCGACAGAAGCTTCCAGCGCAGGCGACCATTGGCCAGGTCGAGGGTCTTCGGCAATTTCCTGGCGCGTGAGACGAGTATGATCTGCATGTCTTTCCAAATTCGTGATGTCGGCACCATGCAACGCGCTGAACCAGCCACTTCCCGCCGCCGCGGCCACGGACCGAAGTCCCTTGCCGATTGCGGCTCCTTCGCGTCACTGGCCCAAAGGGCCGGCGCGCTGGAAGCGCTCGATCGCGCCTTGCGCCAGACGTTGCCTTCGCCGTTGCGCGAGCAGGTGAGGTTTGCCAACCTGCGCAACAACTGCCTCGTCTTCCTGGCGTCTTCACCGGCCTGGGCCTCGCGCTTGCGCCTGCTGCAAGCACAGATCCTTGCCTCCGCACGCGCCATTGGCGCCTGCGCCAGTTCAGTCACCGTGAAAGTGGCTCCCCAACCGCCAGCTGTAACCGTGCCGGATCGGACAAAACCGCTTTCTCCAACCGCAGCAACCCATCTCAGGGCAGCCGCCGCTTCATCCACAGACCCCGAATGGCGGGAACTGTTCCTTGAGCTGGCGTCCTTCGCCGAAACCACTGATTCCCCCGGGCGCGCACCGGACTGAGGCTCATTGCGCCGGTCCGACCGTCACGAGGTCGGCATGGCCAGGCCCCGAATGGCTGGCGCCACCCACGGCGTTTATACCACGTGAAGCTTCGAAGAGCAGCCCGGAATGCCCGGGCTGTGAAACAGCTCGCCCTGCGCGTGTGTCCCCGTAGACAAAAATGGCCGGGTCTTGCGACTCGGCCATTCGGGTGGGTGCGCCACTGACAGGGCGCGCGGGGGTTGTGTGCCGGCTCAGCTTGCCTGGGCCGGGTGCGCGTAGGAAATCGGCGAGACCGCCGGTTCCGCGTCGTAGCTGACCTCTTCCCACGCCGAGGAGTCGGCGATCAGCGCACGCAGCAACTTGTTGTTCAGTTCATGACCGGACTTGTGCGCATTGTAGGCGCCGATCAGGCTGTGGCCGAGCAGGTAGAGGTCGCCGATGGCATCGAGGATCTTGTGCTTGACCAGCTCATCCTCGTAACGCAGGCCATCCTCGTTGAGCACGCGGTAATCGTCCAGCACCACGGCGTTGTCCATCGAGCCGCCCAGCGCGAGGTTCTGCTCACGCAGCATCTCGATGTCACGCATGAAACCGAAGGTGCGGGCGCGACTGACTTCCTTGACGAAGGAGGTGGTGGAAAAGTCGATCTCGGCGTGCGAGGTGCGCTTGCTGATGATGGGATGGTTGAAGTCGATCGAAAATCCCACCTTGAAACCTTCGAACGGCTCGAAGCTGGCCCACTTGTCGTCCTGCTGCACCTTCACCGGCTTCTTGATGCGGATGAAGCGCTTGGCCACCGGCTGTTCCTCGATCCCTGCCGACTGCAGCAGGAACACGAAGGGACCGGCACTGCCGTCCATGATCGGGACCTCCGGTGCCGACAGGTCGACATAGGCGTTGTCGATGCCCAGTCCGGCCATTGCCGAAAGCAGATGCTCGACCGTGGCGACGCGTACGTCACCGGCAACCAGGGTGGAGGACAACCGGGTATCCCCGACATTGTCCTGGCGTGCACGGATTTCCACCGGCGGATCGAGATCCGTCCGGCGAAAGACAATGCCTGTATTCGGCGCGGCAGGACGCAAGGTCATATACACCTTGTCGCCCGTATGCAACCCGACACCGGTCGCCCGGATGATGTTTTTCAGCGTACGCTGCTTGATCATTATGTTGTTGGGACCCGTGGAGGCGGCAGCCAATCTGGAGCGGATGCTAACACAGTTTTAACCTGTGATAAAAGCAAACCGTACCGTACAGTATGATTATGCCTTCATGTTTCCTTCATCTTTGATTAACAAGGGCCCTCTCCTTCGGACCCGGCCATCGATTCCAGCCGACGCGATGCCCCGTGCCTGGGACGGGAATCCGGCACAGGACATTGAACTGACCACCATGGACACGCCGGGTGGCCGCTGGCCATGCGTCATCCCTACGCACGGTCCCGCCGCTACATGCGTGCGGTTCGCACGATCGATCGCGCTCAGGCGCCGGACCGCGCCGACACCTGCGCTCCGGCCAAATCGGCACCCGGGCTGGGACACACTGCCACCAAGGGCAATGAGCATGATAGACCAGCCCGACCGACATTGGTTCCGTGCTCCCGCTTCTCCCGGGATCGCGCAAGCAGCCCTCAGTCAGCCTGGCGGCGCAGAAACGCCGGAATGTCCAGATAGTCCAACCCCGCGTCGCCATGCTTGGGAGCGTGGCTGGATTCGGAACGACCCTGCGTGCCCGCCGCAACATCCGGCTGCGCGTAATCGACCACCTCGTTGCCGGTACCGGTACGCAGCACCACCGGGCGCGGCCGCGCGTGCACCTGCTGGTTCTCGACCATCCGGATCGGTGGCTGCTGGCGTGACGCCACGGCACGGTTGAGCCCGGTGGCGACCACGGTGACCCGCACATCGTCCTTCATTTCCAGATCGAGCGAGGTGCCGATGACCACGGTGGCGTCCTCGCTGGCGAAGTCGTGGACGATCCGTCCGATCTCGTCGAATTCGCGCATGGTCAGGTTCGGACCCGCCGTGACGTTGACCAGGATGCCGCACGCACCATTCAGGTTCACATCCTCCAGCAGCGGGTTCTTGATCGCCGCCTCGGCCGCCGCCTGCGCGCGATCGTCACCGCGGGCGGTACCCGAGCCCATCATCGCCAGGCCCATTTCGGACATCACCGTGCGCACATCGGCGAAGTCGACGTTGATCAGGCCCGGGGCAGTGATCAGGTCGGCAATGCCCTGCACGGCGCCCTGCAGCACGTCGTTGGCGGCCTTGAAGGCGTTCAGCAAGGTGACCTCGCGGCCAAGCACGCTGAGCAGCTTCTCGTTCGGCACGGTGATCAGCGAATCAACGTGCTGCGAGAGGTCCTCGATACCCTTGAGCGCCACCTGCATGCGCCGCCGGCCCTCGAACGGGAACGGCTTGGTCACTACCGCCACGGTGAGGATGCCCTTCTCCTTGGCCAGTTGCGCCACTACCGGTGCTGCACCGGTGCCGGTGCCGCCTCCCATGCCGGCGGTGATGAAGACCATGTCAGCGCCATCGAGCATTGCCTCGATCCGTTCGCGATCCTCCAGCGCGGCCTGTCGGCCAACCTCGGGATTGGCACCGGCACCGAGGCCTTTGGTCACGTTGCCACCGAGTTGCAGATGGGTGCGCGAACCACAGTTGGTCATCGCCTGCGCGTCGGTGTTGGCGACGACGAATTCCACGCCTTCGATATTGGCATTGAGCATGTGCGCCACGGCATTGCCGCCGCCGCCGCCCACGCCGATCACCTTGATAACTGCATTGGGTGCGAGTTTGTCAATCAATTCAAACATTTCCCGTCCTCCGTAGAGTTGTTGTCGTTCTAACCATGCGGCGTGACTCCTGTTGGCCGATGGTGGTGGGCAGAGCTCCTTCTACCCGTGGCGATGCCTCCCGCGTCGCCGGTATTCGTGTCTGTCAGAAATTCCGGGTGAGCCAGCCACGCAGCTTGCCGACCAGGCTGCCGACGCTGCCGCCGACCGGCCCACCCACGCGTACACCGCCGGCACGCGAGCCATGCAGCAACAGGCCCACGCCGGTGGCATGCAACGGACTGGAAACCACCTCGCCCAGACCCTCGACCTGCTGCGGCACGCCGATGCGCACCATCTTGTGGAAGATCTCCTCGGCCAGCTCGAGCGCGCCCTCCATCTTCGAGGCGCCGCCGGTAAGCACCACGCCGGCCGCAACCAGGCTCTCGTAGCCGGAGCGCCGCAGCTGGTCCTGGACCATTTCGAAGATTTCCTCGTAGCGCGCCTGCACGCTCTGCGCCAACGACTGCCGGGCGAGCCGGCGCGGCGGTCGATCGCCCACGCTGGGCACCTGGATGGTTTCCTCGGCATGCGCCAGGCCGGTCTGGGCGCAGGCGTACTTGATCTTGATTTCCTCGGCATGCGCGGTGGGCGTGTGCACGCCATAGGCGATGTCGGAGGTGACCTGGTCGCCTCCGACCGGCAGCGAGGCGGTATGCCGGATCGAACCCTGGGTATAGATGGCGATGTCGGTGGTGCCGGCGCCGATGTCGACCAGGCACACGCCCAGCTCGCGCTCGTCGTCAGTCAACACCGCCTTGGCGCTGGCCAGGGCCGAAGGCACCAGCTCATCCACGGTGAGGCCGCAGCGCTGGATGCACTTGGAGATGTTCTGCACCGCCGCCGCCGCGCCGGTAACCAGGTGCACGTTCGCCTCCAGTCGCACACCGCTCATGCCGACCGGGGCGCGGATACCGTCCTGGCCGTCGATGCGGTACTCCTGCGACTCCTTGTAAAGCACCTTGCGGTCGGCCGGGATCGCCACGGCACTCGCCGCCTCGAGTACCTGCTCCAGGTCGGCGACGGTGACCTCGCGGTCGCGGATCGCCGCGTTGCCGTGCGAGTTTCGCGTTTCCAGGTGGCTGCCGGAGATGGAGGCATACACCGAACGGATATCGCAACCGGCCATCAGTTCGGCTTCTTCCACCGCGCGCTGGATCGAGTGCACGGTGGATTCGATGTCGACCACCGAACCGCGCTTCATGCCGCGCGAGACATGGGTGCCGATGCCGATCACGGTGATCGGCTCGCCCGGCTCATACTCGCCGACGATCGCCACCACTTTCGAGGTGCCGATATCCAGCCCCACCACCAGCTGTTTGTCATTGCGCGTTTTCATCGCGATATGCTCATGAGCGGGTTGAACCTCCAGCATTGGCTCCGCCCGCGCCGGGCCAACGCACGGCGAAGCCGTTGGTGTAGCGCAGGTCGGCGTAGACGAAACCGTCGGCGTGGCCGGCCATCAATTGTGGATAGACATCCAGGAAGCGACGCAGCCGGCGCCCGGCCTGGTCGCGGTCGCCGATCACGATCCGCGCGCCGTTGGCGGTGATGACGCTCCAGCTGCCACGCGCGGTCAGCGCCACACCTTTGATGCGCAGATGAGTACCGGCGAACGCCTTGCTGGCTTCGGCGTAGAAGCTCACGACCTCGGCCAACCGCGCATCCGGCCCGTGCAGGTCGGGCAGTGCCGTGAGTCCGGCTGCGCCGGGTGCGTCGAACACCCGCCCCTGCCGGCTGATCAACTGCTTGTCGTTCCAGCGTGCAAACGGCTGACGCTCATAGATGCGCAAATGCAGGGTGTCCGGCCAGCGCTTGCGTGCCTCCACCGATTCCACCCACGGCAGCGCCGCGACCGCCTTCTGCACCGCATTCAGGTCAAGCGCGAAGAAGCCCTTGCCCAGGCGCGGCGACACGGTCGCGCGGATCTCCTCGGCACTGACATGGTCGAACTCGGCCTGCACGGTCAGTTGGGTCACCGGCCAGCGATCCGCCGCAAACCAGCCGCGCAGCAGGCCGACGACCGGCAGCACGACCAGCGCAATGGCAAGGGACCAGGCGGCGAGGCGGATGGTGCCTTTCACGGGGCGCCTCCGTTGGAGTCGCGGGATTCGGGGTTTGAGACTCGGGATTCGGCCACGCCGGCGACTTGCGTCGGAAAGCTGGTTTCCAGCACCCGCCAGCACAGTTCCTGGTAGTCGATGCCTGCAGCGGCGGCAGCCTTGGGCACCAGCGAGTGCGAGGTCATGCCGGGCGCGGTGTTCACCTCCAGCAGCCAGGGGCGACCGTTGCGATCGCGCATCACGTCGACCCGGCCCCAGCCGGTGCAGGCCAGTGCATCAAACGCAGCCAGCGACAGCGTTGCCAGTTCTTCCGCCGCTGCGCCTTCGGCGCCCGGGCACAGGTATTGGGTGTCTTCGGCGATATATTTGGCGTTGTAGTCGTAGAACGCCCCCTTCGGCACGATGTGGATGCTTGGCAGCACCTGGCGACCTAGGATTGCCACGGTCAGCTCGTCACCCTCGATCAGGGTTTCCATCAACAGGTCGCCGGGATACTGCGCGGCCAGCTCGACCGCCGCCGCCAGGTCCTGCTCGGCGAACACACGCGTCACGCCGACGCTGGAGCCTTCGCAGGCAGGCTTCACGATCAACGGGAAGCCGATCCGGCGCGCGGCGGCAATCACGTCGGCACCGCGCGGCAGCGCAGCGAAGGTGGGCGTCGACAGGCCCAGCGACTGCCACACGCGCTTGGAGCGGATCTTGTCCATCGAGAGCGCCGAACCGAGCACGCCCGAACCGGTGTACGGCACACGCAAGGACTCCAGCGCACCTTGCAGCACGCCGTCCTCGCCACCGCCATGCTGGCCGTGCAGGATATTGAACACGCGGGCGAACCGACCCGCGCGCAAGGCATCGACCAAAGCCGGAATGCCGTCGATCGCATGCGCATCGATCCCGCGCGCCCTGAGTGCGGCCAGCACGTTGCGGCCGGAATCCAGCGACACCTCACGCTCGGCCGAAGTGCCGCCCATCACTACTGCGACGCGCCCGAACTGGGCCGGATCGGTAATGCGCCGCGGTCCGGGAATCGGTGTGGCGATCATGCAACCCCCTTGGTCTTGAGTTGGCCGGCCGTAGCCAGTTCCTGTGCGGCCGCACCGATGTCGCCGGCGCCGAGCAGCAGCAGCAAGTCGCCGTCGCGCAGCAGGCTGGGCAGGCTGTCGCGGAATTCACGAGGATGCTCGACCAGCACCGGGTCGACCTTGCCGCGAGCGCGCACCGCACGCGCCAGCGCCCGGCCGTCGGCACCGGCAATCGGCGCCTCACCGGCCGGGTACACGTCGGTGAGCACCAGCACGTCGGCGTCGGCCAGCACGTTGGCGAAGTCGTCCAGCAGGTCGCGGGTGCGGCTGTAGCGATGTGGCTGGAAACCGACCACCAGGCGCCGCTGCGGCCAGCCCCCGCGCACGGCCGCGAAGACCGCGGCGATCTCGCGCGGGTGATGACCGTAGTCGTCGATCAGCAATACGCTGCCCTGGTCGATGGCGATCTCGCCACGTCGATGGAAGCGCCGGCCGACACCCTGGAAGCCTTTCAGCGCCGCCGCGATCGCCGCGACCTCCACGCCGAGCTGCCAGCCGATCGTGGCCGCGGCCAGGGCGTTGAGCACGTTGTGCCGGCCGGGCAGGTTGAGTGTGACCGGAAACGTCTCGGCGGCATCCGGCAAGTGCAGGTCGAAGTGCATCTCGAAACCGCGCTGGCGCAGATTCAGCGCACGCACGTCGGCATCCTCGCTGTCGATGCCGTAGCGGATCACCCGGCGATTGGTGGCCTTGGCCAGCGCAGCCACCTCCGGATCGTCCACGCACAGCACCGCCAGCCCGTAGAACGGCAGTCGGTGCAGGAAGCCGGCAAAGGCTTTCTTCACCTCGGCGAAATCGCCGTGGTAGTTTTCCAGATGGTCGGCGTCGATATTCGTCACCACGGCGATTACCGGCGACAACAGCAGGAACGATCCGTCCGATTCGTCGGCTTCCGCCACCAGGTACTGGCCCGTGCCCAGCCGCGCATTTGCCCCGGCGGCAGTGAGCTGGCCGCCGATCACGAAGGTGGGGTCGTAGCCGGCCTCGGCCAGCACGCTGGCGGTAAGGCTGGTGGTGGTGGTCTTGCCGTGGGTGCCGGCGATCGCCACGCCGCGGCGGAAGCGCATCAACTCTCCCAGCATCTCCGCACGCGGAATCACCGGGATGCGTGCCGCCAGGGCGGCGACCAGTTCCGGATTGTCCGGTTTGATCGCGCTGGAGATGACCACCACGTCGACGCCGTCGATATGTTCGGCGGCGTGGCCCACGTGCACCGTAATGCCCAGCCGTTGCAGCCGCTGCACGGTGGCCGAACCGGCCCGGTCCGAACCGGATACCGCATAGCCCAGGTTGTGCAGCACCTCGGCTATGCCGCTCATGCCGACGCCACCGATGCCGATGAAGTGCACCCGGCGGAACATGCTCATCGGGTCTTGCTGTGCGGAGAGCCGACTCATGCGACCACCTCCAGGCAGGCACGCGCGATCACCTTCGCCGCATCGGGCTTGGCCAGTGTGCGGGCCGCCTCGGCCATCGCCAGCAGGCCGGGGCGATCACCCAGCAGTTGTGCCAGTCGCTGCGCCAATATCTGTACGTCCAGTTCGCTCTCCTGTATGACCTCGGCCGCACCGACGGCGACGAGAACTTCCGCGTTGCGCGTCTGGTGGTCATCGACGGCGTGGGGAAACGGCACCAGCAGCGCGCCCAGCCCCGCGGCCGAGAGCTCGGCCAGGGTCAGCGCGCCGGCACGGCAGACCGCAAGCTCCGCCCAGCCGTAGCTGGCGGCCATGTCATCGATGAACGCCACTACCTGCGCCTCGACCCCCGCCTGCGCGTAGGCCGCGCGCGCCTCGTCGAGGCCACGCGTGCCACATTGATGCAGCACCTCCGGACGCTGTGCGGGATCGATGCACGCCAGCGCCTGCGGCAGCGCCAGATTCAGCGTCCGTGCGCCGAGGCTGCCACCCAGTACCAGCAGTCGTGCGCGGCCGCTGCGATCGGCCATCCGCCGCGCCGGTGGCGGCAGCGCGGCAATTGCATCCCGAACCGGGTTACCGACCCATTCCCCTTGCGGCAGCGCCCCGGCGAAACCGACCAGCACGCGCCGGGCCAGGCCGGCCAGGCGTCGATTGGTGAAACCGGCCACGCGATTCTGCTCGTGCACCAGCAGCGGCCGGCACAGCAACCAGCTGGCCAGGCCGCCCGGCCCCGCGACATAGCCGCCCATCGACAGCACGCTGCGTGGCCGGATCCTGCGCAGCACCACCAGCGACGCCCACAGCGCGCGCGCAAGCATCAAGGGCGCACGCAGCCGCGTCACCAGGCCCTTGCCACGCAGGCCCCCGACACGCACGGTGTGCAGTTCGATCCGCTGTGCCGGCACCACCTGCGTCTCCATACCGCCGGCAGCACCCAGCCACGCGACCGGCACACCCTGCGCGCGCAGGCACTCGGCCACCGCCAGGCCGGGGAAGATATGACCGCCGGTGCCACCGGCCATGATCAGTACGGGCCGCGAATCGGCGGCAACCCGCACACGCTCGTGCTTGCGCCGATGCCCGATTCCCGATTTCCGGTTGGTGGTACTCATGCTGCCTCCGCCTCACGCGGTGTCGGCGCAGCATTCGCGTCGGCCACGACGGCCAGCGCCGGCATGCGGGTGGCCATCTGCCGGGCATCCAACGCGCGGGTGATCTCGAAGGTGGTGCGCAGCAGCACCCCCGCCATGGCGCAGGTCAGCACGATCGAGGAGCCGCCGTAGCTGATCAGCGGAAGGGTCAGGCCTTTGGTCGGCAAGGCGCCCAGGTTCACGCCCACCGACACGATCGCCTGCATCGCCAGCATCAGTGACACCCCAAACGCCACGTAACCGGCAAAGCGTTGGCCCACTTCCACACCCTTCAGGCCCAGATACAGGCCACGCCCGACCACCAGCGAGAACAAGCCGATCACCAGCACCACGCCGGCCAGGCCCAACTCCTCGCCGATCACGGCAAAGATGAAATCGGTATGTGCTTCGGGCAGGTAGGACAGCTTCAACACACTGGAGCCGAGCCCCACACCATTCCATTCGCCACGGCCGATCGCCATCAGCGACTGGGTCAGCTGGAAGCCGTCGTTGAACGGATCCTTCCAGGGATCGAGAAAGGAAGCCAGCCGTTTCATACGATAGCTCTCGCCGGTGGCCGCCACGTACAGCAACGGCATCAGCGGCAAGCCCATCACGAACAGCAGGACCGGCCGCGCACCAGCAAGCCACACCATCACAATGGTCACCGCAATCACCAGCGTGGCCGAGCCGAAGTCCGGCTGTGCCAGCAGCAGCAACACGATCAGTCCGGCCACACAGACTGGCTTGAACAAGCCGAGAAAGCTCGTCTCCACGCTCTCGCGATGGCGCACCAGGTAACTGGCCACGTAAACTACCAGGATCAGCTTCACCGCCTCGACCGGCTGGAACGTGATGAAAAGCAGGTTGAGCCAGCGCTGCGCGCCGTTGATGCGCATGCCCAGATGCGGGACGAATACCGCCAGCAGCAGCACGTACGCCAGCGCCAGCAGCGGAAACGCGAACTTCTCCAGGAGCCTCAACTCGGTACGCATGGCCAAGCCGGCCACGACCACGCCCAGGCTGAGAAAAATCAGGTGCCTGCGCAGGAAATAGAACGCGCCCAGATGCTGGCTGTCGGCGTCCGCGATCGAACTGGAAGCGACCATCACCACGCCGAGGCTGGCCAGGCCGATCACCGCGAGCAGCAACCACTGGTCGTATTGCCCGCGCGGGCCGTTGCGGCGCCGGGCTTGGCGGCTGGCGTCAAACATGGGCACCTCCGGCGCGGGAGTCGGGAGTCGGGAGTCGGGAATCGGGGAAAGTCGCGTCATCCGCCGCCGGACAAGATCTGTCGCGCGGGCTGGCGCATAGCGCGCCCTTGCCAATCCCGAATCCCGAAGGCCGAATCCCATACACGTCAGCGCACCTTCAACGTGGCCAGACCGATCAGCACCAGCACCACCGAAATGATCCAGAAACGCACGATCACGCGTGGCTCGGGCCAGCCCTTCAGTTCGAAGTGGTGATGGATCGGAGCCATCCGGAACACACGCCTGCCGGTGAGCTTGAAGCTGGCGACCTGGATCATCACCGACGCGGTTTCCATCACGAACACGCCGCCCATAACCAGCAATACGATCTCCTGGCGCACGATCACCGCGACACAGCCCAGGGCCGCGCCCATGGCCAGTGCGCCAACGTCGCCCATGAACACCTGGGCCGGGTAGGTGTTGAACCACAGGAATCCCAGTCCGGCGCCGGCCAGCGCGCCGGTGAAGATCGCCAGCTCGCCGGCACCGGGAATCGAGGGTATGCCCAGGTATTCGGAGAACACCTTGTTGCCGGCCAGGTAGGCGAACACACCGAGCGCACCGGAGACCAGCACGGTCGGCATGATGGCCAGCCCATCCAGTCCGTCGGTGAGGTTCACCGCGTTGGAGAAGCCGACGATCATGAAATACGCGATCACCACGAAGAACAGGCCAAGCGGCACCGCCACGTGCTTGAACAGCGGCACGTAAAGGGCGGTCTCCGCCACGGTCACGCCGTGGGCGGCATGCGGTGCGGTGTAGTACAGGAACAATGCCGCACCCAGGCCGAACACGGATTGCCAGAAATATTTCCAGCGGCCGGCCAGGCCCCGGCTGTCCTTCAGCACCAGCTTGCGGTAGTCGTCGTAGAAACCGATGGCGCCAAAGCTCAGCAGCACCGCCAGCACCGTCCATACATAGCGGTTGTGCAGGTCGGCCCAGAGCAAGGTGGCCACGGTGACCGCAAGCAGGATCATCACCCCGCCCATCGTTGGCGTGCCGGCCTTGACCAGGTGGGTCTTCGGGCCGTCGCTGCGCACCACCTGGCCGGCCTTGAGCGCGGCCAGGCGGTCGATCAGCCAGGGTCCGGACAGCAGCGACAATGCCAGCGCGGTCAGCGCCGCCATGATGGTGCGGAAGGTGATGTACTGGAACAGGTGCAGGGCGGTGAAATGCCTTGCCATCCAGTCGGCCAGTTCAAGCAGCATCGGTTGCACCCCCCTTGCCAAGCGCCGCCGCCACCTGCTCCATGCCAGCCGAACGCGAGCCCTTGACCAAGCAGGTGACGCCTGGATGCAACTGCGCCTGCAGCACGGCGATCAGCGCCGACTTGTCATCAAAATGTTCACCACCGGCACCAAACGCCTCGACCGTGGCCGCGCCGAGCGGGCCCACCGCGAACAGCCGATCGACCCCGCGCTGGCGGGCACGCTCCCCCACGCCGGCGTGCAGCGCGCGCGCGTTCTCGCCCAGTTCGGCCATGTCGCCCAGCACCAGCCAGCGTTCGCCTGCCGCCAGCAACAGCGTGTCGATCGCCGCCGCCACGGAGCCCGGGTTGGCGTTGTAGCTGTCGTCGATCACGGTCCAGCCACCCACGCAATCCACGCGGCGCAACCGGCCGGCCACGCCCGGCACCTGTTCCAGCCCGACAACGATGGTGTCCAGGGGCACCTCCAGCGCCAGCGCCACCGCGGCGGCGGCCAGCGCATTGGCGACGTTGTGGCGCCCCGACAGCGGCAGGTCGACCCCGGCGTCGCCCAGCGGCGTGCGCAGCACGAAATGCGAGCCGTCGATGCGTTGTTCGACGATGTCGGCACCGACGTCGGCCGGTTGATCCAGGCCAAAACGCAATACCGTGCGGGCACCGGCCAGCCCGCCGAAGAATCTGGCAAAAGCGTCATCCGCATTGATGATGGCGATGCCATCGGCCGGCAAGGCCTGGTACAGCGCGCCCTTGGTCTCGGCCACGCCCTCGATACTGCCCATGCGCTCAAGATGCGCTGGGGCGATGAGCGTGACGAGGCCGATATCTGGCCGTGCGATGGCAGCGAGGTAGGCGATGTCGCCCGGCTTGCCGGCCCCCATCTCCAGGACCGCGTACTCGGCGTCATGCGGCATCGCCAGCAGGCTCAGCGGCAAGCCGAGTTCATTGTTCTGGTTGCCCGCGCTGACATGGGTGCGGCCGTGACGCGAGAGGATCGAGGCCACCAGCGTCTTCACCGTGGTCTTGCCGTTGGAGCCGGTGATGCCGATCACGCGTACGCCACGCTGCGCGCGCACTGCGCTGGCGAGATCGCCCAACGCCACCACGGTATCGTCGACCAGCACCTGCGGGAGTGCGCTGTCCACCTGACGGGCCACCAGTGCGGCAATCGCGCCGTGGGCGGCGGCCTGTGCCAGGTAGTCATGTCCGTCCACGTGCTCACCCTTGAGCGCGACGAACAGGTGGCCCGGCTGCAGCTTGCGCGTGTCGATCGACACCCCGGTGATCTCCGCCTGCTCCAGCGTGGCATTGCCACCGAGCAGGCGCCCGTGAGTCCACATGGCGATGGCACCCAACCGCATCATGTGCGCTGCTCCCGACCCGGCCGATCCAGCGCGGCGTGCGCCACCGCCAGATCGTCGAACGGATGCTTGCCGGCGGGGCCTTCCTGGCAGGTTTCATGCCCCTTGCCGGCAATCAGCACCACATCGCCGGCAGCGGCCAGGCGCAGGGCGTCGGCGATCGCCACGGCGCGGTCGCGCTCGACCGCCATGGCCTTCGCCGCGGTCATGCCCGCCACGATCTGCGCCACGATCGCATCGCCGTCCTCACCGCGCGGGTTGTCGTCGGTGACGATGGTCACGTCCGACAGCCGGGCTGCGATCGCGCCCATCAGCGGACGCTTGCCGGCGTCGCGCTCACCGCCGCAACCGAAAACGCAGATCAGCTTGCCGGCACAATGCGCACGCAGCGCGGTCAGCGCCTGCTCCAGCGCATCCGGCGTATGCGCATAGTCGACCACCACCAGCGGCAACCCGCCCACGCCGCCGAGGCGACTCATCCGGCCCTTGACCGGCTGCAGTTGCTCAAGCACGTCCACGATGCGCTGGAACGGCTCGTCCAGTCCACCGAGACAGCCAACCACGGCCAGCAGGTTGGCCACGTTGAAGCGGCCCAACAGGTGGCTGTGCACGTTGCGCGTGCCCCATGGCGAGCGCAACTGGAAGGTCAGGCCGCGGGCGGAGGTGACGATGTTGCTGGCGGTGATGTCCGCGGCATTGTCGCCGCCGGCGCTGAAGCGCAGAACCTGCATGCCGGCCGGCAAGGTCGCCTCGAGCTGGCGACCGAATGCATCGTCGAGGTTGATCACCGCCACGCGCAGGCCGGGCCAGGCGAACAGCTTGGCCTTGGCCGCCCCGTAGGCCTCCATGCTACCGTGGTAGTCCAGATGGTCGCGCGTGAGGTTGGTGAACACGGCGACCTCGAAGTCGACGGCTCCGACGCGGCTCTGCACCAGCGCGTGCGACGAGACCTCCATCGCCACATGACTGACGCCGTCGTCGCGAAACTTCGCCAGCAGCGCCTGCACGCTGATCGCGTCGGGCGTGGTGCGCTCGCCTTCATGCAGTTGGCCGTGCACCCCGGCACCCAGCGTGCCGATCGAGGCGGCACGGTGACCGAGCAGGGTCAGCACCTGTGCCAGCAGTTGCACGCACGAGGTCTTGCCATTGGTGCCGGTGACGCCGATGGCGTGCATCGACTCGCTGGGACGGCCATGGAAGCGCGCGGCAATCTCGCCAACCTGTTCATGCAGGTGGTCGATCCACAGCAACGGCACCTCCGGCCGCGTGAAGTCGCTCGGCGCGGGCGGCTCGGCCAGCACCACCTGGGCACCGCGCTGCACCGCGCCGGCGGCGAATTCGATGCCATGGGACTGGCTGCCACGCAGGGCGAAAAATGCATCGCCGCGTCGCACGGAGCGCGAATCCAGGGTGAGGCCGGACACGGTCATGCGGGCGGCGGACGGCATCGCCGCCACTTGCGCGTCGGCGATCCCCAGCAACAACTGGTCGAGGTGGACGGCGCTCATGGCGTGGCCTCGTCGAGCGGCGCATCGTCGATCGGCATCTCGGTGGGCGGCTTGCTGCCGACCAGGCCGCCGGTGCCTTGCAGCGGGCCACCGACGTACCAGCGCCCGATGTTGTCCGGCGGCACGTCGAGCAGGCGCAGTGCGCCGCTCATCACCCGCGAGAACACCGGCGCGGAGACCATGCCGCCGTAATAGCTGCCCTTGCGCGGATTGTCGACGATTACCGCGCCGACCAGGCGCGGCGCGGTGGCCGGCACGATACCGGCGAAAGCGGCGGTATAGCTGTCCTTGTCGTAGCCGCCGTCGCTGGCCTTGTGCGCAGTGCCGGTCTTGCCGGCAACGGCGTAATTGGCGATGCGGGCGCCCGGCGCGGTGCTGCCCGGACCGGTCACCGTTTCCATCATCTTGATCAGCTCGTGCGCCACCTGCGCGGAGATGATCTGCTTGGGCGGGTTGTCGTCGCCCTTGATGAACGTGGGGATGCGCCTCACGCCGCCGTTGGCGATCGTGGCATAGGCGTTGGCCAGTTGCAGCACGGTCACGTTGAGGCCATAGCCGTAGCCGAGGATGGCCTTTTCCAGCGGGCGCCAATCGCGGCCGATGCGCAGGTAGCCGGCAGCCTCGCCGGGGAAGCCGCTGTTGGTGCTGTTGCCGAAGCCGAACGCGCGATAGGTGTCGTACATCAGGGTGGTGTCGAGGTCCATCGCAATATGCGCCGCACCCACGTTGCTCGACTTGGTGATCACGCCGGTCGGCGTCAGCAAGCCGTAGTTGTGAGTGTCGTGGATGTCGTGGCCCTGGAAATACCAGTGACCGCCGGTGGTGTCGATGATCGGGCTGGTCGGGGTGAACTTGCCGCTGGACAGCGCCGCCGCCATCAGGATCGGCTTGACGGTCGAACCCGGCTCGAGCACGTCGGTCATGGCGCGGTTGCGCCGTTCGCCCGGCCTGCTGGAGCCGATCGCATTGGGGTTGTAGGTCGGCAGGTTGACCATCGCCAGCACTTCGCCGGTGCGTGCATCGAGTATCACCATCGATGCGGAGTCCGCCCTGAACTTCTCCACCGCGCTTTTCAGCTCGCTGTAGGCCAGGAACTGGATGCGCCGATCGATACTGAGCGTGAGGTTGCGGCCCGGCTTGGGCGCACGCACCTGCTCGACATCCTCCACCACGTGGCCCATGCGATCGCGGATCACCCGCTTGGCGCCGGGCTTGCCGGAGAGCCAGTCGTCGTAGGCCAGCTCCAGCCCTTCCTGACCGTGGTCGTCGATGTTGGTGAAACCCAGCACGTGCGCGGTCACTTCGCCGGACGGGTAATAGCGCTTGTACTCGCGCTGGTCGTTGATGCCGGGAATGCCCAGGTCCAGCACCGCCTGCGCTGCGTCCGGCGCCATCTGCCGGCGCAGATAGACAAACTCGCGATCCGATCGCTGCGCCAGACGACTTTTCAGCTTGTCGGCATTCACGCCCAGCGCACGCGCCAGCTGCGGAATACGCTCGTCATTGTCCAGCACCTCGGAGGGATTGGCCCAGATCGACGTCACCGGGGTCGACACCGCCAGCGGCTCGCCGTTGCGGTCGAAGATGGTGCCGCGAGACACCGGGATCGGCACCTCACGCAGAAAGCGCGCGTCGCCCTGGCGCTGGTAGAACTGCTTGCGCACCACCTGCAGATCGAACGCGCGTGCAACCAGGCCGGTGGCGGTCAGAGCCAGCAAGCCGGCCACCAGCAAGATACGCTGCCGCGCGCTCGGAGCGACCGCGCGGCGGGGGCCGCGTTTCGCCGCCCTGGGGTGCCTGGAGTGCTTGCGCGCGTCCATCAGCGCAGCAACCGGATGTCTTGCGGGCGGGGTTCGATCATGCCCAGTTTCTGCCGCGCCTCGTCGTCGATGCGCCGGGGCTCGGCATAGGTGGCCTGCTCCAGTTCCAGCCTGCCGTACTCGATATTCAAGTCATCACGCTGGTTCTGCAACGCGGTCAACTGCACGAACAGCACACGGCTTTCGTGGCGCGTCCAGACCACGCCCAGGGCACTGGCCACCACGGCAAGCAGCAGCATGATGCCGACCAGGGTACTGATCGTCTTCATGTGGCAGCCTCGCGCGGCAGCTTCTCGGCGACCCGCAGCACCGCCGAGCGCGCACGCGGGTTCGCCGCCAGTTCGGCGCCGGACGGGAACTGCGCCTTGCCGACCGGCGCCAACAGGGCCGGTGCGGCGGGTACCGGCGGACCGCGCCGGGTGTTCTGCACGCGGCCGGAGTGGTTGCGGATGAACAGCTTTACCGTGCGATCCTCCAGCGAGTGGAAACTGATCACCGACAACCGGCCGCCGGGCTTGAGCCGCTCCAGGGCGGCGTGCAACCCCTGCTGCAAGGCATCCAGCTCGCCGTTGACCCGGATGCGCAGCGCCTGGAAGCTGCGCGTGGCCGGGTGCTTGCCCGGCTCGCGCCGGCCGACCACACGCTCGATCAGTGCCGCCAGTTGGCCGGTACGGGTGAACGGGGTGGTGCCGCGGTCGGCCACGATGGCCCGGGCGATGCGTCGGCTGTGGCGTTCTTCGCCGTAGTTCCACAGCACGTCGGCAATTTCACGTTCGCTGGCCCGGGCCAGGAACTCCGCCGCGCTCTCGCCTTGGGTGGTGTCCATGCGCATGTCCAGCGGCGCATCGGCCATGAAGCTGAAGCCGCGCGCGGCCTCATCCAGTTGCGGCGAAGACACGCCCAGGTCGAGCAGCACGCCGTCGAGTCCGGCGGCAGTTTCGTCCCATTCGGCAAGGCTGGAGAAGTTGGCATGGCGGATGGCCACGCGTGCGTCAGCGCCGAATTCGGCGCGCGCCGCGGCGATCGCGGCAGGATCGCGATCCATCAGCAACAGCCGGCCGGCCGGGCCCAGGCGCGACAGCACCTCGCGCGCATGCCCACCGCGCCCGAATGTGCCGTCCAGATAGCGCCCGTCTGCGTGCACGGACAATCCCTCCACCGCCTCGCCCAGCATCACCGGGATATGCTGCAATTGCACCGAGCGCACTCCCGTCCCGTCCTGCATGATTCCGCCATACCCGCACCCGTGGTTACAGGCGCAGCTCTGCCATTTCGCTGGTGATCTCGTCTTCGCCGATGCTCTGGCGGATCTTGGCCATGTGTGCCTGCTCGCTCCACAGCTCGAACTTGTCGCCCATGCCGAGCAACACCGCCTTCTTCTCGATCCCGGTGGTAGCGCGCTGACTGGCCGGCAACAGGATCCGCGCCGCGCTGTCGGGTTCGACCACCGCGGCCGCTCCGACCAGTTTCATCTGCAGGTCGCGGTGGGCGGTTTTCACCTTGGACAACGCGTTGACCTGGTCGCGCGCGTGCTCCCATACCGCATACGGGAACAACCACAGGCAGCCCGACTCGAACGGGTTGTAGGTGACCACCAGACGATTGGCGCACTCAGCCGCGACCAGCTCCCGATACGCGGTCGGGATGGCCAGACGACCCTTGTCGTCAACGGTGATGGCGGTCTCGCCCTGGAACACGGCTATTCAACTCCACGAAAACCCACGATTCCACACTGTTGCCCACGATAGTCTCGCCCTGTGAGACTGTCAAGATGAAATTGCTTGAGAATCAAGGAGTAAACACAGAATGCTGACCGTACATACAGCATGTTCTTAGAAACACCGGCAAGGTGTTTGAAAGCAGTGTGTTTTTTGAAGCCGCCCCTATGCGGATTCGCGCTCGAGGCGCAGCGTATCCGCGCCCGCACACGGGTTGGGCCGGTGACCGGGATGAATCGCTGTTCATCTGAAAGCACTCGCCACCGCCTCGACCGGTGGGTCGGGACGGTGGCAAGCAGGCAAGAGAGTGGAGTCGGCCTGTAAGCCGGGTTCTGTACGTCCTGCGACGCGACAGTCATTCCTCTCGGCCAGGCGTCGCCACCTGGCTCCAGCAACCTACCCGGGAACAACGCGGGCCGCGTTATCGTTCCCCTATTTGGTCTTGCTCCGAGTGGGGTTTACCGTGCCGTACGGCGTTGGCCCCGTACGCGGTGCGCTCTTACCGCACCCTTTCACCCTTGCCTGCGCCCTTGCGGGCCATCGGCGGTCTGCTCTCTGTTGCACTGGCCGTCGGCTCGCGCCGCCCAGGAGTTACCTGGCACTCTGCCCTGTGGAGCCCGGACTTTCCTCGATGCACTTGCGTGCGACGCGACTGTCCGGCCGACTCCATGGGTAGTGTACTTGGTTGGAATGGGGATTTGGGATTTGGGAGAGCATCGCGCACAGGGCGTGCTGCTACCCTTCATAAAGGAGCTTGCGCGGCGCCCCGCTGATCGCCGCGGCCAGCTTGGCCGCCTTCGCCGGCGGCAGTTCCCCGCGCAAGATCGCGAAAACGCGCTGGCCCTCGGCGAGTTTCGCATCGGCTTCCTCCCCGCGCCCTGCCACCAGGATCACGTGCTCGCCACGCTGCTGGTCGGGATCGGCGGCAACGTGCGACGCCAGCGCCGCCAGCGGCTCGCCCAGCACGGTCTCAAACATCTTGGTCAGCTCGCGCGCCAGCACGGCTTCGCGATCCGCGCCGAATACATCGCGCATGTCGGCCAGGCTTTCGGCGACGCGATGGGACGACTCATAAAAGATGAGCGTACGTGTCTCACCGGCCAATTCCTGCAGCCGGCTGCGCCGCGCCGCCCTCTTCGGCGGCAGGAAGCCCTCGAACACGAAACGATCACTGGGCAAGCCGGCCACCGACAGCGCGGCGATCGCCGCGCATGCGCCCGGGACCGGGATGCAGCGGATACCGGCCGCACGTGCGGCGCGCACCAGGCGGAACCCGGGATCGCTGATCAGCGGCGTGCCCGCATCGGAAATCAGCGCCACGTCCTCGCCCGACTGCAGCCGCCGCACGATCGCCTCCACCGCCTCGCGCTCGTTGTGCTCGTGCAGGGCAATCAACGGGGTGGCGATATTGTGGTGGACCAGCAGCGGCCGGCTGTGGCGGGTGTCCTCGGCGGCAATCACCGCCACCGTGCGCAGGCTTTCGATGGCGCGCGCCGACAGATCGTCGCGATGGCCGATCGGTGTGGCCACCACCCACAGGCAACCTGGCTGAACTGTCGACATCGGGCAACTCCGTGACCCTGCAGAACGATCGGCTATCATCGCGCATTGATGACCATGACGAACAAGGGATAGCCCATGCGCTTCATGCGCCTCTCGCGATCCATTGCGACCGGATTGCTGTTTTCGCTTGCGCTGAGTGCCTGCGTGCCGACCAGCGCCGTGCGTTCGCCGGCGGAAATCGCCGCCGCACAAAGTGCTGCGGCGCTGGCGCAACAGGGTCAGTTCGATCAAGCCACCCAAGCCTATCTGAACCTGGCCGCACAATCCCCCGGCCACGCCGACAGCTATCGGCTGCTGGCCGCCGAAGCATGGTGGCAGGAAGGGCAAATCGAACGCGCAGCCCCGGTGCTGGACAAGATCAGGCGCGAGCGCCTGGTCGGCGACGAACCACTGCGCCTGGACCTGCTGCGGGCCGAACTGGCGCTCAACCGGCACGATCCGCTGTCGGCCTTGCGACTGACCACGCAGCCGAATGTCCAGGTACCGCCGTCGCTGGAATTGCGCCTGTTGGAACTGCGCGCCCGTGCCATGAAGGCAAGTGGCGACGACTGGGGTGCCGCGCGCACCCGCGTGCAGATGGATGACGAGCTGCACGGCTTTGACCGGGCACAGAACCGCCGGCAGGCACTCGACCTGCTGACCCGGCTTGGTGTTGCACCGCTCCAGCAGCGCGCTGCCGCCATGAGGCCGGGCGATCGCATGCTGCCGTGGGTCAACGAAGCGCTGAGCCAGCTCGGCGTCACCGTGGCGCAATCGCAACCGGAGCTCCAGCAAGCTGTAGGCATGCTGTTGCCCGGCGCCGGCGCAACCGTGCGTGAAGGCTACAAGGTGCCGGCACAGGTTGCCCTGCTGCTGCCCGCCGATGGCAACTATGCCGCCGCAAGCACACCGATCCGCCAGGGGTTCTTTACCGCCTATTTCGAGGCCGGAAGCAATCACGCGCCGCGCCCCGAGATTCGCGTCTACGACAGCCGCGGCACCGCCGACGGTGCCGTCCAGGCCTACCAGAAGGCGGTGGGCGACGGCGCCAAGCTGGTAGTCGGGCCGCTCACCCGCATCGAAGTGGCTGCCGTGTTGGGCCAGCAGACTTTGCCGGTGCCGGTGCTGGCGCTGAACCATCCGGACGGCGGGCAACTGTCAGCCGGCAATGCCAGCGAATTCGGACTGCTGCCGGAAACCGAAGGCGCCCAGGCGGCCGACCACATGGCCGAGCGCGGGCTGCTTCGCGCCTACGTGATCGTATCCAGCGACGATTTCGCCCAGCGCGCGGCGGGTGCGTTCAAGGCCGAACTGATCTCCCGCGGCGGCGAGGTCATCGACATGGCGATACTGCCTGCCGGCGCGACCAGTTATGCCGACAACATCCGTGCCCTGCACATGCCGAAGGCCGTGTCGGCGGACGCTGCAGCAAACAGCCCGGCCGACAGCCCTACCGCCGCCACTGACGATACCGGCATCTTCATCAGCATGCGCCCGAACCAGGCGCGCCTGCTGCTGCCGCAATTGCGCATTGCGCAGATCAACTTGCCGATGTTCGCCACCTCACACGTCTACGCCGGCAGCGACGATGTCGCGGCCAATCGCGACCTGAACGGCCTGGAGTTCTGCGACGCACCCTGGTTGTTCGATGCCCAGCCAGGCCTGCCCGACCACACCAGCATGGCTGCGAAGTTGCTCGCCGCCCGCGGCGGCGGCGCACGTTTGTTTGCCTTCGGCATGGACGCGTGGAGCCTGGTGCCCTATCTCGACTGGCTGCGCACATACCCGGGCAGCTACATGCCGGGTGCGACCGGCCAGCTGGCTGCCGACCAGTTCGGCCGCATCCGTCGCGTGCTGATCTGGGCGAGGTTCGAGAACGGCATTGCACGACCGCTCAGCGGCAGCCTGCAGATCGATGCCGTGCCGCCGACCGTGCCGCCGGAGCAGGCCACTCCGGTACCGGCCGGTTCGGGTGGGGACGGCAACCAGTCAGCCACACTGGACTGATGCGCGCGGCTGGCGACGGCTTCGAGCAACGTGCCTGCGCGGAGCTCGAACGCGCCGGCCTCCAGTTGCTGGCGCGCAACTACACCACCCGCCACGGTGAACTGGACCTGGTGATGCGCGACGGCGACACCGTGGTATTCGTCGAAGTACGCTACCGCAAGAGCGCCAGCCACGGCGACGCCGCCGCCTCGGTGACCGCGGCCAAGCAGGCCAGGCTGGTCCTCGCCGCGCAACACTGGCTGGCCTCGAATCCGCGTCATGCGCACCGCGCCTGTCGCTTCGACGTGGTGAGTTACGATGGCCCGCCCGACGCCATCCAGCGTCAATGGCTGCGCGGCGCGTTCGAGGCAAGCTGATCCGGCACGACGTGCTCTTGCAACCATTCGACCTGTGCCTTGCCGGTGTGCCGGCCAGCGGGATCGTGCGCCTGATCGTGATGAACTTTCTGCAGTTCTACATCTGGGGGCGTGGTTGCCGACCATCGGCGCGTACTGGCTCCAGCACCAGCACTGGTCGGGCACCAGCTTCGGTGCGATCTTCTCGACCATGGGCATCGCCTCGGTGGTCAGGCCCTCGCTGGCCGGCATCATCGCCGACAAGTGGATCAATGCCGAGCGCCTGTACGGCGTATCCCAAATCGCCGGCGCGATCGTGCTGTTCTGCGTGCCGCTGTTCAAGTACAGGCACGTGCGCGGAACGCTGGAGGCAGCGGTGCACGCCTGAGCACCCGCAAACAAACCGGCTACCGTGGCGCAGACGCCAGCGCACGTGGACACTCCGGCGATCATCAGTGACCCCAGGTGGCATCGCGACATCAACTTTCGGTGTCATCCGCCGGAACCGATGCCCGGCCTTTCCGAGCACGCACCGCAAATCCATTCCGGACCTTTGGCAATCCCGGCCAAGCCCATGAAATTATTTGCTTTTTCAAAGCATTGCTTTCGCATTGGGCAGTGGCTAGGATGCCCTTGTCGCAAGATTTTGCGTTTTGATGGAGGGATTTGGGCCACGCAAACCTGACCGGCGACAAAGTCTGGACGCGTGACCGGCAAGGGTACGAAAGCACGTGAACACGGTGAGGCCCCCAAAGAGCGGGCGCCGTGGTCGCGCCATCAGGTCCACCATGGGGAAACCAGCATGAAGACTCGTTACCACCGCCAGCACCGGCTGGCGTTCTCGATCCTTGCCGCGCTTGCCGTCACCTACCTGCCCACAACACACGCACAGGACACCGCCACCCCGCCCAGCGACACGCAGAAGGATGAAGGCAAGGTCACCACCCTGAGCAAGATCACGGTGCGGGCGCAAAAGCGCGTGGAGCTGTTGCAGGATGTGCCGATCACCATGGCAACCCTGCCCGAGCAGTTGCTGCAGGACACCGGCGTGCATGACATCAAGGACCTGCAGACCCTGGTGCCCACCTTGTTCGTGACCAGCACCACCTCCGAGACACAGACCACCGCGCGCATCCGCGGCATCGGCACGGTTGGCGACAATCCCGGCCTGGAATCCTCCGTCGGCATCGTGATCGACGGGGTGCCGCGCGCGCGCAACGGCGTGGCTTTCGGCGACCTGGGCGAGCTGGAGGAAATCGAGGTATTGAAGGGGCCGCAAGGCACCGTGTTCGGCAAGAACACCTCGGCCGGCCTGATCAACGTGATCACCAAGCGGCCCACGTTCCAGGAGGAAGGCAACCTGGAGCTCACCCTGGGCAACTACAACGCCAGGGGCATTTCGGCTTCCTACAACAACAAGCTGAGCGACATCGCCGCCTTTCGGATCTACGCGGCGGATCGCGAGCGTGACGGGTTCAACGACGTCAACGTCGGTACGGGACCACGCACGCTGACCAGCGATGGTGACCAGAACTACCACTCGATCCGTGCGCAGCTGCTGCTCACGCCGACCAACGACGTCGACATCAACTTCATCGGCGACTACACCCAGCGCAACGAGAACTGCTGCGTCGGCGTGACCGTCGTGCGCGGCCCGACTGCGCCCATCGTCGACGCGCTGGCCGGCGGCAACGGCATCATTCCGGCGGTGGATCTCGACGAGCGGCTTGCCTACAACAATCGCAACACCACCCAGCGCATCATCGACAAGGGCATATCCGGTGAGGTGAACTGGAACACCCCATGGCTGGGTCATGCCACTCTCACCTCGATCACCGCACTGCGTCGCTGGGACTCCACCGGCGAGGCCGACATCGATTACAGCGGCGCCGACATCTGGTACCGGCCATACGGGAAAAACAACAACCGGGTGCGCTTTGACACCTTCAGCCAGGAGCTGCGCCTGGCCGGCAGCGCCGACCGCGTCGACTGGATGGCCGGCCTGTACTACGACAACGAAAAGCTCGAGCGGCGCGACGCCGTCACGATGGGTGCGGCGTACGAGCCATACCTGTCCATCGCCGTGCTGAACGACATCGCCGCGGCATTCCCGCCCGGCGTGGTCGATACCACCGGCGCGGCAACTTTCATGTCGGAAGCCGCGGGCATGCCGTACGGCACCGCGTTCATCGGCGCCGCCTCGCAGGACCGATGGGACCAGGACGCCAAGAGCACCTCGGCGTTCGGCAACATCACCTTCCACGCCACCGACAAGCTGGCCCTGACCCTGGGCGCGCGCTACACGCACGAAAGCAAGTCGGTGGATTCGTTCTACAGCAATCCGAACGACGGCCTGGGTTGCGCAGCCGCACTGGCCAACCCCGGCCAGGTCGGCGCGGCGCTGGCCGGGCGCGGCGTACCGGGGGCCTACGTCGGTTCGATCGTGCCCACGGTGATCGGCTACATGTGCCTGCCGTGGGCCAACCCCCTGTTCGACGGACGTACCACCACGCAGGATTTCACCGACAATGAATGGTCCGGCACGGCCAAGGCCACCTACCGCTGGAACGAGAGCGTGATGACCTATGTCTCGGCCGCACGCGGGTACAAGGCCGGTGGCTTCAACCTCGATCGCGTGCAGTCCGCCAATGGCCTGAGCGATGGTCCGCCCGGCGTCGTGCCGGTCACCGACACCTCCTTCCCGGGCGAATTCGTCAACAGCTACGAGCTGGGTGCCAAGACCAACTGGCAGGACGGCGACCTGCTGCTGAACGCGGCCTTGTTCCACTCGAAATACACCGACTTCCAGCTCAACAGCTTCCTTGGCACCAGCTACGTGGTGCGCTCGATCCCCGAACTGATCAGCAAGGGCCTGGATGCCGACCTGCTATGGCAGACCCACGTGCCCGGGTTGTCACTGCAGGCCGGTGCGACCTATACCGACGCGAAGTACGGCAACGATCCCCTGCCCGACCCCGCGCTGGCGCTGGTGCCAGGCGGCACCGCCAGCTTTGCGCCGAAATGGGCGCTCACCGGTGGTGTCACCTACCAGTGGAACTTCAACAGCTACCTGATGGGCCGCTTCAACCTCGGCGCCAAGTACATGACCGAGTACAACACCGGCTCGGATCTGAACCCCGCCAAGATGCAGCCGTCCTACACCCTGCTCAATGCGCGCATGGTGGTCGGTGCGATCAGCAAGCGTTGGCAGGTCGAGCTGTGGGGCAGCAACCTCACCGACCGCACCTACAAGCAGGTAGGTTACGACGCGCCCATCCAGCCGGGTTCCTACAACGCGTTCCTGGGTGCGCCACGCACCTACGGCCTGACTCTGCGCGCCTCGCTGTAGCATGCCGGGGAAGCCGCCGGCACGGCGGCTTCCCCGGTTCACCTACAATGCGCCCATGCAAATCGGCCCCTATCTGATCGATCCGCCGGTGGCGCTGGCCCCGATGGCAGGCGTCACCGACAAGCCGTTCCGTCTGCTGTGCAAACAGCTCGGCGCGGGCCTGGCTGCGTCGGAGATGACCAGCGCCGATCCCGGCCTGTGGCAGACGCGCAAGTCGATCCGGCGGATGGACCATGCCGGCGAGCCCGACCCGGTCTGCGTGCAGATTGCCGGCTACGACCCGGCCATGCTGGCCGAGGCGGCGCGCCACAACGTCGCCAATGGCGCGCAGATCATCGACATCAATATGGGCTGCCCGGCCAGGAAGGTGTGCAACGTATGGTCCGGCTCGGCGCTGCTGCAGGACGAGCCGCTGGTCGCACGCATCGTCAAGGCAGTGGTCGACGCGGTCGAGGTACCGGTGACGCTGAAGATCCGCACCGGCTGGGACCGACACCACCGCAACGCGCTGAACATCGCGCGCATCGCCGAAGATGCCGGCATCGCCGCGCTGGCCGTGCACGGGCGCACCCGCGCCGACAGGTATGCCGGCGAAGCCGAGTACGACACCATCGCCGCGGTGAAGGCTGCAATCCGCATCCCGGTGCTGGCCAACGGGGACATCACCACGCCACAACGGGCACGCCACGTGCTGGACGTGACCGGCGCCGACGCGGTGATGATCGGTCGCGGTGCCCAGGGCCGGCCGTGGATCTTCCGCGAGGTCGCCCATTACCTGGCCACCGGCGAGCTGCTGCCAAAGCCGGGTCCCGAGGACGTCGCGACCATCCTGCTCGGCCATCTCGAACAGCTTTATGCGTTTTACGGTGAACAGGCCGGCGTGCGCATCGCGCGCAAGCACCTGGGCTGGTATGCCAGGGACCGTGTGGAGAATGCCGCATTCCGGCAGGTCGTCAACCGCGCCGAAACCGCCGACATGCAATGGCGGCTTACCCGCGACTACTTTGCCGCCCTGGCTGCGGACGAACAACTGGCCGCCTGAGCCGCGTCGCCGCCGAAGCACTCCTCGATGGCTCGATTTCCAATTGACTTTGGACGTCCACACGTCTAACTTGCATGGCGCTGACGGTAGTCATCCCTGCATTCGAATGAAGAGATGGCTTCAAGGGAACCGGTGTGAATCCGGTGCTGCCCAGCAGCGGTATGTGGAGACGACTTGCGTAGCAGGCGCCGGGTGATGCATCCGGATAACGACGGACAACCGGCCGCGCCATACGTCCACGAGCCCGAATACCTGCCTCAACCGGCAGCGTCATCGACGCTGCCGTCCAACCCGGCGTTTCCGCGGGGAAACCGCGGAGCTGGCGCGTCGTCACCCTGGCGGCGTCGCGTCGACTTCGTCCGCTCGCGGCACCACCGGCTCGCTCGCGGGGCGAAGGTCGACGGCGCGGCCAGCATGCACGCCATCTCCTTCGTTTCTCTTTGCCCTTCATGCAAGAGGAACAACCATGTCACTCGTCACCTGTCTCGGCTTTCCACGCATCGGCCTGAAGCGCGAGCTCAAGCGCGCACTCGAATCGCACTGGCGCGACCAAGGCAGCGCCGCGCCCCTGCTCGACACCGCCCGTCACCTGCGCCGGCGCCACTGGCAGCTGTTGCGCGATGCCGGTGCCGACACCGTTCCCTGCAACGACTTCAGCCTGTACGACCAGGTGCTGGATACCGCCGTTTTGTTCGACGCGATTCCCGAGCGCTATCGCCCCGTGTTCGCCGAAGACGCGCTGGACGGCTATTTCGCCATGGCCCGTGGCCACAAACGCGGCGGCCATGACCTGCACGCGCTGGAAATGACCAAGTGGTTCGATACGAACTATCACTACCTGGTGCCCGAACTCGAGGCCGGCCAGCGCTTCCGCCTGCGCGGCGACAAGCCGCTGGTCGAATGGCGGGAGGCCACCGCGCTTGGCCTGGATGCGCGCCCGGTGCTGCTGGGTCCAGTCTCGTTCCTGCTGCTGTCCAAGACGGTCGATGGCAGCAACCGTCTCGGCCTGCTCGAGGCCTTGCTGCCCGCCTACGTGGAGCTGCTTGGGCAACTGGCCGGCGCCGGTGTCGACTGGGTCCAGCTGGACGAGCCCGGCCTGGTGCTCGACCCGGATGCCGATGCCCAGGCCGCGTATCGCCAGGCCTATGCCGTACTGAAAAATGTGCACCGTCCGAAGATCCTGCTCGCGACCTATTTTGGCGGGCTCGGCGACAACCTGGCGCTCGTGCAGGCGCTGCCGGTGGACGGCCTGCATATCGATCTGGCGCGCGCACCCGAACAGCTCGATGCCGTCCTCGACAGCCTGCCGGCCGATCGCGTGCTCAGCGCCGGCGTCATCGATGGCCGCAACATCTGGCGCAGCCGGCCCGCACAGGTGGAGCCGCTGCTGCGCCAGGCACTCCAGCGGCTCGGCAGCGAACGGCTGTGGCTGGCGCCGTCGTGCTCGCTGCTGCATGTACCGATCGATCTCGACGCGGAAACCGCCCTGGATCCATCACACCGCGCCGTCATGGCATTCGCCCGCCAGAAGATCGAGGAGCTGCGCGTGTATGCCGATGCCCTGGCCGGCCAGGCCGGGGCGCTGGCGACGCTCGCCTCCCAACAGTCACGGCTGGACCGGCACGCCGGCGCACCGGGCGTACTCGACCCCGAAGTGCGGCGTCGACTGCGCGAACTGGGACCGCAGTCGGGCCTGCGCCGATCGAACTACGCCCAGCGACGGCTGGCCCAGGCACAAGTGCTTGCGCTGCCGCTGCTGCCGACCACCACGATCGGCTCGTTCCCGCAAACCGAGGCCTTGCGCAAAGCCCGCGCCGCCTGGCGCGCCGGGCGTCTCGACGATGACGCCTACGATGCCTTGCTGGCCAAGGAGATCGAACATGTGGTGCGCTTCCAGGAAGAGATCGGCCTCGACGTACTGGTCCACGGCGAGCCGGAGCGAAACGACATGGTCGAGTACTTCGGTGAACAATTGGACGGCTATCTGTTCACCAAGCTGGGCTGGGTGCAAAGCTACGGCTCGCGCTGCGTGAAGCCACCAGTCATTTATGGCGATGTGGCTCGCCCCGCCGCCATGACGGTGCGCTGGTCGCGCCATGCCCAGTCGCTGACCAGCAAGCCGATGAAAGGCATGCTGACCGGGCCGGTGACCATGCTGCAATGGTCGTTCGTGCGCGACGACCTGCCCCGCGAAACCGTCTGCCGACAGGTCGCGCTGGCCCTGCGCGACGAGGTGCTCGATCTGGAAGCGGCCGGTATCGGCGTGATCCAGATCGACGAGCCGGCGCTGCGCGAAGGCCTGCCGCTACGCCGCGCCGACTGGCCCGACTACCTGGACTGGGCGGTGGCGAGCTTCCGCATCACCGTCGGCGGCGTGCGCGACACGACGCAGATCCATACCCACATGTGCTACTCGGAGTTCAACGACATCATCGAGGCGGTAGCCGCCATGGATGCCGACGTAATCTCGATCGAGACCAGCCGCTCGCGCATGGAACTGCTCGACGCCTTCGTGCGTTTTCGCTACCCGAACGGCATCGGCCCGGGCGTGTACGACATCCACTCGCCGCGCGTGCCTTCCGCCGAAGAGATCACGCAACTGTTGCGCAAGGCGCTGCAGGTCCTGCAGCCCGAGCAGTTGTGGGTCAACCCGGATTGCGGCCTGAAGACCCGCAGCTGGCCGGAAGTGGAGGCAGCACTGCGCGTCATGGTGCAGTGTGCCCGGCAGTTGCGCGAGGCTCCGCTGGCGGCGCTGTCGACCTAGCAGCCTGTCGGGCTTTGCCCGACCGCGCCGGCATCAGTCGCCTCCCTCGTCACAGCACGGCGGCTGCCGATACACTGGCAGCCTGTCGGACTTATAGAATCGGCTGCAAATCGCCTGCAATTCCATAAGTCCGACAGGCTGCTAGGCTCGAGCGGGTGCGTGCCTGCCACGCCGTCGATTGCACCAGGAGTCCCCGATGAGGAAGTCCCCACGGCCGCCGCGCCTGCTGCTGCTCATGTCACTGCTGGCCAACGTGGCAGTTGTCGCGGCGCCGGCACCCGCCCCCTCACAGGTCACGGTCTACCCGATTGCCTCCGGCACCACGGCCACCGTGACGCCTGTCGAGCAGTTGCAGAGCGCGAGCCAGCCGTTGATCGTCGGCGTCAAGGTAGCACCACCGTTCGTGATCGAGGAGCACGGCCACTACCGCGGTCTGGCGATCGACCTGTGGCAGGAAGTGGCTGCCGACCATGGCTGGAAGTACGTCTACAAGCCGTATGACCTGGAAGGGCTTCTGGACGCGGTCGGCAACAGCCAGGTGGACGTGGGCCTCGGCGCCATCACCGCCACCGCCGAGCGCGAGAAACGGATGGATTTCGCCCATCCGATCACCAGCTCGGGGCTGGGCGTGGCGGTCCGTGGCGGACAGACCGCGGGCTGGTGGGCGGTGGCGCGGGCGCTGGTGTCGCCGGCCTTCCTCAAGGTCATTGCCACGCTGACCCTGCTATTGTTCGTGGTTGGCTTCCTGGTCTGGCTGCTCGAGCACCGGCGCAACCCGGACCAATTCGGCGGCACGCGCCGGCAGGGCATCTTCTCCGGCTTCTGGTGGGCGATGGTGACGATGACCACCGTGGGCTACGGCGATACCGCACCACGCACCGTGGGCGGGCGCATCATCGGCCTGGTCTGGATGCTGGCGGCGTTGGTCGTGGTCTCGTTCTTCACCGCTTCGATCACCAGCGCACTGACCGTGGGCCAGCTCAGCGACCGCATCCGCAGCGCCGCCGACCTGGCCGGCATGCGGGTGGCCAGCGTGCCCGACAGCACCAGTGCCGCCTGGCTGGAGCGACAAAGGATCGGCTACAGCAAGGCTCGCGACGTCGATATGGCGCTGGCCGACCTGGCTGCCGGTCGCGTCGATGCGGTGGTCTACGACGAACCGCTGCTGCGCTGGGACATCCAGCAGCGCTTCCGCGGCAAGCTCAAGGTACTGCCGCTGGTGCTCGAACGCCAGGACTACGCCTTCGCCCTGCCCACCGGCAGCCGGCTGCGCGAGCCCATCGATACCTCGCTGCTGGAAAGGATCAACGCCCCCGACTGGCCGCAGCGCCTGAAGCGGGCCTTCGGCGAAGACGGGACATGACCATCCCGGCCTGATTGCGCACGCGCGCCCGTGCTGCATCGGCAGGCACGGTCCGGCGTGCGTTCCCCGGTCGCCACACGTACTATCTGCACCCGGCGAATGGGATGGCACATCGATGAATACCGGACCCGATCATGCGCTGTACAGGGCCAAACCGAACAGTCGCAACCGCTGCCACCGGGCATGAGGCGTCCGGCTCCGCACAGCCCTCCATACGTCTGTACGCGACCCGCCTGAAAGTCCCGGGCTGCGCAACCTGAAATGCGGGTGTATCATGCCCGATTGCATTTATCCTTCTATCCGCACACAGGGATATAAACCACGATGTCCAGCCATCTGTTCACCTCCGAATCGGTCTCCGAAGGCCATCCGGACAAGGTCGCCGACCAGATTTCCGATGCCGTCCTGGACGCCATCATTGCGCAGGACCCGCGCGCCCGCGTGGCGTGCGAAACCATGGTCAAGACCGGCGTGGCCATCGTGGCCGGCGAAATCACCACCAGCGCGTGGATCGACCTCGAGGCGCTGACCCGCAAGGTCATCGTCGACATCGGTTACGATTCCAGCAACGTCGGTTTCGACGGCGCCACCTGTGGCGTGCTCAACCTGATCGGCAAGCAGTCGCCCGACATCAACCGTGGCGTCGACCGCAAGAAACCCGAAGAACAAGGCGCAGGTGACCAGGGCCTGATGTTCGGCTACGCCACCAACGAAACCAAGACCTTCATGCCGGCGGCCATCCACTTCTCGCATCGCCTGGTCGAGCAGCAAGCCAATGTGCGCAAGCGCAAGAACTCGCCGTTGCCGTGGCTGCGCCCGGATGCGAAAAGCCAGGTTACCCTGCGCTACGAGAACGGCGTCGCCACCGCGATCGACGCGGTCGTGCTGTCCACCCAGCACGATCCGGGCGTCAGGCAGAAGGACCTGATCGAGGCCGTCCGCGAGTACATCCTCAAGCCGGTGCTGCCCGCCAAGTGGCTGCACAAGGGCACCAAGTTCCATATCAACCCGACCGGCAAGTTCGAGATCGGCGGTCCGGTCGGCGACTGCGGCCTGACCGGCCGCAAGATCATCGTCGACACCTACGGCGGCTGGGCCCGTCACGGTGGCGGCGCGTTCTCCGGCAAGGACCCGTCCAAGGTCGACCGTTCGGCCGCCTACGCTGCACGCTACGTGGCCAAGAACATCGTCGCCGCCGGCATTGCCGACCGCTGCGAAGTGCAGGTCAGCTACGCGATCGGCGTGGCCCACCCCACCTCGATCTCGGTCACCACCTTCGGCACCGGCAAGATCAGCGACGACAAGATCGAGAAGCTGATCCGCAAGCACTTCGACCTGCGCCCGTACGGCATCCTGCAGATGCTCGACCTGATCCACCCGATGTACCAGCAGACCGCCAGCTACGGCCACTTCGGCCGCACCCCACGCGAAATGAAGGACGCCAACGGCAAATCCTTCACCACCTTCTCCTGGGAAAAGACCGACCGTGCCGAAGCGCTGCGCACGGATGCCAAGCTGAAATAGGCCACCGCTGCGATCACTTGGCGAATGACGGAACGGGCCACCCGCAGGCGGCCCGTCTTGCTTTTGCGCAGCGGCCCGTCATGCTGTGGGTGCGGCCGGCGGGAACAGACGATCCGGCGGCGGCTGGCCGCGCCGTGAACGGCCGTCGATACAGCGCACCGCACTGACATGGAACCAAGCCACTTCCACGACGGTCCTGATCCGCAGCGTTCATCGTTGCATACGCCCGAACGGGGGCACACGCGGCATGCACGAGTGAGCGACGGGGATCGCATCCGGCACGCCGCCGAGCGGCACAAGCGGGTCGCCTTGATGGTGATACTGGTCCTGAGCTGGCTCAGCACGGTAACCGCCTGGGTTTTGATGGATCGAAGGGGCGAGTTGTCACCCGCCCTGCGCAGCGTGTTCTGGGCGAACATCGTGTTCCATCCACTAATGCTGTTGATCATCCGCAAGCGCCTGTTGCCGCAGCGGGCCGTCGACCTGGCCTGCCTGCTGTTCGGCGCCGGCATCTGTGCCGTTTGCATGGCCCTGGGGTTGTACTTCCCCACGGAGGATGTCGGCATCGACCTCAAACCGCTGTATCTGTGGATTCCGATCATCTACGTCTTTGCCTTTACGCTGACCGGCCACAAGACAAGCCTCGTCATCTCGCTGGCCATGCTGGCGACCTTCTTCCTCATCTGCCTGCCGTATCTGCTGCACCACGCCGCACAACCGTACGGCAACTTCACCATCCAGATGCTGGTGGTATCCGCGGTTCTGATCGCGGCGCTGTATTTCCTGTCCAGCTACCAGCAACGTCTGCAGGTCGCGCAGCTGACCGTCGACGAGCTGGCGCACCTGGCCAATACCGACGAGCTCACCCAGTTGCCAAACCGGCGATTGCTCGCCGAACGTCTCGAATTCGAGTTGATCCGGTTTGCGCGATATGGCCGCGCTTTCACGCTGATTCTGTTCGACATCGATCACTTCAAGCTGATCAACGACCGTTTCGGCCACGAGGTCGGCGACCGGGCCTTGGTCGCACTGGCCGGGCGGGTGCAGGAATCGCTGCGTGCGGTCGACATCCTGGGCCGCTGGGGCGGGGAGGAGTTCATCATCATTTTTCCCGAAGCAGGGCTTGAAGAATGCTGGCACAAGGCCGAAGAACTGTGCGCCAGCGTGGCGTCCCGCGCACTGTTTGACGACCACACCGTCACCATCAGTTGCGGGGTCGCCGAGGTCAGGCCCGGCGACACCGCTGACAGCCTGTTCCACCGTGCCGATGCTGCGATGTACGCCGCCAAGCAGCACGGACGGAACCACGCCGAATTCGCGACGCCGGCAGATGAAACGACCTCCGGCGCCCCGAGCCTCGCCTGATGCCGCCCGCGCCACGGCCGTGGATGGCGGCCCGTCCGCCGGCCCATGAAGGGTTGGCGCGCCTGCGTTCCGGTGTTCCGGTGTTCCGGAGCACGCTGCCGAAACGGCAGCCGGCTACAATAGACGGATGTCTCTCATCCAATTGCACAAGGTCGACTTCAGCATCGGCGGCCCCCTCCTGCTCGAAAACGTCAATCTGTCGATCGAGGCGAACGAGCGTGTCTGCATCGTCGGTCGCAACGGCGAGGGCAAATCCACCCTGATGAAGCTGATCGCCGGCGAGCTGCATGCCGACGACGGCGAGGTGCGCGTGCAGAACGGCATCGTGGTGGCGCGGATGGCGCAGGAGGTGCCGCAGGGCACCGAGGGCAGCGTGTTCGACGTGGTCGCCGAAGGGCTGGGTGATCTGGGTCGCCTGCTGGCGCGCTATCACCACCTGCTCGAGCAAGGCGACTTCGATGCGCTGGGCGACGTACAGACGCAGATCGAGGCACAACATGGCTGGGACCTGGATCGCCGGGTCAGAGACGTCTTGGCCCAGCTGGAACTACCCGCCGAGATCGATTTTGCCGCGCTGTCCGGCGGCATGAAGCGCCGCGTGCTGCTGGCCCAGGCACTGGTGCGCAAACCGGACGTGCTGCTGCTGGACGAGCCGACCAACCACCTCGACATCGAGGCGATCGGCTGGCTGGAAACCTTTCTCAAGCAGTTCGCCGGCAGCATCCTGTTCGTCACCCATGACCGCAGTTTCCTGCGCGCGCTGGCCACCCGCATCGTGGAGATCGACCGCGGATCGCTCACCGACTGGCCCGGCGACTACGACAACTACCTGCGCCGGCGCGAGGAACGCCTGCACGCCGAGGCCCAGGCCAACGCGCTGTTCGACAAGAAGCTGGCGCAGGAGGAAGTGTGGATCCGCCAGGGCATCAAGGCCCGGCGCACCCGCAACGAAGGCCGCGTGCGCGCGCTGAAGGCGCTGCGTGCCGAGCGCGCCGAGCGGCGCAACCTGGGCGGCAACGTGAAGATGACGGCGGCGCATGCGCAGGCCTCCGGCAAAAAGGTGATCGACCTCAAGCACGTGCATCACGGCTACGATGGCCGCGTGCTGATCGACGACCTCAGCACCACGGTGATGCGCGGCGAGCGCATCGGCATCATCGGCCCCAATGGCGCCGGCAAGAGCACCTTGCTGAAGATCATGCTGGGCGAGCTGAAGCCGTTGCGGGGCACCGCCGAGCTGGGCACCGGCATCCAGATCGCCTACTTCGACCAGCACCGGCTGCAGCTCAACGATCAGCTCCACGCGCTGGACAACGTGGCCGAGGGCCGCGAGTTCATCGAACTCAACGGCCAGCGCAAACACATCATCGGCTACCTGCAGGATTTCCTGTTCTCACCCGAACGCGCCCGCGCGCCGATCACCCGCCTCTCCGGCGGCGAACGCAACCGCCTGCTGCTGGCCAAGCTGTTTGCCCAGCCATCCAACCTGCTGGTGATGGACGAGCCGACCAACGACCTGGACGTGGAGACGCTGGAGCTGCTGGAAGAACTGCTGACCGACTACCAGGGCACCTTGCTGCTGGTCTCGCACGACCGCGCCTTCATCGACAACGTGGTCTCCAGCACCCTGGTACTGGAGGGTGAAGGCAGGATCGGCGAATACGTGGGTGGCTACAGCGACTGGGTGCGGCAGAAGCCCGCCCCACGCAGCACCGCCAGTGCGGGCAAACCCGCGGCAGCGGCACCCGTACCCGCGGCGCCTGCCGCCACGAGGCGCAAGCGCAGCCTCAAGGAACAACACGAGCTGGAGCAGTTGCCCAAGCGCATCGAGCAACTGGAGGCGGACATCGCCGGGCGTACGGCCGCGATGATCGAGCCGGCCTTCTTCCAGCAGGACAGCGCCGCCATCGTCGAGGCGAACCAGGCGCTGGTGTCATTGCAGGCCGAACTCGATGCCGCCTACGCGCGCTGGAGCGCGCTGGACAGCTGAGCCATCGGCGGCCCTGCCTGACAGCGGCGTATCATCGGCAGGTCCTCCCTGCGGTCAATAGTCATGTACACGCTCTACTACGCCCCCGGCTCGGCCAACCTGGTGGTACACCTGACCCTGCTCGAAATCGGCGCACTACACACGCTGGAGCGGATCGACCTGGAGGCCGGCCAGCAGCGCAGCGCCGCCTATCTGGCGATCAACCCCAACGGCGTGGTCCCGACCCTGCTGATCAACGGCCTCCCGCATGGCGAAGCCGCCGCGCTGACCATGCTGCTGGCCGAGCGCCATCCCATGGCCGCCGTTGCCCCGGCGCCGGGCAATGCGCAGCGCGCCGACTACCTGCAGTGGATGTTCTACCTGGCCAACTCGCTGCAGCCGCTGTTTCGCCAATGGTTCTATCCGGGCGATCACCTGCCCGCAGCGGCCGACACCGTCAAGGAAGCGGCGCGGGTCGGCATCGAGAAGTGCTGGTCGCATATCGACGCCCATCTCGCCACGCACGGCCCGTACATGCTGGGCGACCGTTTCAGCGTGGTCGACCTGTACGCGCTGATGCTGATGCGCTGGTCACGCAACATGCCGCGTCCGGCCACCGCCTGGCCGCAGCTGGCCACGCTGGCCGCGCGACTGAAAGCGCGCCCGTCATGGAAACAGGCCTGCGCGAGCGAGGGCCTGACCGAGTGGGCCTGAGCCCATGAGCGAGGCCGCCACGGCCGATGCCTGGGCCGTCTACCTGATCGAATGCGTCGATGGCCGCGTCTACACCGGCATCGCGCGCAACCCCGAGCAACGCGATGCCATGCACCTGGCCGGCAAGGGCGCGCGCTTCACCGCCCGCGCCAGCAGATAACTGTCGGTGACCTGGCCGGTGGACAGCAGCCGCCCGGCATCGACGGTCGCCGGGTCGAGCACGCTGACATCGCCTGCTGTGCCAAGGCACGGGCTGCGGCCAGCACATCTTCATCGAGTTTGAGGGTCGTGCGCATGGCAATCATGCTCCGGCGTCATGGAACGTGACATCAAGCATCACGCATCGCAGGTCAAGGATGCCCTGCGTGGGCGGGGCATACAGATCTATGACAAAGGCAGCCACAAGCTGGCCAGCGCCCCGTTCGTCCCGTCGCTGCGGGCGCTCAGGCTGACCCCGCCTTCGTGCGCCTCGGCGATCTGCCGCGCCAGCGCCAGGCCGATGCCGGAGCCGCCGGGCTTGGTGGTGAAGAACGGCACGAACAGGTTGTCGCTTCCGGGCAGGCCAGGGCCTTCGTCCAGGATTTCGACCAGCGCACGCTCGCCCTCGCTGCGCCAGCGCATGACGACGGCGCCATGATCGGACAGGCTCGCCTCGACGGCGTTGCGCAGCAGGTTGATCAGCGCCTGCTCCAACTGGTCAGGATCGGCCTGCACCACCAGCGGCGCGCCAGCTTCGATATTCACCGGCAGGCGTTGCTCCAGCCGCACCACTTTCTCGACCAGCCTCGCCACATCCACGTCGCGCGGGTGCGGCGGCGGCAGCCGCGCCAGGCGGCTGTAGCCGGAGAGAAAACGCCCCAAGGCAGCGGCGCGCTTGCCGATCACGTCCAGCCCACTGTGGAAATCCTCGCGCCAATCCGCGGGCATGGGTTCGCGCGCAACCAGCGTCGCCAGCGTCTCGGCCATCGACCGGATCGGCGCCAGCGAGTTGTTGACCTCGTGTCCGAGCACGCGCAGCAGGCGCTGCCAGGCCTGCCGCTCTTCTTCGCGCAATACGCGGCCAACATCGTTGACCACCAGCAGTTGACCGCTCTTGCCGCCGCGACGCAGCGGCGCATGACGGATCTCGAAGCGGCCGCTGCGACCGGGAAACACATGGCTGAGCAACTGCCCGGATGGCGTATCGAGCAACGCCTGCAGGCCGAGATCCAGTGCGGTGCGACCAAACAGATTGTGCCGTTCGGCGTGCAGCAGACGCTGCGCGGCGGGATTGAGCAGGCGTAGCCGATCGTCCTGGTCGAACACCAGCACAGCGTTGTCCAGCGCCGCCAGGGTCTTGCCCAGCAGGTAGGAAGATTCCTCGAACTGCAGCCGCTCGCCCTGCAGCCGCTCGGCCAGCGCGTTGACGTCGTAGGCCACCTCGCCGAGCACGCTGCGTTGCGCCCCGCGCATGCTGTAGTCGCCCTCGCGCAGCGCTTCGAGCAGGCTGGCCAGGGTGTGGATCGGGTAGATCAGGCGCCGGTACTGCCACTGCGCGAGCCACCACGTAACCAACGCCACCGCTGCCAGCAACACCCACAGCTCGGCCCCGACCGGACGCCTCCAGAAGAGTACGGCCAGCAAGGCGATGACGGCCGGCAACGCCACCAACAAACTGCCACCAAGTACCCGCCGCTCATAGACGGGCATCCGCGCCGGACGACGCCGCGCGGGCGCGGACTCAGGCGTTGTCATCAGCTTGCCCGGCGCCCTCGCGCAAGCCATGCTTTTCCAGGCGCCGATACAGTGCCTGGCGGGTAATGCCCAGCGCGTCGGCCGCATGTTGCAGGTTGCCGTCGTGGCGTTCCATCGCCTGTCGCACCAGCCAGCCCTCGGCTTCCTCCAGGGTCATCCGGGCAAAGTTGTCGCTGGCCTGCGCGGCCGTCCCGAACGCGAGCCCGGCAACACCGATCTCGTCGTGTTCGGCCAGCAGCGCCGCGCGTTCCATCAGATGCCCGAGTTCACGCACGTTACCCGGCCACGCATAGGCCTCCAACGCGCGCTCTGCCGAAGCCGCCAGTCGCAAGCCGGCACGGCCATAACGCCGGGCACTACGCGCCAGATTCGCGCGAGCCAGCGGCAGGATGTCCTCCCGCCGCTCGCGCAGCGGCGGCAGCCTGATCTCCAGCGTATTGAGGCGGTACAGCAAGTCGCGCCGAAAACGCCCCTCGGCCACTTCCACCGCCAGGTCCGCATTGGTCGCCGAGATCAGCCGCACGTCCGCATGCCGCGTGCGCGAGGAGCCGAGCCGCTCGAACTCGCCGTCCTCCAGCACGCGCAGCAACTTTGGTTGCTGCGACGCCGGCACGTTGCCCACCTCGTCCAGAAACAACGTGCCGCCGTCGGCCAGTTCGAAGCGGCCGATGCGCTCGCTCTTGGCATCGGTGTAGGCGCCGCGCACATGGCCGAACATTTCCGACTCGAACACCGACTCGGCGATACCGCCCATGTTGACCTTGATCAACGGCTGCGCCGCGCGCGTGGACAGATCATGCAGCTGCTGCGCGATCACGCCCTTGCCGGTGCCGTTCTCGCCCAGCACCAGCACGTTCGCATCGCTGGGCGCGATGCGGGCGACCATTGCCATCACCCGCTGCATGGCAGGCGATTCGGCAATGAAATCAATCGCCTTGTCCCCTTCGCTCAGCAACGCATTGGTCGCTTCGAGACGGTGCTGCCGGCGCGCGCTGCGAGCGAGTGCAATCTGCGCGCGCAGCACGCCGAGCAGACGCGTGTTGTCCCACGGTTTCTCGATGAAATCCGCGGCGCCGCGACGCATCGCCTCCACCGCCAGCGGCACGTTGCCCCAGGCGGTCATCACCACCACCGGCATGCCGGGCACGAGCTGGCGCAATTGCTCAAGCAACGCCAGCCCCTCTTCGCCCGAGGTGGTGTCGCGGGTGTAATTGAGATCGATCAGGGCGCAATCAAACTCGCCGCGGCGCACCGATTCCAGCACACCGGCAGGGCCATCGGTGCCGACGCTGGCGATGCCCTCGGACTTCAGCAACAAGCGCAGCGCTTCACGTACGTCGGACTGATCGTCAGCCAGCAACACGGTAGGGGTCGGTTCACGCGTCATGCTGGTCCATGGCTGCCAAACAATAGTAGGAGCCCGCTCGCGGGCGATGCGGTTGATTTGATCCGCGGTTTCCGCATCAGGACAAGAGCATCGCCCGCAAGCGGGCTCCTACTCGTATCTTAGGGCGACTGCGGGATCCACGCGCAGCGCACGCAGCAGCGGCACCAGCGCGGAAATGGCCGCCACGCCGACCACCAGCAGCAACACCGGCACGAACACCGCCGGGTCGTGGGCGCGCGTATGCAGGCCGGGATCGGCCAACAGGCTCGACCACGGCACCGGCAGCACGAAGCCGATGCCCAGACCCAGGCCGAGTTGCCACGCCAGTTGCCGCGCGACCGTGCTCACGATCGCGCCATGGCCTGCACCGATCGCATCGGCCGCTTCAGCAGACGGCGCCAAGCCTGTCGAAATTCACGCGCGAGCACCGTCATTCTCCGCGCAAGGCGCGCATCGGTGCGGTTCGTCCGGCGCGTACCGCCGGCACCAGACACGCCAGCACACCGGCGCAAGCCAGCACGGCACAGGCCGCGACAATGGACCACGGGTCGAATACGCTGCGCCCCAGTTGCGCCACCACGGCGCGCAGCACGCCGGAACCCAATGCGCCCAGCAGCACGCCGGCCAGCAGCCCCAGCGCGATCTGCGCCAGGCCGCCGCTCAACACCAGCAGCAGCAAGCGGCGTGGTGCCGCACCCAGCGCCGCGCGCACGCCGAACTCGCGTTCGCGCGCTGCTACGGCTACCGCCATCACCGCGTACATGCCCACTCCCGCCAACAGCAGCGCCAGCCCGCCGAGCAAACCGATCAGCATGAGGTTGAACTGCGTGTCGCTGGTGGTGTCGTGCACGATCCCGGCCATGCTGCGCAGGTGGCTGATCGGTTGCCCGGGCGCCACCTCGGCGACGACCTGTTTCACCGCATCGCGGTAGCTTTCGGGCTGGCCCTGCACCTTGATGGCGTAGCGCATGGGCTCGTAATCGCGAAAGATGTCCAGGTCATCCGCCGGTGTCTGCGTCAGCGGGAGATACAGAATGGGCAAGACGGAGTCGGGGTCTTGAGGCCCGAACTGATAGGTATTGGCGACCACGCCAACGATGCGGGCGGACACGATATTGGCGCTGGTACGCGGCTGTCGCAGTGCGGACTGCTGGATCGTCTGGCCCAGGGCATGGTCGCCATAGTGGACATCGGCAAACTTCCGGTTGACGATCGCCACCGCCTCACCGCCACGCACATCGCTGCGTGCAAACAGCCGGCCCTGCTCGACCCGAATGGAAAACGTCGCGAAGTAATCCGGGTTCACGCTGCGAAACTGCTCGTTGAATTCTTCTCCGCCCGGCAGATGCAACCCACCGATGTTCCACTGACCACTGAAGTCGCCCGCGGGCAGATTGGTGCCGGCCGCCGCCTCGCGCACCCCTGGAATCTGGCGCAGGCGCTCGGCCAGCCGCTGCGACAAGGTCTGTACCGAAGCCGCGTCGGGATAGGTTGCCCTGATCGGTGCCAGCTCGAAGGTGAGGACATTGCTCGCATCAAAGCCCAGATCGACCCGCGCGTTGTCGAGCAAAGTGTGCAGGAACAGACCGGCCGTGGACAGCAGCAGCGAGGCCAGCGCCACCTGCGCGATCACCAGCACACGCCCCAGCCGGCCACCGCGGTGGCTCAACCCACTGCGCCCGCCTTCACGCAGACTGTCCATCGACAACGCGGTGCGTGTGCGCCACAGGCCCAGCAAGGTGGCAATCAAGGCGCCGAACACGCCGACCGCCATGGCCAGAACCCACGCGGGCCATCCCAGGCTCAGGCCACCGCCGCGCGTCCATTCCACCGCCATCCAGTCCGCCGGTGCCCATGCACGCAAGGCCCACAACCCCAGCGCGGCCAGGGCCTGCCCCAGCAGCACGCCAATCACGCCGATCAACATGCCTTCCGCCACCGAAGGCAGCGCCACCCGCCAGGGCGTGGCACCAAGCGCACCGCGCACCGAGGCATCATGGCTGTGCCGCATCGCGCGCAGCATCATCAGGTTGGTCAGGTTGACCATCGCGATCAGGAGCAGCACCGAGGCGCAGGCGAACCACATCAGCGAGGTGGCGTGCTGGCCGGCGTGTTGTTGGTCGCCGAAATCCTGCGCGCCAAAGTGTGCGTCGCGCCAATATTTGCCGCTGTCGTCGGCACGGTAGAACGCCTGCAATCGGGTGTTCACCTGCGCACCCAGCAATTGCACCGTGGCGCCGGGTGCCAACCGCGCCACCGCCATGTAGTTGGTGCCATCGTTGCGTGAATGCGCGGGAAAAGCGGCGGGCAGCGCGATGTCGGCCCGACCCAGATCGAAGCCTGCCGGCAGCACGCCCACGATGGTGTGCGCCACGCCCTCCACCTGCAAGGTCTGGCCGACGACCGTGGGATCGCCACCGAAGCGGCGCAGCCAGAAGCCGTGGTACAGCATCACCACCGACGCCCCGTGCGGCTGGTCCTCCTGCGCATCGAAATTGCGTCCCAGTGCCGGGCGCACCTGCAACGTGCGCAGCAGACCGCGGTCGATCTCCAGCGCGGGCACCTGCGCCGGCTCGCCGTAACCGGCAATATTGGTGGCAGTGGTGCCGCTCTTGAAGATGCCGTACGAACCCACGCCGGGCAGGTTTTCCAACTGTTGATACTGCTGTGGCGAGACGGCCCGCACGCCGCCTTGCTGCACTGGGCCGATGGCCACCAGTTGGTGTGGCTCGGGATAAGGCAAGGGTTGCAGCAACACCCCGTCGATCAGGGTAAACACGGCGCTGGCCGAGGCCACGCCCAACGCCAGCACGCCGGACGCCAGCAGCAGAAAACCCGGACGGCGCAGGCTGGCCCGCCAGGCGCGCCAGATCTCGACCAACCCGGCGCTCACGCCCCGACCTCCACGCGCTGGCCGATCAGTGCATCCAGCCGTTGCTCGTCCTCGTGGCGCAGGCGCTGGAAGGTTTCCTCGTCGACCACGCGGCCGTCGAACAGGCGGATCTTGCGCTGGGCCAGTTCGGCGTAGCGCGCGTCATGGGTGACCATGCAGATGGTGGCGCCGGCCTTGTGCAGTTCATCAAGCAGCGCCATCACCGCCTCGCCGTTGCGCGAGTCGAGGTTGCCGGTGGGCTCGTCGGCGAGCAGGATCGCGGGTTTGCCGACCAGCGCACGCGCCACCGCCACGCGCTGTTGCTGGCCGCCGGAAAGTTGCGCGGGATAGTGGCGGGTGCGGTGCGCCATGCCGACACGTTCCAGCGCTTCCTGCACCCGCGCCCGGCGTTCGCCTGCGTCGATGCCGCTGCGATAAGTCAGCGGAAGCTCGACGTTCTCCTGCACGCTGAGGTCGCCAATCAGATTGAAAGCCTGAAAAATGAAACCGATCTCGGCGTTGCGGATGCGTGCGCGAGCAGCCGCATCGAGCGCGGCGACGTCGTGACCATTCAGCACGTAACTGCCCTCACTGGCCGTGTCGAGCAGGCCGAGAATCGACAGCAGCGTGGTCTTGCCGCAACCGGACGGACCGGAGATCGACACGTACTCGCCGCGCCGCACGTTCAGGTGCACGTCGCTGAGCGCGTGGGTTTCCACCTCGTCGGTCTGGAAGACTTTGCGGATGCCTTCGAGGGCGATGACGTTTGAAGTTTCGTTCACGAGTTCACCTGCCTGTCATCAATTTCCGGGTTTTCCCTTCTCCCCTGGGGAGAAGGTGGCCCGAAGGGCCGGATGAGGGTACGGGCGGAGCGAAGAAGTGTGACCTTGCCCGTACCCTCACCCCAACGCCTCTCCCGAGGGGAGAGGGGCTCACTATCACTGCACCCTGATCTGGCCATATTTGTCCCATTGGCTGGTGTCGGAAAGGATGACCTGGTCGCCTTCCCCGAGTCCGTGCACGATCTGCACGCGGTCGACCGATGCCGCGCCGATGCGTACCGGCACGCGGGTGGCGATGTGGCCGGCCGAGTCCAGGCGGAACAGGCCGATGTCGCCGTCCGGTTTGGCCAGCGCGGGACGCCCCACCGACAGCACGTCGCGCAGCAGTGCGATGCGAATGCGACCGTCCACGGAAAGATCGGGCCGTGCGCCCGGCGGCAGCGAGCCGGTCAGGGTGACCTCGACCTGGACGCTGCCGTTGCGCACCGCCGGGTCGATGCGGCTGACCTGGCCGGCCACGGTGCCGTTGTGGGTGTCCACGTTGACCGACATGCCCATCGCCACGTCCTTGGCCTGCACCTCGGGCACCAGCAGGCGGGCGACCAGCACGTCGGTGCGCGCCACCCGCGCCAGACTGGTGCCGGCGGCGACCTGGGCGCCTTCCTGCACGGCCACTTCCTGCAGCACGCCGGCAATGCCGGCAGTCACCTCCAGCGCGTCGGCCTGGCGCTGGCGCAGCTGCAGGTTGCTCTGCTGCTGCAGCAGTTTCGCCTTTACCGCGTCGAGCCGGGCGTGCATGCTGTCGCCGAAGGCCCGGACCCGCTCCTGCTCGATCTGCATGCGGTTCTTCAGCTGCGCCAGTGCGATCTGGCCCTGGCGGAAGGTCACCTGCGGAATCAGGTGCGCGGCCGCCGCCTTGGCGTCGGCATCGGCCTTGACCTTGGCCGAGGCGTAATCGGCCTTCGCCTGCGCCTCGGCCGAGCGCTCGTCGAGCAGTTGCGATTGCAGCTCGGCGCGCTTGGCGGCCACCTCGGCGTGTGCCGCCGCCACCTGCGCCTGGGCGTTGCGCAGGCTGTCCTGTACTTCCGGGTTGGACAGTTTCATCAGCACCGTGTCCGGCTGCACCACGGCCCCCGGCCACACCAGGATCTGCTCGACCTGGACGGCGGTGGCGGCAGCCAGCCAGCGCGAGGTGCGCGGCACCAGGGTGCCGGTGGCGCGCACCTCGCGCAGCATGTCGCCGCGCTGCACGGTGTCGACCCACAGGCTGGAACGATCGACCCGCGGCAAGGCCGGGCCGAGCCGCAGCAACAGCACGGTCAGGGCCACGACCACCACGGCGACGGCGGCCACGGTCAGCCGGAGCCGGCGGCGCTTGCGGAGCTTCAGGGTCGGGTTGGCCATGTCCATGCCGAGGCGGTTGCAACCCGCATGCCAAGCCGCGGTACCAGCCCATGGCCTGCCGGTTCAAGCACTTGCGCGGCCATCGGGGGTCGCACTGTGATTCACGCTGTCCGATTCCGGATAAGCGCATCCGGCAACGGACAGCAGCGCGCTCAGCCGGTGTTCTGCAGCCCCTGCGCGACTCCGTTGACGCAGGCGACCAGCGCCTGCAGCAGGGCGTCATCCTTCCGGTCGCTGGCACGCCAGCGTTGCAGCAGGTCGACCTGCAACAGGCTCATCGGATCGACATAGGGGTTGCGCAGGCGGATCGACGACGCCAGCCGCGGCGCGTCCTGCAACAGGGCGCGGTGCCCGTTCAGCAGCAACAACCCGCGCCGGGTGCGCTCGAACTCGCGGCGGACCAGGCCAAACATCTCGTCATGCAGCGGGCCCGAGAGCCGCGAGAATGCCTCGGCGATGTCGAGGTCGCATTTGGCCAGCACCATCTCCACGTCGTCCAGCATGTTGTGGAAGAACGGCCAGTCGCTGGCCATCTCGGCCATGGCCTCCTCGCCGAACTCCCGCACGCCCTGCTCCAGCGCGCTGCCAAGACCGTACCAGCCCGGCAGGATCGAGCGGCACTGGGTCCAGGCGAACACCCACGGGATCGCACGCAGGTCCTGCACACCGCGCATGCTGCGCCGGCTGGCCGGGCGCGAGCCCAGGGTCATCCGCTCGATCACGTCGATCGGGGTGGCGCTGCGGAAGTAGTCGACGAAATGCGGATGGTCGACGAAGGCGCGGTAGGTGGCACGGCTGCTGGTCGACAGCGCGTCCATCAGCACCCGCCAGCGCTGCTCGCGCGGATCGTCCTCGCGCGGGCGCAGCGACGCGCGCAACACCGCGCTGACAGTCTGCTCCAAGTTGCGCAGCGCCAGTGCCCGGATGCCGTATTTGCGGTGGATCGCCTCGCCTTGCTCGGTCACCCGCAGCACGCCGGCAACCGAGCCGCGCGGCGAGGACATCAGCGCCGGCGCGGTGCGCACGCCGCCGCGGCTGGCCGAACCGCCGCGACCATGAAAGAACGCCAGCTTGACACCCGCACGCGTCGCCACCTCCAGCAACTCGGCCTGGGCGCGCTGCAGCCCCCAGCGCGAGGCCAGCGCACCGCCGTCCTTGCCGCTGTCGGAATAACCGAGCATCACCCACTGCTGGTCGTCGCGCGCGGCAAGGTGCCGTCGGTAGACCGGGTCGTCAAGCAACGCCTGCAGCGTGGCCGGCGCGTTGATCAGGTCGTCCACCGTCTCGAACAGCGGCGCAATGTTGAGCGGCACGCTGTCGCCCTCGATCAGGCCGCCGTAGCGTGCCAGCGCCAGCACCGCCAGCACGTCGGCCGCGCTGCGCGCCATGCTGATGATATACAGACCGACCGCCGCGCTGCCGTAGCGGCGACGGGTGTCGCCCAGGGTGACGAACACGTCGTACAGCGCGGACACCACCGCGGCGTGGCTGATCGCGAAGCGCGCACTGCCGCTGGCATAGTCGCGCAGTTGCTGGGTGCGCTGGTCGGCGGAACGCGCGGCCCACTCCGGCTCCCCGAACAGGGCCGCCAGCGCATCGTCGTGGACACGCGAGTCCTGGCGCACGTCGAGCCGGGCCAGGTGCAGGCCGAAGGTGGCGACGCGGCGGATCAGGCGCTGCACGGCATAGGCACCGGCGTGCACGCCGCGATGCTCGACGAGGCTGTCGAACATCAGTTGCAGGTCGGCCAGCAGCTCGGCCGCGGAGGCGTAGCCTGCGGCAGGGTCATCGTCCAGGCTTGCTTCTAGGCGCGCGCCGATCAGGGTGAGCAGGCAGCGATACGGCATATCGGCATGGCGTGGGCGGATCTGCCCGGCAGCGCGCGGGAAGCGTTCGCGATAGTCGGCCAGCCGCTGCTGCAGGGCCGGCGTTACCGCAACGCGGCTGTTGGTCTGGCTGAGCAGGCGCGCCAATGCAGACACATCGGCCAGATAATGCTCGATCACCTGCGCGCGCTGGGTCGCCAAACTGGCAGCGATGGTGTCGGCACCGACGTTCGGATTGCCGTCCATGTCCCCGCCGACCCAGGTGGCGAACCCAAGCAGCCGTGGCAGCGCGACCGTCACCCCGTACACCGTCTGCAATGCCTCGTCCAGTGACTGGTACAGCGCCGGCACCACGCGATACAGCGGGTTGGCCAGGTAGAAGCCCACATGGTCGTGCTCGTCCTGCACGGTCGGGCGTATCGGCGAGGCCTCGGCGGTCTGCCAGCCGGCGGACAACGCCATGTAGATGCTCTCGTCGTCGGCGTGGCGCTCCTGCGGCGTACGCTCGCGGTCGAAGCCGTCGACCAGCGAACGGACGATTGCCTGCTCCTTTTCCAGCAGTGAGCGCCGCACCGCCTCGGTCGGATGGGCGGTGAATACCGGCTCGATCCAGACTCGATCGAGCCAGCCGAGCAGTTCGTCCGCCTCGACGCCTTGCGCCTTGAGCTTCTCCAGCGTGTCGAGCAGTGACTCGGGCTGCACCTGGTCGCTTTCCCGTTCGTAGTCGCGGCGGCGGCGGATGCGATGCACTCGTTCGGCCGTGTTGACCGCCTGGAAATAGGTGGCAAACGCCCGCGCCAGGGCCTCGGCGTAAGCCGCGTCGAGGCCGGCCAGCGATCCGGCCAACTCATCCACCGAAGCACCCTCGCTGCGCCGCCGGATCGCTGCGACACGCACCTGCTCGACCCGGTCGAAGAATGGCTTGCCGCCTTGCTCGGCCAGCATCCGGCCGACCATGGCACCGAGCCGACCAACATCCTCGCGCAGCGGGTCGTCGTGCGGCAGGAATTCAGGCTCTCGGTTCGGTTCCACGCAGGTACTCCATGCAGGCGAAGCCCCCAGCGTAACCAATCACGGCGGCAGAGGCATCACTTCAGCGGGCACAAGCTTGTGTGTGCCGCTACAATGTACCCCTTTGCACTGCCTGCCGAGGGGCGCTGCGACCGTTCGAGGTGAGCGCGGTTTCAACCGCAAGATCCCGCAGCTTGCGGTGTGGCTCATCACGACAACGGCCAGGCTCGGCGCGGCACGTTCCACAACGGCGCCCGGTACGCGAGTCCCTTCGCTTCAGACCGCCAGCTATGGCCGGACTGAAGCGAAAGAGCCTTGCCCCGACCGGAGATACCTGATGAACGTCGTCACCAAAGAATCCACCCGGCACGACTACAAGATCCGCGACATCTCGCTGGCCGACTTCGGTCGCCGGGAGCTGGACATCGCCGAGCACGAGATGCCGGGCCTGATGTCGATCCGCCGCAAGTACGCGCCCGACGCCCCGCTCAAGGGCGTGCGCGTGACCGGCTCGCTGCACATGACGATCCAGACCGCGGTGCTGATCGAGACCCTGAAGGAGATCGGCGCCGATGTGCGCTGGGCCTCGTGCAACATCTTCAGCACGCAGGATCACGCGGCCGCCGCGATCGCCGCCACCGGCACCCCGGTGTTCGCCTGGAAGGGCGAGACGCTGGAGGAGTACTGGGACTCCACCCTGGCCGCGCTGTCCTTCCCCGACGGCAAGGGCGGCTTCCTCGGTCCACAGTTGGTGGTCGACGACGGTGGCGACGTGACGCTGCTGATCCACAAGGGCTACGAGCTGGAGAACGGCAGCAGGTGGGTCGATGAAAAGGCCTCCTCGCACGAGGAGCAGGTGATCAAGAATCTGCTCAAGCGCGTTGCCGTCGAGCGTCCCGGTTACTGGCACACCGTGGTGAAGGACTGGAAGGGAGTCTCCGAGGAGACCACCACCGGCGTGCACCGCCTGTACCAGCTGGCCGAGGCCGGCTCGCTGCTGGTCCCCGCGATCAACGTCAACGACTCGGTCACCAAGAGCAAGTTCGATAACCTGTATGGTTGCCGCGAGTCCCTGGCCGACGGCCTCAAGCGCGCGATGGACGTGATGCTGGCCGGCAAGGTCGCGGTGGTCTGCGGCTACGGCGACGTCGGCAAGGGTTGCGCACATAGCTTGCGCGCCTACGGTTCGCGCGTGGTGGTCACCGAGATCGACCCGATCAACGCGCTGCAGGCGGCAATGGAAGGCTTCGAGGTCAACACCGTCGAGAGCACGCTCGGCCGCGGCGACATCTACGTCACCACCACCGGCAACAGAGATGTGCTGACGCTCGAGCACCTGAAGGCGATGAAGGACCAGGCGATCGTCTGCAACATCGGCCATTTCGACAACGAGATCCAGGTCGATGCGCTGAACGCGATGGCCGGCGTGGAGAAGATCAACATCAAGCCACAGGTCGACAAGTACGTGTTTCCCGACGGCCACGCGCTGTTCCTGCTGGCCGAGGGCCGCCTGGTCAACCTCGGCTGCGCCACCGGCCACCCGAGCTTCGTGATGTCCAACTCGTTCTCCAACCAGACCCTGGCCCAGATCGACCTGTGGGCACACAAGGACAGCTACGAGAAGAAGGTCTACATCCTGCCCAAGAAGCTGGACGAGGAAGTCGCGCGCCTGCACCTGGACAAGATCGGCGTGAAGCTGACCACCCTCAGCGCCGAGCAGGCCAAGTACCTCGGCGTGCCGGTCGAAGGGCCGTACAAGCCGGAGCACTACCGCTACTGATCGAGACCGGGATCCGGGAGTCGGGATTGCGGGCAAGGTCAGTCCACCCGCTTCCCGAAACAGGAAGGGGTGCATCGATGCACCCCTTTTTCATGTGCACGGATGCAGCTGCATCCCGGGAATCCCCCGACCGACCCTGGCTCTGCGCTTTCAACGACTCCCCAATCCCCAATCCCGGCCCCATCTATCGCTTCATCGCGACATAAAGATATATACTCGCCGGCACCGCCTGCCGGACGCCCCTGCAATGCCTTCGATCAGCTTCGAGTTCTTTCCGCCCAAGACCGACCAACAGCGCGCGCAACTGGATCGTGCGGCACAGGTGCTGAAGGCGCACAAGCCCGAGTACGCCTCGGTCACGTTCGGCGCTGGCGGCTCCACCTTGAGCTATACGGGCGACACCGTGGCGCGGCTGCACACGCAGCACGGCCTCAATGTGGCGCCGCACCTCTCGTGCATGGGGGGCACCCGGGCCGAGTTGGCCGCGTTGCTGGATGACTACCGCGCCGCAGGTTATCGGCGCCTGGTTGCCTTGCGTGGCGACATGCCGTCGGGGATGGCCACGACGGGTGACTTCCGCTACGCCGCCGAGCTGGTCCGCTTCATCCGCGAGCATTGCGGCGATCATTTCCACATCGAAGTGGCGGCCTATCCTGAAACGCATCCGCAGGCCGACGATGCGCTGCGTGACCTCAAGCACTTCAAGGCCAAGATCGATGCCGGGGCGAATGGCGCGATCACCCAGTATTTCTTCAACCCGGACGCCTATTTCCGCTTCGTCGAGGACGTGCGCAAGCTGGGCGTGGAGGTGCCGATCGTGCCGGGCATCATGCCGATCTCCAACTACAGCCAGCTCAGGCGCTTCTCCGAAATGTGCGGGGCGGAGATCCCGCGCTGGATCGCCAAGCGCATGCAGGCGCATGGCGACGATGTCGATTCGGTGCGGGCGCTCGGCGCCGAGGTGGTGGCGCAGCTGTGCCGGCGCCTGCTCGATGGCGGCGCACCCGGGCTGCACTTTTATACGCTCAACCGCGCCGGCGCCACCCAGGCCGTGTTGCGTCAACTTTCCTGAACCCGGCTGCCAGTATGCTGGCGGCATGTCCCGCCCGATCCTCCCGCCGTGCCTCGTCCTGCTGGGTCTCGCCCTGCTCGGGTGGGGCGTGCCGGCGCAGGCACAGTCCGGGATCCACCGCTGCATCGGCGCCGATGGCGGGGCGGTATTCACCGATCAGCCCTGCTTCGCCCTGAACGCCACGCCGGTCAGTCCCACCGCTGCCGTGGCAAACCCACCGCCGGCAACCGGCCCCCCGCCGACTTTGTGTGCAGCCAGCGTGGACGAACTGCGCCAGAGCGTGATCGATGCGCTTGCCCGGCGCGACATCGTACGGATGGCCGGCCTGATCCTGTGGGACGGCTACGGACAAGGCGCCGCGATCGCCGACATCCACACCCTGGCCGGTTTGATGAAACAGCAGGTGCTGGAGGTCGACACCCCCCGACAGCCGGCAGCTCCCTCGGCGTCGGACAACGATGATTTCTTGCCGCCGCGGGTCGACGTCGCGGCACCGCGCCCCGCCGATCAACTGGTACTGCGTGCGGTGGGCGACGGCGCCGCTTCGGAGTGGCGCTTCGACATCGTGCGCCAGGCCGGCTGTCGGTGGCTGCGCAACGCCAATTGAACGCCGGAGGCAGGCGCCGCAGTATCATGGACAATCCGCATGGGAGAACCGACATGGCGCAGCAATACCCCGAATGGATCTGGCACAACGGCAGCATCAAGCCTTGGGCGGAAGCCACCACCCACGTGATGTCGCACGCGCTGCACTACGGCTCGTCCGTGTTCGAAGGCATCCGCAGCTACGCCACGCCCGATGGCGCGGCGATTTTCCGCCTCACCGACCACCTGCACCGCCTGTACCACTCGGCCAGGATCTACGACATGGCGTTGCCATACTCGGCCGACGAGCTGGCCGGCGTCTGCCGCGAAGTGATCAAGAAGAACGGGCTGGGCGCTTCCTATCTTCGCCCGGTCGCGTTTCGCGGGTTGGGCGGTTTCGGGCTGTCCGCCGAAACCCCGATCGACATGGCGGTCGCGGCCTGGCCGATGGGCCCCTACCTCGGGCCGGAGGCACTGGAGAACGGCATCGACGCCTGCGTATCGAGCTGGCAGCGCTTCGCACCGAACACGATTCCGGCCGGCGCCAAGGCCGGCGGCAATTACCTCTCCGGCCAGCTGATCGCACGCGAGGCACGCCGGCTTGGCTTCGGCGAAGGCATCGCGCTGTCGTCCAGCGGCCTGCTCAGCGAAGGCGCCGGCGAAAACATTTTCCTGGTCTTCGACGGCGTACTGCACACCACCCCCGCCAGCGCCTCGATCCTTGCCGGCATCACCCGCGACACCTTGAAGACGCTGGCTCGCGAGGACGGCATCGAAGTGATCGAGCGCGACATCCCGCGCGAATACCTATATCTCGCCGACGAACTGCTGATGTGCGGCACTGCCGCCGAGATCACCCCGATCCGCTCGGTCGACGGCAAGCAGATCGGCAACGGCAAGGCCGGCCGCGTCACGCTGCGCCTGCAGGAGCTGTTCTTCGGCCTGTTCGACGGCCACACTCACGACAAGTGGGGCTGGCTGGAGCAGGTGTGACGGCGCCGGCGCTTGCGGGCGATGTTTCCTGGCCCTCCTGTGACGAAAAACCCGCCTTTCGGCGGGTTTTTCGTCACATCAGGTTGCGGCCGTGGAACAACTCCTCGATCTCGCGCCGCAGCAGCGACTCGATGCGCTGGCGTTCCTTGAACGACAGGTCGTCAGCGTGCGACTCGAACAGGTAGGTGTCCAGGTCGAAGTCCTTGATGTGCATCTTGGTGTGGAACATGTTCTCCTGGTACACGTTGACGTCGAACATCTCGTATTTCTGCCGGATGTGCCGCGCCAGGTAATCCTGAACCGAGTTGATCTTGTGGTCGATGAAGTGCTTCTTGCCCTTCACATCGCGGGTGAAGCCGCGCACGCGGTAGTCGCACACCACGATGTCCGACTCGAAGCTGTCGATCAGGTAGTTCAACGCCTTCAGCGGCGAGATCACGCCGCAGGTGGCCACGTCGATGTCGGCGCGGAAGGTGGCGATGCCGTTGTGCGGATGGGTTTCCGGGTAGGTGTGGACGGTGATGTGGCTCTTGTCCATGTGCGCCACCACGGCACCGGATATGGTGTCGCGGCCGAGCTTCTCCAGCACCGGCTCCTCGGAAATCAGGATGGTCACCGACGCTCCCTGCGGATCGTAGTCCTGGCGCGCGATGTTGAGGATGTTTGCGCCGATGATCTCGGCCACGTCGGTGAGGATCTGGGTCAGCCGGTCGGCGTCGTACTGCTCGTCGATGTATTCGATGTAGCGCCCACGCTGATCCTCCGACACCGCGTAGCAGATGTCGTAGATGTTGAAGCTCAACGCCTTGGTGAGGTTGTTGAAACCCTGCAGACGCAGACGGGGCAGTGGTTTGACCACAGGCGACTCTCCATGACCGTGACTCCGGCCAGCAGTAGAGGCGGGTTAGCGACAAGGGTCCCCGCGATTGGTGTGAAGCACAGGCAGAGCCTGCGCGACCCTTGTGGACGGCTTGCGACAAAATCGTCGCCGCCGAAAGACCGCGAAGTATGCGACAAACGCACCGAAAATTGAACCTGCGGCCAATCTCAAGGTTTGCCATAATGGCCGGCAAGATTAGGTGATGGCCGGCGCGCTAGCAGCCTGTCGGTCTTTGGTGGTCGAGACGAGAATTCGGCTGTGCAAGGACAGATTTCCGCCGGTTCACCGGTCCATGGTGGTTCCATGGGCCAGGAATCGGTGGTAGATGGACCACACAGGCGGATTCGCAGACCGGCCAACCAAAGCCCGACAGGCTGCCAAGCGTGGTTGCGGCCATTGCCGACCCACCCTGCCGTACCCAGGAGTCGTCGTGGTCCCACACCTCAAATACCAATTGCAACAAGCCTTCGAGCGCTCGCAGGCCCCGCTGGGCTTCGCTCCCGACCCCGCCTCGATGGAACGCTTCCTGGGCCAGTGCCATCGCCGCCGCTATCCCGGCAAGACCGCGATCATACGTCCCGGCGACCCGGCCAACACGCTGTATTACGTGGTCGAGGGCTCGCTCGCAGTCTGCACCGAGGATGAACAGGGGCGTGAACTGATCCTCGCCTATATCAATCGTGGCCAGTTCATCGGCGAAATGGGCCTGTTCGTGGAGCAAGCCCAACGCGAGTCGGTGGTGCGCACGCGCACCCCGTGCGAAATGGCCGAAGTGAGCTACGAGCGCCTGTTCCAGCTGATGGAAGGCCCGTTGCGCGAGGAATGCCCGAAGATCCTGTTCGCGATCGGCTCGCAACTCACCAACCGCTTGCTGCGCACTTCGCGCCAGGTCAGCCGGATGGCGTTCATGGACGTCACCAACCGCATCTCGCGCACGCTGCTCGACCTCTGCCAGGAACCGGATGCCATGACCCATCCCGACGGCACCCAGATCCGCATTTCCCGCCAGGAGGTGAGCCGCATCGTCGGCTGCTCGCGCGAAATGGTCGGCCGCGTGCTCAAGCAGTTGGAGGAGCAGCGCATGATCGACGTATCCGGCAAGACCATCGTGGTCCTCGGTACCCGCTGAGCCGACCGGGCGATTGCCGCTGCGTACTCAGTACCATTCGACCCGGCCGACCGCACGACCCAGCGCTTTCTCCACTTTCTTGCACAGCGCCGGCGTGCCGTTGACCAGCACCGGATCAGCCGCCAGCTTCAACATGGCCGCGTCGTCTACCGAGTCCGTATAGGCCACCCGCCATGCGGTCACGCCGTACTCGACGAGCGACTGTACCTTGCGCCGGCCCACGTTGTGCCGGCGCAGCCGCATGCCGACCCAGCCGGGGTGCAGCTGCGAGGCGAGCACCTCCAATCCGGACAGCCCCAGCTCGCGCAGGATCGCGTTGACCAGGGTGTCCTCGCAGCCGGTCACCACGATCACCCGGTCCCCCTGCGCCTGGTGCCGACGCAACTGGCGCAGGCCGTCACGGCAGAACTGTCGTGGCCGTCGCGCCAGGCGGGCGCCGAAGGCGTCTGCCTCTGCCCGATAGCGCCGCTCGCCCAGGCCGAGCAGCGCGATACGCACCAGCACGTATGCCGGCCAACGGCGCGAAAATGGCAACAGCGGCAACAGCAGCGGCATGCCAAGCAATGCCAGTCCCTTGCGCCACAGCGAACCGGCGTAGCGCTCGCGCATGAACAGATAAAACGCGTCGCCGGGCATCAGCACACCATCGAAATCGAACAGCACCACCCGTGGCGAGGAGGCTGCGCTGTCCGCCGGCGCAACCGTGGCGACTTCTTCCGGCATGCTCACGTCGTGGCGAACAATCGTCGCAGCTCGCTGCCCGGATCCTCGGCACGCATGAATGCCTCGCCGACCAGGAACGCCTGGATGCCACCCTCACGCAGCCGGGCCACGTCTTCCGGCGTATGGATGCCCGACTCGGCGACCAATACGCGGTCGTATTCGATCAATGCCTGCAGTGCCAGCGAGGTTTCCAGCGCAGTCTCGAAATTGCGCAGGTTGCGGTTGTTGACGCCGATCAGCGGCACCGGCAACGCCAGCGCGCGCTCCATTTCCTCCTCGTCGTGCACTTCGCACAGCACGTCCATGTCGAGCTCGGCGGCCAGCAGCGCCAACGGCAGCAGCTCGTCGTCGTCGAGCGCGGACACGATCAGCAGAATGCAATCGGCACCGATCGCACGCGCCTCGTACACCTGGTAGGGGTCGATAGTGAAATCCTTGCGCAGCAGCGGCAGCGAACAGGCGGCACGCGCCTGCTGCAAGAACGCCTCGCTGCCCTGAAAGAAGTCGCGGTCGGTCAGCACCGACAGGCAGGCCGCGCCCGCCTCCTCGTAGCTCTTCGCAATCGCGGTCGGATCGAAGTCCGGGCGGATCACACCCTTGCTGGGGCTGGCCTTCTTCACCTCGGCAATGACCGCAGGCAGCCCGGCTTCGATCTTGGCCTCGATGGCCGCGGCGAAACCGCGCGTCTCCGGCTGATCGGCGATGCGCGCGATCAGTTCGGCCAGCGGCAACTTGTTGCGCCGCTCGGCAACCTCTTCCGCCTTGCGCGCAAGAATACGATTGAGGATGTCGCTCATGGCATCTCGCTCGATGGGTTATGGATGCATCCTAATGCGCGATGGTGCACGACGTAAGCCGCGTGCCGCGGATCACACGCCCGCCGCGCTCACGCCACCGCTGCCAGTCGCCGGGTGGCCGCGATGAACGCCTGCAATTTCGCCTGCGCGGCGCCGCTGGCGATCGAGGTACGGGCCAGCCCGATACCGGCCTGAATGCTGTCGACCACGTCCGCAGCATACAAGGCGGCACCCGCGTTCAGGCAGACGATGTCGTGCGGCACGCCCGGATGCCCTTGCAGCGCAGCCAGCAACATGGCCTTCGATTCATCCACGTCCTCCACCCGCAGGTTCCGGCTGGAAGCCATCGCCAGGCCGAAGTCTTCCGGCTCCACCTCGTACTCGCGCACCACGCCGTTGCGCAATTCACCGACCATGGTGGCCGCGCCGAGCGAGATCTCGTCCATGCCGTCGCGACCCCACACCACCAGCGCGTTGCGCGCGCCGAGTGCCTGCAGCACGCGGATCTGGATACCGACCAGATCCGGATGGAAAACGCCCATCAGGATATTCGGTGCACCGGCCGGGTTGGTCAGCGGCCCCAGGATATTGAACAGCGTGCGCACCGCCATTTCGCCGCGCACCGGCGCCACCACCTTCATCGCCGGGTGATGGTTCGGCGCGAACATGAAGCCGATGCCGGTCTCGGCCATGCACTCGGCCACCTGCGCCGGACCCAGATCGATCGACGCGCCGAGCGCCTGCAACACGTCGGCGCTGCCGGATTTCGACGACACGCTGCGCCCGCCGTGCTTGGCCACGCGCGCGCCTGCTGCCGCGGCCACGAACATCGACGCGGTGGAAATATTGAAACTGGAGGCGCCATCGCCGCCGGTACCGACAATATCCAGCAGATGGGTGTCGTCGCCCGCCACCGGCACCTTGGCCGACAACTCGCGCATCACCCGCGCTGCGCCGGTGATCTCACCGACGGTTTCCTTCTTCACGCGCAATCCGGTGATGATCGCCGCAGTCATCAGCGGGCTCACTTCGCCGCGCATGATCTGGCGCATCAGCGCGATCATCTCGTCGTGAAAAATCTCGCGATGCTCAATCGTGCGCTGCAGGGCCTCCTGTGGCGTGATCGTGGTTCCGCGCCCACCCTTGTCCCGCCGTTGGCCCTTCATGCCGCCAACTGCAGCGGCAGCCCCAGGAAGTTGCGCAACATGTCATGGCCGTGCCGGGTCAGGATCGACTCCGGATGGAACTGCACGCCTTCGACCGGCAGGGTCTTGTGACGCAGGCCCATGATCTCGTCGATCGAGCCGTCCGGGTCTTCCGTCCACGCGGTGACCTCCAGACAATCGGGCAGCGAAGCCTGCTCCACCACCAGCGAGTGGTAGCGCGTGGCCTCGAACGGCTCGGGCAGCCCCGCGAACACGCCCTGGCCGCGATGGTGAATCGGCGACGTCTTGCCATGCATGATGTGCCCGGCGCGGATCACCTTGCCGCCAAACACCTGGCCGATCGCCTGATGCCCCAGACAGACGCCGAACACCGGAATCTCCCCGGCCAGCTCGCGCAGCACGTCCAGCGATACGCCCGAGTCATCCGGCGTGCCCGGCCCCGGCGAGATCATGATGTGCGAAGGCGCCAGCGCCCGGATGCCGGCCACGTCGATCGCGTCGTTGCGCACCACCCGCACCTCCTGCCCCAGCTCGCCCAGGTACTGCACGAGGTTGTAGGTGAAGCTGTCGTAGTTGTCGATCATCAAGAGCATAAAACGTCTATCTATCGGTTTTACCTAGAGTATATGCCGACGTCATCGTCTTGATACTCACACGGACACCCACAATTTCGCTGGATATCCCGTAGACGGCTGATCGGCGCCAGACAAGCATTCTTGCACGTATCTCGCGGCTGCCAAACGAACGGCTCGCCTGCGCTTATGCGGTGCGGCCCGCAAGAGAGCCAGCGACGGTGCGTGGCCACACCGTGTCCAGTGCCAGATAGGAATTGGCTAGACTTGGCTAGCTATAGCCAACAAGGGGGCGAAGCCACAACATAACCGGTTCCGACGAGGAAATCCTGACGCTCGATGAGGCCGCCGCCTATCTCAAGGCCGGCAAGCGGACGGTCTACACACGCTTTTCAGGCTGGCTTCAAGACGATTCCCGAGGTCAGCCGCGAGCGTATCCGGCGTGCGGGCCAAAATGTGCTCGCTGGAACTTGTCACGACACTTGGAACAAAGACAGCGGGTGGTGGCAATCAAGGCGCTGCCGACACGATCGTCGATGACCTCCAACAGATCCTGCCGAGCGCGTCGCCCCAGTGGGCTAACACCCCAGTCATCCAGCACTAACAGCTTCATGCGCGCGAGCTGGGTGCGCACCGTCGTGAGATTGCCAGCTTCGCGTGCAATCTCCAGTTCCTCCAGAAGACGGGGCAGTCGGCGATAGACCACCGGCATGCCCCGCCGCGCTGCTTGGTGCGCCAACGCGCATGCCAACCAGGTCTTCCCTACCCCGGTGGGTCCGGTGTAAACGTCCGCCGACCTCATCTTCCTTCAGCACGCAATAGCGGCTGCACTGCTTGCCTTTTCAGGCGGGAGTATGGCGATGGCGTCGAAGGTAGGTGGTGTGGACGGCACGGAGCGGTCATGCACATGGTGGTTGGTGAGCGCGCCGGTGGATTTCCGCTGCGGTGCAGATCGACTGCTGGTGCATGTGCGTGACGTGCTCGGGCGGGAACCGTTGGACGGTTCGGCGTACGTGTTCCGCAATCGCCGTGCCACACGGATGAAGGTGCTGGTGGTGGATGCGCAAGGCGTGTGGTTGTCGATGCGACGGCTGCATGAAGGACGGTTCATCTGGCCGTCGGTGGGTAAGACGTTGTGGTCGCTCAGCCGCGCGCAGTTTGGGTGGTTGTGCGCGGGCGTGGATTGGCAACGCTTGAGTGCGTCGATGCCACTTGAAAAACGCGTATAACCCGGCACGCTGCGTGACCATGGATCGCGCAGCGCTCAATGACATTTCGGACGTCCAAACGCTGCGCGCGATGGTGCTCGAGAAGCTGCAGGTGATCGCGGATCGAGATCAAATCATCGCCCAGCGCGATCACACGATCGCGTTCAAGGACGCGAAGATCGCCAAGCTCACGCACGAGATCGCGCGCCTGCGCCGCGTCCAGTTCGCGGCCAAGTCCGAGCGCATGGATCCGGCGCAGCGCGAGCTGTTCGACGAGGCGATGGCGGCCGACATCGCCTCGCTGGAAGCGGAACTGGCTGCGCTCAAGACGCCGTCCGCCGAGCCGGCGCGCCGTGACCGCCGCACGCCGGCCCGTCACCCGCTGCCGGCCGACCTGCCGCGGGTCGAGACGATCCACGAGCCCGCCTCCTGCGACTGCGCCAGCTGTGGCGCCGCGCTGGTGAAGATCGGTGAACACGTCAGCGAGAAACTGGACGTCGAGCCGATGAAATTCTTCGTCCGCCGCGACGTGCATCCGCAGTACGCCTGCCGCACCTGCGAGACGATCGTGGCCGAACCGGTCGCCCCGGCCATCCTCGACCGTAGCCTGGCCGCCCCGGGCCTGTTGGCCCAGGTGGCGATCCAGAAGTACACCGATCACCTGCCGTTGTACCGGCAAGAAGCGATCTTCGCGCGTCATGGTATCGAGCTGTCACGCACCACACTGGCTGAATGGATTGGCGTCATCGGTTTGCGCCTGCAACCGCTGGTCAATGCGCTGCGCACCCGCCTGCTCGCCGCGCCGGTGCTGCACGCCGACGAAACCCCGGTGGCGCAACTCGATCCGGGCGCCGGCAAGACCAAACGCGCCTACCTCTTTGCGTACCGTACCGCCGAGGGGCCACCGATCATCCTGTTCGATTACTGCGCCAGTCGTGCCGGCAAACATGCGGCGAACTTCCTGGAGAACTGGAAAGGCGCGCTGATGGTCGACGATTACGGCGGCTACAAGGCGTTGTTTGCCGATGGCGTCACCGAGCTCGCCTGCCTGGCGCATGCGCGGCGCAAGTTTTTCGACGTGCACAAAGCCAGCGCCAGCCCGCTGGCGAAAGAGGCGCTCGAGCGCATCGGTGCGCTCTACGTCATCGAAGCGAAGCTGCGCGATCTCGATGCCGCCGACCGGCACCGCGAGCGTCAACGCTACCTCACGCCCAAGCTTGCCGAACTCAAAGACTGGCTGGATCAGCTCAGCACCGTGGTGCTGGGCAACAGCGGCCTGGCCGGTGCCGTCCGCTACACGCTCCGACGCTGGAGCGCGCTCGCGCGCGTCCTCGACGATGGCCGCTACCCGATCGACAACAACCCCATCGAGAACGCCATCCGGCCGATCGCCATCGGCCGCAATTATGCACAGCTCGGGATTATGCAAACGTTCCGGTTGAGAGTGGCGCGCTGGCTGGCGGGTCGTGGGTTCGAGTTTGCATAATAGTCAGAGGTTTTCGAGGAAGTCGAGGACAGCGTCGGTGGGGCGGTAGCGTGCGGTTTTGGTCCCGGGCGGCGCAACTGCGGCCAGGGCGCGCTCCTTCATGGCCAGATCCGCCTCCACATAGCCATGGGTGGTCGCCGGGCTTGCATGGCCGAGCCACAGGGCGATGACGGTGATGTCGACGCCGGCTTGCAGGAGATGCATCGCAGTCGTGTGCCGCCAGGTGTGGGGTGAGATGTGGCGGCCCTGCAACTGTGGGCATTGTTGCGCGGCGGTGGCCACCGCCAGCGTCAGCCGGTTCGCCACATTCGTACGCGTCATCGGCAACCCGCTGCGGGTCGGCACCAAACGCTGTTCAGGCTGCAGTCCCGCGTAGACCAACCAGCGACGGATGTCAGCAGACGTTTCTTTCCATAGCGGCACAGTGCGCTGTTTACGGCCCTTGCCCTGCAAGCGCACCGACGACGTCGCGGCCAGAGTGACGTCACACACCCGGATGCCGATCAGCTCCGAGACCCGCGCCCCCGTGTTGTAGAGCAGGCGGAGCAGGATGCGGTCGCGGCGGCCACACCACGTCGAAGCCGGGGGAGCTGCCAGCAACGCCTGAACTTCCTCGCGCGCAAGGAACCCGAGCAGCGGCTTCTCAAATCGTTTCATGGGAACCGCCAAGATCCCCTGTGCCAGCTCGAGCGTGGGCGGGCACCGCAGGGCGACGTATTGGGCAAACGCCCGCAGCGCGGCCAGGCGTGCGTTGCGGGTACGTACGCTATTGCCGCGTTCAGTCTCCAGCCAAGTCAGGAAACCCAGGATCCGTTCCGCGTTGAAGTCTTCCAGTGTCAGCTTGGCCGGCGGTCTGCCGAGTTCCCGTGTGGTGTAGTCGAACAGCAACCGGAAGGCATCCCGATACGCGGCCACGGTGCGTGAACTGGCGTTCTGCTGCTGCAGCAGGCGCTCGGTGAAGAACCGCTGCAACAACGATGCGAACACCGCGGGATCGGTCAGCGACGCGTTCATGGCTGCACCTCCCCCTGGGCGTAGCGTTCAAAACGCGCCGCCGCGATGGCCATCAGCTCGGGAATACCGGTGAGGTACCAGTAGGTGTCGCTCACCTTGGCGTGGCCCACATAGGTCGATAGCGCCAGGACCTTGCAGTCAACGTCCGCGCCCTGCTGGTAAAAGCGCAGCAGCGCGCGGACGATGAGCGTGTGGCGAAGATCGTGCAGGCGGTGGTAGGGATAATCGCCGCGTGGCTGCCAGCCCAACTGGCGGCACACCGTCTGCAACGCGTACAGCATCCCCGGCTGGTTCGCGGCGCAACCGTCGTCGCGCAGGAAGAAACGGGTGTTGGTGGTGCGAGGCAGATGCGCGTCGCGCAGCTCGGCGTAGGCCTTTAGGTGAGCCGTGACCTCCGGGCGCAAGGGCACCAGGCGTTCCTGGTGGAACTTCGCTTCCCGGATGCGCAACACGCCTTCGTGCAGATCGACATCCGCCCGGGTCAACCCCAACGCTTCGGAGATGCGTAAACCAGTCACCGCCAGCAGTCCCAGGACGCACTGGCAGGTCGCCGGCCGCAACCCATTGGCCGGCAATAGACGGCCGGCCGCCTGGATCAGCGCGGCTAGCTCTGCCTCCGTAAAAATATGTGGAACCCGGCGCCGGTGGGTCGAGCCGAACAGTCCCCGCGGGAGAAGTTCGGTAGCCGAATCCGTGCGCAGGCAGTAGCGCGCAAAATCACGTAGCACGTCCAGGCGCCGGCCCCAAGTGAACGGATTAGCTTGTCGGGAGGTCCGTGCCCAGGCGCAAGCGAGGGGCACGGTCAGATGCTTGGCGGGCCCGGCGTGATCCGCAAAGCACGCAAACGATCGAAGCTGGGTCTGGGCAATCGTCAGGGCAAACCCGTGGCGATGCCGATACGCCAGATAGGCCGCGACCTGCGCAGTCCAAGGAGTGACGGCGTTCATGTTGAACTCCCCGGCCACGGCAACGTAACGGCGCGCAGTCCAGCCAGATCGACTCGCGCATAGACCTTGGCCGTGTCGAGGCTCCGGTGCCGCAGCAGGTCGGCAATCTCCTTGACCGAAGCGCCGGAACGTTGCAGTCGGGTCGCGGCCGTGCGCCGCAGGACATGGGTGTTGCAGAACCGGTCCCGCAATCCGCAACGGGTAAAAGCCCGGGTCATTGCATGGCGGATCGCCGGTACCCCCAGCGGACGATCGAAGGGTGCTCGGTGGCGCACGAACAAGGCCCGGTTGGTACCCTGCCGGGGCCGTCCTTGCCGCAGATACTGGGCGATCGCGGACGCGGTCACGGCGGGCATCGGCAGCTGTTGAACCCGCCCGCTCTTGGTGCCGTCCAGGCGCAGTATCGATCGTCGCCAATCGATGGACTCCAAGGTCAGGAAGGTGACCTCACAACCGCGCAGACCCAGATCGACCAGGCAGCGCGCGATGGCGTAATCACGCATCTGTACTGGATCGGTACGGTCGAATGCAGCCAGGAAGGCCGCCAGCTCGGCCTCGGAGAGGGTTGTGGGCAGCGTCGTGCGTCGCCAGTCGGCGATCCGGGGCAGCGAGGCCGCCAATATCCGGCCTGACGCACCGTCTCCACACACGGTTCGGTACCGGAAGTAGCTGCGCAAACTGTTGCAGACGGTCCGTAGTGAGGAAGGCCGCAGGTGCTGGCAGCAAGGCCCTTCAACGAATGACTCCAAGCGTGCCACAGTCATTTGCGGTAGCACCGGCCCTTGAGCGACGTCCTGCCGGATGAGAAAGCTGCCGAGGTGGCGGACGCGATCGTCGCAGGTGGAAGGTGCCAGCCCGCAGATATTGGCGAGATACGCACCAAAGTGCTGCAGCTCCGCAGCAAGTGGATCCGCGACCGTCGTCGCTCCGGGTTCCTCCTCTTCCCGAAGCCACGTGAGCAGGTGCCGCAGCGCAGTACCCGCACTGGCAGTCGAGGGGTAGCACGGGCGCGGACAGCGGCAGGCAGGCAAATGACGCCGCAGGAATCGTTCTGCAATCGCTGCGGCCACAGGCCTTGCCCAGGAAATGGACTCGCTTCGCATCCAGTAGCAGAAGTGGGCGAGGCCCCCCAGGTAAGCGCAGATCGTACGCTCACCATACTGCTCGCGGCGCAGTGTCGCGATATACGGACCCACCCTATCCGCCAGCGGGCTGCTCAGCAGCCAGTCGCGGCGGACCAGGGTGGCCAGACAGGAATCAATATCCATGGTGTGCTCCTTCGCGTAGAGGAGCGCCCAGCAAATCTCATTTTTTATGCAAAGCCCGGCTACGCTCGCAGGCGCTGTGGCCCGCGTCGGTCCTGCGTCTCAGCAATCCGGACGGTAGGACTGTGCATAATCCCGAGCTGTGCATAATTGCGGTTATCGAAACGTTTCGATAACCGCAAGAACTGGCTGTTCGCCGGTTCCGAAACCGCCGGCCAGCGCGCCGCCGCCATCACGAGCCTGCTCGCCACCGCCAAGGCCAACGGCATCGAACCCCATGCCTGGCTCACCGACACACTCACCCGCCTGCCCACCACCAAGGATCGCGATATCGCCTCCTTGCTGCCGCTGGCATAGCCTTCGGCCAACTTCCAGGTGCGGTGGGCGGGCGGTTACCGAGAACCGCACCTGGCTCTCCGCCCTTCTGCGGGACGGTATGACCGATAAGCTTCGGCACCGCAATTGGCCCGCAGCCGGCCGGGCAGCAGTTGGTGCACCATCGGTGGTGTGCTGTGACATGCTAGCGACCGGGAACGT
>JACDJB010000234.1_pt1 | contig 69149 bp, 63 predicted proteins | sample 7454121 | NCBI WGS metagenome assembly JACDJB01 (sample SAMN14253290, study PRJNA609438) | sludge metagenome | isolation source: sludge after 25d culture with pyrite | collected 2018-12-20 | reverse complement strand
ACCAGCCGGTCGCCTGCATTGCGGCGCGGTGGCGGCCTAAGGGCCCTTGGCGCCGAGTTCTTGACGGCGGCTAAACTCAACTCCCTGGTCGCCCCGGTAGTTTCAGAAAACTGAAGCAGGACAGAATACTCAGCGAATGCCGTAGCGCCGTCGTGCGCAAGCCGCCCTGGATCCGGCGCCCCGGAAAACTCGGCGCCAACCGTCCGTAAGCCCGGACAGGGTTGCAACGTTGGCGATTCGGCACTGCCGTACTGAAAAGAATCACTTCTTTGGCCCAAGCCGAGTACTGTCCGGGCCAACGGACGGTAAGCGCCTCAGACAGTTCCGGGACGGCGGTCCAGCGCGGCTTGCTTCCGCCGGGAGGCGATTTCAGCAATAGCGACGGGTTGCTGATGCCACTTACTGAGCCTTTTCAGTAAATTGGCACCTTTAGGGACTTTGGGCTGTTTCGGATGGCAGTAAGTGGAGTCACCGGGATAAAATAGCAAAGCGCCAACGGAGAACCACCATGGAGACATACATCGGTGCCCTGGACCTGGGCACCACCAGTGACCGGTTCATCATTTTCGATCATCGGGGACGCATCATGGGCCTGGATCAGCGGGAGCATGCCCAGATTTTTCCCAAGCCGGGCTGGGTGGAACACGATCCCATGGAGATCCGTGACAACGCCTACCGGGTGATGCGCAACGCCCTGCGGCAGGCCGGCATCGAGGGCCACCAACTGGCGGCCCTGGGGATCGCCAACCAGAGGGAAACCACCGTGGTTTGGGAACGCAAAACCGGCCGGCCCTTCTACAACGCCATCGTCTGGCAGTGCACCCGCACCGATGCCATCTGTCGGCACCTCAGCGCCGAGGGCGGACAGGACCGGTTCCGGGAGCGCACCGGCTTGCCGGTGGCAACCTACTTTTCCGGCCCCAAGTTGCGCTGGGTGCTGGATCAAGTGCCGGCGGCCCGAAGGGCGGCAACGGTTGGCGATGCCTGTTTCGGCACCATCGAAAGCTGGCTGGTCTGGTGGCTCACCGGAGGCCCGGAAAGCGGCACCCACGTCACCGACGTGACCAACGCCAGCCGCACCCTGATGATGAACCTGGCCGACTGTGACTGGGATCCGGAGATTCTCGGCGTCCTGGAGGTGCCGCGGCGGATCCTGCCACGGATCGTTTCTTCATCGGATCCCGAGATCTGGGGACACACTTCGGTGAGCGGCCCCCTGGGGGCGCGGGTGCCGGTGTGCGGCGCCCTGGGAGATCAGCAGGCGGCCCTGGTGGGCCAGGCCTGTTTTTCCCCTGGAGAGGCCAAGAATACCTACGGTACCGGTTGCTTCCTGCTCCTGAATACCGGCGAGACGCCGGTGGCCTCTCGCCACGGGTTGATTACCTCGGTGGCCTACCGGCTGGGCAGTCAGGCCCCGGTCTACTGCTTAGAAGGTTCCATCGCCGTGGCCGGGGCGTTGGTCCAATGGCTGCGTGACAACCTGGGGATCATCGAAACGGCCGTTGAAGTGGAGCCCCTGGCCGCCGGCGTGGCGGACAGCGGCGGGGCCTACATCGTGCCGGCCTTTTCAGGGCTTTTCGCCCCTTACTGGCGCGCCGACGCCCGGGGCGCCATTGTCGGCCTGACCCGCTATGTGACCAAGGGGCACTTGGCCCGGGCCGTGCTCGAAGCCGTTGCCTTCCAGACCTGCGACATCGTGGCCGCCATGAACCGGGATTCGGGAGTCGCCTTGAGCCATTTGAAGGTCGATGGAGGAATGGTGGCCAACGATCTGCTGATGCAGATCCAGGCCGATCTGCTCGGGGTGCCGACCATCCGGCCCCGGATCAGTGAAACCACGGCCTTGGGAGCGGCCTATGCCGCCGGATTGGCGGTGGGTTTCTGGTCTGGGCTGGAAGACCTGAGGCGCAACTGGGCCGAGGACCGGACTTGGGCGCCCCAAATGTCCGTGGAGCGACGTACCGCCGCCTTGGCCGGCTGGCAGAAGGCCGTGGCGCGTACCTTCGACTGGGTCGAGGGGTGAGGGTTGCCGTTTGGCGGGGTTCAAAAGCCCGGGTTCAAGGTTCGAGATTCGGGGTTTGGGGCTTCAGGTTTCAGCTCGGCCGCTGGCCGCCGTATTTTCCTCTGAAATCTGTCGCAGCCCCGTGGGCAGGACCTTCAGACGCCGGCGTCGGCGAAGAGCTTGACGAGATCAAGGCGATTGATTGTTACAGTGAAAACGTCGCTGATCACCCGTTCGGCATCCCGGCTTCCGGGTAGGCGCAGGCGCTCTTCGGTGGCACTGATGGTCTGGGAGGCTTGTCGGCTATCGGCGCCGGCCAGCTCGACGCGATAGTCGATTTCCGCGGTCCACTTCGTGCTGTCGTGGTCCAGTGCGAAGCGCGTCAGGATCACCCGCATCCGCGGCGCCGATATCGCCGTCGAATCCACCACTTGCACTCCCGAAGCGTTGAGCCGCTTCGTCATGGCTTCCCGAAAAAGTCCCGTGAGATTCACAGGCCCCAGCAGGACGCCGCGTTCGTCGCCCTGGGCCACTCTCAGGGCGAAGTTTCCGGTGAAGTGGCGAAAGGTCTGTCGCATCGTCGGGCCGAAAATATCCGCTCGGGACCGTTGGTCGACCGCTTCCAGGATGACCTGTTTGGCGGCCAGGTCGGGGGCGGAGGAGGGCAGTTGGTAGCGTACGGGCAGGTAATCGGTGCTGGCGCAGGCGCCGAGGGACGAAGCCGCGGAGAGGAGCAGAACGGCGGCGATGGTCTGGCGAAGAGAAGGACCCATTGAATTCTCCTTGGGAGGTTGACGGCAAAACCCCGGCCCATGGCCGCGGGAATGGAAATTATTAAAAATTCTAACCGCTCCAGGGGATGCGGTCAATAGGGGCGGCCATGGGGCAACATCGGAAGATATTCTTCGTTGCCGGCTCGGCGCTTTGACGGAGCTCCGGGCAAGTGCCGACATTCGTTTGACAGTTCCGCCGCGGGCAGAGTATAGCTGGCCGCCATGAAACCCATTGTCGTCATTATCGGTCGGCCCAACGTGGGCAAATCGACCCTGTTCAATCGGATCACCCAAAGCCGCGCGGCCCTGGTGGACGATTTTCCCGGCGTGACCCGGGATCGACTCAGCGGCAACGCCGTCTGGAACGATGTGGCCTTCACCGTTGTGGACACCGGTGGGTTCGCCGGCCCCCAAGATGATCCCTTCGCCCCCCAAGTGCGTGAACAGGTGGATCTCGCCGTGGCCGAGGCAGACCTGGTGGTGGTGGTCTTCGACGGGCGCAGCGGGGTGACCCCTTTCGACCGGGAGATGGTGGATCGGCTTCACGACCATCAAGGGCCGGTTCTTTACGCCGTCAACAAGATCGACGGGGAGGAACAGGAACAGGCCTTGTATGAATTTTTCGCCCTGGGGATGAAACAGCTCTATCCCATATCGGCCGAGCACCGCTATGGCATGGATGATTTTCTCGACGCCCTGGTGGCGCGGTTACCGCGGGCGACGCGTGGCGGCAAAGATGAAACGGAGGCGGGCCAGATCCGTATCGCCGTGGTCGGTCGGCCCAACGTGGGCAAGTCCTCTCTCATCAACCGGATCCTGGGCCAAGAGCGCCTTTTGGTCAGTGATCAGCCAGGCACGACCCGGGATGCGGTGGACACCCGCTGGACAGTGAGCGGTCGTGACTACCGGTTGGTGGACACGGCCGGAATCCGGCGCAAAGCCAAGGTGTCGGCGCGCATCGAGAAGTTCTCGGTGATCAAGGCGTTGCGCAGCCTGGAGCGTTGCGACGTGGCCCTGGTGGTGGTGGATGCGGCCCAGGGGATCACGGAACAGGACGTGAGCATCGCCGGGCACGTCGAGGATCGCGGCCGGGGCTGCATTTTCGTGGTCAACAAGTGGGACCTGGTGGATGCCCGGGCCGGGGCGGCGCGACGCGTGGAGCTGGCCCTGCGGGATGCGGCCAAGTTCATGGCCCACGCTCCGGTGGTGACGGTATCGGCGCATACCGGCCAGCGTGTAGGCCGGATTTTTCCTCTTGTCAACACGGTTTACGACCAGTACATGACCCGTCTGGGCACCGGGCGGGTCAACCGCATCCTCGAGGAGGCGGTGACCCGCACCGTGCCACCCCTTTACAAGGGCCGGCGCCTCAAGTTCTACTATGCCACCCAGGTGTCTGTCCGACCGCCGACCTTCGTCGCCTTTGTCAACGCCCCGGAAGGGGTCCATTTTTCCTACCAGCGCTACCTGGTCAACCAGATCCGCCAAGGGACGGGGCTCACCCGGACCCCGCTGCGCCTCATCTTTCGGGAACGCAGCGGGCGAATCGATTTCGGCGACGGCAAAAAGCCGGCCCGAAAACCCCGCCGTGGCGGCAAGAGCTGATTTTTCACGGAGATCGATCCACCGTGGACTTGTTCGATCAGGCCGGCCGTCACGCGGCCGGCGGCATCCCCTTGGCCGAACGGATGCGCCCCCGAAGCCTGACGGAGTTCGAGGGGCACGAGTCCATCGTCGGCCCCGGGACCCTCATCGGTAGCGCCGTATCCCGCGATCAGGTTTTCTCCATGATCCTCTGGGGGCCGCCGGGATGCGGCAAGACGACCCTGGCCCGTCTCATGGCCAACGCCACCGCGGCCCATTTCGTTCAGTTTTCCGCCGTGTTGGCCGGGGTGCGCCAGATTCGAGACGTCATCGAGGAGGCCCGGCGACAACGGGAGTTTCACCGCCGCCGCACCGTGCTCTTCGTGGACGAGATCCACCGCTTCAACAAGGCCCAGCAGGATGCCTTTCTCCACCACGTGGAAAGCGGTCTCATCACCCTCATCGGGGCCACCACCGAAAATCCATCCTTTGAAGTGATTCCCGCCTTGATGTCCCGTTGCCGGGTCATCGTTCTGGACGCCTTGGACGATGCGGCGGTGAACCGGATCGTGGACCGGGCCCTGGAAGATTCCGAACGGGGACTCGGCGGCCAGGGGCTCGTCCTTGAACCCGAAGCCCGGGCCCATCTGGTGGCGGCGGCAGAGGGTGATGTCCGTCGGGCGCTCAACAGCCTGGAGATCGCCGCGGCCATGGCCGTCGGCGAGGGGGAGAGAAAGGGTCAGCAGGGGCCGGTTTCCATCACCACGGCCCAGGTCGAGCAGGCGTTGCAGCAAAAGATGCTGGCCTACGACAAGGCGGGCGAGGCGCACTTCAATCTGATTTCGGCCTTGCACAAGAGCCTGCGGGGAAGCGATCCGGATGCAGCGGTTTACTGGCTGGCACGGATGCTTGCCGGAGGAGAAGATCCCCTCTACATTGCCCGGCGCATGGTGCGGTTCGCCGCCGAAGACGTGGGGCTGGCGGATCCCTTCGCCTTGACCCTGGCCATGGCCGCGGTGGATGCTTATCGGATGCTCGGCAGTCCCGAAGGCGAACTGGCCTTGGTGGAGGCGGCGGTCTACCTGGCCACCGCACCCAAGAGCAACCGGCTTTACACCGCCTACGGCCAAGTGATGGAAACGATCCGGCAAACCGGCAGCCTGCCCGTGCCCCTGCATATCCGCAACGCGCCCACCGGCCTGATGAAAAAACTGGGTTACGGCCGTAACTACCGTTACGCTCACGATTTCGAGGACGCTTACACCCCCCAGGCGTACCTGCCGGAAGGGCTCGAAGGGAAGATGTTCTACCGGCCTACGGAGCGGGGATATGAGAAGACGGTGGGTCAGCGCCTGGCGCGCTGGCGGGAAATCAAGGCCCGGGCCGGTGAAAAAGGCAGGAAAGACGATGGACAATGACGGTGCCCCACCTTGAGGCAATTGATCGCTAAACGGCATAAGAAACGCCGCCCCGGAGGGCGGCGTTGTCGATCAGGGTCTCGGATTCAAGCGAAAAGCATCTACTCGGCGGGGTTGGTTTCTTCGGTGGCCGGTTCTTCAGCAACTGCCGTTTCGGCGGCGGTCGCCTCAGCTATCCGCGCCTTCAGGTCGGCCCGGGCTGTTTCCACGGCGGCAATGCGCGTTCCGATGGCCTGAATGTCGATGTCCGCTTCCGCGAGGCGCAGGGCTTCACGATAAGCGTTGATGGCCTCGTCATACCCATCGAGGGATTGGCGGGCGGCGCTGATCTGTGCTTTGTAGATCAACATGGCCCGATCGATGGCATCCAGGCGATCCTGGATCAACAGTTTTTCATCGCGGCTGGTGGCGTATTCCAGGGCCTTTTCCAGCGGCTCCTTGACCTGCGCGTAATCCGCCACGGACGCCTCGGCCAGGCGAGCGTCGGCCTGGGCGAGGAAATACTGGACCGCGAAGGGCATCACCTCCGACCGACGATACACCGGCGCCGGTGCTTCCGGTCCGGTCACCCCAGGCAGAAAGAGGACCTGGCGGGTGCCCAGGGGAGCAAATTTGCCCTGGTAAATCTCCAGACCCTGTGAAGTCGACTCGAGATAGTACTTGCTCGAATTGGCCAAGCTGGCGCCGACGATCAGGACAAAAAGCAACGCGATGCCCCCGGCCAAGCCCATCATGGCCCAGCGGCCGGTGTTGTCCACGGGGGCCGATGGGGCTGAGGGCGGAGTGCCCTGGGCATCTCCGTAAGTGACCGAAACCTGCGGTTCACTGGCCGCCGCTGCCTTTCGTGCCGCAGCGCGTTCAGCGACCAGCTTTTCGGCTTCCGCCTTGATTCGCGCTTCCTCTTTTGCTTTCAATCGCGCTTCCTCCTCAGCTTTGGCCTTGGCTTCCGCCTCGGCTTTCTTTCGCGCTTCTTCTTCGGCTTTGGCCTTGGCTTCCGCCTCGGCTTTCTTTCGCGCTTCCTCCTCGGCCTTGGCCTTGGCTTCCGCCTCGGCCTTGGCCTTGGCTTCCGCCTCGGCCTTTTTCCGGGCTTCCTCCTCGGCCTTGGCCTTGGCTTCCGCCTCGGCCTTTTTCCGGGCTTCCTCCTCGGCTTTGGCCTTGGCTTCCGCCTCGGCTTTCTTCTGGGCTTCCGCTTCGGCCTTGGCCTTGGCTTCGGCTTTCTTCCGGGCTTCCTCTTCGGCCTTTAATCGAGCCTCCGCTTCAGCCTTTGCAGCGGCAGCCAAGTCGGCGAGACTGAATTTTTTGAACAACAGCGCACGGATCCGTTTCGCTTCTTCAGGATCGTCGGTTTCGATAAACGGCGGTGCGGTAAAATCTCCGCGGGTTGCCGGTGCCGGCGGCTGGTAAAGTGATTCAGGCCCGCGCCAATCGAATTTCTTGTGCAGCAGGTCGCGCAGGGACGGTGCGGCGGCCTTTTTGGCGGCGGCTGTTTTCTTTTTCTTGGAGGAAGTCTTCTTCTTGGTGGTAGACTTTGTCAGACTGTCTTTGCCCATTTAAAAACCCCTTTGCGATTGCTGAATGGTTGGCATATCATCCAAAGGTTGGCATCGCTGCCATGTATAATGGACCGTGTCGTTCTTGTAAACAACTTTTCAGTTCTTCATTCAAGTGGATAAGGGAATAGCGCCCTGTATGGATCCCGGAATCGCCCACGAAAAACAAGACCGCCTCAAACGTTGGCTCCGGGATCACCGGCCGTTGTTGATCGCCTTTTCAGGAGGAGTGGATTCGACCTACCTGCTGGCAATGGCAAGACGGGTGTTGGGAGAAGAAGTGACGGCCGCCACGGCTTGCGGAGGGGTGCATTCGACCGACGAGACCGCTGCGGCACGCGCGTTGGCCAATCGGCTGTCCGTGGTCCACGAGTGCTTCACGGACTCGATTTTGGACTGTCAAGACTTTGTCCGAAATGGGCCTGAGCGCTGTTATGTCTGCAAACAGCGCTTGTTTGTCAAACTGAAAGAGATCGCTGCCCATCGCGGTATAGCCCACATCGCCCATGGGGCCACGGTGGATGATGGGCGCGATTATCGCCCCGGTCACCGGGCTGCTCGCGAGGCGGGTATCCTGGCACCACTGGAGGCGGTTGGCCTGGAAAAGAGTGAGATTCGTGTCCTGTCGCGGGAATTGGGATTGGAGACCTGGAATCAGCCGGCCCAGCCGTGTCTGGCCACGCGCATCGCCTACGGGATCCCCATCACGGCGGCCCGTTTGGCGCAAGTGGCGGAAGCCGAAGCCGAGCTGAGGCGCCGCGGGGTTCCCGAAGGTCGGGTGCGGCACCACGGCGACATCGCGCGCATCGAAGTGGCCCCGGCTTATTTTGACCGGTTGATGACGCCGGCCTCGAGAATCGGTTTACGGCAAGCGTTGCAACGACTCGGGTTCACCTTTGTCGCCCTGGACCTGGAAGGATACGTCACCGGAAGCATGAACCGCAGCCTTCAGAGGCCCCAATCGAATCACCAACGAAACGACTGATTGCCGATGTCTGCCCCCGATCTTGAAAAAATCGCCGCTGACCTTGAAAGCCTGGAAGAAACCATCATCGCCAGACTCATCGACCGGGCCCAATTCCGCTGTAATCGCCAGGCCTATCTTCCCGGCCGCAGCGGGTTCGAAGGAGAGGCCACCGCGAGTCTCTTCGAAGTGCGTCTGCGCTACCAGGAAGAAATGGACGCCCGTTTCGGCCGTTTCTGCGTCCCGGAGGAAAGACCCTTCAACCGTTGCCTGCCTCCGGCTCGCCGCCGGGTTCATCTGCCGGAAAATTGTCTTGAAATAGATAATTATGATCGGGTGAACCTCACTGAGCCCATCCGTTCCAGCTACCTGGAGCTGGTGGCGCGGATTTGCGCCCCCGGGGACGACGCCCAGTACGGCTCCAGCGTCGAACACGATGTCTATGCCATTCAGGCCATCTCGCGGCGGATCCATTACGGGGCCCTCTATGTGGCCGAAAGCAAGTACCGCGCCGATCCCGAAACCTTCAAGGACCTGCTGGCCGCCGGTGACCGCGAGCGGTTGCTGGCAAGGTTGACCCGCACCGAGGTGGAAGCGCGTATCCTGGACCGGGTGGCACGCAAGGTGGAAACCCTCCAGGCTTCGGCCGTCGGCAATAGCCGGCACCGCATCGATCCGACTGTGGTGCGCGACTACTACGCCGATTGGGTCATCCCCCTCACCAAGGAAGGGCAGGTCCGGTACCTGCGAAGGCGTCTTGCCGACCGCTGAACAACAGGACAACGATTTGGAGGCTTGTGGTCATGAACCCCCTGCAAACCATTCTGGCGCAGTATTCCGTGGTGATCCTGGATGGTGCCCTGGCCACCGAACTGGAAACCCGGGGGTGTGATCTCAACGATCCCCTCTGGTCGGCCAAGGTGTTGCTGGAGACCCCCGAGCGGATTGCCGCGGTACATGCGGACTACTTTGCCGCCGGCGCCGACGTGGCCATCACCGCCAGCTACCAGGCTTCGCTGCCGGGATTGATCCGCCGGGGCCTGGAGCCGGATGAAGCCTTGGCGTTGATGGGGCGTTCCGTGACCCTGGCCGCTGAAGTCCGCGATGCGTTTTGGCGGCAACCGGCCAACCGGGTTGGCCGTCCCCGCCCCCTGGTGGCCGCCTCGGTGGGACCTTACGGCGCCTATCTGGCCGATGGGTCCGAGTACCGGGGCGACTACGATTTGAGCGAAGACGCGCTGGTGGCGTTTCATCGACCCCGGATGGCGGCACTGGTGGCGGCCGGAGCGGATTTGCTGGCTTGCGAGACCCTGCCCTGCCTGGCCGAGGCCAGGGCCTTGAGCCGGCTCCTGAGCGAGTTCCCCGGTACTTGGGCCTGGTTCAGCTTCAGCGCCAGGGACGGCGCCCATGTCTGCCACGGCGAGGCGTTGGCCGACTGCGCCCGTTTTCTCGACGCCCACCCCCAGGTGGCGGCCGTGGGCGTCAACTGCACAGCCCCCATCTTCGTGCCGGATCTGATTCGGGCGGCCCGTGGCGCCACCGACAAGCCCATCATCGTTTATCCCAATTCCGGGGAGGTGTACGATGCACAGATTCGTGCCTGGCGAGACGGATCCCAACCGGCCCCCTTTGCCGAGGCGGCCCCTCACTGGTACCGGGCCGGGGCCCGGATTATCGGTGGTTGCTGCCGTACCACGCCGGCGGATATCGCCGCCCTGGCGCGATGGGCCGGATCGTTGAGACGGCAAGAGAAAAAGGGCGGGGCGATGCCCGGGTGACGACGCAGGGAAAAAGATAGGAAATACGATTTTATACGATTTTATAATAGAGGAACACTCAAGTGTCTGAACAGCATGATTACAGGGACAGCGTCCGCATCAACCTGCCGGCCAGGATGACCTATTTGCCCATGGTGACGGAGACCGCCGCACGGTTTGGCAAAATGGTCGGATTGTCCGCAGAGCAGATTCACAAGGTACTGTTATCCATTGAAGAAACTGTGGTGAATGTCATTCATCACAGTTTGGGGGATCAGGCGGCGTCAGCCACCTTCGAAATCTGTTTCGGCATCAGCGATCCTTACGGGATGTCGATTTGCATCGACGATCAGGGGATGCCCTTCGATCCGAATCTGCTGCCGGCCTACGATCCGAAAAAGGCCTGGCGCGATACCACGGTTTCGGGGTTGGGATTGAAGCTCGTGCAGGGGATGATGGACCACGTCGAGTACTGTAATCTAGGACTTCACGGCAAGCGGACCTTGCTGGTGAAGTATTGCGACGCCCCCCCCGCGGAACCGCCTCAAAAGGATTCGTCGGAGGCCCCGGCAACAGAAGACGAAGCAGAGATCCGGCCGCCCGTGGTGGAATACACCGTTCGATCTCTGCTCCCCCATGAAGCCATTGAAGTGAGCCGAGGGGCCTACAAGTCCCACGGTTATACTTTTTTCGATGACGTGATCTACTACCCCGAAAAAATACGGGCGCTCAACGAGCAAGGTCTCATGGTTTCCGCCGTTGCCGTAACCCGGCGGGGAGAGTTCATGGGGCACGGCGCCCTGATTATAGATGGGCCCGAAGCCCGAAGCGGCAGTGTCGATTTCGTGTTCGTGGACCCCAAATACCGGCACATGAACCGGCTGGGCAGCCAGATCGCCGAGTTTCTGTATAAGACCGCCATCCAGAAAGATCTCGTGGGTCTTTTCTGTTATTCCGTGACCATTCATCTCTTCAGCCAGAAGATGGCCGTTCGAAGCGGCTTGAAACCGCTGGCCCTCCTCTTGGCCACTTCCCCGGCGACCTGGAATTTCAAGGGGATCAGTGAACGGGTGGACCAGAGGATCAGCGTGGTTTTCTCTTACCAGTACCTGCGCAAGCCCCAGGCGCGGACGCTTTACCCGCCCTCGCGGCATGGCGAAGAGATCCGGCGCCTGTACGGGACGGTCCATGCCCCGCATTGTTTCGTTGAAGAAGCCGCTCCGCCGCCGGCTGAACCGACCGGCGACACGGTGTTGAGAACCAGGGTAGTGCCGGTTGAAAGCAGCGCCGAAATTTACGTTTGCCGTCCCGGCGCGGATTTGGCGGACCGGATTCGCCATGAACTGCGCCGGCTCTGCGTCCAGGGGGTGGCGTCCATCTCTCTGGGACTGAGCCTCGAAGACGGCACCGCTTTGCGCTACACGGAGTGCTTTGAAGACATGGGCTTCTTTTTCGCCGGTGTTTTCCCGGAATCGCCCATCGGGGATGCCTTGCTTTTGCAGTACCTCAACAACGTCGTGCTCGATTATCAGCAGCTTCACATCCTGCCCGGGGAAACCCAAACGTTGCTGGATTACATTCGACGCTGTCATCCGGACGTCGGTTTATGATCAATGCCGGGCTGATTTGCCTATCAGTGCGGTGGACCGTCGGCCAAGGCGATGCTCACGGCGCTGTGGGGAATCTTTTCCTGGATGGACTGGCGCAGCCGGGCCGCGACCGCCTGAATTTCTCCCACCGACCGCTGGGGGTCGAATTCCAGGAAAATTTCGATGAAAATCCGGCCGCCGGTGCGCCTTGACCGCACTCCGTGAAAATGCCGGTATTCTTCAAAAAATTGAGCCAGTTCCCTTGTGATGGTCATCTGGTGGCGCTCTTCCAGGGTCCTGTCCAGAAGATCGAAAAAGGATGTTTTGATCACGCCGAAGAAGGTGCACAGGATAAAGGCGGACATGATCAGGGAGACGACCGGATCGATGTAGATGGACCACGCGGAACGACGAAAAATCACCATGGCGCCCAAGACAAGCAGGAGGGCCACGGAGATCAACGCGTTGGACATGGGCACGCGCCACTGGAGGTCGGCGATGGGAGACGGGTGGATTTGGCTGATCCGATAGTTGCGAAACCACAAAAAACCGTACAGCACGGCGGCGAAGGACATGACCAGCGCGCCGAGCAAGGTGGCTTCGGTTTGCAGCCGAACGGGGGAAAAAAGCCGCGCCACGGCCGTGTAGACCACGTATCCCAGGGAAAGGATCAGAACGCAGGCGCCGATAACCGTGACGAGGTTTTCGACTTTTCCGGTGCCATAGTCGTAGTGAACGCCCATGCCACGGCGCATTCGCCTGAGAATCAGCCAAAGCATGAAATTGGTGAAAAGGACATTCAGGTCCCCCATGATGTCGGTGTACAGGGTCATGGAGTTGGCCAGAACGGCCACGATAACGGAAGGAATGAGCTGGAGTCCATCCGTCAGCAGGGAGATGACGGCGGTCCGTTCCTTGACGCTATTGGCATCGGTAGGGGGAGGCATGGGTTCCAAGGGGCTCCACTGAGTTGGTGTTGTTCAAAAATGGCCATGACCGGCGGTTGCGGCACTGTTTGGGCGGCTCGGCGTCAGCCGGAAGTTGACGTTGCGCTTAGGGGAAGACCGAGGCGGTGTTTGGCGTTATTTTTGAAAATGTTTCAGCCGATACGCTCAAAGGATCCGCGGCCAGGGTCTCATAAAAGTCGGCTTCCGCCAGACGGCCCCGCTTGCGGCAGCCTGCCGCATAGATGCGGCACTTGGTGCGCAGGACCGACACGGCGGCCCGCTGCTGGCCGGAGTCCAGTATGCCCGCGGCCAAAAGCCCGGCGATGGCACGAATCCTGAAACGGTCCAGGCCAGGCATGCGGGAAAGCTGGTCCCCATGCCCCCCGCGCTTGACCACCAAGGGGGCGTCGATGAGCCCCACCGGGTGCCGGCACCCGATGCGCAGCCACAGGTCGTAATCTTCGCAGGCGGGCAGGGATTCGTCGAAACCGCCCAGGGCCTCAAACAGGCTCCGGCGCATCATCACCGCCGAAGGGCTCACCAGGCAGAGCTCGAGGCTGCGTTCGAAGAACAGTCCGGCGGCCTTGCGGTGACGCTGGCGGGGGTTGACCCGCCGGCCGTTGCGGATCCAGATCTCCTCGGTCTGGCAGATGGACATTTCCGGATGGGCCGCCATGAAGGCCACCTGGGCGGCGAGTTTGCCGGGCAACCACAGGTCGTCGGAGTCCAGAAACGCCAGGAATTCACCGTGGCTTATCACCACGCCCCGATTGCGGGCCCGGGACACCCCGCCGCGTTCCAGACGCAAAACCTGAAGGCGATGGCCGTAGGCGGCCAGCACCTTGGGCGTTTCGTCGACGGAGCCGTCGTCCACCACGATCAGCTCAAAGCTCGGCCCCTCCTGATCCAGCACCGAGTCCACCGCTTCGGCCACCCAGGCGGCCCGATTGTAGGTGGGCAGGATGACGCTGACCAAGGGGAGGCGCCTTCGGCGCGTTCCAGGTTCCAAGTTCAAGGCGCCTTTGGCGCGTTCAAGGTTCAAGGTTCAAAGCACCTTCGGCGCGTTCCAGGTTCAAGGTTTCAGCACTGCCTCCGGCCTCTATTGTGACCGGTTGGGGCAAGCCGGTGACGGCGGCTTTGGCAATTTCCGGAGAGGCTTCCGCGGTCTCGTCCCGATGAAGATAAATTCCGGATCAAGCCCGGAATGACGGAATGGGGCCGGAGCCTCGGACTGTGCCGCATGCATCCGGCATTTTTAAGCAGCTCGTCCCCCCGGACCTTAATCCGGGGGCCATGTTGAAGGGCTGAAGATCTCCAGGCGCATCTCCAGGCAATTGGGCATGGTCACATCCAAGTTTTCAGGTTTCTGGCTTCAGCGGAAAAAACTTGATGTGGCCGCGGGGCCCTCCCTGGCACCCGGAACCGGACAGGCGACACCTCGCTGTTCCCGCCCCCCGAAACCTTACCCCGATAACCGATAACTGTTAACCGACAACCGATCACCTTCTACGCCCAAATTCCCGCCACCGGTGCGCCGCAGTCGGGGCAGGCGCCGTTTTTCAGCCGGATGCGGCCCAGGGAAAACCCCCGGCGCTGGATCAAGACCTGACCGCACTCCGGGCAGCGGGTGTCCTCGCCGTCGAGGCCGGGGGCATTGCCCACATAGACATGCTTGAGACCGGCTTGCAGGCCGATTTCGCGGGCTTTGGTCAAGGTGGCCAGGGGAGTGACCGGACGATCCAGGAGCCGGTAGGTGGGATGAAACCGGCTCACGTGCCACGGGGTTTGCGGCCCGAGGGTTTCGACAATGAAATCGGCCAGGGCGCGCAGTTCGGACGGATCGTCGTTGAGACCGGGAATCACCAGGGTGGTCACTTCCACGAAGATGCCCAGCTTGTGCATGTAGGCCAGCGTCTCTGTGACTCCCGCGAGACGGGCACCGCAGTAGGCGCGGTAAAAATCATCGGAAAAGGCCTTCAAGTCCACATTGGCCGCGTGCAGGTCCGATCCGATGGCATCCAGGGCTTCGGGGGTCATGTAGCCATTGGTCACAAAGATGTTGCGTAGTCCTTGGGCCGTCGCCAGGCGGGCCGTATCCCGGGCGAACTCGAAAAAGACGGTGGGCTCCGTGTAGGTATAGGCGATGCTGCGGCATCCCTGGGCCAAGGCGTCCGAGACCACCTCCTCAGGGGTCGCCGGCTCTCCGAGGATCATGCCCTCGTGATCCGCGGGAAGCTGGGCGATGTCGGCGTTCTGGCAAAAGGCGCAGCGGAAATTGCAACCCACCGTGGCGATGGAGTAGCTGCGGGTACCGGGCAAAACGTGAAAGAGCGGTTTCTTTTCGATGGGGTCCACGTGCCTGGCGATGAGCCGTCCGTAAACGAGGGTTTCCAGGACCCCGTGCCGGTTTTCGCGCACCTGGCAGATCCCTCGCCGGCCTTCCTTGATTCGGCAGCGGTGATGGCACAGATGGCACCGGACGACATCGTCCTCCAGTTTTTCATACAGAGAGGCTTCCATGGCGATCTCCTTGGCCGGCGGTCTCCCGGCCGCTCGGCGCGCGTCTGGAGAGAAAAGGCCCCGCCCCGGCCACCGTGGATCGGCCGGCCGGGCAGGTGAGCTCCAGGGGGCGGGTGCGGTAGCGGGGCACCAGGCTCACCGCCACCCCCAAAAAATCACCGAAAGGGCAGTGTTGGATCAGCCGAAGCCGCTCAGCCCACAGGGTGGCGCCCTGTGGCCTGGCGGACAGTTGACAGACGCTGCGCCACTGCAACGGCACTTCGCCCATCCGCTCGCCCACCAAGCGCCGTATTTGCCAGAGATCGAGGAAGCGGGCGTTGTTAAACAGCGATGATCCCGCCCGTCGGGCGGTCCAACGCCGGAGGTGATGGGGGCTGAAACGGTTCCAGACACCGATGAAGACACGGTCCTTGGCGACCCGGAACGCCTCGGCGAGGGCCTGGTCCGGGTCGTCCACGTATTCCAGGGAAAAGAAAAACACCGCGTGGTTGAATTGGTTGTCATCGAAAGGAAGGTCTTCGGCCACTCCCCGGTACAGTTCGATGCGGCGGCCGAAGCGTTCGCGAGCGATATCGAGCATGTAGGGAGACGGGTCGATGCCGCTGACGTCGATTCCCCGCGCCAGCAGTGGCGCCAGGCAGCCGCAGGTGCCGCAGCCGATGGCCAAGAGGGAATCGAGGCGCTTGGGATCCAGAAGATCCAGCATCGTCTGACACTGTAAGCCCAAAGAGGCCTGATAGGCCGGTTCTTCGAGCCAGTCGCGCCATACTTGCGCATCGTTGAAATCGAACACGTAGCCCATAAGATTTTATTTAGTAAAATCGACGATCCATTACAAGGGCGGACGGTGGCGAGGATCCGGGGGCGGCGGTAAAAGCGAGCCGAAGATCGGCCGCATCGCACCGGTGTGGCGGCTTCCGACGATGGGCGCGAATCCTCTCTGAATGATTTTCTAACATGCCGCTCACCGCTTTCCCACAAAACACCAATATGATACGCACCAACACAGACACAGCGACAGCCCTGAAAGGGAGCCTTCAGATGAAAAAGGAGACAATCCTGGTCGTCGATGACGAGGAAGACATCGTGGAGCTGGTTGGCTACAACCTCCAGCGGGAAGGGTTCCAGGTGGAGACGGCGACTTCGGGAGAAAGGGCGCTGGACAGGGTCCGCCAGCAGCCGCCGGATCTCATCGTGCTGGACCTGATGCTGACCGGCATGGACGGTCTGGACGTGGCCCGGCGCCTGAAGAACGATACCCGCTGCCGGTCGATTCCCATCGTGATGCTCACCGCCAAGGGAGAGGAGGCCGACGTGGTGGCCGGCCTGGAACTGGGGGCCGAGGATTACGTCACCAAACCGTTCAGCCCCCGCATTCTCGTGGCGCGGGTCAAGGCGGTGCTGCGACGCCGCAGCGAGCCGGCCGTCGAGGGCGAGGATCCCATCGAAATTCACGATTTGACCATTCATCCCGGCCGCCGGGAGGTCAGGGTCGCCGGGGTACCGGTGGACCTCACCTACACGGAATTTCAGGTCCTCTACTGTCTGGCGCGGAGACCCGGTTGGGTTTTTACCCGGACCCAGATTGTTGACGCGGTTCGCGGCGACAACTATCCGGTCACCGATCGCAGCGTGGATGTTCAGGTGGTGGGGTTGCGAAAGAAGCTCGGCAGCGCCGGCCGATACATTGAAACGGTACGTGGCGTCGGTTACCGTTTTTGTGAGGCGGTATGAAAAAACGGTCGTTGATCTGGCAACTGTTTCCCTCTTACATGATCGTGGTTCTCGTTGCATTGGGCGCCGCCACGGCCCTGGGCTCCGCTGCCCTGCGTCGGTTCTATTACGATCAGACCGCCGCCAATCTCACCGCCCGGGCCAGGTTGGCCGGTCTTCAGGCGGCCGCCTACCTGACCCCTCTGGACGCCGGTGCGGTGGATGGGTTCTGCAAGCACGCCGGGCGCCTGTCTGAGACCCGGATCACGGTGATGAATCCCTCCGGTGAGGTGTTGGGGGACAGCATTGGGGATCCGGTGCAGATGGACGACCACAGTGATCGGCCGGAGTTTATCGCCGCGCGGCAAGGCGGGACGGGGCGGGCCATGCGCTACAGCGATACCCTGCATCAACCGATGATGTACGTGGCGGTGGCCCTGGGAGAAAAGCAACGGCCGACGGCGGTGATCCGCTGTGCCCTGCCGGTGTCCGACCTCGACACCCAGCTGAGTCTCATCTACGGTCGTATTGCCGCGGGGGGGCTGCTAATCGCCTTGTTGGCGGCGGGATTGAGCTGGTGGGTGGCCCGTCGTCTCAGCGTGCCGCTGAAAACCCTCCAGGCCGGCGCCCAACGTTTTGCCGAAGGCGACCTGGCGCACCGGGTCCCGATCTACGGGACGCTGGAACTCGGGGCTCTGGCCGAGGCAATGAACCACATGGCCGTCCAGTTGGACGAGCATGTCCAGAGGGCGATTCGCCGGCGCAACGAGATGGCCACCATCCTCTCGAGCATGGGGGAAGGGGTACTGGCCCTGGATTTGGACGAAAGAATCATCCAATCCAACCTGCCGGCCGCCGAGATTCTCGGGGTCCCCCAGGCCGACAAGCTGGTCGGCCGCCCCCTGGCCGAGGTGATCCGCAACAGCGAGTTACAGCGCCTGGTGGTGCGCGCCCAGGAGGAGGATCAGCGGACCGAGGCCGATCTGACGGTGTACCAACCGGAAGCCAGAACCCTTTTCATCCGCTGCACGCCTCTGCGTGACCAGGAGGGGCGACGCATCGGCCTGCTGTTGGTGATGAGCGACGTGACCCATGTGCGACGGCTGGAGAACATGCGCCGGGATTTCGCCGCCAACGTGTCCCATGAAATCAAGACGCCGCTGACTGCCATCCGCGGATTCGTCGAGACCCTCCAACATGGCGGGGTGGAAAAGCCCGAGGAGGTCCAACGGTTTCTGGGCATCATCGAAAAGCATGTCCGGCGACTGGGGGCCATCATCGACGATTTGATCAAGCTGTCACGGATCGAGCGGGATGCCGAGACACGGGAGATCGCCCTGCGCAACGAGGATGTCGGCGCGGTGGTAAGGGGTGCGGTAAACCTCTGTCAGGCGGCCGCGACGGCTCGGGGGATTCGTATCGTCCAAAACGATTCCCCCCAACCGGTGACGGCCCGCGTTTCGGCGCCACTGCTGGAACAGGCTCTGGTCAACCTCATCGACAACGCCGTCAAGTACAGCCCCGAGGAAACGGCGGTGGAGGTGACCATCGAGGCCGACGATCACCAGGTCCGGATCACGGTGAGGGATCAGGGACCGGGCATCGCCCGACAGCACCTGCCGAGATTGTTCGAACGGTTCTACCGGGTGGACAAGGCGCGCAGCCGCAAAATGGGGGGAACGGGGCTGGGGCTGGCCATCGTCAAGCACATCGTCCAGGCCCACGGCGGCGAGGTTTCGGTGGACAGCGCCCCGGGGCGCGGGACGGTTTTTACCATTCGACTGCCGCGGGCGTTCTGAGGGAAGAAGCAGCGGCCGGTAAATCGGAGAAGTGGGGACCGATTGAACAAAATTCCTTGCGCGAGGCAACAATAAAATGAAACTCGTCCTGTTGATGGCTCAAACCGTCGATGGCAAGATCGCCCGCAACAGCGAGCATTTCCCCGATTGGACCGCTTCGGCCGACAAGCGTTTCTTCGCCGCCCGCACCCGGGAAGCGGGGGTGATCATCATGGGGTCGAAGACTTTCGATACCCTCGGCAAGCCGCTACCGGGGCGTAAAAATGTGGTGTTGACGCGTAACGCCGGACGGGTCAGCCGTTTTCCCGATCTTGTTTTTACCGCCGACCCGCCTGCCCGACTGCTGGCCAAACTGGCTGGAGAGGGATACCGGGAGGCGATTCTCGCAGGCGGGGCGCGTATCAACAGTCTTTTTGCCACCGCGAATCTCATCGACGAGATCATCATCACCATTTCACCGAGGTTGTTCGGTAGCGGTCTTTCCCTCTTCGACACCCCGCTGGACCTCCATCTGCAACTGTTGGAAACCCGTCGCCTCGACGTGGATCTCGTGCTGCTCCACTATGGGGTGCTTCGTTGAACCGACCGCGGTGGGCATCTTCCCGTGCGATGGTGGGGCCGTCACCTTCGCCCCGATCGGTGGGACAGCGTTTAGATGATTTTTCCTGTATTGGAAGTGCCTGAACTTAAAGAGAATAATTGACAGCTTGCCAGGGGTGGGGTATTAAGATGAGACATTTCATCAAGCCGGAGCACCTCTGCCAAAATTCAAAAAAATAGGCACCTCCATGACCTATCTTGAATATTTTCAGCTCAATGAAAAACCGTTCAAGCTCAGTCCGGATCCCCGGTTCATGTGGTTCAGCGAAGCCCACAAGGAAGCCTGGGCCAGTCTCCATTTCGGCGTGCTGGACAAGAGGGGGTTTATCCTGCTCATCGGCGATGTCGGCACGGGAAAAACCACCGTGATCAATAAGCTGGTGCAAGGCCTGGACAAAAACACCCATGTGGCCCGAATTTCCGATCCAGGCTTGGATCAGTTGGATTTTTTCCGGTTCTTGGCCGCTCAATTCAATATCAAAAGTGATTTTCGGACCAAAGGCGAATTTCTCGTTGAAATGAACCTTTTTCTGCATCGGGCCCACGAAGAGCGAAACAATGTGGTGGTCATTGTCGATGAAGCCCAGCGCCTGAGCGACGAGATGCTCGAGGAGATTCGTCTGCTGTCAAACATTGAACGGCCGGACGAAAAGCTCATCAATATCGTTTTGGTGGGGCAGAATGAACTGAATCAGAAGTTGTTGAAAGATGCCAATCGTGCGTTGCGGCAGCGGATTACAACCCTTTATACCATCGGTCCGTTGGCCCGGAACGAAGTTGAAGACTTTATCCGATTTCGTCTGAAAGTCGCCGGCACCGAAGAAAAAATCTTCACGGATCGCGCCGTTCGACTCATGGCGAATTATTCCAGGGGAAACCCTCGCCTGATCAATGTGATGGGTGATCAGGCGTTACTGACGGCCTTTGTTCAGGAAAAGCATCGGGTGGACGAAATCGTGGTGCAGCAATGCATCAAAGAGTTGAAGTCCGCTTTCTCCGGGGTGAACAAAGCCAAGGATGAGCCGGCCTCGGATCCCGGGGAAGACGCGGCGGCCCCTGCAATTCTCCCCAAAAAACAGGATGAAAAAGATCCTGATGGCCGCAACGGAATCGGTGACGCCCGGCTTTTGCCGCCTCGGCCGCGGCCGTGGCCGCGGATTCTTGCCACGGGATTGGCGGTGGTCTTTTTAGGCTTGCTGGCCTTTCAGGCCATCTCTATTTATCCCCCCCGGTACCTGGAACGATGGACCGCTCCGGCCGGTACTTCTTCGCGGAATGTTTACCAGATACGTTCTTCTGTATCCGAAGACAGGCCGCCCCTTCAATCGCTTCCCGACGGCGGTCCGTCGGAAGTGCCCGCAACCGCGCCCGGGGAGGCTTCTCCCCCTGGGATGGCCAGCCTGGCCGACAGAGGGACGCAAACCTTCGGTGCCGGCGAGCCCGAGGCGGTTCAGCTTCCCGCGCCGGAGCAAAGCCCTGCCACTGGGGGCGTGGGGGAGGGCAATCCGGTACCCGGGGATGTCCAGGCCCGCCAGTTGGCCCATCCGGTGGCGGTGGGACCGTTGGCGCCTGAAGCCGCGTCCCCTGGAGCGGTTCCGTTGTCCAAGGAAACCACCGTGATTCGCTTTCCCTACAATTCCAACCAGATCGGTGACGATGCATTCCAGAAACTCCAGCAACTGGCCGAGGTGGTGAAAAGCCGTCCGGGGACGCGGCTGATCATCACCGGATACACGGACAGCCTGGGGGACAAGACCTACAACATAAACGTTTCCAAATTCCGGGCGGATGCGATCAAAAGCTACTTCATCGGGCAGGGCATCAGCGCCGCTCAGATCACCGCCACCGGTCTGGGACCGGCGAACCCGGTGGCCTCCGATGACACCTACCACGGACGCAGCCAGAACCGTCGGGTCGAGATCGAAATGATCGCCGGCGACTGATCCCCGATCTTCACTTCTCGAAAAATCTTTCCCGTCACTGTAACGCGGTGCGGCGAATCGGAAGGTTCGGGTGCCTCAAGGGATTGTTGCCGGTGTCAGGGGCCAGAACCAGAAAATCAACGGCACGGCGACCATCGTCACCAGTGCCGAGAGGGGGAGTCCCAGGCGCCAGTAGTCACCGAATTGATAACCCCCCGGGGCCATGACCAGAGCGTTGGACTGGTGCCCCACCGGGGTGAGAAAGGCGCAGGAAGCGCCTACGGCCACCGCCATGAGGAGGGGATCCGCCGAAACGCCCATGCCCCGGGCCAGGGTGATGGCGATGGGCGCCATGAGCACCGCGGCGGCCGCGTTGTTCACCACGTTGGACAGCAGCATGGTGCCCACCAGGATGACGGCCAGGGTCGCCATGGGGGATATGCCCTCGGAAAGCCGCAGCAACTGCGCGGCGATCAGTTGCGCCCCCCCGGTGCTTTCCAAGGCGTGGCCCAGGGGGAACATGGCCCCCAGGAGCACGATGACGGGCCAGTCAATGCTCTCGTAGATGTCCGCCGGGGAAACGAGGCCGACGATTACCATCACCACGGCGGCGGCGGTGAAGGAAATTTGCACCGGCAGCAGGTTCAGGGCGGAAAGGAGCATGGCCGCGGCGAAGATGCCCACGGCCAGCAGCACCCGCCGGGGCTCGCCGATGCGCAGCTTCCGTTCGGCCAGGGGCAGGCAGTTGAAGGTTTTCAGGGTGGCCTGCAAGGCCTCTTCGCTGCCCTGGAGCAGCAGAATGTCGCCGATGATGAACTGCGTCTGGCCGATGCGGCGTTTGAGCCTTCGCCCCCGGCGGGCGATGGCCAGGAGGTTGACCCCGTAGTCCCGGCGCAGGTGCAGGCTGGCCGCCGTCTTGCCGGGCAGGGGCGAGTCCATCGTCACCACGGCCTCCAGCAGGCGGATCTCATCCGAACCCAGGGTGGCCTTGCAGTCGCCCTTGCATTCGGCCAGTTCGAATCCGGTGGTGTCGATGAGCGCCTTGAGATCCTCGGGAGTGGCCTCCACCATCAGGATGTCGCCGGCCTGGATCTCCTCGTACCAGGAGGGGGCCGGAATGTGACGCTCGCCGCGCACCAGCCCCACCACGGTGGCCTCGGTTTCCTTTTCCAACTGCGAGGTGAGGTGAAAGATGGTTCTGCCCACGAGCTTGGATGTTTCGGGGATGATGACCTCGCTGATGTAGTTTTCGATCTCAAAGAGGTCTTCCGTCGCATTCGCGCTGTCCCGCTTGGGGGTGAGCCGCCATCCCAGCACGGCGATGAACAGCCACCCCACCAGGGCCACGGCGGTGCCCACCGGAACGAAGTCGAACATGCCGAAGGCCGGGGCGCCGGTCTCGGCGCGGTAGGCGGCAATGATGATGTTGGGCGGAGTGCCGATGAGGGTGACCAGGCCGCCGATGAGCGAACCGAAGGCCAGGGGCATGAGCAGCAGGGACGGAGAACGGCCGCTGCGGCGCGACATCCAGATGGCCACCGGCATCAACAGCGCCAGCGCCCCCACGTTGTTCATGGCGCTGGAGCACAGCACCACGGCGCCGGTCAGGGTGGCCGTCTGGGCCGTGGGGCGGTCGCCCACCTTGGCCAGGCGGCGCGACAAAACGTCCACCACCCCGGCGTTGAGCAGTCCGCGGCTCATCACCAGAACGGCCGCCACCGTGACCACCGCCGGGTGCCCGAAGCCCAGGAAAGCCTGGTCGGCCGGCACCAGCCCGGCGATGAAGACCAGCATCAGGGCGGCCAGGGCCACCAGATCGTAACGCCAACGCCCCCAGACAAAAAACACCAGGGTCACCGCCAAGATGATGAACACCACCGCTTGATCGAATGTGACCGACACGTTCCCGTACCTCCGTCAGCGCCGTCGCCCGCCACCGGTGCCGTCGATTTTATCCATTGTTTGCCAACAGGGGCGCCAGCATGTAGATCAAGTCGCTTTCGCGGCTGGGATACGGCGTCATGATGCTCTGGCGGTGCAGCTGATCCACGGTGAGACCGGCGAGCATGGCGTCCTTGATCGTGTTGGCCAGTCCCGTGGCGTTGTCGGAGAGGAAATGGGCCCCGAGGATCCGTTGGTCGTCACCGACGAGGATCTTGTAAGCGGCGTGGCCAAGGCCGACCCGGCGGTAGGTGGGCCAGGCCAGGCGGCTGCCGGTACTCTTGCGGTATCGGATCCCCGCCTTGCGCAGGGCGTCTTCGGTCTTGCCGATCATCGCGTACTGGGGGTAGGTGAACAGAAGAAAGGGGATGGCCCTGTAGTCGAGGTCGGAAAGCGCCTTGCCGCCCAGATCGGCCAGAATGTTCCAGGCCGCCGCGTGTCCTTCGGCGTCCGCCACCCGTGCCAGCTGCACCGTGGCGGCGCAATCGCCGATGGCGAACACCCGGGGGTGCGAGGTCCGCAGGTGGGTGCCCACCGTGATGCCGCGCCGGGTGTGGGCGATGCCGGCGGCGTCGAGGTTCAGGTCTTCGATGGCCGGTATTCGACCGGCCCCATGGACCACGAGGTCCGCTTCCAGGGGCTGTTCACCTGCAATGGAGATGGTAAAGCCGCCCTGGGAAAGCGGAGTCACGGCCTCGATGGTGACGCTGCTTTGGACCTCGATGCCCTCTTCGGCGGAAGCCGCCACCAGCAGCGCCACCATTTCGGCATCGAAAGGCCCCAGGGGACGAGGGGCGGCCTCAAGGATGCGCACCGGGGCGGCGCCGGGACCGAGACGAGCGGCGAAGTGAGCGAATTCAAAGGAAATAAAGCCACCACCGACAAACACGAGACGCCGGGGAAGATCCTCCAGGTCAAGAAACTGATCACTGGTGGCCAGGTGATGGCTGCCGTCGAAGGGAAGGGGCATGGGAGACGCCCCGGTGGCCAGAACGTGGTAGCGGGCCTTGAGGGGCCGCCCGTCAACGGTGAGGGTTTCGGCGTCCCGGTAGCGTGCGCGGCCGCGCAAAAAGTCGATGCCGGCCGCCTTCAGCCCCTGCACCGCCCCTTCCGGAATCTTGGCGGTGAAGGTGTTTTTCTGCGCCCGGGCCTGGGCCCAGGATCCCCGGGGCGCCGTTTCGATGCCCTTGCCCAGCAGGTGACGACCGCGGGCGACGGTTTCGGCGATTTCGTAGTAAAACTTCTTGGGCTGGCATCCGCTCAGGGCGCAGGTGCCGCCGGGCCGATCGCTGCTATCCACCACGGCCACCTTCAGGCCGCCTTCCATCAGGTCGTAGGCCGCCGTCTGACCGGCGGTGCCGGAGCCGATGATCACAACGTCGTAGTCCTGGGGCATGGGTTCCTCCGTCGGGTGTGGTTTCATTCCGGGGGGCCTGTTTCGTGGCAATGATCCCTTTTTGTTTTTTTATCATTGACGGCTGTCGATGTCACGACCACAAGCGGCGGTGCCAGGGCGGGGTCGATGCTTTCCAGTACCGAGTGAAAAGCATGCAACCCGGGGCGGCGGGGGAATCGTACCAGGTGGGATCGGCAGCGGCAGTCGCTGGCGCCGAAGCCTGCCACCGGCAGGGATGCGCCCGGCATGGCCGCCAGGGCCGCGGCCCATCGGTGCTCCAGGCGCCGATGAGAAACGTTGCACCAAACCGCCATGGGGGCAGCAACCCGGCGGAGAAAATCGATGTGCCAGCGGAGCGTCCCGGTTCCCCTGATGTGCCGTCCCACCCGGGCGGCCAGTCCTCCCGGCCCCTGGGCACTTCCCGTATAGGCGTACCAGCCGCGGACAAAATCCACGGCTCCCAGGCCGCCCACAACGATGCGCCGGGCCGACGGCAGGCGCAGCCACAGGACATAGGTGCCCCCTTCCGGCGGCAGGTGCAGCAGCTCCGGGGGGTTGTCTTTTGGCGCGGGGCTGTCGTAAATAGGCCTGCGGTTGGAACGGGATTTTCGGAGTGGTTTCATTGTTATGTTTTTTCTCAAACAACCCGATGCCGTCCCGGTGGGACGCACGATGACTCTTGGAAATGGAGGAACCCTTTTCATGCACCCCCCTGTCGATGCTGAACACAAACTCGAAATTCGCAATCTGCGCCCCGAGGATTACCCGGACATCCGTGACATCATGGATCGCGTCTATCGCGGCATGGGCGGTGCCTGGAGTCCGGCGGAGTACCATCGGTTGCTGGAGATTTTTCCCGAGGGGCAGATCTGTATCGCCGACAAGGGCCGGGTGGTGGCCGCGGCCTTGACCCTGATCATCGACTATGCCAAGCACGGCGACCGGCACAGCTACGACGACATCGTCTCCAGCGGCGAGTTTACCAACCACGATGCCGAAGGCGACTACCTCTACGGCATCGATCTCTTCGTTCATCCCGACTACCGGGGCATGCGCCTGGGGCGACGCCTCTACGACGCCCGCAAGGAGCTCTGCGAAAAACTCAACCTCAAGGGAATCCTGGTGGGCGGACGCATCCCCGGCTACGCGGCCCACGCCGCCACCCTGACTCCCAAGCAGTATATCGAGAAGGTGCGGCAAAAGGAAATCATCGATCGGGTGCTCACCTTTCAACTGGCCAACGATTTCCATCCCAAGCGGGCCATCGAGAACTACAACCCCCAGGACCAGAAGAGCCAGCGCTACGCGGTGCTGCTGGAATGGAACAACATTTTCTACCGAGGCCGCAAGCGTATCGTCTGGGGCCGCAAGTCCAACGTGCGCATCGGCACGGTCCAGTGGCAGATGCGCCTTTTCGCCGACCTGGACGACGTTCTGCAACAGGTGGAATTCTTCGTGGACGCCATCTCCGGCTACAACGCCGACCTGCTGCTGTTCCCCGAGCTGTTCAACGCCCCGTTGCTGGCCCACCAGAACCAGGATGATCCGCCGGCGGCCATGCGCGCCATCGCCGAGTACACCGAACAGTTGCGCAGCGAGATCCTCAATCTGGCGGTGAGCTACAACATCAACATCGTGGCCGGCAGCCTGCCCGAGTACACGGACCGGGGGTTGTACAATGTGGCCTACCTCTGCCGGCGGGACGGCACCTGGGACAGCCAGTACAAGTTGCACATCACCCCGGACGAGGCGGCCTACTGGGGCCTGCGCGGCGGCAACGGCCTCAAGGTCTTCGACACCGACGTGGGCAAGGTGGGGATTCTGGTGTGCTACGACGTGGAATTCCCCGAGCTGGCGCGCATCCTGGCGGAAAGGGGAATGCAGATTCTGCTGGTGCCCTTTTGGACCGACACCAAGAACGGATACCTTCGCGTGCGCCGCTGCGCCCAGGCGCGGGCCATCGAAAACGAGTGCTACGTGGCCATCACCGGATCGGTGGGCAACCTGCCCAAGGTGGAGAACATGGATATCCAGTACTCCCAGTCGGCAATTTTCACCCCGTCGGATTTCGCCTTTCCCCACGACGCCACCGCCGCCGAGGCCACCCCCAACACCGAGATGACCCTGGTTACCGATTTGGACCTGGATCTGCTCAAGGAACTGCGTCGCCAGGGCAGTGTACGCAACTTGCAGAGCCGGCGGCGGGACCTGTACGAGGTTCGCTGGAAGGTGATGGCGCCGGTGGGCAGCCGAAGCCGTTAACCGAAGACGGTGCCATGAAGCCTGCGCGACCCAAACGCCGCCCTTTGTCCAGGACCTTGTCCGCCGTCCGGCGCCGTCCGGGCCGCTGGCTTCTGGCGGGACTGTCTCTGCTGGTATCGCTGACCGTGCTCCAGGTGCTGGCGCTGCGCTGGGTGCCGCCGCTGTTTACCATCCCCATGGCTTGGCACTGGGCGAGTCGGCCATTCGTCGATGGCGCGCCGCCGCCTGTCCGATATCGGTGGACCGGTCTTGGCGACGTGTCGCCCCATCTGCGACGGGCGGTGATCGCCGCCGAGGACCAACGTTTTTTAGACCATGGCGGCTTTGACATGGTGGAAATCAGGAAAGCGGTGGCCGAAGCCGTGGGCGGCGAGCGCCTGCGCGGGGCGTCCACCATCTCCATGCAGACGGCCCGCAGCGTTTTTCTCATTCCCAGCCGCAGCATCTGGCGCAAGGCTCTGGAAGCCTACTACACCGTGCTCATCGAGGCCCTGTGGAGCAAGCGGCGGATCCTGGAAATTTACCTGAACACGGTGGACTGGGGGGACGGGATCTTTGGTGCCGAGGCGGCCGCCCAGTCTTATTTCAAATCTTCCGCCGCTGAATTGAATCGATCCCGGGCGGCGCTGCTGGCGGCCATTCTGCCCAATCCCCACCGGTTTTCACCGACACGTCCCAGCGCTTTCGTGCGCCAACGCCAACAGCGCATCCTGGCGGACTTGTCCCGCATGCCACTGGTGCGCTGAATTTCATTGACAGGTATCAAACACTTGATTTAATCACTTGATTAAATCAAGTGGCCCTATTTTTTGAAGGGAGGCTGAAGTGAGTGAAGCCCTTTCCGGCACGCGGGAACGGATCCTGACGGCGGCGGCGGAGATTTTTGGCGTCAGGGGATACCGGGCGGCCACCACGCGCCAGATCGCCGAGAAGGCGGCGGTGAACGTGGCGGCCATCAACTATCATTTCAAGGGAAAGCTGGGGCTGTACACCGAGGTGTTGGAAACGCTTCTCCGCGAGGGATTCGACCGCTATCCGGCCGCCATGGGCCTGGGGCCCGAGGCCCCGGCGACCCAGCGCCTGGAGGCTTTCGTCCGTTCCTTCTGTTACCGGCTCCTGGGCCCGGAAGGTTGGGGCGGCTACCATGGCAAAGCCCGTTTGATCGTCAAGGAAATGGCCGATCCGAGTCCGGCTCTGGCCGAGGTGGTGGCGCGGCACATTCAACCCCACAAGCAGATGCTGGTGGGCATTGTCCAGGAGCTCCTCGGTCCCGGCGTGGCGCCCCGGACGGCGGTGGCCTGCGCCCTCAGCATCGTGGGCCAATGCATCTACTACGCGATGGCCGAACCCCTGCTCACGCTGCTGGTGCCAGACCAGCAGCGGGTTGAGGCGCGGATCGAGGAGCTGGTGGATCACGTGGTGGTTTTTTCGCTGGGGGGGATGGAAAAAATCGCCGACAGTTCATCGGTGAAGCCGGTGGAGGAAAGGGCATGACCCCAAGACAAAAAATCGCGTTGATTTTGGCCGGCGTGGTGGCCGCCGCGGCGGCGGTGGGTTTTGTGGTGCGCCAGAATGGCGATTCGGGGGGCCGGGTGCAATTCTCCGGCAACATCGAAGTGGTGGACGTACCCCTTTCCTTCAAGACGCCCGGGCGTCTGCAAGCTCGCTTGGTGGATGAAGGTGACCCGGTGCGCCGGGGCCAGGTGGTGGCCCGCCTGGATACCAGCGACCAGGAGCGGCTGGTGGCCCGGGCCGAAGCCGATTTCCACTATGTCGAGGCGGTGCTGGCCGAGCTGTTGGCGGGCAGTCGTGCCGAGGATGTTCTAGAGGCGGAGGCCCGGGTGGCCCAGGCCCACCAGCACCTCAAGGCGCTGGAAACCGGCAGCCGGCGTCAGCAGATCGAAGCGGCGCGGGCCGAGTTGGAACGGGCCCGCGCCGCTTTGTCCGCCGCCGCGGCCCAACGGGTTTTGGCCCGGGCCGACGAGGCGCGCTATGCGGCCTTGGTGGAAGCGGGCGGGGTGAGCCGGCGGGACTACGAAACCCATCAGACCCGCCTGGAAACCACTACCGGGGCGGAAGCCGAAGGCCGCGCGCGGCTGGAAACCGCCCGGGCCCAGCTTGACCTGGTGACCGAAGGCCCCCGTGAAGAGGATATCGCCGCGGCCCGGGCAGGGCTGCAACAGGCCGAAGCGGTTCTGGAAAAAGTCCGAAACGGTCCCCGCCAGGAAACTGTTGCCGCGGCCCGGGCACGGGTACAGGCGGCCGCCGAGGCGGTCAAGCTTGCCCGTCAGCAGCTGGCGGACATGGAACTGAAAGCCCCGCTGGATGGCGTGGTCCTCTACAAGGCAGCCGAACCGGGTGCTTTTCTCGGTCCCGGCACCCCCGTGGTGGTGATCGGAGATTTGGACCATCCCTGGTTGAGGGGTTACGTGAACGGCCTCGACCTGGGACGCATCCGCCTCGGCCAGAAGGTACGCGTCACCGTGGATGCTTACCCGGATCGGCCCCTGGAGGGGACCCTGTCCTTCATCGCCGGAGAGGCGGAGTTTACTCCCAAGACCGTCCAGACCGAAGAGGAGCGGGTGCGGCTCATGTACCGGGTCAAGGTGGACCTGCCCAATCCAGAGGGGTTGCTCAAGCCGGGGATGCCGGCCGATGCGGTGATCGTGCCGGAAGAGTGAGACGGGAGGCGGCGGGCGTCTTCGACGCGTTTCCGATTCGAGATTCAAGGTTTCGGGTGCCAGGAACAGCGAGGTGTCCGGGTGGAAGGGCTGAAAATTGCAGGAAGGTTTTCAGGCAATTGAGGGTAGTCGCATCCGAGATGTCCGCAACGACCCGGAGTCAACATTGAGCTTTTTCTGCTGAAACCTTGAACCTTGACCCCTGAAATCCAGGCGTTGCCCGGGATGACAAAAAGAGAAGGGAACGGCATGAGTAGTCCCTCGATCCGCGCCGATGACGCCCATGCCGCCGTTTACGCCCGGGGCCTGACCCGGCGGTTCGGCGATTTCACCGCTCTGGACGGCTTGGACCTGACGGTGGCCTACGGTGAAATTTTTGGTCTGGTGGGGCCGGACGGCGCCGGCAAAACCACCGCCCTGCGCATCCTGGCCGGGATCATGTCTCCCCACGCCGGCCAGGTGCGGGTGGCCGGGGTGGACGTGGCCGTCGATGCCACCGGCGTGCGGGATCACCTGGCCTACATGAGCCAACGCTTCGGCCTCTATCCGGATCTCACCGTGGCCGAAAACATCGACTTTTACGCCGATCTCTACGGCATGGGACGCCGCCAGCGGCGTGAACCGGTGGCGGAGCTGCTGGCGCTTTCGGGAATGACCCCCTTCCGGCGCCGCCTGGCCGGAGACCTTTCCGGCGGCATGAAGCAGAAGCTTCAGCTTGTTTGCGCCCTGATCCATACCCCCCGGGTGCTGCTTCTGGACGAACCCACCAACGGAGTGGATCCGGTAAGCCGGCGCGAGTTCTGGAACATTCTCTACCGGCTCCTGGACCGGCAGGTGGGCATTGTGGTCACCACCGCCTACATGGATGAGGCCGAGCGGTGCACCCGCATCGGAATGATCGACGCCGGGCGGATGATGGGGGTGGGCACGGCGGCCGAAATCCGACGGGGGATGCACGGGAAGATTCTGGCGGTCCGCAGCGACCGGGCCCGGCAGGTGCAGCATATCTTGCAGGCGGCGGGCGAATGGGGGCGGGTGGATCTGTTCGGCGACCGGGTTCACCTGGCGGTGGACGATCCGGAGGCCGCCGCGGCCGACATCACGGCCCGTCTGAACGAAGCCGGCCTCGATTTCGACGCCCCGCGAGAAGCGGCGCCGAGTCTGGAGGATGTCTTTGTCAGCATCCTGGGGCGGTCCGCCGCGGGGCAGGCAATCCAGCCGATGGAACCGTTGGCCTCGCCCAAGGCGTCAAAATCGGAGACGGCGGTAACCGTTTCGGACCTGACCCGTCGTTTCAAGCGTTTTACCGCCGTGGACCGGATCAGCTTCCAGGTGGCCGGGGGCGAAGTCTTCGGGTTTCTCGGCCCCAACGGCGCCGGCAAGAGCACCACCATCCGCATGCTTTGCGGGTTGCTACGGCCCAGCGCGGGACGGGCCGAGGTGGCCGGTTTCGACGTGGCCGATCAGGCCGAGGCGGTCAAGCACCAAATCGGGTACATGAGCCAGAAGTTTTCCCTCTACGACGACCTCACCGTCATCGAGAATATCAATTTTTACGGTGGGATCTACGGGCTCGAGGGCCGGCGTCTCGCCCGGCGACGGGATTGGGCCCTGGCCACCGCGAACCTGACCGAGCGGCGCCACAGCCTTACCCGGATCCTGGGCGGCGGGCTGAAGCAGCGCCTGGCTTTGGCCTGTGCCGTGTTGCACCAACCGCCGATCCTTTTTCTCGATGAACCCACCAGCGGCGTGGATCCCTTGAGCCGGCGCCGCTTCTGGGATCTCATCTACGCCATGGCCGAAGACGGGGTGACGGTTTTCGTCACGACCCACTACATGCAGGAGGCCGAGTACTGCGACCGGGTGGCCATGATCTACCGTGGGCGGCTCATTGCCCTGGGAACCCCGGCGCAGCTCAAGGCCGGCAGCATCGACGGGCGGATCGTGGACGTGCGCTGCGACCGGCCCCGGGCGGCCCACAAGGCGGTGGCCGGCTTGCCCGAAGTACGCGAGGCCTCGCTTTTCGGTGCCGGTCTGCACGTGGTCGCCGTTGATGCCGAAGCGGCCATGGCTGCCATCGAGGCTGTGTTGAAGGTCGAAGGCATCGGCGCCGAGCGCATTGAGATCGTGCCGCCGGGAATGGAAGATGTCTTCGTGGCCCTCATCGAGGCCCATGACCGGGAAAACGGGCGGGAGACGGTCCATGGCTGATTCAGCGGTTTTCCGGAGCCTGGTGCGCACTTTCGCCGTGGCCCGCAAGGAGGCCATCCACCTCCGGCGCGACTGGCGCAGTCTCCTGCTGGCCCTGGCGATTCCGGTGCTGTTGATTCTGCTGTTCGGCTATGCCCTGACCCTGGATTTGAAGAATGTGCCCACCGTGGTCTGGGACCAGTCGCGCACCCCGCCGAGCCGGGATTTCCTCGCCCTGGTCCAGGGATCGGCCTATTTCGAGCTGTACGCCATGCGCGAGAGCGAAAAGGAACTGCGCCATGACCTGGACGCCGGCCGGGCCATGGTGGCCCTGGTGATCCCTTCCGATTTCGCCGAGCACATCGCCGCCGGCCGGCCGGTGACGGTGGAGGCCGTGGTGGACGGCAGCGACGCCAACACCTCGCGCCTGGCGGCCAGCTACTGCCGCGGCCTGGGGTTGATCTTCAACCGGCGGCTCACCGTGGACGCCCGGCCCGCCGGGGTGACCCTGGTTTCCCGGGCCTGGTACAATCCGGCCTTGCGCAGCCCCAATGCCCTGCTGCCGGGGATCGTGGCCATTGTGATGATGGTCATTGCCGCCATGCTCACCAGCGTCACCGTGGCCCGGGAGTGGGAGACCGGTACCATGGAGCAGCTCATCGGCACCCCCGTTCGGGCCGGTGAACTGATTGGCGGCAAGGTGCTGCCCTACTTCGTGGTGGGCATGGTCGACGTGGCCATCGCCGTGGGGTTGAGCCGCTGGCTCTTCCACGTCCCGCTGCGGGGGCATCCGGGGCTGCTCTTCGCCACGGCGGCGGTGTTTCTCACCGGGGCGCTCTTCTTCGGCCTCACCCTGAGCATCCGCTTTAAAACCCAGGTTCTGGCCAACCAGATCGCTCTGGCGGCCGGATTTTTGCCCACCCTGATCCTTTCGGGATTCGTCTTTGCCATCGAGAACATGCCGACGGCCCTCCAGTACCTGACCTACATTGTACCGGCGCGCTACCTCATCGCCATCATGCGCGGCATTTTCATGAAGGGCATCGGCCTGGAGATTCTCTGGCTCGACGCCTTGCTGCTGTTCGTTTACGCCCTGGCCATGATCGCCGCGGCCAGGGGCGGGCTGAAGCTGAGGCTGGAGTGATGAAGCGGCTCAAACCGATGCTGGTGAAGGAGTTTTTGCAGATGCTGCGCGATCCGCGCATGCGTCTGGTGGTGTTCGGCTTGCCCGTGATGCAGATGCTCATCATGGCCTTTGCCCTGACCACCGACGTCAACCGCATCCGCACGGGTCTCCTGGATCGGGACCGCAGCGTCGCCTCCCGCGCCCTGGTGGCTGCCTTCGAGGCCGGGGGCTACTTTCGGATGGTGGCGGCCCCCGAGAACGAAGCCGAGGTGCGTCGGCTGCTGGATGCCGGCAGGGTGCAGGCCATGGTGGTGATTCCATCCGGATTCAGCGAAGATTTGAGCGGTGGTCGGCCCCCGGTCGTGCAGGTCATCTGCGACGGCACGGACAGCAACACCACCGCCATCGTGCTGGGCTACGCCGAGGCCATCATGGCCGGTTTTAACGCTCGGCAGGGGGGCGCCGCGGAGCTGGTGACCGTGGCGGTGCGGGCCTGGTACAACCCCAATCAGGAAAGCCCCCTCTACTATGTGCCGGCCCTCATCGCCGTGATGCTGCTGGTTTTTTCCATTATGCTCACCAGCATCGCCATCGTGCGGGAAAAGGAGATCGGCACCATCGAGCAGGTGATGGTCACCCCCATCGCCAATCTCGAGTTCATCCTGGGAAAGACCATTCCTTACATGATTACCGGGTACCTGACCATGACGGTGATGCTGGCGGCCGCGGTGGCCATCTTCGGAGTGCGCATCCACGGCAGCCTCTTTCTGCTCTACCTGCTCACCGGGATCTTCCTGGCCGGCAATCTCGGGTTGGCCCTGTGGGTCAGCGCCGGCGCCCGCACCCAGCAGCAGGCCCTGCTCACCGCCTTTCTGATCATCATGCCCTGCGTGATGCTCTCCGGTTTCATGTTCCCCATTCACAACATGCCCCTGTCGGTGCGGCTCGCCACCTGGCTCAACCCCATGCGCTGGTATCTGACCATCCTGCGTGGGGTGTTGACCAAAGGGGTGGGGCTGGCGGTCCTCTGGCCGGCCGTGGCGGCCCAGGGCGCCTTGGCGGTGGGATTCATTCTTCTCGCCTCCCGGCGTTTTCGCAAGACGCTGAGATGATCCGATACTGATGTTTTCAGGCGGATGGATGGACTTCGATTGATGTCGGAAAGCCCGTAAAGGCTGACCTCTCGGGGGGATACGAACAAGCGGTTGAAATCAGGCGGCGTCGATATCGTTCTGGAAGAAAGCGTTTCTGATGAAATGGCGAAGCAAGCCGGATGCACTTCAGGGAAACGAAAGGGAAAAGCGGTGATTCAGGGATAACTTGTGCGGCCGGTCATTGCGTTGAATCCCGGTGTGCGCTATGAGCAAAAAATGCTTTATCTGGACAAGGCGTCCAGGCGAACCCATATAAAGGGGAGCTCCCATGAAAATACACACATGGATCTGGAACGGCGTCGGCCTGGTCTTGGCGTTGGCTGTTGTGGTGCTGATGCAGCCGGCGGAAATCAAGGCAGGGACTGACTGGCTCAAGAGCGGCGGGGACCTGCTCAAGCGGGCCACCAGTGCATCCACCGGGCGGCCGGCGGCCGGTGGATCGACGCTGACCTCCAGCGAAATCGCCGACGGGCTCAAAGAAGCATTGCGGGTGGGCTCGGAGCGGGTGGTGGACCGTCTGGGGGCCGCCGATGGGTTCAACGCCGATCCCAAGGTGCACATTCCGTTGCCCAAGAGCCTGCAAACGGTTCACGAGGCCCTGTCGCGGGTGGGCATGGGCGGCTTGACCGAGGACCTGGAGCTGCGCCTCAACCGGGCCGCCGAGGCCGCGGCCCCTAAAGCCAGGGACCTGTTCGTGGATGCGATTTCCCGGATGACCCTGGAAGATGCCCGGGCCATCTGGCAGGGCCCCCCGGATGCGGCAACCCGTTATTTCGAAGGCAAGATGAGTCCACCTCTGGCCGTTGAAATGCGGCCGGTGGTGGAGGAAAGCCTCAACGAGGCCGGTGCCGTGCAGGCTTACGATCAGATGATGGGCCGCTACCGAAGTCTGCCCTTTGTGCCCGACCTGAAGGCGGATCTGACCGGGCACGTCGTCGACGGCGCCCTTGCCGGCATCTTCAGCTATCTGGCCGAAGAGGAAGCCGCCATCCGATCCAACCCGGTCCACCGCACCACCGAACTGCTGCAAAAAGTATTCGGCGCCGCCAACTGATCCCGCCCATGCGGCTGTTGCCCATTCTCATCTTCGTGGTGACCTATCTCGGCGTGGCCGCGGGGCGGGTGCCGTGGCTGACCCTGGATCGCACCGGGATCGCCTTGTTGGGGGCCATTGCCATGGTGGCCAGCGGGGCCCTGCCGCTGGATTTCGCCCTGGGGGCCATCGATCACGGCACCATCCTGCTGCTCTTTGCCCTGATGATCGTTTCAGCCCAGCTTCGGCTGGGGGGATTCTACACCCGGGTAGCCCTCCACAGCGCTGCCCTGCTGCACCGACCGCGTCTGTTCCTGTTGATCAGCATGTTGGTGAGCGCCGTGCTCAGCGCGGTGCTGGCCAACGACATCGTCTGTTTGGCCTTCGCCCCGGTGATCGCCGTCAGCGTGGTTCGTGCCGGTTTCAATCCGGTGCCGTTTCTGCTCGGGCTGGCACTGGCGAGCAACATCGGTTCCGCGGCCACCCTCATCGGCAATCCCCAGAACATGCTCATCGGTCAGGTGGGGCGTCTGGCCTTTGGACCGTTTCTCGCCTGGTGCCTGCCGCCGACCCTCGCGAGCCTGGGGATCGCCTTCGCTCTCCTATGCGGCTTGTACCGGGGACGGTTGACCCAGCGCGGATCATGGGTTGAAGCGAACGATGACTGCCGCCTTCAACCGTTCAACCGGTGGCAGAGCACCAAGGGCATCGCCGGCACGGCAGTGCTGATTGGCCTGTTCTTCACCGGGATCCCGAGGGAGCTGTCCGCTCTGGCGGTGGCCGGGTTGCTGTTGTGCAGCCGGCACATGAAGTCGCGCCAGATCCTCGGTTTGGTCGACTGGCACCTCATCACGCTGTTTTGCGCCTTGTTTATCGTCATCGAAGGCGTGAGCCTTCAGGGGTTGCCGGAGTGGATCGTGGCGAAACTGGCCGCGGGGGGGATATCGTTGGACGATCTGCCCGTGCTCGTTGGAATCGCCACCGTCTTGAGCAACCTGGTGAGCAACGTGCCGGCGGTGATGCTCCTGGTGCGTTTTCTCGATCCGACAATGCCGGTACAGTGGTACGCCCTGGCGGTAGCCAGCACCTTTGCCGGCAACCTGATTCTCATCGGCTCCATCGCCAATCTCATCGTGGTGGAACAGGCCCGCCACTGCGGGATCGAAATCGGTTTCGGCGAACACGCCCGCGTGGGTGTCCCCGCTACCTTGGCCAGTCTTTTGGTGCTCTGGGGCTGGATCGAATGGGTGGGGTGAGTGGTTTCGGCGGGTTCCGGGTTCAAGGTTCAAGGTTTCAGCCAAAAATTCCCAATGTTGCCTCCGGGGCGTTGCTCATTTGCGACCATGTTTTAATTGCTTAAAACATTCCGGCAATCTTCAGTCCTTCGATATGAACCCCGGGTCAGGCCCGGGGAGACCGGCGGTCGAAGAATGCCGGATGGATCCGGTTTTTTCCGTCATTCCTGCGAAAGCAGAGCCTGCCCTGGACTCGATCCGGGGAATCCATGTTTATCGGAACGAGACGGCGCAAGACGATCGGCAAGCGTCAAGCACCGCGGTCACCTCCTTGGGCAAACCGGACACGATAGGAGGCGACACCTGAAACCCGATACCTGATTCCGCCCTGTTCCGGACACTCGAAACCTTTTCCCCCCGGCCAAAATTCCGCCTCCCGGTGGCGGTGACGGGGTTAGAAAATGCTGTCATTCGGAGACGATTTCGGCTAATAGAGCCGACACAGCGCCAGGCATCGCTTTTTGCCCGCCGACGGGGCAAATCGGTGGGCGATAGACGCCCTTTCTCCTCAACTTGCCACCGGGGTTGTGCATGAGCGCCTTGAAACGCATTCTCGTCATCTCTGCCGATTCATCTCACCGTGGCGCCATCGAAGGAGCCCTCAAGGGTCGCTATCGCGTTGAAGGGGCACATACCCTGGCGCGGGGATTCGAGCTGTTTCAGGCCCAACGCTACGAGGTCACTTTCATCGAGCTGGCCACTTTGGCGGAAGATCAGAATCCCCGGGACCACAAGGAGGCCCTCAACCGTTTTTTCCAGGTCTATCCCACCGCCGGTGTTGTGGTGATGTGCACCCAGTCGACCCTGCGTGAGGCGGTGGCGGCGGTCAAGGCCGGGGCCAACGACTACCTGCTCTGTCCGGTGGAATCCGACGAAGTCAAACTGATCATCGATCATTTTTTCGACAGTCGCATCCGCGAAAGCGAACTCAACTATCTCTGGGACCAATTCTGGGAAAAGGATGCCCTGGAGCTGGTGCGGACTCGCAGTCCCTTGATGCGCGGGGTCTACCAGAAGTTGCGATCAGTGGCGCCCACCAAGACAACGGTGCTGCTCACCGGCGAGACCGGTACCGGCAAGGGGATCATGGCCCAGTTGATTCACAAGCACAGCAACCGACGGGATCGCCAGTTCATCAGCGTCCACTGCGGCGCCATACCCGACACCTTGCTGGAAAGCGAACTGTTCGGTCACGAAAAGGGAGCCTTCACCGGGGCCACCCGGCGCAAACTGGGCAAGTTCGAAATCGCTCGTGACGGAACAATTTTTCTCGATGAGATCGCCACCATCAGCGCCGCCGCCCAGGTCAAGCTGCTCAAGGTGCTCCAGGAGCGTACCTACGAGCGGGTAGGGGGGGAGCAGACCCTCGAAACCCAGGCGCGTATCATCGCCGCCACCAACATGGATCTCAAGCAGATGACTGAAGCCGGCACCTTTCGCAAGGATTTGTTCTACCGACTCAACGTTTTTCCCATCGAGATTCCGCCTTTGCGCGACCGCAAGGAGGATCTACCACTGTTGGCCGAGCTGTTCGTCCAGCGGCTCAACCAGTTCTACAACAAAGAGATCACCGGGGTGCACGCGGCAGTGCTCAGGGCCTTCGAGGCCTACGATTGGCCGGGGAACATCCGGGAGCTGGAAAATCTCATCGAACGGGCCTATATTCTAGAAACAAGCAAGCTGTTGACCCCGGAAAGTTTTCCCGGCGAACTGTTCAGTACCGCCCCCGTGGCCCAGGTGCCCATGGATGCCTCCCACACCTTGGCCGAAGTGCGACGCCGGGGCATCGAACACATCGAAAGACAGTATCTCAAGGAACTGCTCACCGCCAAAAAGGGACGGATCAAGGATTCGGCCGCCCATGCCGGCATTACCACGCGTCAACTTCACAAATTGCTCACCCGCTATCACATCCACAAGGAAGACTACAAAAACTGAAAAAAGGAACGCCGGATTCCGCCATGGGTCAAAGTGGAACGTCCGGTTCCGACGTGCGGGATGGAAAAAGGTCCGCTTCGGTGCACTGCGTCATGCCGTCACTTTTCCAAAATGCTTGCCGGTGGCCTGTGCGCGGCCGGTAGCGGCCATCGGCTTGCACCCTTAATCGATGGTTGGCACGGCAGTTGCTGATGGTTCGGAAAGCCGGAAGGCCGGGGTTGAGGAAGATTGAACGAAAAGGAGGAAGCAAAATGCATCGGATGAGAAGTTGGGTGTCGGTGATCATGCTGGTGACGCTGACGGCATGGGTGTTTGCCGCCGCTGCGGCCAGTGAGGCACCCGAGGTGGAATTAAGCGGAGAAATCAACGAAATATACCAGTTGGTGACCGATGATGGCGAAGTCTACGAGATCGGCATCAACGACGTCGGCAACGAACTGGTGGATAGTCACATCAACGAGAAGGTGCGCGTGCGCGGCGCCATCAGCACGGCGGAAGACGGCGCCCGGGTGATCACGGTGACGTCTTTTGAAGTGATTTCCGAGTAGCCGCCTGCCTTGGCGAGGCGCCTTGCATGAAAAAGAAAAAAGATTCCCGTAACCAGGAAGTACATGAAACCATCGCCGGGGTATTGACCCCGGCGGGATGGGACGATGATGGTCGCGTTACCGCGGTAATGCTCTCGGCCTTGGACGATGAAGAATACCTGGTCGAAAATGGCGAAAAATTCGTCGATCTGGTACACTGCAACGTCGAGGCCAGCGGGGTCGTGAAACGCGACCGTAAACGTTTTCGTACCATCAATATCAAAAAGATCGTTCTGACCGAACCCCCGGCGCCGGAGGATACCGGCGACGGGTGGATTATGGCATCGCGAAGGTAAGAGTGATGGGCCGGTGCTCGCTTTCGGTGAAATCGACGCCGCGGCGATCATTCGCTTAAAAGGCGATGGAGGGGATTGTGCCCGGCTCAGAGATGGGACAAGCGAAAGGAGTACAAAACGGATGAATAAACAAGAACTGATTGCCGAAGTCGAAAAAGAGATTGCCGACCGCAAGGCCGCCCGCAGTGCCGTGGAGAGTCTGTTGGCGCACATCGGCGAGGCGCTGAAAGCGGGGGAAACCGTGACGTTGACCGGCTTCGGTGCCTTCAAGGTGGTGGAACGTCGGGCCCGTACCGGAAGGAACCCGAAAACCGGCGCGCCGCTGGATATTCCAGCCCGCCGTTCCGTGATTTTTGCGCCAGGGAAGAATCTCCGCGACGCCGTTGCCGATTGATCGTCGACAAGAGTTGAAAAAAGATGATCACCGTCTCCATTCCGGCCCGCAAGGGGCCAGGGGACGGCGACATTCGCGTGGGGGCGGAACCGTTCCACTTCGTTTGACAGGGATTTTTTGCCGATGTACATTCAAAACGGCGCTGGCTTCGAGCTCAGCGCCGTTTTGAAAATCCGGCTGACGGAGGAAAACGATGCACGATTCCCACGAGCAAGGGCACGCCCATCACCACCACCCCCATCCTCACGACGACGATCATGCCCATCCTCACCATGAGCACGGCCACGGCCACGGCCACGGGCACGACCATCCTCATTCCTCCCATGCGCCGGCGGCGATGCCCTTTGCCGAAAAACTGGTCAAGCGCCTGGAACACTGGCATCGGCATAACGAAGACCATCTTGGCGACTACCAGCAGTGGGTAACCGAAGCCCAGCGCCAGGGACGAACCGAAGTGGCCGCTCATCTCCAGGAAGTAGCGGTGCTGACCGGCCAGATCAGCGACCGGCTCGCCCGGGCCTTGGCGGCGGCGCGAAGGGATGGCGGACCCGCCTGAGGCGTCCCCGGCCGGTTGAAGGGCATTATTGGAAATTTCCAACTCTCGCCGGTGGCTTGCTGGCCGGCTGTAGCGCCGATATCTGTTTTTGTGGTCCCCCCCTTTTGTCGTAAGTTCGGAAACTTTTCCTCAGCGTCACGCCGAAGGCGGAAACCTGCACCTTCGTTCCTTGGCATTTTTCACCCCCCGCAACAGGGTGGGGAATCTGTGTTGATTCAAATTTTTCTTGCCGGAAAAAAGAAATTGGTGTAGGCCGATGATTTTAAAATGGCATCTTTTGCACAATCTCTATTGACTATATTGCCCAAATCGGTAATTGTTATTGTTTTTTAATCCAAGACTTTGGGGGCCTGGATCATGCTCAAGCGCATTTACGAAAAACCCCGGCTGGTGTTTGGCTGCGGCAACCCTCTGTTCGGTGACGACGGGTTCGGGGCGGAAGTGATTCGACTGCTTGAAGCCGAGTATCGACTACCGTCCGACGTGGCCTACCTGGATGTGGGCACCGCGGTGCGCGACATTCTTTTCGATATGCTCCTGTCGCGAAAATATCCGCGGCAGATCATCATCGTGGACGCCATGGCCCTCAAGGACGCTTCCCCCGGCGAAATCCGCGAAATCGGGCTCGACGAAATCCAGCCGGCCAAGATCGTCGATTATTCGCTGCACCAGTTTCCCACCACCAATATGCTCAAGGAGCTGCGACAGCACACCGACATCGACGTGCGCATTCTGGTGGTCAATCCGGCCGATATCCCATCCGAGGTCCATCCGGGCCTTTCCGCTTCGGTGCAGGCTGCCGTGAGGCCCATGTGTCAGTGGATCATGGATATCCTTGTGCCCCCGTCTGGTACCGTAGCCGGCGGCGGGGGTGGAAACGCCCTTATGTTTCGGGTCGGCACTCTCGCCGCCCAATTGGGGGTCCACCGCAACACCGTCACCAACTGGATTAAAACCGGCAAATTGCCCGCCCGGCCCACCATCGGCAAGAAGTATCTGATCCAGGAGGAGGAACTGGAGCGGTTTTGCCAGGATGCGGGGATCGAAGAGGACGCTTGGCGGGCCGCGATGGCGTCCGGGCACCACACGGTGCCCGGTCAGGCAGCAACCCCTTTAACTTTTTCTGAAAACAAAAAAGAGGTTTCCATGTCTCAATCTCCCATTGGAGCGGCAATGGTGGTCGGCGGGGGCATCGCCGCCATCCAGGCGACCCTCGACCTGGCCGAGTCCGGCTATTACGTTCACATGGTGGAAAAGACCGCCGGCATCGGCGGCGTCATGGCCCAGTTGGACAAGACTTATCCCACCAACGATTGCGCCATGTGAATCATCTCTCCGAAACTGGTCGAGGTCGGCCGGCATCTCAACGTCAATTTGCTTACCCTTTCGGAAGTGGTCGATGTCAAGGGCGAGGCGGGCAACTTCACCGTCACCGTCAAGCAACACCCCCGTTACATCGACATGGAAAAGTGCATCGCCTGCGGGCTGTGCGCGGAAAAATGTCCCAAACGGGTCGATGACGCCTTCAACATGGGGCTCAACAAGCGCAAGGCGGCCTACATCAAGTACGGTCAGTCGGTGCCGCTCAAGTATGCCATCGATCCCGAGCACTGCATCTATCTGACCCGGGGCAAATGCCGGGCCTGCGAGAAGTTCTGTCCCACCGGCGCCATCCGTTTCGACGACGAGGAAAAGTTTTTCGATCTCCAAGTGGGGGCGGTGATTCTGGCCCCCGGTTTCCAGCCGTTCGACCCGTCACCGTATGATTTCTACGGCTACAAGAAGATCCCCGATGTGGTTACCAGTCTGGAGTACGAACGACTGCTCTCGGCCGGAGGGCCCTGCATGGGGCACCTCAAGCGCCCCTCGGACAACCGGGAACCCCGCCGTATCGCCTGGATCCAGTGCGTGGGCTCCCGCAGCACCAACCGTTGCACCAATGCTTACTGTTCCAGCGTTTGCTGCATGTATGCCATCAAGCAGTCCCTGGTCACCGCCGAGCACCTCACCGGCGACGAGGTCCAACAGAGCATTTTTTACATGGACATCCGCAGTCCGGGCAAAGAATTCGAACGCTTCTACGAAGACGCTCGGGCCAAGGGGGTGCAGTTTATCCGGGCTCGGCCCCACTCCATCGACCCGGGCCCCGACGGGCACGGTGTCAGCCTGCGGTACACCACCGAAGATGGGCAGACGCAGGTGGAAACCTTCGACATGACGGTCCTGTCCGTGGGGTTGGAGGCGCCGGCGGACGCCCGGCAGTTGGCGGCGGCCTTCGGCATCGAGCTCGACGCCTACGGTTTCGCCAAGACCGATTATTTCCATCCGGTGTGCAGCACCCGTCCCGGGGTTTTTGTCACCGGGGCCTTCCAGGGGCCCAAGGCGATCCCTCGCTCGGTGGCCGAAGCCTCCACCGCCGCCGCCGAGGCGGCTCACCTCATGCTGCCCGCCCGGGGGGCCCTGACACACGAGAAGACCTATCCGGACGAACGGGACGTGGCCGGAGAGACCCCGCGCATCGGTGTTTTTGTCTGTTCCTGCGGCATCAACATCGCCGGCGTGGTGGACGTGAAGGCGGTGGCCGCCTATGCCGCCACTTTGCCCAACGTGGTGTTTGTGGACAACAACCTGTTCACCTGTTCGGCCGACACCCAGGATCTCATCGCCAAGAAGATCGCCGAACACGGTCTCAATCGGATTGTGGTGGCCGCCTGTACCCCGCGCACCCATGAACCCTTGTTCCAGGAGACGCTTCAGGAGGCCGGCCTCAACCCGTACCTCATCGAGATGGCCAACATCCGCAACCAGAATTCCTGGGTGCACCAGAAAATGCCCGAACAGGCCACCGAAAAGGCCAAGGTCCAGGTGCGCATGGCCGTGGCCAAGGCGTCCCGCATGGCGCCCTTGGGCCGGCTGCGGGTACCGGTGACCCGCAAGGCCCTGGTCATCGGCGGTGGCATCGCCGGCATGACGGCGGCCCTGACCCTGGCTGACCGGGATATTCCCACCGTGCTGCTGGAAAAAGGCCAGCGCCTTGGGGGCAACGCCTGGCGTTTGGGCGAAACCGAGACGGGGGAACCGATTCGGCCCATGCTTGAAGCCATGATCGGTCAGGTGGAAGCCCACCCGGGGGTCCAGGTGATGAAGAACGCCCGACTCTTGACCGCGGTGGGATCGGTGGGCAATTTTGTCAGTCGCATCGAAGTCGACGGAGAAACCCGTGCCGTGAGCTACGGGGCTGCCGTGGTGGCGGTGGGCGCCCGGGAATCGGTGCCCGAGGCGTACGGCTACGGGGAGAGCGACCGGGTGATGACCCACCTGGAGTTCGACGCTTTCGTCGAGGGGCATGCGGACGAGATCCGGCAGGCCGCCGGGGTGGCCTTCATCCAGTGTGTGGGCTCCCGCGAGCCGAAGCGGCCCTACTGCAGCCGCATCTGCTGCACCCACACCATGAAAAGCGCCATCCGCCTCAAGACCCTCCAGCCGGAGATGCCGGTCTACGTGATGTACCGGGACATTCGTACCTACGGCAAGCGTGAGCTGCTCTACCAGCAGGCCCGGGCCCTGGGGGTCATTTTCATCCGCTACGATGTGGATCGCAAGCCCGGGGTCGCCCCGGGCAGCGACGGGGTGACGGTAACGGCCTTCGACCCGATTCTCCAGATGCCCCTCGAGTTTGACGTCGACTACCTCGTGCTGGCGTCGGCCATTGAACCCTACCCGAATCGGTCCCTGGTGGAGCTGTACAAGTGCGGCCAGAACGAGGACGGGTTTCTCAACGAGGCCCATCCCAAGCTGCGACCGGTGGACATGTCCGTGGACGGCCTGTTCGTGGCGGGGCTGTGCAACTACCCCAAGCCGGTGGACGAGAGTATCGCCCAGGCCCAGGCGGCGGCAGCCCGTGCCGCGATTCTGCTGGACCGGGACGAAATGCAGCTCGATGCCATCAAGAGTTTCGTCACCGACAAATGCGACGGCTGTGCCCTGTGCGTGGATGTGTGCCCGTACCGGGCCATCTCCCTGGAAGAATTCCAGGCCGAAAACGGCACCGTGCACAAACGCATCAAGACCGATCCGGCCCTGTGCAAGGGATGCGGACTCTGCGAGGCCACCTGTCCCAAGGGAGGCGTCCTGGTACACGGATTCACCCTGGACCAGCTCGAGGCCCAGGTGGAGGCGGCGTTGGTGAAATGAAAAAAGTGACTAAAGTGAACTAAAGTGACTAAAGTGAGCTAAAGTGAATGAATTCTGCCAGTTATATAAAAACCGGAGCGCAGCGACACCACCACTTTAGTCACTTTAGTCACTCGTAATTTTAGTCACTAAAAAGCCAAAGTGATCTAGAGTGTCAAGTGAACTAAAGTGACTAAAGTGAACTAAAGTGAGCTAAAGTGAATGAATTCTGCCAGTTATATAAAAACCGGAGCGCAGCGACACCACCACTTTAGTCACTTTAGTCACTTTAGTCACTCGTAATTTTAGTCACTTCTTTTTTAGTCACTTTAGTCACTCGTAATTTTAGTCACTCAGTTTTTAGTCACTTAAGTCATTTTTCCCCATTCTTAGAAAGGAATCTCATCATGGCCGACAATTTTGAGCCTGTCATCATCGGCTTTCTGTGCAACTGGTGCGCCTATGCCGGCGGCGACCTGGCCGGCGTGTCGCGCCTTCAGTACCCGCCCAACATGCGTGCGGTGCGGGTGATGTGTTCGGGGATGGTGCACCCAGACCTGGTGGTGGGGGCGCTGCAGAAGGGTGCCGACGGTGTCATCGTCATGGGTTGACACCTCGGTGAATGCCATTACCTGGACGGTAATGCCAAGGCCCTGAACCGGACCGCCGCCATTCATATCGTGCTCGAGGATTTGGGGATCGAGCCAGAGCGGTTCGCCATCGAGTGGGTATCCTCCGCCGAAGCGCCGCGCTTTGCCGAGGTGGTGACCCGTTTTACCGAGAAGATCCGGTCTCTGGGCCCCAACCCCGTGGCGGTGCCGGAAGCGCCGGTGGACAGCGCCGCCTGATGGCGCCGGCGAGAGGAGACGATCATGAAAACCTTTTTCGACCTGATCCAGGAAGTCCAGAAACCAGGGCTCTGCCACCGCTGCGGAGGCTGCGTGACCTTCTGCACGGCCGTCAACTACGGGGCGCTGGAACTGGATGAAGACGGTAAACCGCGCTATGCGGATATCGAAAAGTGCATCGAGTGCGGGTTGTGCCATGCCATCTGTCCGGAAGTGGACGAACTGGAGGAAGAGACCCGACGGCGGGCCGCCTGGAGTGAACCCATGGGGCGGATCATGGAATCCACCGTGGCCCGGGCCATGGATGAGACCGTGCGCCAGCGGGCCACCGACGGCGGTGTGGTCACGGCCCTGTTGCTGCATCTCTTCGACCGGGGACGGATCGACGGGGCCATCGTGGCCCAACAGGTGGGGCCGTTTCAGCGACGCCCCTTCCTGGCCACCACCCGCGAGGACATCCTCGAATCGGCCGGCTTTTTTTTCGACACCAGCCACGGGATGAAAAGCTTCAGCGACCAGTACATGACCTATTCTTCCATCGAAGAATTCGACCCCATGGTCAAAAAGGGGCTGCACCGGGTGGCGCTGGTGGGCACTCCCTGTCAGATCAAATCGGTGCGCCGTATGCAGACGTTAGGGCTGGTTCCCTCGGACGCGATCCAGTTCTGCTTCGGTCTGTTTTGTTCGGGCAACTTCGTTTTTGGAGAAAAACAGCGCCAAGCGCTGGCCGAGGCCCATGGCTTCGACTGGGACCAGGTGCGCAAGATCAATATCAAGGAAGCCTTGATGCTCCACCTGAACAACGGGGAAATCAAAACGATTCCGTTGGCGGACCTGGCGGCGATCCGCCGCTACGCCTGCCGTTTCTGCCCGGACTATGCCGCGGAATTCGCCGATATCGCCTTCGGCGGCATCGGCGCCCGGGAGGGTTGGACCACCACCATCATGCGCACTCCCCTTGGCCGGGCGGTGTTCTCCGATGCCCGCAGTGCAGGGGCGCTGGAGACTTTTCGCTACCAGGACGATCACCGCTACGCCAGTGCCGCCCTGGAAAAGGTGCACGAATGGTCGCGGCGCAAGAAGGAAAGTGCCGCGGCCTTCCGGCAGGAGTTGGGCGCCCCCTCGGTGAGGGTGAAGATTTAGACGGAGGAATCAGAGATGACGGTAAAAGTGGCAAGTGAATGGCTCAACTCCTGTGCCGGCTGCGAGATTTCGATCCTGGACATGGGAGAGCGGCTGCTGGAGGTGCTCAAGGTGGCCGATTTCGTGCACATCCCGGCCCTGATGGATCACAAGTACTTCGGCCAGCTCGGCGACGGTGTTCATCTCGCAATTCCCGAGGCCGATGTGGGGTTGATCAGTGGGGGCATTCGTAACGCGGAGCACCTGGAAGTGGCCCTGGAGATGCGCAAACGCTGTCGGACGATCATCGCCCTGGGCACCTGTGCCACCCACGGCGGGATTCCAGCCCTGTCCAACGCCTACAGCCCGGAAGAGATTCTCCACCGCTACTACACCACCGAGACCACCGACGCGCCGGAGCGTCATCCGGATATGAACATCGTTCCACCCCTGCTCGACCGCTGCTACGCGTTGGACGAGAAGATCGCCGTGGACATCTATCTGCCCGGCTGTCCGCCCCACCCGGACCACATCTTTTCCGCCCTGACGGCGTTGGTGGAAGGAAAAACCCCCGTGCTGCCGGGAAAGAGCGTCTGCGACGTCTGCCCGACCCGACGCGAGGGAAAGGGGCAACTCAAGAAGCTGAAGCGTTTCCTCGAAGCACCGGTGTACGCCGATCCCGACGCTCCTCTGGACGAGATGCGCTGCCTGCTGGAACAGGGGTTCTTGTGCATGGGACCGGTCACCCGGGCCGGCTGCGGCGGGATCGACGGACCGCCGCGGTGCATCGCGGCCCGGGTTCCCTGCCGGGGCTGCTACGGGCCGGTACGCCAGAACGGCAACCCGCGCCTGGACATGCTCAACGCCCTGGCTTCCAACGGAATCGATCTAGCAAGCCTGCCCGAGAGCGTGTCGCTGCTACGTTTCGCCGGCGCCCACGGCCTGTTGCGGCCGGCGGGTAAAAGAAAGGAGTCGTAAAACCATGTCCCGGGTTATCAACATTCAGCCCATCACCCGCATCGAGGGGCACGCTTCCATCGGTATCGAACTAGACGATACGGGCAACGTGAGCCAGGCGCGGGTCAACATCCTGTCCATGCGCGGGTTCGAAAAATTCGTGGAAGGCAAACCCGCCGAAGAACTGCCGCGCATCGTGAGCCGCATCTGCGGCATCTGTCCCTGGATGCATCATCTGGCTGCCAACAAGGCCGTGGACGGCTGCTTCGGCGTCACCCCGACGCCGACAGGCAGCAAGTTGCGCGAGTTGATGCAGACCATTTCCCACGCTGAAGACAAGCTGCTGCATTTCTTTTTCCTGGCGGCGGCCGATTTCGTCATCGGTCCGGATACCGATTACGCGGTGCGCAACATCATCGGCATCGTTCAGGCCAATCCGGAGTTGGCGCAGCGGGTGGTCAAGATGCGTCACCTGGCCAAGATGACCTTGGACCAGTTCTCCAACAAGGCGATCCATCCCATTGCGGGGGTGCCAGGCGGCTTTTCCAAGCCGATGCGCGAGGATCAGCGCCTGGAAATCCTCGACCGGATGCGCCAGATCCTGGATTTCGCCCTGTTCACGATGGATTTTGCCAAGAAGGAGATTTTCCCCAAGTACATGGACGCCATCACGACCATCGGCGTCATCAACACCGGTTTCATCGGCACGGTGGACGACGACGGGGCGTTGAACCTCTACGACGGCAACCTGCGCCTGATGAAGCCGGACGGCAGCATCACCGAATTCTCCCCCAACGACTACACCGACTACATCGGCGAACAGGTGCTGCCCTATTCCTACGGCAAGTTTCCCTATGCGCGGTGCTGGGACGAGGGTTTCTCCCTGGATCTGGACCAACCCCGGGGTGTATACCGGTCCAACACGTTGGCACGCATCAACGTGGCCGACCACATTTCCACGCCCCGGGCCCAGGCCGAGCTGGAGGCCTTCCGCCAGCACTTCGGCCGTCCGGCCCAGGCGACCTTGCTCTATCACTGGGCCCGGCTCATCGAGGAGGTCTACGCCTGCGAACGGGCCATCGAGATCCTGGAAGACCCGGAGATCACCAATCCCAACGTCCGGGCCAAGGTGGAACCGAGAGCCGGCCGCGGCATCGGCTGTGTCGAGGCGCCGCGGGGCACCCTGATTCACGACTACACCACCGACGAAAACGGATTGATCCGCCATGCCAACATGATCGTGGGGACTACCCACAACCTCGGGCCCATCAACATGAGCGTCAACCAGGCGGCCCGGGAGTTGATCCATGACGGCAAGGTGGACGAGGGGATTCTCAACCGGATCGAAATGGCGGTGCGCGCCTACGACCCATGAATTTCCTGCGCAACGCATCGCCTGGACGGCGATCACGGCATTACCATCACCATCACCGACGCTTCCCGCAACGTGGTGCGGCGTTGGCCGGAAAGCGGCGGACGCCTGCTGTAAAATCGCGGGTTGACATCCGTCAAGATGCCGCTGCCTGGCGGCAGCCCAATTGGGGCCGGGGCGATATGCTCCCGGCCCTGTTTTCTTGAGGGCGACCGTTCCGAGTCAATCACGTCACCGGGGGCATTGATCCGAAGTTAGAGATGGCAGGCTATCTTGTCCCTGGTGTTTTTTCTCCGAGAATTTCCACCACGGCACGCCGGTAAACGCCGCCGTGGGGCAGGTGATGGGTGCGAACGGCCACCCGCAAACGGTCCTCGGCATACAACTGAATGCACTCCGGGTAGATCTGCCACTCGAGATCCAGCCCCTTTTGCCGGATGCGTTCCTCGGTGTCGTCCGCTTGGATGGCGAAGGCGCGCTGGCCGATGATGGGGCCGCTGTCTTCGCCGTAGTCGATGAAATGTACGGTGCAGCCGCCCACCTTGGCCCCGTAACGGAACGTATCCCCGTAGCCGTCGGTTCCGGGGAAGGCCGGCAGCAGGGCGGGATGGATGTTCATGATCCGCGGCTTAGCCGGGTCGGTGTTGACGCGGTCGATGAAGTAGGGCGTCAGGTTGCGCATGAAGCCGGCCAGTACCAGCAGGTCGAAAGGATGGGCGGCCATGGCCGCCAACAGGGCCGCTTCGGCCGCCACCCGCGTGTGAAGGAAGCGCCGGATCCTGGCCGGATCGGCGCCGGCGGGAAGCAGGGACTGGCGACGAGCCAAATCGTCCAGGTCGGCATCCGGCGGCAGCTTCACGCTGGCCGGATCGGTGCGGTAGTCGCCGATGAGGCGGGCGTAATCCACCACGAAGGTGGGGACCTCATGGCGACGGGCGCGTTCCAGGCCATTGGCGTGGGGGTTGTCGGTCCCCACGAAGACCACCCGTCCGTCGATGGTGCCCTGGGCGCAGGCGTCCAGAATGGCTTGCAGGTTGGTACCGCCGCCGGAAATCAAGGCGCCGATGCGAAGCTTGGTACCCATGGGAAAACACTCCTTGTGCGCTGGCAGTTCTTCCGATGGCCCACCGCTGATCGGCGATCAGCGACGCCATTGGCACCGAACCTTAACATGAAAGGGCGGCAAGAAGAAAACCGGAAAGTCGACAGGCGGCGATGAATTGACAATAATGAGCTTGGTCGTTATTATTATTAGATTGTATAGGGAATTTGGCACGGCCACTTGCGGCTGTTTCCGACAACCAGAAAGGATTTTTGACAAAATGGCAGCGAACATTGTTGAAATCAGTGACAGCAGTTTTGACGCGGAAGTGATTCAGGCGCAGCAACCGGTGCTGGTGGATTTTTGGGCGCCGTGGTGCGGCCCGTGCAAGGCCATCGGGCCGGTGATGCAGGATCTTTCCCAGACCTACGGAGACCGGGTCAAGTTCGCCAAGTGCAACGTGGACGAAAATCCCATGACCCCCGGCAAATTCGGAATCAAAGCGATTCCTACGCTGATTTTTTTCAAAGACGGCAAGGTCGCCGACCAGATCATTGGCATGGTGGCCAAGAGCAAGCTCGAAGAGAGCCTCAAGGCCGTCCTGTAGCACTCCCTCGACAGCCGTCGCCGGAACCCGGTTCGGCCGGGATTCCGGCGATGCGCCAACCCGGTTGAAGCCATCAATGCCAAGCCCACCAGAATTGGAACATCACCACCGAAGGAAGCCTGGCCGCCGCGGACGCCAGGGCGGTCAAGTCGACTCTCCTGCTTTCCGTCGTGATGTCGGTGGCCGGTGGGGTGAGACATGGCTCTTCACTGATGGGGCTTAAATTGTTACCGGTTAAAAAAAGGGGCCTGAAGGCCATGATCAAGCCAAGATTCGGTGTCGCCCTGCTGATTGCGTCCATCATCGTGAGCGGTTGCGCCTGGTTCGAAACCCACGAGGACCTCACGGCCTCCGAATTGGCCGCCGAAGGAATGGACGCCTATGAATTCGGCAATTACAGGACCGCCATCGAGCATTTTGAAAAGCTCAAAGACTGGTACCCCTTCAGCAAATTCGCCATTCTAGCCGAGTTGAAGATCGCCGACGCCCACTATCGGCTGCGGGAGTACGAGGAGGCGATTTTCGCCTACGAGTCCTTTGAAAATCTCCATCCGCGCAACGAAGCGGTTCCCTACGTTATCTACCAGATCGGCCGCTGCTACTTCGATCGGCTCGACACGGTGGACCGGGACCAGACCTTCGCCCGCAAGTCCCTGGAGGTTTTCGGCCGGCTCGGCGAACGCTTTCCCCGGGACCCGTATACCCGGGCCGCGGCGGCCCACCGCCTCGAATGCCTGAAAAGCCTTGCTGGCCACGAATTCTACGTGGGACGCTACTATTTTGACAACAAGCGTTACAAGGCGGCCCTGGAGCGTTTCAAAGGGGTGCTGTTCGAATACCCGGATGTTGGAATACACTATCCGACCCTGCAGTATCTGGGGCGATGTGAAGCCGAACTGCAAGCTTCCCAAGGGGCGGCGGACGCCAAAGACAACAAATAGCTTTACATACCCGCAGGTTTGCGCTATAGGACTCGCTTTCCCGAAACAATCCTTGGACGGTCCCCCATGTTGGGGACGCCGTCTTGAAAAAGGAGAACCGATCCATGTCCAAAGTCTGCGAAATCTGTGGCAAGCGGCCCCAGGTCGGACACCATGTCAGCCACGCCCACAACCTGACCAAGCGTCGCTTTAATCCCAACCTGCAGAGCGTCCGGGTCCTCAAGGACGGCCGGGTTCAGAAAATAACAGTCTGCACCCGCTGCATCCGGTCCGGAGCGGTGGTCAAGGCCCCCTGAAGGGGGATGGTTCATTTGACCCGTCGGACGCCCTGGACCCGTTTGACCTTGCGGATGTCGTTGAGGATACGATTGAGGTGCCGGGTGTCGGCCACCCCGATGGTGAACAGTCCGTCGACGGTGTGATCGTCCTTGGTTTCGGTCCAGGCGGAGATGATGTTGGCCCCATTTTTGCTGATGTTTGAGACCACGTCCACCAGCAGCCCCACCCGATCCACCGCGTTCACCCGAATCTTGACCGGGTAGGTTTCGGCGACTTCTTCGTCCCATTCCACCTCGATATACCGATCCGAGCTGAGTTTCAGGGCGTTGACGCAGTCACTGCGGTGGACGGTCACGCCCGATCCTCGGGTGATATAGCCGACGATGGGATCTCCTGGCACCGGTTGGCAGCACTTGCCGAAACGAACCAGAATGTCGTCCACCCCCTTCACGGTCACGCCGGTTTTGGTTTTGCGCTTGCGCACCGAACCGATGAGTTTCTTGATCAGCGAGGCGTCGGAGGCGGCGACGTCTTCCGGTTTGGTGAGAAACCGACGGACCACCTGAAGCGGCGTGATTTTTCCGTAACCGATACTGGCGATGAGATCCTCGGTGGTCTTGAAACCGAACTCGCCGACCACCTTCTCCATTTCCGCGCTTTTGAGCAACGTGTTGAAGTTCAACCGGTACTTGCGGAACGCCTTCTCGCACATCTCCCGGCCCAGTGATAGGCTGCGCTCCTTTTCCTGGGTCTTGATCCACTGACGGATCTTGGCCCGAGCCTTGACCGTTTTGACGAATCCCAGCCAGTCCTTGCTCGGATGCCCCTTGGGCGAAGTGGTGATCTCCACCACGTCACCGGTTTCCAACTCGGTTTGAAGCGGCACCAGGCGCCCGTTGATCTTGGCGCCGGTGAGGTGATGCCCGATTTCGGTGTGGATCAGGTAGGCGAAGTCCACCGGCGTGGCGCCCCGGGTCAGGCTGCGGATGTCCCCGTTGGGCGTGAAGACGTAAACCTCGTCCGGGAAGAGGTCGATGCGCACGTTTTCCATGAACTCGCGGGGATCCCGGATGTTTTCCTGGTTTTCGATGAGGTTCTGGATCCAGGCGAATTGTTGACTGACCTTGGGGTTGCCGCCCTTTCCCTCCTTGTAGCTCCAGTGAGCCGCAATGCCGCTCTTGGCCACCTCGTCCATTTCCTCGGTGCGGATCTGGATCTCGATGCGCATTCCGCCGGGGCCGATCACGGTGGTGTGCAGAGACTGGTACATATTGCTTTTGGGCCGGGCGATGTAGTCCTTGAATTTGACGTCGATGGGCTTCCAGAGCGCATGGATGACGCCGAGGGCCTCGTAGCAGTGGGGGATGCTATCCAGGATGATGCGAAAGCCGACGATGTCGTAGACGTCTTCGAAAGCGAGGTTCTGGGCGCGCATCTTGCTGTAGATGCTGTAGTATTTCTTGTAACGACCCAAGACCCGGCTCTGGAGCCCGGCGGTGGTCACCCGCTCCCGGATGATGTCCATCACTTTCTGGACGTACTCCTCGCGCTCGATGCGACTCCGGGCCACCAGTTGGCGGATGTTCTCGTAAGCTTCGGGTTCGGTGTACTGGAAAGCGGTGTCCTCCAGTTCGTGCTTCATCCAGTAGATGCCGAGGCGGGCCGCGATGGGCGCGTAGATATCCAGGGTCTCGGTGGCGATCTCCCGGCGCTTGGACGGCTTGTGGTACTGGAGCGTGCGCATGTTGTGGAGTCGATCGGCCAGCTTGATGAGGATCACGCGCAGATCGTCGGCCATGGCCAGGAGCATCTTGCGGATGCTTTCGGCCTGACGGGCGCGCGAATCGCTCACCGTCACCTTGCTCATCTTGGTGACGCCATCGACAATGTGGCGTACCTCGGGGCCGAAGACGGCTTCGATTTCCTCGGCCGTGGCGTGGGTGTCCTCCACCACGTCGTGGAGCAGACCGGCGGCCACGCTCACCGGATCGAGGTTCATCTGGGCCAGGATATAAGCGACTTCCAGCGGGTGGGAGAGGTAGGGCTCGCCGGAGAGGCGCAACTGTCCGGCATGGACTCTGGCTGAATAGACGTAAGCCTTGTCGATGGTATCCAGATCCGCTCCGGGGTTGGCCTCGGCCACCCGTTCGAGGATATCGCTGATCCGGATCATGGGGTCCCGCGTTCGTTCACGGTTGATGCGGCGCTGTGGGTTGTTGGGCATTCCCCCGGTTGCCCGTTGGACCCGCTGGACGCGTCTGAGCGCCCTGGCAGGTCGGGGGGGGTGGCGCGTAGGCCCGAAACTCCGGGACTGCTAATACGACTTGGCAAAAATCACCCTCCGGGGGCTCTGCCGGCCACAGACGATGCAGTGTCCCGGCGCCAAGGGGAAACGGCTTTCGTCAAAGGGCAGGCAGCGGATCGTCACTCCCAGATCCGCCTTGATTTTCTCCTCGCAGCCAGGATCGCCGCACCAGTGCGCCAGCGCGAAGCCACCGTGAATTTCGGGGCGTTCCATATCCTGGGGGGTGAAGTAAGCGTAAAAGTCTTCCTTGCCATCGATCTCCCGGGTGTGGGCCTTTTGAAAGGCCAGTGCCCGGTGGTGGAGGCGATTCTGGATGTCGTCCAGGATGTCGCCCACCGTGGCGATGAACTCGGCGCGTCCCATGGCGGTCTTGTCCCGATGGTCCCGGTCCCGCCGGGCGAAAAACACCGCGTCGTTGGCCAGATCCCGAGGGCCGATTTCCACGCGTAGAGGAATGCCCTTCTTGATCCAGTCCCAGTTCCGGGTACCGCCGGTATCCCGGGCGTCGACCTCCACCTGCAATGGCTGGCCGTGGTAGGCCACCGACCGCAGGGCCTGGGCCAAGGCGTCCACGTACGCCATCACCGGGCCCTGGTCCGCGGCTTTGCGGACGATGGGCAGCAGGACCAGGTGCGACGAGGCGATCCGCGGCGGCAGGATGGCCCCGTCGTCGTCCCCGTGGGTCATGATCAGGCCGCCCAGCAGTCGGGTGGAAACGGCCCAGGAGGTGGTCCAGGCGAACTGCTCCTGTTCGTTGGCGTCCTGGTACTTGATCTGCTGGGCCCGGGCGAAATTCTGGCCGAGGAAATGGGATGTGCCGGCCTGAAGCGCCTTGCAGTCCTGCATCATCGCTTCGATGGTCAAGGTGTCGTCGGCACCGGGAAAGCGCTCCGACGGCGATTTTTTCCCGGTGATGACCGGTATGGCGAGAAAGTTTTCCGCCAGGTCGACGTAGATGTCCAGGATCGTTTCCGTCAGCTTCATGGCCTCTTCGGCCGTGGCATGGACCGTGTGCCCCTCGTGCCACAGGAACTCGCTGGTGCGCAGGAAGATTCGGGTGCGCATTTCCCAGCGCACCACGTTGCCCCACTGGTTGATGAGGATCGGCAGGTCACGGTAGCTCTTGACCCATTTGGAAAACGAGTCGCCGATGATCGTCTCGGAGGTGGGACGGACGATGAGCGGCTCGGTGAGGGGACCGGCCGGCACCAAGCCGCCGTCGGCGCCCTTTTCCAGGCGGTGGTGGGTCACCACGGCGCATTCCTTGGCGAAGCCCTCGACGTGTTGAGCTTCCTTTTCCAGGAAATTCAATGGGATGAAGATGGGAAAGTACGCATTGCGCACCCCGATGGCCTTCAGGCGCGCATCCACGATGCGGGTGATGTTTTCCCACAGGGCGAACCCCCAGGGCTTGATGACCATGCAGCCGCGCACGGGCGAGTTTTCGGCCATATCGCTGGCCTTGATAACCTGCTGGTACCATTCTGGATAATCCTCGACACGGGTGGGCCGAATGGCGGACTGGGGGGAGGTGGGCGTCATCTGAACTCGTTCTCCTTGGCAATACGGATAAATGAAAAAAACAAAAAATCAGCGAACCGACTTTACCACAAAAGCGGGAAAGAAGAAAAACCCTGAGCGTGGCGCAACCCCGGTGCGGTTCACCGGGGAGAATTTTCGGCGTTGTCCCGGTCGTATTCGGCCACGGCGGCCAGCAGTTCTTCCACCAGGCGCTGCTGGGGAAATTTTTTGACCACCTTGCCCTTCTTGAACAAGATACCGATTCCGTCGCCGCCAGCCACGCCCACGTCCGCCTCCCGGGCTTCCCCCGGACCGTTCACCGTGCATCCCATCACCGCCACCTTGATGGGAGCGGTGCGGGTCATCAGGGCCTCCTCGACCCGGGCAGCGATGGCAAACAGGTCGATGCGGCAGCGGCCGCAGGTGGGGCATGAGATGATCTCGGCCCCCCGGTGGCGCAGGTCCAGCGCCCGGAGGATCTCGTAGCCGACGCGGACTTCCTCCACCGGGTCGCGGGTCAACGATACCCGCAGGGTGTCGCCGATCCCCTCGGCCAGCAACATCCCGATGCCCAGGGCGCTCTTGACGATGCCGGGATAAAGCCCGCCGGCTTCGGTGACCCCCACGTGCAACGGAAAATCGCAGCGACGGGACAGTTCCCGATAGGCGGTCACGGTTCGGGCCACGTCCGAGGCCTTGATGGAAATCTTGATCTGCTCGAAGCCCATGGCGGTGACGGCCTCAACGTGACGCAGGGCGCTTTCCACCATCGCTTCGGCGCTGGCATGTCCGTGGCGGGTCAGCAGGTCTTTTTCCAGGCTGCCGGCGTTGACCCCGATGCGGATGGCCAGCCCGTGGTCCCGGGCCGCGTCCACCACCGCCTGGACCTTGGCGCGACTGCCGATGTTGCCCGGGTTGATGCGCAGCCCGTCGGCACCGGCTTCGGCGGCGGCGATGGCCAGCCGGTGGTCGAAGTGGATGTCGGCGATCAACGGAATGTCGATGGCTTGACGAATGGGGCCGATGGCCCGGGCAGCGTCGGCGTCGGGAACCGCCACCCGCACGATCTCGCACCCGGCGGCGGCCAGACGCCGGATCTGGGCGATGGTGGCGGCGGCATCACGGGTATCGGTGGTGGTCATGGACTGCACGCTGATCGGTGCCCCACCGCCCACCGGGACGGTGCCGACGTTGATTTGACGGGTGTTTTTGCGTTCGATGAATGCGCTCATGCCGGCGGGTCGTGTGCGTCTGGTCTCGGCGCATCTGAAAGGGTCGCTTGGTTGGTCGGCATCGTGGTGTCGAAACGATGAGACGGGGTTTCAAAAATCGGGTTCACAACCTACCAAAGACGTCGTCGGTGTTCAAGGGGCCAAACACCGCCGCCGGCGGGTACAGGGCTCTTTTCAAACGGAGCGCGGGTCAGCCGCGTCCCACGAAGGGGTTATGCCTTTTCTCACGTCCGATGGTGGTGGTGCCCATGTGGCCGGGGTAGACCTCCAGCGCATCATCCAGGGTGAAAAGCCGGCCATGAATGCTCTGGATCAGCGTATCGAAGTTTCCTCCGGGTAGATCGGTACGTCCGATGGAGCCGGCAAAAAGGGTGTCGCCCACAAAAACGGCGCCGTCGGCAAGGAAGGCCACGCCACCGGGGGTGTGGCCCGGGGTGTGGATGACCGTCAGGGCCAGGTTGCCCACCTGGATGCGGTCACCGTCACCGAGGGTCCGGTCCGGCGGGGGAGAGTTTTCCACCCGCAGACCGAACATGCGTCCGGCGGCGGCCAGATCGGCAAGCATCGGGGCGTCCAGGGCGTGGATCATGATGTCGGCGCCGGTGGCCGCCTTGAGCGCCGCGTTGGCCCCCACATGGTCGAAGTGCCCGTGAGTGTTCAAAATGGCGACCACTTTGAGCCCGTGCCGGGCCACGGTTTCCAGAATGCGCGCCGGTTCGTCGCCGGGGTCGATGACGGCGGCGGAGCCGGTTTCCTCGCAGCCCAGGATGTAGCAGTTGGCCATGATGGGGCCCACGGCCAGGGTGTCGATGATCATGATTGGGTTCCTTCCACTGGTCCTGAAACGGTGCGTCGGCGCACCAGCCCGCGGCCGAGCTTGACGCGCCGGACCGTTTCCGCCGGCGGTTCCGGTGCGCTGACCGCTACCGTTGGGGCCTGTTGTGGCGCGGATGGCGGCGGTGCCTCGATGGAGTCGGTGCTCAGGGCAAGCCCTTCCTGGTCCATGGCGAGGTGGATGGCGTCCAGAATGCCGTTGATGAACGCTCCGGATTCTTCGGTGCCGTATTTTTTACCGATGTCGATGGCTTCGTTGATGGACACCTTGGGCGGAATGTCCGGGCAGCACAGCATCTCGTAGACCGCCAGACGCATCACGTTGCGGTCAACGCCCGCCATGCGGGAAATTTTCCAATTGCTGGAAAATCGTTCGATGATCCGGTCGATTTGGGGCGAGTGCCGGCGTACACCCTGCACCAGCTCGGTGAACAGCGCTTTGCTGGATTTAGGTGGCGGGCAGGACCGGCAAAACAGGGCCAGCGGGTCCTGGTCGTCGGCGTCCGGTCGCATATCGATGAAAAAAAGGGCCTGCATGGCCAGCTCGCGGGCCCGGCGTCGGTTTCCCATAGTCTTCAGCCACGCTCCACTTGGCCCATGAGGTTGGCCATTTCCACGGCGCTGATGGCCGCGCTCCAGCCTTTGTTGCCGGCCTTGGTACCGGCCCGCTCGATGGCTTGCTCGATGGTGTCGGTGGTCACGACGCCGAAGATCACCGGGACCCCGGATGCCAGACTCACCTGGGCGATGCCTTTGGACACCTCGGCACTGACGTAGTCGAAGTGCGGGGTGGCGCCTCGGATCACGGCGCCCAGGCAGATGACGGCGTCATAGCGCCCCGCCGCCGCCATTTTCTGGGCGACCAAGGGGATTTCAAAAGCGCCCGGAACCTTGACGATATCGATGGCCTCGGGGTCAGCCCCGCATCGGGTCAGGGCGTCGATGGCCCCACCGGTCAACTTATCGGTGATGAAATCGTTGAACCGGCTCACCACCAGACCAAAGCGTTTGCCTTCTGCGCGGAGCGTTCCTTCAATGACATGCGGCATTTGCGCCTCCTGGTTGCAAAGTGACGAGGATTGGATTCAAACCCTTTGAGAGGGTTAATTTTTTTTCGGCGAAAGATGCAAGAGGTGCCCCATCTTGAGCTTTTTGCACTCCAGGTAGCAGCGATTATGGTCGTTGGGCGGCACTTCGATGGGAACCTGTTCGATGATGCTGAGCCCGTAGCCTTCCAGCCCCACGATCTTCTTGGGGTTGTTGGTGAGCAGGCGCATCTTGCGCACGCCAAGGCTGTGGAGCATCTGAGCGCCGATGCCGTAGTCGCGCAGGTCGTCCTTGAAGCCGAGCTTGATGTTGGCCTCCACCGTGTCGAACCCCTGGCGCTGGAGTTCGTAGGCCTTGAGTTTGTTTACCAGGCCGATGCCCCGGCCTTCCTGTCTCAGGTAGAGGATCACCCCCCGGCCTTCGGCCTCGATCTGTTCCATGGCCTTGTGCAGTTGGTCGCCGCAGTCGCAGCGTCGCGATCCGAAAATGTCGCCGGTCATGCACTCGGAGTGGACCCGCACCAGTACCGGCTCGTCCGGAGAGATGTCTCCCTTGACCAGGGCGATGTGGGTGAGGCCGTCCAGATCGCTTTCAAACGCGATGATCTTGAAATCGCCACCGTAGACGGTGGGGATCTCGGTCTCGGCGGCCCGGCGCACGAAGGATTCGGTGCGCAGGCGGTAGGCGACCAGGTCGGCGATGGTGCAGATGCCGATCCCGTGCTCGGCGCTGAACTTTTCCAGGGCCGGCATGCGGGCCATGGTGCCGTCCTCGTCCATGATTTCGCAAATCACGCCGCTGGGTTTCAGGCCGGCCAGGCGGGCCAGGTCCACTGAGCCTTCGGTCTGCCCCACGCGCACCATGACACCACCGTCGCGGGCACGCAGCGGAAAGATGTGGCCGGGCCGCGCCAGGTCCTCGGGACCGGCGTTGTCGGCCACCGCCGTTTGGACGGTGACGGCCCGGTCGGCGGCGCTGATACCGGTGGTCACGCCCCGGGCCGCCTCGATGGACACGGTGAATCCGGTGTGAAACGCGGAGGTGTTGTGTTCCACCATCAGCGGCAGGTCGAGCCGGTCGCAGACCTCGCCGGTGAGCGACAGGCAGATGAGCCCGCGGCCGTACCGGGCCATGAAGTTGATGGCCTCTGGGGTGACTTTTTCGGCGGCCATGCACAGGTCGCCTTCGTTTTCCCGGTCTTCGTCGTCCACCAGGATCACCATGCGCCCGGCGCGGATCTCCTCGATGGCCTCTTCAATCGTGATGTGTGCCATGGGTTGAATCTATACTCCTGGATCGGTTGGTGTGGGTTCGCTGAAGAAAAAAGTCGGCGGCGCGTCGTCGCGTGGCCTCACAGGTATCCCGCCCGGGCGAGCAGGGCCATGTCGACGCCGCCCGCGGGCTTGGTTCGGTTCAAGAATTTCTCCACATACTTGCCGATGATGTCGGTCTCGATGTTCACCGCAGATCCCGTCGGCTTGGATCCCACGGTGGTCAGTTGGGCCGTGTGGGGAATGATGCTCACGGAAAAACCGGCGTCATCGCAGCGGTTGATGGTCAGGCTGACGCCGTCCACGGCCACCGACCCCTTTTCGATGAGGTGACGGGCAAGAACTTCGGGCACGGCGATATCCACCAGCAGGGCGTTGGCCTCTCGTCGTCGACGGGAAAGGGTGCCGACCCCATCCACGTGCCCCAACACCAGGTGTCCGTCGAGCCGATCCGAAAGGCGCAGCGCCCGTTCCAGGTTGACCCGTTCGGCGACGGCCGCGCCTCCCAGGGTGGTGCGGCCGGCGGTTTCCGGCGACATGTCCACGGTGAATCGTCGCCCTTCCAGGCGCACCACGGTGAGGCAGGCCCCGTTGACGGCAATGCTGTCGCCGATGCGGGTGCCGTCCAAATCGAATTCCGCGTGGATGGTGAGCTGGCGCCCCTGCACCGCGTCGATGGTGCCCTGTCCCTCGATAATGCCGGTAAACATGATGGTGCCCGATTCCGGTGATGCCAAAATACCGTGATGCCCTTACAGGTCGCCAGTGACGAGGAAATCATCTCCGACACGGGTGATTTCCATATTCCGTACCGCCATCGCCTCGGCCATCCGTTGGGGGCCGGGACCCTGGCAGATGGGCAGCCCTTGGCCGCCGAGAATCTTGGGAGCGTAAAAAAACATGATCTTGTCCACGATTTTTTCCGCCAGGACGGCGGCCGCGACCCGGGCGCCCCCTTCGATCAACACGCTGGTCACCTGCATGGCGCCGAGCCGGGTCATCAAGGCCTTCAGGTCGATTCGTCCCCGGTCCAGAGGTGACGTCAACATCCTGGCCCCCGCCGCTTCCAGTCGCCGACGGCGTTCCGGGCTTGCCGCTTCGGCGCATACGATAAGGGTTTTGGCCGGAGAATCAAGCCCGAACAGTCGAGATTCGGGAGGCGTTTCCAGGCGTGCGTCGAGAACGATGCGCAGGGGATCGCGGCCCGACCCGTCCGGCAAACGGGCCGTGAGCTGCGGGTTGTCGGCGATCACCGTGCCCACCCCCACCAGGATGGCGTCCAGTTGGCTGCGCAGGCGGTGAACCCTCTCCCGGGCCGCCGGCCCGGTGACCCACCGCGCATCGCCGCTGCGCGTGGCGATGCAGCCGTCGAGGGTGGCGGCGCATTTGAGCACCACGAAAGGCAACCCGGTGCGGATGTACTTGATCCAGGTCTCGTTGAGCCGCGCCGCCGCATCCGCCAAAAGCCCCTCATCGACCAAAACGCCGGCGCTGCGCAACCGCGCATTGCCGCCACCGGCCACGGTGGGGTTGGGATCGCTCAGGGCGGCGACCACCCGGTGGATCCCGGCCGCGAGGATTCTTTCGGTGCAGGGCGGGGTCCGGCCGTGGTGGTTGCACGGCTCCAGGGTGACGTAAAGGGTGGCCCCCATGGCCCGATCCCCGGCCTCATCCAGAGCCAGCACCTCGGCATGGGGACCGCCGGCCCGTTGGTGATACCCCTTGCCCACCACCTGGCCATCCTTGACCACCACCGCTCCCACCATGGGATTGGGAGAGGTGTGTCCGGCGCCCAGGGCCGCCAGGTCCAGCGCCATCTGCATGAAATGTTGGTCACTGTTCATTGGATTTGCTCAGCAGGCGACGCAGTTCGGCCATGAAATCATTGACATCCTTGAATTCGCGGTACACGGAGGCAAACCGGACGTAGGCGATATCGCTCTGTCCGTGGAGCCACCCCATGATCCGTTCGCCCACTACGGTGGAAGCCACTTCCTTCTCCCCGGCGTCCTTGAGGTCATGTTCCAGGTCGTGGAGAAAATCTTCGATGGCGTGGATGCTGATGTCGAGTTTTTCGCAGGCTTTCAGGATGCCGCTGCGTGCTTTTTCCCGGGAAAATTCCTCCCGTCGACCGTCTTTTTTCAGGATCATCAACGGTGTTTCTTCAATGCGCTCGTAGGTGGTGAAGCGTCGACCGCATTCAAGGCACTCCCGGCGTCGCCGGATCTCCAGACCGCTGCGGCTCAGGCGGGAGTCGATCACCTTGTCTTCGGACTCGCCGCAGAAAGGGCATTTCATGGGGCGCCTCCGCCTTCGGTGCCAGTCGATCCGTCCGGGACGAAGTGCCGTACCTCCACCCCGGCCTGGTTCAACATCTCCTCGCTCATGGCGTCGGCATAGCCCGCGAGGTAAACGATGGTGCGGATACCGGCGTTGATGATCATCTTGGCGCAGATGCTACAGGGCAGATTGGTGCAATACAGGGTGGCGCCCTGGATCGAAACCCCGTGGTAGGCCGCCTGAATGATAGCGTTTTGCTCGGCGTGGATCCCCCGGCACAGTTCGTGCCGTTCCCCGGAAGGGACGTTGAGCTGGCGGCGCAGGCAACCGGTCTCCGCGCAGTGGGCGATGCCGCTGGGGGCGCCGTTGTAGCCGGTGGACAAGATCCGTTTGTCCTTGACGATCACGGCCCCCACCGCGCGGCGCAGGCAGGTGGAACGGCAGGCCACCAGTTTGGCGATTTCCATGAAATAGGCGTCCCAGGAGGGCCTTGGATCTGCGGGGGAAGGGGGCACGCCGGAATCTCCTTTCACATCGTGAAACCCTGCGGGCTCAGGTGGGGATAGATGGGAAAGCGCTCGCACAGCGTCCGCACCTGCCGCCGGATCTGGGTCTGCCGGGTCTCGTTGTCCGGTTGGCGCAGCACCGCCACGATCATCTCGGCGATGGCTTCCATTTCGGCCAGACCCATGCCCCGGGTGGTCAGGGCCGGGGTGCCGATGCGCACCCCGCTGGTGATCCGGGGGCCCCTGGGATCGAAGGGGATGGCGTTCTTGTTGACGGTGATTCCCGCTTTTTCCAGGGCGGCCTGGGCGTCCTTGCCGCTGATGTCCAGGCATCGCAAGTCCGCCAGCACCATGTGGTTGTCCGTGCCACCGGATACCAGGTCCACGCCGTGGCCCATCAGCGCCGCGGCGAGGTGAGCGGCGTTTCGAATCGTCTGCTGCTGATCGCTTCGAAACTTCTCTCCCATGGCTTCCTTGAAGGCCACCGCCTTGGCGGCGATGACATGCATCAGCGGGCCCCCCTGGATGCCGGGAAAGATCTGTTTGTCCAGCATCGTTCCCAACGGTTCCCGGGCCAGGATCAAGCCACCTCGGGGGCCGCGCAACGTTTTGTGGGTGGTGGAGGTCACCACGTCGGCATGGGGCAGGGGAGAGGGATGCACCCCGGCGGCCACCAGCCCGGCGATGTGGGCCATGTCCACCATGAGCACGGCGCCGACGGCCGCCGCGGTCTTGGCCAGGGCCGGAAAATCGATGATGCGGGGGTAGGCGCTGGCACCGGCCACGATCATCTTGGGCTGCTGGGCACGGGCCATGACATCAATCTCATCGTAGTCCATGCGGCCGGTGTCCCGGTCGACACCGTAATGGACGAAGTCGAACAGCCGTCCCGAAAAGCTCACCGGGCTGCCGTGGGTGAGGTGGCCGCCGTGGGCCAGGTCCATGCCCATGATCCGGTCGCCGGGGGTCAGCATGGCGAAATAGACGGCCATGTTGGCCTGGGAGCCGCTGTGGGGCTGGACGTTGGCGTATTCCGCGGCAAACAGGGTGCGGGCCCGTTCGATGGCCAGGGCTTCGGCCTGGTCCACGAACTGGCAGCCCCCGTAGTAGCGACGGTCCGGATAGCCCTCGGCGTACTTGTTGGTCAATACACTGCCCTGGGCGGCCATCACCGCCGGGCTGGCGATGTTTTCCGAGGCGATCATCTCCAGGGTGTACTGCTGGCGCTCCAGCTCCCGGGCAATGGCCGCGGCGATTTCGGGATCCACCGATTCAAGCGACTCTGACATCACGGACGCCTTTTTCTCGTTTGGGGCTGAGTTGAGGTTCATTTTCGATTAACGGCTTCTATTCTCGCTGGGTTCCCCCCGTCCGCCATCCCCGCTGCATCCCCGGGTGACGATTTCCGACTTTCCACGAGTTTGTCCCTTTTGGCAAGGGGCGTTTTGGGCGGCGGCGGCAATTACTCGGCTTCCGGGCGAGTCCGGTCGAACATGGCGATGCGCCGCTGGTGTCGGTCGCCCTCGAAAGCCGTCTGGAGCCAGACGGTCAGAATTTCCAAGGCCATGGTTTCCCCGATCATTCGACCGCCCATCACCAGGATGTTGGCGTCGTTGTGCCGGCGGCTCAGGGCCGCCGTGAGCGGCTCGGCACACAAGGCGGCACGAACGCCGGGGAAGCGGTTGGCCACCATGGACATCCCCACGCCGCTGCCGCACATCAGGATGCCCCGTTCGAATTCCCCCGAGGCCACCCGTCGGGCCACGGCGCCGCCAAAAACGGGATAGTCGCACGAGGAGTTGTCGTGGGTGCCCACATCCTCCACCGGGTAGCCGAGACGCACGAGTTCCTGTTTGATCCGCTCCTTGAGCGGGAAGGCGGCGTGGTCGCTGCCGATAATCAGGGCCGAATGGTCTTTCATGGTCGCATCCTTCAAAAATATAGGGGTCAAGGGAGCCGCCTCAACCGGATCGCCACGCCTCCAAGACGAGGGTGGCGTTGGTGCCGCCGAAACCGAAACTGTTGCTCAGGGCCGCCCCGATGGGCGCCTGACGCACCGTATGGGGAACGTAGTCGAGGTCGCAGGCCGGATCCGGGTGGTCCAGGTTGATGGTGGGCGGAATCGTTGTATGGTGGATCGCCAGGGCGCAGAAAGCGGCTTCCACCCCGCCGCCGGCACCGATGAGATGACCGGTCATGGACTTGGTGGCGCTGATGGGGATCCGCTTGGCGCGTTCTCCGAAGACGGTTTTGATGGCCAGGGTTTCCAGGTAATCGTTGAGCGACGTGCCGGTGCCGTGGGCATTGATATGGTCGATGGCGTCGGGCGCCAGGCCGGCGTCGGCCAGGGCGGCTTCCATGCAGGACACCGCGCCCCGGGCGTCCGGCGGCGGCTGGGTCAGATGGTAGGCGTCGCAACTGCTGCCGTAGCCCGTGATTTCGGCGTAAATCCGGGCGCCGCGCATCAGGGCCTGGTCCAGGGGTTCGAGGATCAGCATGCCGGCGCCTTCACCGATCACGAATCCGTCGCGGTCTCGGTCGAAGGGCCGCGATGCCTGTTCGGGGGCTTCATTGCGGGTGGAGAGGGCCTTCATGGCACCGAAGCCGGCGACGCAGGTCGGGGCCACCACGGCCTCGGTGCCGCCCGCCACCGCCATATCCATCTGGCCGCAACGAATCATGCGGGCCGCTTCCCCCACGGCATGGGTGCCGGCGGCGCAGGCGGTGGACAGCGTGAGGTTCGGCCCTCGGGCAGCGATATCCATGGCGATGATGCCTGAAGCCATGTTGCCGATCATCATGGGCACGAAGAAGGGACTCACCCGTTGAGGACCGCGGCGGGAAACGATGTGGCAGTTTTTTTCCAACAGCGATAGCCCGCCCATGGCGCAACCGACCACCACCCCCATCCGGTCGGTGCCGGATCCGGAAAGGGTGAGACCGGCGTCCGCGGTCGCCATGCGAGCGGCGGCGCAGGCGAAGGCGACGAAGGGTTCGGCCTTGGCGGCCAGCTTGCGCGGCAGGAAATCGGCCGCCTGAAACCCCCGCACTTCCGCAGCGATGCGGGTGTCGAACCCGCCGGCGTCGAAACGGGTGATGGGCCCGACGCCCGATTGGCCGCGACAGAGGGCCTCCCAGGAGGCGGCGGTGCCGATTCCCAGGGGAGTGACCAATCCGATGCCGGTTATGACGACACGCCGGCGCACAACGGTTGTTTCACCTTTACAGGGCCGCTGGCAGCATTTCCGGGGGGCCGGGAGGTGGTGTCAGTGGCTGTTGATGTAATCGATGGCATCCTGAACCGTCTTGAGATTTTCGGCGTCTTCGTCGGAGATCTCGATTTCAAAAGCTTCTTCCATGGACATGATCAGTTCCACCAGATCGAGGGAATCGGCCCCCAGATCATCGACGAAAGAAGCTTCCGGCACAACCTCCGAAGGATCCACGCCGAGCTTTTCGGCGATGATTTTTTTTACCTTGTCCTGAACCGACATGCATCCTCCTCGTTCAACAGGTCTGTCTGGTTTTGTCCGTGACGGTTTGCGGCGTTGGAACGACTTGCCGGAACAACGGCGCTCGGCTACATGTACATCCCGCCGTTGACATGAAGGACCTGGCCGGTGATGTAGCCGGCGGCCTCGGAGGCAAGAAATTGCACCGCCGCGGCGACTTCTTCCGGGGTGCCGATGCGGCCCAGCGGGATGGAGGCCGTGAGGGCGTCCCGCGCATCCGGTGCCAGGGCCGCCGCCATGTCGGTGTCCACCAGGCCTGGCGCCACGGCGTTGACCGTCACATTGCGCGGCGCCAGTTCCCGGGCCAGAGACTTGGTCAGGCCGATGAGGCCCGCCTTGGCCGCCGCGTAATTGGCCTGCCCGGCATTGCCGGCGGTGCCCACCACCGAGGTGACCAGGATGATGCGGCCGCTTCGCTGGCGTGCCATGGGCCGTGCCGCCGCCCGGACACAGTGAAAGGCACCGGTGAGATCGGTGGCGATCACCGCATCCCAGTCCTCCGGTGACATGCGCATTACCAATCCGTCCCGGGTGATGCCGGCGTTGCACACCAGAACATCAATGTGTCCCGTGGCGTCCAGAATTTCCTTGAAAAAAACCGCCACGGCGGCACCGTCGGCCACATCCACTGCCGTCGCCGAGGCGACGGCCCCCGCGGCGCGGCAGGCGGCGAGGGTTTCCGCCGCCGCCCCCGCGTCACTGCGGTAATTGAAAAACAGATGGGGCCGGGTCCGGGCGAAGGTCAGGCATATGGCCCTGCCGATGCCCCGCGAACCGCCGGTGACAACGATGGTCGATGGCCCTTTTTCCTTCATCGGCGTTCCCACTGGGCTCCCATCCGTTATTCGAGGGTGGCCCGCGTTCTCGATCGCCGGTGTGTCGGTAACCGCAGAACGCCCGCTGTGGCTGCGTCAGTCTTCATTCCCGCCGGTGACGTTGCGGCCCTTGTAGCTGCCGCAGGAAGGGCAGGCATGGTGCGGCAGGCGTTTTTCTCCGCACTGTGGGCAGGCGACGAGATTGGGCGCCTCAATTTTCTTGTGCGCTCGGCGCATGCCGCGCTTGGATTTGGATGTCTTGTGCTTGGGCATAGCCATGGCTATCTCCTAACAAATTGAATTATCGAAAAAAATAAAAGCCCGCAGGCGGGCCGCACTGTACCTAATGAAAACCCTCGGTCTTGTCAAGACATTTCCCTCGCTGATGGCCCGTCGCCGAGGTTGTTCTCGACAAACCGATGTGCTATCAAAACCGTTTAACTTCGGCATAGGGCCGCCGTTGATTTTTTGTAAACCAAACCCCTCACACCGGCAAGGTTGTTTTATGGATCCCATCGTGACCCGTTTCGCCCCCAGTCCCACGGGCTATCTGCATGTGGGCGGCGCCCGCACCGCGCTGTTCAACTGGCTTTACGCCCGCCATACCGGCGGCCGTTTCATCCTGCGCATCGAGGATACCGACACGGTGCGTTCCACCAAGGAATCGGTGGAGGCGATTTTCCAGGCGCTTCAATGGCTGGAGATCGACTGGGACGAAGGCCCCTATTTCCAATCCCAGCGCACCGATATCTATCAGGCCTATGCCAAGCGGCTCTTTGAAAACGGCCACGCCTACTATTGCACGTGCAGTCCCGAGGCGGTGGAAGAAATGCGCCGCAAGGCCATGGCTATCGGCGCCAACCCCCGCTACGACGGCACTTGCCGCGACAAGGGCCTTGGGCCCCGGCCCGGCGCCGTCCTACGTTTCCGATCCCCGGCCACCGGCACCACCGTCCTGGATGACGTGGTCAAGGGCGGCATCGCCTTCCAGAACACCGAGCTGGACGATTTCGTCCTCGTGCGCAGCGACGGGACCCCCACCTACAATTTCGTGGTGGTGGTGGACGACATCACCATGGGGATCAATACCATCATCCGCGGCGACGACCACGTGATGAACACCCCCAAACAGATTCAGATCTACCGGGCCCTGGAGGCGACGCTGCCCGTTTTTGCCCACGTGCCCATGGTCTTGGGGCCAGACCGCACCCGCCTGAGCAAGCGCCACGGCGCCATGTCGGTGACCGCCTACCGGGATATGGGCTACCTGCCCGAGGCTTTTATCAACTACCTGGTACGCCTGGGGTGGTCCTGTGGAGATCAGGAATTCTTTACCCGCGCCGAGCTCATCGAAAAGTTTTCCCTGGAAAATATCGGCCGCTCGGCCGGCATTTTCGATCTGGCCAAGCTTCAGGCCCTCAATGCGGACCATATCCAGGCCCTTTCCCCGGAAGCCCTGGTGCCACACCTGGCGCCGATCCTGGCGCAAAAGGGGCTGGTACCGGATACCGTGCCGTCCCTGCCCAGGGTGATCGCCACCTTGCAGCCCCGCAGCAAGACCTTGGAGGAAATGGCCGACCAGGCGCGCTTCTACTTCGATGAGACGGTGGATTATGACCCGGCGGCGGTCAAGAAGGTGTTCAAGCCGGCAGTCGTGGAGCCGCTGCGGCAACTGGTGGCCGAGCTGGAGAAGCTCGATACGTTCACCGAGGCCGGTCTGGAGGCGGCGTTTGTTGCCGTGATGGAGGCAACGGGATTGAAGCTGGGCAAGATCGCCCAACCGGTGCGACTGGCTCTCACCGGCCGCACCGCCAGCCCGGGGATCTTCGAGACCATCGAGGCCCTGGGGCGGACCAAGACCATGGACCGCCTGCGTCGGGCCCTGGATTTTCTCGACGGCATGGAAGGGCAAACAGGGGCTTGACGAGCCGGACAAAGTTCACTATAGTACCGGGCCACTGCTGAGGGATCGTCTAGTGGCAGGACGACGGGTTCTGGCCCCGTTAACCTAGGTTCGAATCCTAGTCCCTCAGCCAAAATCAAAAATTCGCGGCGACCCCAAACGCCGAAAAAGTTTCAAGAGATCGGGAGGTTTGCTAAAAAGCAGCCTCCCGATTTTTTTATGGTGGTCTTGTAAGGTTTTGGCTGATTTTTGCTGATGTTTAAATCTGCGGCCATAGATAAGGCTGTAGTGTTCGGTAGCGAATTTTTTCAGGCTTTCCGCCATATCGGCGCTGGTTAAAATGGCATGGGCGACAGCCACGGTCAGTACCGTGTCATCGGTGAAGCCATTTTCATTAAGATCGGGAGCAGACCGCACAAGTCACCGCACAAGTTGCCGCACAAGTTCTGGACGTTTGCCGAATGCAGCGGCGCGCTACGGGAATCATGGCCCTGCTTGACTTGAGGCACTGGAAATCCTTCCGAATAAAAAGAGTTGGAAGGCCGACGCGTACAACGCCATTGCCCTCAAGGCCGCTTTCAAGGAAAAATGGATT
>JACDJB010000233.1_pt1 | contig 69406 bp, 61 predicted proteins | sample 7454121 | NCBI WGS metagenome assembly JACDJB01 (sample SAMN14253290, study PRJNA609438) | sludge metagenome | isolation source: sludge after 25d culture with pyrite | collected 2018-12-20 | reverse complement strand
TATATGCTCCTTCCGGTAAATAACGTGAGAGCAATAAAATAAAATTCAAATTTTTAGGGGACCTAAATATATTGAGTTGATCATTCAATTGCTGACCCAGCGTTTCCATATGTGTTTCAGCATTTCCGTTGTGTAACTCATTAGTATAAATCAAGGACGCTAGTTTTTGGCGAATCTCTATCCCCTGCTCTGTGTCCCAGCCATAAACGACGAATGCAATAAAAAATGAAGTGATTAAAAAATAGATTGATTTATGAATGAATGCTTTCCGTTTTTTAGCTCTTGTCGGATTGATGCGTTCCCACATCCTATCGAAGTTCGGTAGACGAGAAGTATCGTTTTGAAATAAACGTTCTAATCTACTCTCCATCTCATTCATCCCCTAACACCACCTTTTATTTCCTCACTTAACACGAGTTCGCGATATGAATCCATCTCTACATACCGGCGCAGTATTTGTAACCCTTTATTTGCCCGTGACTTAACCGTACCTACAGGAATAAGTAGCACTCTCGCAATCTCTTCATTTTTTAATTGATGGAGATATTTTAAGATAATGACACTACGAATTTTGATCGGTAGTACCTGTAATAAATAATTGATCTCCGATCTACACTCCATTTCTTCAATTTGCTGCTCTACCTTTTTAGGATCTACTAGCTGTACTGCCCATTTTACGAAACTATCCATCAAAACCATACGCCTCTTACGTTTTAAGTGATTATGACAAAGATTCACTGTAATCCGCAGTAGCCAAGCTCGTTGATGCTCAATGTCCCAATATTCTTGTGAAAATCCCTTGATAAATACATCCTGTGTGAGATCTTCCGCTTCTTGATAGTCTTGGAGCATATAGTAGCTCGTACGAAAAACGTCTTCTTTATACTTTGAAAACAACTTTTCCTCCCGCATTCAATCCTCCTCTATCCTTCCCGTTCTTACTATATAAACAATCGAGCGCATAAAAAGGTTCATTTTCCTCTTATCATATCAAAATAAAGTATATATTCAGAATTTTACCCAAATAAACCAACTCCGCATTTTTTATGCGGAGTTGGTTTTAGGTATTAATTTAAGTTGAATGAAGTTATTGGTTGTTTTTCTCTGCTTCTAATTGCTGCAGGATGAGTTCAATGTATTTCAATACTTCAGCTGAAGCAGCTTCAAGTTGTTGCAGGTGACGTTCAGCTTGATGAACCTCGCCCCTTTGATATGCCTCAGCGGCTAGACGTGCTTGATCATGAACGATTTTATGTGGAGTATCCAATTCCGCATAGCCTCGGAAGTTACCTACGCGCTTTATACTTTCCTCATTAAAGTACCACTTACCTAGGCGACAATCACGATGTGAAGTAACACTGTTTGGATCGATATGCTCTAAGCCTAGTAGCATATTATAAACACGCCATTTCCAGAGGATATGGTCAGCCTTAGCTACATGTAACAGACCTCTTGTTGAAAGCTTGATATTATTTGAGAACATCGTAATACGAAAAGCATCCGTCAGCTTACTTAATTCATGTACAGCGACCCCAGTATTTCTACCTAAGGTACGTACCACATCGGATAATTCTGTAATCGATACAATCCGTTGCGCCACTTCATCTACAGCTGCAGCCTGCTCCTCGGTAGAAGCTGCGGTATTACCTGTGGACTGACTGATCTCCTGCACGTAGCTTACAATCTCATCGAGCATCGGGATCGCATCACTTGCCTCGTTTACACCCGTACGGATCACCTTAGAAGTATGCGTAATTGATTCCGATACCTCATTCGAGAATCGTTTGAGATTATCTACATTATCATTTACTTGTTTTAGTGATTGAACGGTATTCTCCGCTAGCTTGCGTACCTCACCTGCAACTACTGCAAATCCGCGTCCTTGATCTCCCGCTCGTGCTGCTTCAATTGAAGCGTTAAGAGCAAGCAAATTGGTCTGATCCGCAATACCATTAATCAACTCTACTACGGATTGAATTTGATCAATATTTTGTTGAAGCTTGGAGAAATTAAGGACTATATCATCAAAGGTATGACTGGTGCGAACGATCTCTTCAAGTGCATTGGTAATCACATTTTTACCAGACTGTGCCTTTTCAACAGCAATCTCTGTTTTTTCGGCAACATTAACGGCATTTTCGGCGACGTCTTGAATGGAAGCTGACATTTCTTGTGCCGCTGCACTTACTGTTTGTGACTCCATATTTTGCTGATCCATTTTCTGAAGTAGATCCTTAATAAACATAATCTCTGCATTTTTATCCATAAGTGCTGAGATACCCTCTGCAATTTGCTCGACTAACTTTTCGTTATATACTTCAATCAATACTTGCTGTTCGATATTCATCGCCTTTTGCAGGGTTTCCATCCAGCGTAAGCATTTATTCGGACTTAGCGCCTTTTTAGATAATAAATAGACACTGAAGAAAAAGTTGAGTTGGTTGAATAGGACTACCACTTTCCCCAATGGGTAGCCTGTAACCCTCAGTTTTTCAAAAAAGGAAATAATTTTGTTCACATAATGTTCGTCACGTGGAGCAGAAAAAAGTGTTTTGAAATACGACTCAATCTCTGTTCTGCCCAAAGAGGGTGCTGATGTCTTATGGAGATCCTGGAGATAACCATCTACTATGTCTAAAGCCTCGTTCATAGAAGGATCAAGTATCTCCATCACTTCTTTTAATTTCTTTTCATCTTCTTGAGTAAAATGATTGAATTCCAATGTGTCGCGAAATCGAGTATCAAAGTGATAATCCGTACCCTTAACTAATAAATCCTCTTTACTTGCCTTTGGACGTAAACGTTTAAACATTATGCCCCTCCCAATTCATCAAATGATCTCGAAACCATCATTCGCTAAGAGGCGACATAATTCCTGCTTAATCTATGAATCTTAAAGAAAAATTAACAATTTTATTTTCAATCATCCATCAAACCAAATTTATGCGCATACACTGCTGCCTGTGTGCGATCCTCTAGGCCGAGCTTTTGGAGGATGTTACTCACATGTGTTTTTACTGTTTTGATCCCAATATACAGCTGATCCGCAATCTCTTGATTGCTTTTGGCCTCACCTAAGAGGATCAGAACCTCTAATTCACGTTCCGATAATCCCTCATGCGGAAGAGGTGCTGTCTTATTTCGCATTCGATTCATCAGCTTAGTAGCGATTACTGGCTCGAGTGTTGACTCACCAAGAGCTGCTAAACGGATCGCTTCTGCAATTTCTGAAGCACGTGTTGTTTTCAATAAATAGCTAAAGGCGCCCGCTTCAATCGCCGGGAACACTTGTTTATCATCCATAAAGCTTGTGAGGATAATCACCTTACTCTGAGGAGACACATCTTTGATCTGACGTGTCGCTTCAATCCCGTCCATTTCAGGCATCAGCAAATCCATTAATACCACATCGGGCTGGTATTGTCGTGCAAGCTCAACGGCTTCTCTACCATTAATGCCTTCACCAACAATCTCAAAATCCTCATCAGTAGTTAGATAGCTTGAGATGCCCATACGAACCATCTCATGATCATCTACGATGATTAAACGAATTTTGTTCATCACTCTCTTCCCCCTTTAGAGCGCTCACGACAAGTTATAGCTGATCATCGGATACAGTAAGCAATGGAACTCGAATCTCTAGAGTAGCCCCTTTACCTTCTGCACTGATCAATTCCCAGACACCACCCATTTTTTCTGTACGCGCAGCGATATTCGCCAGCCCCATCGAGGAGCTACTTCTCTCTCCCTCAGGGTCAAAGCCAATACCGTTATCCATAATCCGCAGCACTATTGTAGATGTGCGTTGCTTTAATGTGAGTATGATGCGACTCGCATGACTATGCCGCAGTGCATTCGAGAGCGCTTCTTGAGCAATACGGAAAATATGCTCTTCAAAGCCCATAGGAAGATCATCAATTTCATCAATCTCCCATACATAATCGACCGGATGCTTTGACTTGAGCTCTGCCAATAATTCATCTAATGCCTCGGTAATCTGCTTACCCTCTAACTGCACTGGACGCAAATGAAGTAAGAGTGCTCTCATCTCTGCTTGAGCCTGTGCTGCGATATCCTCTATAATTGCAAATTGTTTTTTTGCTTTTTCGACATCCTTATCGATGATCCTGGCACAGCCAGCCATCGTCATCATAATGGCAAACAGCTGTTGACTGATCGAGTCATGGAGCTCACGTGCCAAGCGCTGACGCTCCTCATCCACTGCGATCTGACGTGCTTGCTGATGAAGCTCTGCATTTTCCTTGACCAAGCGTTGTAATGACCCAACCTGCGCCTCAATACGTATCGCCATCTGATTAAATTGTTCTGCGAGCTCTGCAATCTCGTCCTCACCGTTTACCGAAATTCGATAATGTAGTTCTCCTCCTGTGAGCTTTTCTGCTGCCCAGGAGAGAGACTGAAGGCTACGTTTGAGCTTGCGTCCATTATAAAAGCCGATTACCGCTCCACCTATAATTGCAGCAACTCCTGCAAAGATCGCAATGAGTAAAAGTCGAAGGGCAAAACGATCATTATTCTCCTCAATCCCTAGTAAGTCCGTCAACCAGGTCGACTCTGCTCCACTTGCTTTGGTGAAAAGCCAAATGATGATCAGTAATATGATGAGCAAGAGTGCACTCGCGAGTGTAGCCACGATAAAGGAGCGTGTGATCTTCCATTGGATACTACTTAATCTACGTTCAACTTCCATCACTTTTCACCCACCTGTGGCTATCTCTCGACTACGCGAATATCACCAATCTTGAGATCAATAATCATATGCACCTTTTGAAATGCCTCATCATACCCAGGGCTTTTATAGTTTTGCTCCTTAGTAAAACCACCTTCATTGATATTAAAGAGCCTAATCTCTCCAATGCGAATTCGCACCTCAACCCAAATCGCCATGTCCTTTGGTACAATCACATCGATATCACCAATCCAACCCGCGATTAAGATTTTCGCTTCACCTTCAGGAAGGATTGCGCGCGTGAGATCGAGATCAACATCACCAATACCATTCCAGAGGTGGAGGTTCTCTAGCTCAAAGAGCTCACGTCCCATATTGATGTCTCCGATTAAACTGCCTTTATACACTCTTTTGGGCTTTCGTTCCTTCTCATCGACTCTATCCATAATGATCGTTTCTTCATACTCATGCTCTTTTTTGATCATATCATCAAAATCAATATTTACATGGAAACTCTTTTTTCGAAAGAGAATCCTCAAACCGATATAGATCAAGAGTACGGGCCAGAAAATATTCCAGATGACTCCGAAGCTCACAGTATTCCAGCCAAGATTACCTGCAAGGAAATTCCAGCCAAGTAATAAAAGAATGCCACCAATAAATAGACTAGTGATCGAAGCTCCCCAACCACCACGTGAATAACGAAGCCCCGATAGCAACGTAGAGATTCCCGACCAGATTAAGATGACTGGCCAATACGTAGACAATAGTTCCCCAATATTTATATCTAATACTCCAAAATTACTAAGAAGGAATGCAACACCTATACCAATCAGCAGGAGTGCAAACATCAATTTATTAAGATTTCGCCCAATCATCCGATATCTCCTCATCTCTTTTAAACGTAGAAACCAATCTACCAATTCTCGTTTGATCTTGTTCTCATTATAATGAACATTCTACTATATTAAAACAGACAAGGGGCGGTTTTTCCCTCCGTCTTAAGACGGATTAGTATTTTATAAAAAGAGATGGCTTACCAAGCGAATAGACCGTTAGATGATGCATCGCCCGAGTAGCTGCAGTATAGAGTAAATAACGATCACTCTCTCTACCATACCTCACCTCTGACCCATCATATATAATAACGGCATCAAATTCTAAACCCTTTGCTAGATAGTTCGGAATTACTAAAACACCTGCTTCATATCGCTGTGTATCCTTCGTAATCAGCTGTAAGCTCTGATTTTGGAAAAGTGCCTCATATGCTTTTTTTGCTTCAGCTTCTGTTTTCGTAATGATCGCAATTGTTTGCATCCCATGATTGATAAGCGAATGAATCTGCTTCGAGATGCTATGATGTAACTCCTCAGCATGATCAACAGCTATAACCTGCGGGAACTCACCACTTCGTTCAAAAGCTAATATCTCACGAGCCTGTGGCAATAAATCTTTTGTAAATTGAACAATTTCCTTCGTAGAGCGATAGCTACGCTTCAAATAATATACAAGCACAGCAGAGGGATCTAGTTGAGCCAAGCTAGGAACATCTGCGCCAAGATCAATTCCATTCGTCCAGATCGCTTGGTTCGGATCACCCAAAATCGTCCATTTCGCCCGAGGAAAAAGGCGTGTTAACAATTTGAACTGAAATGCAGAATAATCCTGTGCCTCATCGACGAGCAAATACAATATCTGCAAATACGAACGGAAGCCTTCGATTAATTCCTTCAATAAGAGTATTGGCGCACTATCCTCGTAAGGAATGAAGTTGCGTTCGATCCTTAACGTCGATTCACGACAGATTGCCTCTAGCCCCTGTGATAATGCAGAGCCTTCTGATAGCTTTATGAGTAGAGCTTGATTACTAAAGAGCTGCTTGTAGATCGCAATCAGATCAATAAAATAGAGTTGTTTCACCCATTTGCGTAATGAGCGAAAATGTTGCTTTATGACCTTTCTCCGAAGTTCCTGTTCTTCCAAAAAGCCATCATCAAATGATCCATCGCTCTGTTCACTACGCTTTTGCACTTTATAGAACGCTTGTTGATAATCCTCACGATCAAGTTGCTCAACTTCTTCGAATACCCAATCTTTCATACTCTCCTCTTTTTCAATCGCATTCAGTCGTTTTAGCAACCAATCCACAAATGGCTCGATCCGATTACTAAGTCGGATCGCAGGATCATATGAATAAAATTGCTTCTTCATTTCACGAGCTGAAATCAATACCCTGCCACGAAAACGAAGAGAACGAAAAATAAATCCATCTCGTTCAAGGTACTTACTATAACGTTCAATGATTTGATAAAAGGTCAATGATCCTTTAAAGCGAAGACGCTCATCATATGCAGCATGATCGTTGTTATCATCCGTTAAAAGACGCTGTTCCAAATGCGTATACGGATGCTCAATTTGAAAGCGACGTCCTAAGCGTACCTCTAAATATTCATGTAGCGTCGATTGCTCAATATTACTCTCACCCAATTCAGGCAAGACATTAGAGATATATTGTTTGAAAAGCGGATTTGGTGATAACAAGAGCATATTTTGAGAGGTGAGTGTATTACGATACTGATAAAGCAAGAAAGCGATTCGTTGCATGGCAACAGAAGTCTTGCCACTTCCTGCTACTCCTTGAACGACTACCATCCTTTTGTTCGATTCACGAATAATCTGATTCTGTTCCTTTTGGATTGTAGCTACAATACTCCGCATCTGCGCGTCGGCATTGCCTCCTAAAATCTGTTGCAGCATCTCATCACCAATTCGCTCTCCCGTGTCAAAAAGATAGAGCATCTCGCCTTCGCGAATGACATATTGGCGTTTACCTGTGATCTTGCCGCCAATCCTCCCCATTGGTGTCTCATACTGTGCAGAACCTAATGGGTGATCATAGTACATACTAGAGATCGGCGCGCGCCAGTCATAAATGAGGAAATGTTCATCATCCTCATCAAACATTGAAGAAATGCCAATATAAATCGGTTCAGTGTTGTCCTCACCATCTTCTTTAAAGTCAACACGCCCAAAATAAGGGGAGCCCGACATTCGTCGCAAACGCTCAAATACTTTTTGCGCATGCAAATAATTACGTTCCTGATCTGCGATCGTCAGTGACTTTTGCGAGATGTCGATATAACTTTCGAGCAAATCATCCCAGTTATCATCATTTACAGAAAGGTCAGACCAAAAATTACGCCGCAGTGTCTTAACTGTTTCTTTACGATCGAGAAGCTCATCTCCCAAACTCTCCATTCGCTGTTGCAACTGTTCAATAATTCCTCGTAAGCGCTGCTCCTCGAAATGGCGCTCCTGATCCGTAATCGTCATCTACGTTCCCCCTTTTCGAATTTCAATAGCATTAGAATCCTCATCATAACCATTTTTCCGAAATAGAAACAGACTGTAAAAAACTTACTATTCATGTTATAATAAACACAACAAATAAGTCGTAACGAAAGAAGTGTAGTGAGGCAATATTGCCCTACTACACTTCTTTTTATTTTTGAGGCCTTTATAAAACTTCCACTTTGACTTACTACTTCAAACCTACTAGATTCAAACCATTACCTATTAATCGATTGATCTCCTCGTCTGTTAAACGAAGCTGATCTAAGTCTGATCTCAATTGTTGTTGCAGTTCTACACCGATGTCCTGCAATGCTAATATTTCGAGCATCTCTAGACGTATCAGCCAATCCTGCGGATATTCACTCTGGAGAAAATGATACAGATCATTTAGCTCAGACTCTAGCTGATCTACCGACGGTGATTGCCCACGCAAATCACGAACCTGTTGATAAAGCTTGTGACGACGCTTTTCAACCTCTGAATAATGTCTTCGCTCCGTTCTTAGCTTCGATGGTTTGGATGTACCTGTCATGAAGCTGCGTTTATCGGCAGCACCTGCGTATACCGAAACAATTTTGGAACCAACTGCCATATCATATGTGCCCCACCCTGGCTGGAAGAGCACTTGATCACCATACGTAACCTTGCAATTTGTAAAGGCAATAAGGAGTAGCTTGCCATCGCGATGCGTAAATTCTTTGATGACCCCACTAACTTTAACCCCCGATTGAAACTGCAAATCAGCCTGCTCTCCGATTTGAATGCCAGTTGCAGCTAAATCAGCGATAGTGAAATCCTCCAATGCTTTTTCGGACCCTACTAGATCGCCAACTGGTGAGCTAAAGCCATGATGGTGATAGCTCGTATCATGCCCTACTAATTCCTGATTTTGATAGCTCAACGCTGTTGGACCTGTAGTGCGAATATAAACGGCCTCTTGATTTTCATCATGCTCTAGCCCGCTAATCACACCACTTACTTCAAGACCTGAGCTATATTGATACGTAGCCAAATTCTCAGAATCGATCGCCTTTTGTAAGCTCACCGTTCCTCCTACCTTCTGCGCTAACGTATTCGCAAATTCCTCAACAACCTCAACCAATTGTTCAAAATCGCGGCACACAAATAATTGTGGCTGCTTTCTCGTAATATCATAGCTCGTATAAATACAATCTACGCTAAAGGGAATCTTTTTTACATCATCCTGAAGGCAGGTTTGGCTTTCACCAACGGACGATAAGAGTCCCGCTCCATATATTTGTGGTTTACTCACATCTCCGATCAAGCCATACTCTACTGTCCACCAATAAAGTCGTGAGATGAGGGTCGCTTCAGAAGGAGTTGCAGCAGCCGCTTCTGTTTGTTTGCGATCAAGCTCCTCCTCAGCCCGTTTCACCTCATTGGGATTGGCGTTTGGATCTTCCTTTAATATGGATAATCTTCGAATCGCCTCATAGACCTCATAGTCTTCTTTTGAAGAGAGTGCTTTTGCACCAATCCCTCCAATCAGTTTGAGAAATTGGCGATAATTTCCATTATAAATGATCGGGGCATGCCCTGCCGATTCATGAATAATATCGGGTGCAGGCGTGTATGCAATATGTTGATCCGTACGAATATCCGCAGAAATCGCTAGAATACCATGAGCTTGAAAATCCATAAATGCATCCGGAGGAATAAAACCATCAATAATAGCTGCACCCCAGCCAAAGCGTGAGAGACATTCATCCATATATTCGATATTCGGAATCGACTCAATCGTAATCCCTGTTGCTACTAAGCCCTCGCGATACGCCTCATGTGCACGCTCATCAAGGAAATAATGATTCTGCCGCATTACATAGCGCCATACCGCTTGATCTACAGGTGTATACTCCTCGTAATTCTGCTCGACAATAAATTGCTTCAAATGATCCGGAACCGTAACTCTAGTACCTTGTTGTGTTTCTTGTACACTCATAAAAAATACCCCTCCTTCGTTATTAAAAGATTACTATAGCGCTTTTATGCTGTAAAGCGTTTATCTGTAAAATCAGGGAGTGAAAGCGCTTACTAGTGCATATATATTCTTCTTACATCGCCAAATCCCTCCAATTTTTGGATTAAAATTTGTTTTGGGGCGATCATTGAATTTTTCTTATAAAACCTCACTTTTTGAACTTGCAATATGTTATTATGTTTTCAGAATATTCCCTAATAACTCATTCCTACACTATCTGAGTTATACTTTCTTTATAAGTCGGGTGATTTTGTCCTAATCATTGGTTATGATGAATAATAAAGTCACTAATAGAATCCACTTTTATAATGAGGAGCCAAAAATGCCCACACTAATCAGACTTTCTACAATTGCGTTAATCTTATTACTCACTGCTGTTGGAGTGTGGATTGCGTACTATATGCTGCCATTTGTAGCACCCTTTTTGATCTCGTTAATTTTGGCGGTCTTGATTGAACCAGTGAACACATTTTTACTACGCTTTCGTGTGATGAATCGTTTACGCGCTGTACTGATCTCTAATTCTCTCTTTTTACTCTTGTTATTAGGTATGCTTACATTTGGTGGTTTTGAGATTGTTTTGCAACTCATCCTTTTATTCAAAAAACTACCCGAATACTTGCCCTCCATTCAGGCAGATGCACTCATCTTAGTCGATCAATTTCGCAATCTATACATTGAACTACCTGTCGACGTGGTGAATGCGGTAAATAATAGTTTGAATGAGCTTTTCACTTGGGGGCAAAGTCTATTTAAAAATACGGCAGCATTCTTGATGGGTCTCCTTTCCTCACTACCAGGTTTTTTGATTTTGGTACTGATCATGGTGATTTCTTTTATCTTTATGAGCTACTTTTTACCACAAATCAAACGTCAGTTTTTAGACTTATTTACCGATAACGCTCAAGTAAAAGTTAACCATGTTCTATCCGATTTAAATGGTGCTTTGATTGGTTTTGTAAGAGCTCAGTTTATCCTAAGCTCGCTCACCTATGTGCTTGCTTTATCTGGGCTCATGATCCTAGGTGTAAAATATGCGCTAGCCATTGCTCTCATTATAGTAGTAGTCGACATCTTACCGATATTGGGAACAGGATCTGTACTCGTTCCATGGGCTGCATACTCCTTTTTCCATGGAGATACGAAGCCCGCAATTGGACTCTTAATTCTATTTCTCGTGATTACAGTGATTAGACGAATCGTCGAGCCCAAAATCTTGGGGGAAAATATCGGCTTAGGACCACTTGCAGTGATCATCAGTCTCTACCTTGGGGTGACAATGCTCGGAGGAATTGGCCTCTTCTTAGGTCCCATCATTTTTATCCTGATTAAGTCGATACGTAAAGCAGGACTATTAAACTTTAAAATCAATTTTTAGGCGTTATGAACGTGGACGTTTTATGAATTAGGATAATAACACCATATAATGCGTGATTACAAATAAAAAAAAGTAGTTTCGCCGTATGAGTGCGAACTACTTTTTCGTTCTAAATATTATTGAGTCATCCCTGTATACGGGAATTGTGATGAATATCCCGAGAATTGCTGATACGTTTGATCAAGCTTTTGCTGTTCCTCTGCCTCGAGCTTGTACCAGCCTTTTTGGAACATTAGGTTAAACAGATCACGGCTTGCTTGCTGTGTTTCGGTGAGAATCTGCATCCAGTCCTGATACAGCTCATCATGACTCGCTTCTCGTACCGAGATGTTAAAACCATCGGTCAAGTATTTCTCCGTTGCAAGAATGTCGTTCAAGCGATCACGATCATTCATTTCGGGTCCTTTTACTTGCGGCTCACCTGGTGGCTTTGAATTTTTAATGATGTTTGGATTTTGTTGATTGTTCATGATAGCTGGCCTCCTTATCCTTTATGCATGTGGTTGCTGACTCATTTGTTGAGCTGACTGCTGTGCCATTTGTCCTGCGATTTGTGAGAGCCCTACAGAATTATTAGTTTGGCAATGCTGCAAAATACGCTGGTAATGTCGCTGATGCATTTGACCAACGCGCTGTAGCATCATCTTTACATCAGGATCGATTGCTTCCTCAGCAAAATGCGCACACTTCTTCATCGCGAGCAGCTCCCACGACATCTGGTCCTTGAGATAAGAGAGGTCCTTACACGTAATCACTCTAGGAGGAGTATTGATCATGCTATTCTTCCTTTCAATAGTTGATTCAATCTCCTATAGGATTTGTAAGAAAGTACATGATTATTCTCTTAACGAACAATATATTCAATCGCCTCTTTTACCAAATCCGCAAAATCATCGGGGAAATAGTGTCCAACACCCTTTTTGACAATAAGCTTGCAGTCAACACCATAAGCTTCGAGCATCGGCATGAGTTCAACTATATTGTTGTAGCAGTAATCTTGGTCCCCTGTGATGATACATCCTCTTAGATTCTTACTCTTGTTTTCTTTAAGTAAGATTTCGATTGGCTCCAGTTTCGAAATCGATGGAACGACTAGAATAAAACCACTTGTCTCTGGAATAATCCCCTCTAAGAAAAGCTCTAAAGCTACCTTGCCTCCTTGAGAGCCGCCTCCAAGGATGAGCTTGCTAGTGTCCCCTTCACGCATTTCCTGCATACGATGATAGGCTTCTATAATATCTTTCTTTACGATTTCGGGATTATCCCAGCAATAACTATGGCTTCCGGTTACTTGTGAAGATTGAGGGAATGCGAAATAATACTTTTCCAGTGATTCTTGATCAAACCAAAACTGGGCAAAGTCCTTTGCGTTCATTCCTCTCATATGTAACGAGAAGATAGAAACGTCCGCATTTGGATTTCCGTAAACATCTAATTCTACTTTTCCGGATTGACTTTCTTTTTCATAGATTTCTTTACATTGATCAAGTATCGCTTGGAACTCTGCTATCTCCTGTAGTGCTTTTAGATCGGGATCTCCCATTAATAAATGTGGATTCCACCATACTCCTTGCTCTAATGCGTGCTTTAACTCGGTGATTGCCTCATCTGTCTTATTTTGCAAAGAATAAATACAAGCCTTCCAAAAACTCGTCTTATCCAATCGTTTTGGATACTTCTCCTGTGCTTGATTTACTGTGACCAGCGCCTCATCAAGTTTGTTTTGATCAAAAAGAAAAAAGATTTGTTTCTGTAACTCTATGAATCTTTGCTCAGACATTACTACATACCCCACCTATAATATTTTTAATATATTACCATACGCAACCCATTTAATAAATCTATTTCTCGGAAAAGATCTTGCAACATTTTGTTTAATTTTGTATGATAGATTTCAATATATAGTAATCTTGTAGCGACTAGACACTATATATCGTTATAATTACATATCTTCGAGAGTTGAAGGTGTCTTTCATAGACTTAATAGGGAATCAGGTGCAATGCCTGAGCTGTCCCCGCAACTGTAAGTGCAGATGAAATGAACATACCACTGTATCAACACGTCATGAGGGCGATTGATATGGGAAGGGTTCAAAGTAAGGTGAAGCACGAGCCAGTAGACCTGCCTTGCTCTCAAGTTTCGCGTCTTCGGGGGGTGAGAAGTTGAAACGGCACAGTTGCAAAGTATAGTGTAAGACTTACTTAATGCCAACATATTTCTGCCGTTACAGCTCATCTGAAAAAGATGAGCTTTTTTTAATGGATTGAAAGGGTGATCAAATGCTCATAGTCTATGATTCCAAAACAGGAAATGTAAAGCGATTTGTGAGTAAACTCAATTTCCCATGTGTACAAGTCACCAAAAAGATTGTCATAAACCAGCCGTTCATTTTTATTACATATACGACGGGGTTTGGACAAATACCGCAATCGACGCTCGAATTTTTAGAGCATCATGGCGCTTGGTTAAGAGGAGTAGTATCTAGCGGAAATATGAATTGGGGTACGCGTTATGGACTTGCAGCGGATCAGATCTCGAGTATGTACTCCGTTCCTTTGCTCATGAAATTTGAACTGAGTGGCAATCGCAGTGATGTAGAACGCTTTATAGAGGAGGTACATAAAATTGTCGATGCACATACCAAAGTGGATTCAGCTTAATAACGAAATCATGCTGCAAAAAAATGGGCAATACCAGTTTACCAAGGATCGTGAGGCAGCAAGAAGTTATTTCGTAGATTACGTCAATCAAAATACGGTATTTTTCCACAGTCTCAAAGAAAAAATCGATTACTTGCTCGAGCATCAATATTATGAAAAAGAGCTATTTGAAAAATACGATTGGATAGACATAACGAAAATATATGATTTTCTCTATACGAAAAAGTATCGTTTCCCATCGTTTATGAGTGCTTTTAAATTTTATAACAACTATGCGATGAAAACGAATGATGGTAGTAAGTTTCTCGAGCGCTATGAGGATCGCATCGCTGTCGTCGCCCTATTTCTCGCAGATGGTGATCCAGAAAAAGCGATGGAATATGCAGATCTTCTCATCTCACAAGAATATCAGCCTGCAACACCCACATTTTTAAATGCGGGGAAAAAGCGCAGTGGTGAACTCGTTAGCTGTTTTTTACTCGAGATCGATGATTCGATGAACTCCATCGGCTTTGCGATTAATTCCGCCTTGCAGCTCAGTAAAATCGGTGGTGGGGTCAGCCTCAATTTGAGCAAAATTCGAGCTGCTGGTGAACAGATCAAGGGCTTGGATGGCAAGGCGAGTGGCGTGCTACCTGTCATGAAGCTGTTTGAAGATGCGTTTTCATATGCGAATCAATTAGGGCAGCGTGATGGTAGTGGTGTTGTATATCTAAACCTTTTCCACGCGGATATCGAGCAATTCCTTGATACGAAAAAGATTAATAGTGACGAGAAAATTCGCATCAAGACATTATCTCTTGGTGTTGTCGCCCCGAATAAGTTTTTCGAGTTGGTCGAACATGATAAGGATATGTATTTGTTTTATCCACACACAGTTTATAAGGCGTATGGCAAGCATCTCGACGATATGGATATAACGCAAATGTATGACGAGTTGGTCAATAACCCTGCTGTGCGTAAGAAGAAAATCGTTGCTCGTGATCTCATTCAAAAAATCGCACAAAGTCAAATGGAGTCTGGATATCCATACATTATGTTTGTCGATAACGCAAATGAAAATCATGCATTGAAGCAGATCGGTCGGGTCAAATTTTCCAACCTCTGTAGTGAAATCGCACAGCTCAGCGAAGTTTCCACCATCAATGATTATGGCATCGAAGATCAGATCAATCGTGATATCTCCTGCAATTTAGGCTCGTTGAACCTCGTGAATGTCATGAAAAATCAGCGTATGCGCGAAACGGTGCATCTCGCCATGGATGCACTCACGCAGGTCAGTGATCATAGCAATATAAACATCGTACCTTCTGTCGCCAAAGCAAATCATGAGCTGCATTCCGTTGGATTGGGTGCAATGAATTTACATGGTTTTTTGGCGAAGAACATGATTTCCTATGAATCTCGGGAAGCGAAGGATTTTGCGAGAACTTTCTTTATGATGATGAACTTCTACTCGATTGAGCGATCGATGCTGATCGCTAAAGAACGAAAAGCGACGTTCAAAAACTTTGAAAAAAGTGAATATGCGAACGGAGCGTATTTTGAGCGTTATTTAGAAAACGATTATTCTCCTGTAACTGAAAAGGTGAAGGAGTTATTTATTGGACATCAAATCCCTGATCAAGCGGCATGGCAGCATCTGCGAGAGCAAGTGATGGAGCATGGATTATTTCATGCCTATCGTCTAGCGATTGCACCTACGGGTTCTATTTCATACTTGCAGTCGGCAACCGCGTCGATCGCACCGATCACGCAAAAGATCGAGGAGCGTGAATACGGGGACTCAAAAACGATTTACCCGATGCCATTTATTAGTGGAGAGAACTTCTTTTACTACAAGGAAGCGTATGATATGGACATGTTCAACTTGATCGATTTAGTGGCTGAGATTCAGGTACATATCGATCAAGCGATCTCTACCATTTTATATGTGAAGGATGATTTGACTTCTCGAGATTTAGCGAAGTATTACATCTATGCACAGAAAAAAGGATTGAAAACATTGTATTATACGAGAACGAAAAAAACGACGATCGAAGAATGCGTAAGCTGCGTCGTCTAGGAGGAGGTTGGAACCATGAGATTTGAAGCCGTAAACTGGAATGAACCCGAGAGTGATTACACCGAAATGCTGTGGAGACAGAACACTTCACAGTTTTGGTTGGATACAGAAATCCCGATTTCCAAGGATTTAAAGTCTTGGGTGCATTTGAGCGACGATGAAAAACACACCTTTATGCGTGTATTGGGCGGACTAACTCTACTCGATACAGAGCAAGGCAATGCTGGCATGCCGATGATCGCACTCCATGTTAAGGAAAAGCAAAAAAAAGCGATCCTCATATTTCAAGCTGCGATGGAGGAAATCCACGCCAAAAGCTATAGCACGATATTTACTACGGTTGCAAGCTCTGAGATGATTACAGAGACGTTTGCCTGGATTAAAGAGGACAAGCATTTGCAGTACAAGACAGCAAAGATCGCTGCTCACTATAAAGCGATCCAAGTAAACGATCCATATACTTTGTATCAAGCGATGGTTGCCTCTGTTTTCCTTGAAAGCTTTTTATTTTATTCCGGCTTTTTCTATCCATTATTTTTGGCAGGCCAAGGTAAGATGTTCGCAAGTGGGGAGATCATTAAGCTGATCATTCGTGACGAGAGTGTGCATGGAGTGTTCGTCGGCTTGCTCGCACAAGAAGTCTTTATGCAATTGAGCGACGATGAAAAAGAAAAGGCAACAAAATTTGTATTTTCCCTACTTGATGGTTTGTACAAAAATGAACTCGAGTATACGGAGAAGCTATATGATCGCATCGGACTCACACATGAAGTGAAAAAATACATTCGCTATAACGCCAATAAAGCGTTAATGAACCTTGGATTGGAGCCTCTATTTGACGAGGAGGAGGTCAACCCAGTCGTACTTAATGGGCTACGAACGGAAACGAGCACACATGACTTCTTCTCGACGAAGGGCACTGGGTATCAAAAAGGAACAATCGAACCACTGCGAGATGAGGATTTTGTTTTCTTGAATCAGCGGCTATTAGAATCCCAGTTTGCATAACAATAGTTAGAAATCGTTTCATAGTTTATATTTAGAGATTCTGAAAAGAGGTTCAGTAAATATACTTGATAAAGAAATACGTTGAGAATCCAGATGATACAAAACAACACGCATCTTCCCAAATGTATGACGCGTTGTAACTCAATAACTTTCGGATTCCACAGCCTCAATTTTCAAAATCAGAGCATTTTTTTGCCAACGTTTACTGATGTAGTAAATGCCAGAGATTATAAATGTAAGAACCTGTATTAGCCCCAATGAAAAGAATACTCCAAAAGATATATCATTAAAAAGCTTTGGTACAAATAACAATGTTAAAATAACTACCACATACATGTTCAGCACGGTGAGCGTCATCGAGCCTTTGGAGTCTCCAGAACCAGAGACTACTAAAATAAAAACAAACGCCATCGTATTCAGAATCCAAGGAAAAGCGTTCAAATTAATATATTGCGATACCAAAAGACCCATATGCGGATCCGCGATTAGCCAGCGAATCATGATCTCTTTACCAGCAAAAACAATACCGATACAAATCAGGCCATATACGAGCAATACTTTTAACACTTGTTTTGCAATATTGGAAATCAGTTCAAAATTTTTTGCCCCTACGTTTTGCGATACAATAGGAATCAAGCTTCCTGAAAAATTTTGAGCAAATACGTTGAAAACAACAAAAGCATAGGAACTAACTGCATATACCGAAAAAACATCACCTGGATAGTAAGATAAAATTAACATGTAAAGGAAAAGAGAAACATTAAATGTTATGGAAGTAAATAATTGTGACATCATGTAATTAAAATTGATTTTTATAATTTTATATTGAAAGGAGCGGATACATCCCTTTAATGAAAGCTCCATTTTCATCTCATCTTTTATAAAAAGCTTGTATATCAGATAACCTAAACAAATGATATTCGCGAATACAGTTCCTACTGCTGCACCTGCTATTAATGAAAGGTCAATCATTTGAAAAATAAGCATGACAACCGGCGTAATCAATAGATTTCCAAAAAACAATAAAATCATTGCATTCCTTACCATTTTCACATATCCAAAATAGCGGGGAAGTAACAACAAAAAATCTTTAAAGGAGATGAATATATATCCAATAAATATGTAGAGAATATACTCCCATGTGAGCGATTGAATCAACTGATTCACACCAAACAATGTGATGATAAAGGGAGCAAGAAAAATACCAAAAAGGGTTACTAGAATGCCACTATAGAGGCAGAGATGAATTGCTGTATATATCCCTTGACGCGTATGCTCAATTTTCCCAGCTCCATATTGCTGATTTATATAAACCATGAGGGAGGACCATACAGCAATTGACTCCATAATTAATATAATTGAGGTAGCGACTCTCAAAGCTGAAAAGGCTTGAATATCCTTTACAAATATATACACCCATAAAAAATCAACCAAAGTAATGAATATGTTGATGACACCAATTAATGTTAAGGGGAGCGAATATTTGATCAATGTTTTCCAAGTATTGTTTTCTTTTAAATTAATGACCTCTCCCATGCATATTCACCTTCTTTCCCTTATTAATCTTTTATCCCATTAGAATCACTTCTTGGGTAACCTGAGACCAGAACATAATGCAAACTCTCTTCGTTGCTATTAATATTTAATTGTTTTTCCATTAATTCCATAGAAAAGCTTTTTAATGGACGAGAAAACATCTCTTTGCTTGTGAAGAAAAGTGCAGTCGCTTGGCACATAAATACTATCAATACGATAATTTTAGCGATTTCATTTTCGTGAAGAGCTTGATGCTTTACACTAAAAGATATCATAAAATTCACACCTCTGAAGTGTATATATGGATACATGTCATTAAATTTCATATAGTCAATTGTTGTGTCTATCCTCACGTTTCCAAAATAGTTATAGAGATCGAAATATCTACCATTCCTGTTTGATAACACATAGATTCCAAGAGTATCTTTTACATCAAGCCCAAAGAAACGATTTGCCACATCTATATAAAAATGCAAATATTCGATCAATTGGGAATAAATGAGCTGATGATCATTGTATCGAAAAAGTGGTGTAAGACCATTCTCGAAAGTGCCGCTGCTTCTCTTTACAAGAATATTATCAAAATGAGTATCGGGTTTAAAGCTCTTGAGTTGTTTTTTTTCGTCATAAATGCCAATTGTTACATAATGACCCTTAATGGTAAGGGATAACTTACTTGCATAGGGCACTACCAATGAATGGATATTGTATATTAGATGCCCAATTTCAAGAATGAGCAAGCTTTTTTTAATATTTATATAAAATTCCGGATATACCTGGGAATTATATGTAATGATTACTTCATGGTAATAATCCTCGGTTCCATTAAACGCATATTCTTCAATTTCAGTTGTAAATTGATTTTTACTATATCGTTTATTACTGCCTGCTGGTCTTATGAATAATTTTAACGGATATAAAGAGCGGGGAGAAGGATATGATCTATGTAGTTTATACGGAGAATTTCCATCAAAACGATACATTTGATCCAAATCTAGTAGTGAATGAAAAAAATGATGCTCCTGTTGCCAACTCCCCTCTGTTTCCAAATCATCTGGATGTATGATCCTTTCAAGCATTTGAAATGCTTCAATATCCAAATTACTCTCTTCCACAGGAAAAATCTCTTTACTGTAATTAAGAAAATGGTTTAATTCATATATGAAGTCCCTGATTGAATAATTAAGCAAAGGAATCCTCTCCTTTAATCATTAAGATGAAATTTAGTCCGTTTTACAAATCTGTTTACGCTAAAGGATGAACATTTTCTCTCCTGAGTCGGTATGGTAGCTTCTCTTCGATCAAAGGAGAGATCCTTACAAACCTCTGTGTAAAATCCAATGGGATTGCTCCTAAAAGAATTGCTTTGGAGCAAAATAAAGAAAATGGCTTCATCTCATCTAAGGTCAAATCAACAAACAGCAGATCTTTATACGCTCTCGTATCTTTGATTTTCCGGATAATATGATCGTACTCCTCATAAACATCAATATCAGAAAAATCATTTCGAAAAACATCTTCTGGTTCCAGTTTCTTGGCTCTCTTTTTTATATCCATAAATAGCGGTTTAACACTATTTGAAGCAAAAAAGTAGATATGATCTTCTACATTATTTATGATAGGCTGTAATTCTATTTCCTTTATTCGTTTCATACCTGCTTCAAGATTTTCCTGTAAACCTATAAAGGAGAGATGTAGTTCATTCAAAGCCGATTTTAAAGCACTGTATATTTCTACATTAGCCCCTAAAGCTGTTAAGGAATAAAAGAATCCTTTCTCACCTACATTCTCCAAAAAGGCCCATACAACCGGAATATGAAAATTATTCTCTAGCATATAGACATGCAATTGATACCCTTCAGAGAAAAATAATTCCTCAATTGCTTTGATATAACTACATGCAAAAACTTCCAGATCCATTTTCAAAAACCCATCTTTTCTATACCAACAATGCAAAAAGGTCTCTCTTTCGATTACCTCGAGTAATGCGTATAATCTGGATTCTATCAAAGAGTTTCCAACGGCACATCCATTGCTATTTTCGAAAATATATTTGTTCATAATATTTTTCATCAAATAATGCGTCACCTGTAACGGTATATACACTTTATTAGAATATAAAACAGATTCCGCTCGTATCCATTCCATAACTAAATCATCTGTACAACGATTAAGGCGACTCTCTTGTAGCACCTCATCGGGATAAATGCCAAATAAAACAGGGTTGATCGCTTCCTCATTTAAAGTCGCAAATGATCCAATTGAAACCACCTGCGGCTTTATTGACGAACATAACCGCTCAATATACTCAAGCAGAGCCTTTCTTTTACTTAATTGAACATCCGGTTCAAAGCCAAATCCCTCTATTTTTACATTATTCCTGTTTACATACCGATAACCGTGATTTCCGATATTGTGCTGGATTATCCCGCCATATATATTAGAAAACATAGACTCCAATGCATCCAATTGTAGGTCCGCGTTCGTTAAGCGACGATCTGATTTATTGTTTTTTATATTAGTTATTTCCACAGCTGGAAATGACGTTTTGAGCAACGGAATTATATAGCTTCCTTTAAATTCATACCCTGCAATCGTTCTCTCTTGCTCAAAAAACAAAGATAAAATAGCATATTTGAGAGTCTCTATATCTCCAAATAAAAAGCGTGTATGATCATAAATCGGTGGATCATCTTGCCGCTTTATTTGTTCGAAAGCTTTATAAGCCAATAGTCTCCCATTCAACACTTCAACAATAACATTATCGCTTTTCTGTTCTTTTGGTTGGAGTTCGAAAGAATAAGATTCGTTCTCTCTCACAATAAAATGCTGTTGATTGGAAAAGTATTGCCTTAGTTTCATCCATACATTATCCAACCGGATCACCCTCTCTTACTTGATTGCTCTGCTGCAAGTCTAAGATGATCGTTTTCATTACATCCTCCTCTCCCATTTCAAATAATGTTTTATACATAGACAGCAGAAAGAGCGCCAACGAATAGTGCAACTTACAGCCATTTATTTTCAAAGATAACCCTGCCAGTTCGAAGTGAATAAAATCGGAGGCATAATCTATTATTTCTACTTCCTTTCGAGTATAAAGATTCGTAATTTTTACAAAAAATAGCAACTCCGTTTCTGACATTTCATCATTTTCGCCATGACCTGCAATATTTATAGAACGATCACCCTTATTTACTTGGATGACACATAGGAGGTTCCGAAATGCTTCTTCTTCATTACGACCTATTCCATAAAATTTCTTTTTCGTTTCTTTATTAACAGCGTAAAGACTATGATAGGGAAAGAACTCCTTAGACTCTTCACGAACTGTAAACTCTCCTTCTCTTTCGTCGAAAAGTAAATACTCTCTATAGCAATGAAGATGATCGAGATCAACTGTTTTGAATAATGCCTTTGGTGGTGCCGTTGGTTTTGACAGTTCATATCGATAAATATAATTTGGATCGATGGGCTCATCTCGTTGTAGAAATTCCATGATCATGTGGGCAATATACTGTGCTGACAGATCATTCAGACTATGATCCCTTATTTTCTCTTTAAAGCTATGATCCAAAGTAATATATAAATAATTGTGATTTATCCAATAGAACAGTTCCTTGGGATACTCTTCCTTCTCTTGATCATGGATGAGCCTTAAACAGTGTGAATGAAGATCCATACTGTAAGGATCCAACATTTTGTTGAGAAATGAAATCACCTTACGATCACCCATAATCGAGCTTACTCCAATCTTTTTAATTTTTCGTTTGAAATTACTCGTTATTTGATCTACAAACACTATCCCGTGTCCTATTAATTGCTCGATCAGTTTATTGTATTTTTTTTGTTCCATAATTTCGTCATAGTCCATTCCTTGATCAATGTATTCAAAAAGCTGATAGATTTTTTCTTTTATCACAGATTGGTCTACCGGTATTTTCACATGTTTAGATCTCGTTGTTAGAAGCAGCGAATCTTCATTTTCAATTATATGTAAGCTTGGATCAAGAAGTAATTTCTTCTTCATAAATCATCGCCTTCTCTCTTAATAAAGATTTCAAATCACTAAATTCATTTTGATAAAATTGATAAATAAAGAAATTCATATAAAATTTTTGCTTAGGGCTTATATTTAATAATGGCAACTTCTCATAAAAAGTACTGAGAACCCATTTATAACATACTAAGGTCGAATCCTTTTCAACCAAATCCATCATGACAGGATTCTGAAATACAGCCATATGAGAAGGATGCATAGCTATATCTTTTAAATCTCTTTTACGCGGTGAAAAATACGTAAGCATACCTTTATTAAACAGTCCTTTTAAATGTTCAAATAATGTTAGACTATCGCAAACAAAGTGCTTTGTTTCAGCCAACTGATCTGAAAGCAATGATGTTATCAGATACTCTTTAAATTGATCTCGATCCTGTAGATAATGATTGTTAAATGCTGCCTCAACTTTATCCTGACTATCCGTATTCAACGAATGCAAAAAACCGATAAAATGCGAGAGATGAGAGATAAAGCCATTTGAATAAAGACGCGCCGCTTCATGCAATGTTCTATCCGGAATATTTGATCCTAATAAAAGCAATATCCCTATAAAGAAAAATAGATTATCATTCGCTTTACCATAGAAATCTTGAAACCAATGATCAAAATGGACATGTAGTTGAAAATAAATATCCACTTGATCTTCGTTTTCAAACGAGTATTGCAGGCTCTTTGTAATATCCCGAAACTGAAAACTATTATTTTCCTTTATATCAAAAGCATCGGGAAACTGATCTTCCAGACGTGAAATGATTTTATATCTCTCTCTGAATTGGTCGTGATCGTAATTGTCTGATGGATACTGCAGAAGATAGTTTATAATCATTTTTTCAATTTCCGAAACGTCAGTATCAGTACTATTGCTAACATCGATAATGAAAGAGTAATGATACCCTTCCTGCCAGCCATGGCGAAGGAAAGTTCGACATGAATTCAGTAACAATCTCTTTCTAATCACTAAAAGCAAATCTTCGAAAATCTTTCTTGAATAATCATTAACCCATATTTTTAATTCATAGTATTTCCTCATATCATAGAATGCTCCTCATTCTGCAAAATTTTATTTTGATAACGAAGATTATGATTTATATTTTTAATAAGTTCATAGATTTTTTTCTCCTGCTGTCGATCAATTCCTAATAATCGATTCATACTCATGTGTAAAATACTTCTTCTTACATAAAGTTCTCGTGTTTCTGGAAAATCCAAATGACGTAATACTTCATTTATTTTCTCAATAAACTCTTTTCTGTGTTTATAGCACTGTGCAAACATAGAGAAATCTCCGCCATACTGTTTTGTAAAGGATAAGATTTCTTTGCCCATACTAAGATAAGATTCCCTCTTCTTTTTGAAATCCTGTAAAAAGGTTTTTTCAGTCGATAGATGATGAAGAAAACCCATTTGCTCATCATAGTTTGGATAAAAATCGATCACGGTAGAAAGCGCGAGTAGCAATTTCAATTGATCCGGTTCGAATTTATGTTCATGTTGCATCAGTTGTATGATCAAACGACTATCAGCATCAAAAAATTGTTCAATAATCGAATATAACGGTGGTCCGCCGTATCGTAGTATCTCAGGTTCATAATTGTCATATACATAATCGGTGATCCAATTTTCGCTTCTTAAATTGGCCAATAAATGATCCAGCTTCTCCCTAATGTCATTTCTCATAAATGCTGGTCGGATTCTAAATCTAAGATGAGGACGCTGATCGGTATAATTTATAAAGAAGAAGCGCTCAATCTCATTTTCATCCACCCAATCCAGAAGCAGCATAAGCAGTTTTTTATGTTTATATGGGTAACCGTACAATTTGACATATATCCAATTTGAAAAATCATACTCCGATGGATCAATTCTGCGAATGTCATCTCTATAATTTTTAGTTGCATTATAACGAATATCATTATTTTCAAATGTAATAATAAAATCACTATTATAGGAGTTGTTCAACTCATCGTTTACTATGAGATCGCCAAACATATAAGGCGCCTCTGATAACAATAACGTTTCATAGTTTTTCAGCTTTTTAAACGCGTCAAAAAGAATGAGCAAGCAGTATTCTTTATTTAAATTTAATAACATATTCATATCCATTTCGACCAACTCTACATACTGAGGAATGTGATATTTCTTTTTGAATTCAAAAAATTGACTACACCACTCACTAAAAGAATGCGTCACCAATTCCCCTTTTTGAATATTCCACTTTGCGGTTGATAAAATTATATTTTTATATCGAAATCTCGGAATATAAGGTAATGTATGATTTAATCCTAAATATAGTGGAGCCAAGTTCGCATCATTATATCTAGCATATTCATAAATAAACCTAACAATATTAGGAGGATGAAAGGTAGGATAGTAGAGAAGATGACTAGCTGTAGGCTTGATTTTTTGATTATGCTTTTTACTCTTCAAGTACAAGCCTTCCTCATCCATTCCAACATATAAATCATCAGCATGAATGACCGATTCTTCCTCTTTCATCGGTTGCGTACCTATAGCAATTTCAAATTCGCTCTGAATATTATTCAGAGAAAGATCAGCATAATGCTCTGATCTGTAATTGATTTCAGCACAGCTTGTACCATTTACATCTCTTTGAAATTCCAGTGCACTCTGTAAATTAAGCCTCTCTAGTAAATTCGAAAAACGTCCCCAAAACATACCGGGACTCGTTGATATAGAATTGGTAGAAAGGAGAATCTTATAATCCCCATCATTTATGTCTTTATAAATATTACATTTAAGATCAAAGCCCATTATTGGTGCATGTAAATTGCTTTCTTTTATCCCTAATAAATGCTTAAGCTCAGCTATCATATTCAGATCGATTTCTACTTCATCTTTTTTTTCGATGACGGTCTTCATAATACGTTCAAGCATATATTTGTTGTATATGAACTCTTTGGAATCAAAGCTAGGTTCATGGTGGTTTCCACTCGGATTCGTATATCCCGGAGGCGGACCCAAGCCTGTGTTCGGATTGAGCAATTCCAATAAAGCAATTTCATTATACATCCCATATTTATCCAGAAATAGTTCCTTGTAATATTCCCAGTTCCTTTTCCTTTGACCCAAAAGAAAGGAAATCCTAAATAACGGAAAAATTTCTTCCACTCTACGAATCATTTCCTTATCCATGCTTGCCACTATCGTATCGACGTATAGATCAACGATTACAGGTTTTTTTACTGAACAGAGGGTATTCATTTTATGGATCATTTTCTGGTACATTTCAATTCCTTCTCCAAGAATCGAACGACTATATTCAATAAACATCTGTTGAATTTCCATTAATTCGTTATATATATATCCATCGATTCGAGATTGCTCCATTTGCACAATTAAATACGCAAGTGGGTCGTTGATCGTAGACGGTAATTGTAGATTGGTAATTAAGAAATGATGGTTCGCTAACTCTATAATATAATTTGTAACAATTTCCGCAGAATAATTTGTTTGCATCATAATTTCATCGATGATCTGTTTTACTGATATCTTTTTTTGAGTAATGGTACAAATCTTATTTAAAATCGGTGTTCTTTTTAGCACTTTAAGCGCTGGGTTTTTATGAACCGCACTTGTATGTTCAGGAATAACAAATTCATTATCATTAGCTGTCATCTCTCTATTAATCATTACATAGAGCTTCGAAAAACTCGCCTGATCTTGTTGAATCTTTCGAGCAACTAGTGTAACCCAGTCCATACTCGCTTTAATATGCTTTATATGATTCGGTATAGAATTAATTTTTACGTTATGAAAGTTTTTTATTTCTCCCACACTTATACCTGAAAACAAGCCAAACGGCATTGAGCGAGATGTCATTCTTAAAAGGTATTTAAGTAGACTAATTAACGCTTTATCATTGCCCTCCTGTAGAAGCATTTTCTCAATTTGTTTATATAGATCTGAACTAGCGATTAAAAAACTTTCTTTAATATACGGATGTGACATTAAAAGATCACGTATCTGATCATTTAAGTCACTTATTTTGTCTAAATAAAAATCGAGAAAATGGATCGGTAAAAGATGGGTTCGCAATTGAAACGTTGATTTTATATGCAATCTATTATTCACCTCTTACTTCGACGATTTAAAAGTAATGATCTATAAAAGACAAGCCCAATGATTGAGCTTGTCTTTTATAAATTTACAAGTTTGTGATTACTACTGAGCAGCTATTCTGAGGTGACTGAGAAGCACCGAGTGTTTCAAGTACAGTTGATGAGGATACTTCATAAACTTCTAGATCAAGTTCAAGTTCAAGTCCCTCATTTAGCTTAATGACTTCATCTCTCATTTTATTTTCCTCCTCTCACATTTTAATAATCGGTATTTTCAGAATTGTCTAAATTACCGATACATTTAAATTACCAATTTATTCTATATATGTCAAATTACTTATTTACTAGTTTTAAATATTTGAATTAGTAAATAAGGCCTATTACTGCATGGTTCGCTGAAGTTTTTTGATAAAATAAAAATGGTGTGCGAATCGTCATTAACTGGACGTTTCGCCATATTACATAAATTCACTTGCAAATAAAGAGAAGGTGTGTAAAATGAGTTTCATTCTACACACCTTCTTTATTATATTAAATCTCTAGCATCTTCGTTAGTTTCTCTACATCAAGTAAGTTTCCTACATAAAATTCGCCAAATTCGCCATAGCGAGCGCTGACTTCATCAAAACGCATTTCGTAAACGAGCTTCTTGAATTGCAATGCATCATCGGAGAAGAGTGTAACTCCCCATTCCCAATCGTCCAATCCTACAGAACCCGTAATGATTTGACGCACTTTACCTGCATAGTTCCGACCGATTGCGCCGTGGGAACGCATCATTCTTCCCCGCTCTGCCATATCAAGCATATACCAGTTATCATTGCCTTCACGCTTTTTGTTCATTGGGTAGAAGCAAATATGTTTGCTCTGTGGTAGAGTTGGCTTTAATCGTGCTAGAATCTCTGGATCCTGATACGGATCGGTACCTGGCTTCGCAAGATAAGAGCTTAGCTCAATGATCGATACATAGGAATACACAGGAATCGTATATTGTGCAAAGGTAGATTTGTTAAATGCGGTTTCAAGCTCGTTTAATTCTTCTAATGTTTCGCGTAAGTGCATGAATACGAGATCTGCCTTTTGCCCAACAATACTGTAAAATGCGGTTGAGCCTGTTTTCTCTGCTTCTACATTACGCCACTGCTGCATAAAGGCTTGAAACTCTTGTAATGCCAATTGTTTATCAGCTTCGCTCGCGCGCTTCCAAGCAGCCCAATCGATGAGGCGAAAATCATGAAGAGAATACCAACCATCCAATGTTTGTACCGCTTCACTCATATTTATCCACTCCATTTCATTTTTCATTGGAAGCAGGGGACGGTTCTCTGCTTCCTTTTTTTATAATCGAGATAATGCGATGCGATTTGCTTCAATTGTTTTTTCGAGGTCTTCATCCGTATGTGCTGCGGAGATGAAGATCGCTTCAAATTGTGAAGGTGCTAACGACACACCGAGATCGAGCATGTGACTGAAGTAGTTACTAAAGCGCTCTAAATCGGATGTACGAGCGGTCTCATAGTTCGTTACTGGCTGATCGGTGAAGAAAAGCGTGAGCATCGAACCGACGCGATTGATCGTAACGGGTATTCCTAAGTCAGTGGCATTTTGTCTAAAGCCCTCTTCTAATCGAGCACCTTTACGTTCAAGCTCTTCATAAAAGCCAGGTTCGCCGATGAGTTTTAGTGCTGCAAGTCCTGCTGCCATCGCGAGTGGATTACCTGATAAAGTACCCGCTTGATAGATCGACCCACTCGGCGCGATGTGCTCCATGATTTCTCTCTTACCACCATAGGCACCTACCGGTAAGCCACCACCGATTACCTTACCAAAGCATGTAATATCCGGATCAATTCCATATAACCCCTGTGCCGAATTGTACCCAACACGAAAGCCTGTCATCACCTCATCAAATATGAGTAATGTTCCATGTTGGCGCGTAATCTCACGTAGTGCCTGTAAAAATCCAGGCGCTGGAGCAACAACCCCCATATTGCCTGCTACAGGCTCAATAATTACCGCAGCAAGCTCCTCGCCATAGTGGGCAAACGCTAGCTTTACTGACTCGATATCATTAAATGGCACAGTAATGGTATTCACAGCAACATTCTCAGGAACTCCGGGCGAATCTGGCAGACCAAGTGTAGCTACACCAGAACCCGCTTTGATCAATAACGAATCCGCATGACCATGATAACAGCCTTCGAATTTCAAAATTTTATTACGCTTCGTATACCCTCTCGCCAAGCGAAGAGCACTCATAGTAGCTTCTGTTCCGGAATTCACCATACGTACCATTTCCATCGATGGAATGCGCTCGATCACGAGCTTAGCCATCTCTGTTTCGATCAGCGTAGGTGCACCAAAGCTCGTTCCAATTCGAGCGGTCTCTTCAATGGCTGCGACTACGTCTGGATGTGTATGTCCTACGATTAGGGGACCCCATGAGCCCACATAATCGATATAGGAATTACCATCGATATCAAATACCTTTGATCCACTACCCCTCTCCATATAGACAGGTGTTAAACCAACCGATTTAAAAGCACGAACAGGTGAGTTCACACCACCTGGTATGTAGTGCTTGGCCTCTGCAAACGCGGCTGCAGATGATTCTGTCTTTCTTGAACGTAAATCACTCATCTATGATCCTCCTTCCTTAATGGTGCATAGACCATTTCATAGACTTGCTGTTTCCGAAGAGATACATAACTTATAAAGTATATTTCAGGAAGCAGAGAACCGTCCCCTGCTTCCTCGACCCCCTGCTTCCTTTATAGCTGGGATGCCACGTTAGTCGCCATTTCTTTTCCTTGGCGGATACAGTCAGGTAGTCCTACACCGTGAAAGGCAGCTCCTGTCATAAACACGTTTGGCAGATCCTTCTTTAACGTGTTGCGAATATCAGCTACTCGCTCCAAATGCCCTACGTCATATTGTGGCATAGATTCAAAGAGTTTGGTCACTTCGGTAAACATAGGTGTTGCTTCAATTCCCATTGTCTCGTATATATCCTGTCGAACACGCTCGATGATCTGTTCCTCGCTCATTTCCTTCCACGCTTCATCCCCGGCACGACCGATATAGCAGCGGAGTAAAACATGTTCACGTGATGAGGTATGCAACCATTTTTCTGAGGTCCATGTACATGCAGTAATAAACCTCTTTTCGCCACGCGGAACCACAAAGCCACTACCATCAAAATTGTAGTTAAGCTCATCTCTTCGATAAGCAAGCACGATATTTGCGACAGATACATACTCAATCTGCTGTAGCTTCTCTGCTAGCGGAGTATGTTCTAGAAGCTTTGCCGCATGGTGGGTTGGGATGGTCAGAATCACCATATCACTCTCTTCTACTTCATCACCGTTATAATTAAGTTGATAGCCTCCACCTTCTGCATCAGACTTTTTCGTAATAGACGTAAGTACGCGATTGGAACGCAGCTGTACTTGACTGTTCTCTAATGCAGCGACCAAAGATTGTACCAGTGTTTGTAAGCCGCGACGAAAGGTGAGAAATACGGATCTCCCGGCTGCAGGTGGTAAACCAGGTAGATTTGGTGCTGCCTTACCACGTGATTTCATTGTGGCACGGATCAAGCTACCATGCTCACGTTCCATCTGCGCAAACTGTGGAAATGTCGCTTGGATGGATAATCGATACGTATCGCCGGCATAGATGCCGGAAAGTAATGGTTCTGCAATTCGAAAGAGTACCTCTTGACCAAGTCTACGCTCCATAAAATGACCTAAGGACTCATCCTTTTTATCCTTACGCGCTGGCAAAAAGAAGTCTAGCATTGCTCTGAGCTTACCACGCATAGAAAGTAGATTCGTTGCTATAAAAGGCTTTATTTTCGATGGAATGCCCATCACCATGCCCTCTGGCATTTGGTACAAATGATTGTGATGCAAAATATAGTTTTTTCTCGCTGCGGGATTCGTTCCAGTGAGTTCCTCTTCGATTCCCAAGTCTTTAACCAAATCAATCATCGCTAGCTTACGCGCCAAAAATGAATCTGGTCCTTTTTCAAAAACAAAGCCGTCGCGCTCCATCGTATGAATTCGGCCACCAAAAGAATCGGCTGCTTCCGAAAGTATGATCTCAGCATCGAGATTTTGCTTTTGTAGCTCTTGTTGTAAATAAAATGCGGTTGAAAGTCCTGTTATTCCCCCACCAATGATGGTGATTCTTTTTTTCCGTTCCATAGAGGCATCGACCCTTCTTATGGTTTTTACATATATGGTTCTATAGTTTCTCTTTTACAACTTCAGCTAGTGTTTGGATATACAATGGATCCGCATTGAGTGACTCCGTACGCTCGATATGCATATCAAGCTCTTTTCCGATTGCTTGACACTCAATATCGATGTCATAAAGTACCTCTAGATGATCCGATACGAAACCGATGGGACAGATCAATACGCTTTGTACGCCCTCTTCCTGATGTAATGTTCTAAGCACATCCGTAATATCTGGGCCGAGCCATGGGATCGCAGTCCGTCCTGCACTTTGCCATGCAAATTGCCACTGATTCACTCCTGCTTGATCAGCAACTGCCTGTGATGAGGCAAGTAACTGATCGACATACGGATCACCCATCTCCAAAATTTTTTCAGGCAGGCTATGTGCACTAAAGAGTACATGAACCTGCTCCTCGTCAGCAAACTTTTGCAGAGCGACTTCTACACGTTGGCTAAGAGCCGAGATCAGCTCGGGATGAAGATGATAGCTCTCTACAAAGGATAGCTCGACTCCGAGCTCAGCTGCTTTTTTCTTGGCTCTTTCGATATAGCTACCAACGCTCATCACTGAATAATGGGGTGCAAGCACAACACCTACGCCACGCGTGATGCCATCCTTTGCCATCTGCTCAATACCATCCTCGATAAATGGAGAAGCATGCTTGAGCCCTTGATAGCAATGAAACTCAATCTCCTGCTCTCCCTGATTCAAGTAATTCTCGAGTTCACGCACTTGCAAATTCGTATTCTCACGTAGAGGGAATACACCACCTACAATCGCTTCGTATCGCCCTCTTAATTCAGCGAGCTGCTCTGCCGTTGGTGGATGACCGCGCCGAATATGTGTATAGTAGGCCTCGATCTGCTCCATACTCTCAGGAGTCCCGTATGACATAACGAGAACACCAATTTTCTCCTTCATCAGTTATACCCTCGCCTTCAATGCTTCGCTAGAATACGTATGAACAAATTCTGTAAGCTCTTTTAATGTATCAATAGATGCCTCTGGGAAAAGTCCATGTCCCAAATTAAAAATATATCCTGGCTCTTCAATTCCTTGGTCGATAATGGCCTTTGCTCTTTCCTTAATCAGCTCCATCGGTGCATTTAAGATGAAAGGATCGAGATTACCTTGTACTGCAAAGCGATGATCTAAGCGGCGACGCGCTTCTGTAAGTGATAACCGCCAATCAACACCAATGACATCGGCTTTAAGATGGCGTAAGGATGGGAATAACTCTCCTGACGCTACGCCTGGGAAATATATTTTAGGAATGTCTATATCAGACAATGCTTCATAAATTCTCGTAATGGTCGGTAAAACATAGATTTCATAATCGATGGTAGAAAGTGAGCCTACCCAAGAATCAAAGATCTGAACTGCCTTTGCACCATTTGCATGTTGTGCACGTATGTAGTCGATCACCATATCACCTAAGCGGTCCATTAATTTAAACCAAACCTCAGGACGGCGATACATCATCGTTTTTGTTTGAATATACGTCTTAGATGGACGTCCTTCGATTAAATATGAAGCAATTGTAAACGGTGCTCCTGTAAAGGTGATCAAAGGTACCTGTAGCTCACGATCGAGAATGCGAATCGTCTCTAGTACATGACCTAGATCCTTCTCTGCATTAAATGGTAGGAGCTTATTGACATCGTCTTCATGACGAATCGGCTTGTCGATGACTGGACCAACACCTGCTACAATGTCAAAATCGATGCCGAGTGAAGCAACTGGATTCATAATATCAGAGTATAAAATCGCAGCATCTACCCCAAGCTTACGCACAGGCATCATCGTAACCTCTGCTGCTAGTTCTGGTTGTGCACAGATTTCTAAGAGTGAGTATTTTTCTTTGATTTTGCGATATTCGGGGTCATAACGTCCGGCTTGACGCATATACCATACAGGAACTTGCTCTACTTGCTCCTTTTTACTCGCTCGCAAAAATAAATCGTTATAACTCATACATTCTCCTCCTTCAACCATCTTGCAGCGTCTTTGGCAAAATACGTAAGTATAATGTCGGCACCTGCACGTTTAAAGCCAATGAGGGTCTCCATTACGATTGCACGTTCATTGACCCAGCCATTCATCGCTGCAGCCTTGATCATCGAGTATTCCGCAGAAACGTTATAAGCGACGAGCGGTAAATCGTAGCGATCCTTTAAGAGCCGCAGTACATCCATGTAAGCCATGGCCGGCTTTACCATTAAGAAGTCCGCACCTTCTATAACATCACTTTCGGCCTCACGAAGAGCCTCACGCACATTCGCTGGGTCCATTTGATACGTTTTACGATCACCAAATTGCGGCGCAGAATGAGCTGCGTCTCGGAATGGACCATAATAAGCTGAGGCATATTTGACCGAATAAGACATGATTGGAATATGTGAAAAGCCTGCTTCATCAAGCCCTGCACGAATGGCAGTAACAAAACCATCCATCATGTTCGAAGGTGCAATGATATCAGCTCCCGCTTTTGCTTGAGAAACGGCAGTTAAGGTCAGTAAATTAAGTGATGCGTCATTGCTTATTTCAGCACGTCCACTGATCGGCTCATGGTGAATGACGCCACAGTGACCCGTATTCGTAAATTGACATAAACAAGTATCAGCAATCACAAGTAGATCGGGGTATTTTTGCTTGATCAATCGTGTCGCCTGCTGAACTATACCAAAGTCATCATAGGCCGATGAGCCAACCTCATCCTTATGATCCGGTATGCCAAAGAGCAAGATCCCCTGTATTCCTAGTGAGACGATCTCCGCTACCTCTTCTTCTACCCGATCTAGCGAAAAGTGATATACACCTGGCATCGAAGGAATTTCTTCTTTTACATTTTGTCCGTGGGTAACAAAGATCGGCTGAATAAAATCATAGACTGATAGACGATGCTCGCGCACAATATTGCGCATCGCGGCAGAATGACGTAAACGTCGATGACGTACTACTGGAAAACTCATAAGTGGTTCCTCCTCTTATCAATAGCTAATCTCGATCATACGATCAATGAGGCTCTCTGTCGTTGCTTGTTCAGCGATGATTGGTTCTACGATCCCGAGCTCTCTAACGGCCTCTGCTGTTTTTAGACCGATGCAAACAAAGTAAATTCCTGCTAACAATGAAAGCGGTTCCGTAACTCCCAAGCTCTTTAGTGCAGCAAAAAAATTGACTGCTGTTGATGAGCTTGTTAGTGTGATCAAATCAATCTGTTTCGCCTCTAACAGCGCAATGAGCTCTACTCCGTTTTCGATATGCAAATGATTTTCATATACATGAATGCGATGTACTTCTAGTCCTAGCTTCGACATCTCTTCTTGTAGATAGTCACGAGCCAAATTGGAAGTAGGGATGAGCACCTTTTCACCTACCCCTAGCTCTGGTCGAATGGCCTCAAGCAATCCCTCCGCCTGATAAAAGCTCGGTGGTCTAGTGGCTACCAATCCATGTTGGAGCAAGCTATCCGCTGTTTTCGGTCCCACTGCGGCGATTTTTGCTCGAATCGACTCTATAGGAATTTGAAATCGACGTAGCTGCTGTATGAAATATTCGACCCCATTGACACTTGTAAAGATGAGCCAATCGAACTCTGTGATCTGCTCTAAGGCTTCCTCAATTTGTGCGATTGTATTAGGATCTTGGGGTGCAGATATTGCAATGACAGGAAAGTGAACAACCTCTCCCCCTAGTGCTTCGATCTTGGCAGTCAACTCTGTTGCTTGCTTACGACTGCGCGTCACTACAACTTTACGTCCTGCTAGTGGCTGCAAGTGCATCACGCCCTTAGGTCTTTTAAAATTTGATCAGCACCTAGTGCGAGTACCTGTGCAGCTACCTCTCTCCCTAATTCCTCGGGATCCGTTCCATTGCTACTGACGCGAATGACTTCCTTACCATCAGGCTTTCCTACAATTCCTGTGAGTGTAAGCTGCTTAGCATCCCCTGTTTTACTCCACTTTGCATAAGCACCAATCGGTATTTGACAGCTGCCCTCAATTTCTCCTAAAAACGCTCGTTCCGCTCGAACTGCTAGAGCTGTCTCATCATCTTGGAGAAGAGTGAGTAGCTCTAATAAAAACGTATCATCCTCACGACACTCGATGCTAAGTGCACCCTGTCCGACAGCAGGAACAAACTGATCCGCAGGTAAAAATGCGGTGATGCGATCCTGCCAGCCCATGCGAATCAATCCTGCAGCTGCTAGAATGATTGCATCAAAGCCCTCTGTTTCAAGCTTGCGCAACCTTGTATCGATATTGCCGCGTAAAGGCTTAATTTGTAGATCAGGTCGTAAGGCACGTAGCTGTGCTTCACGTCGTAATGAGCTCGTGCCTACAAGTGCCCCTTCAGGCAACTCCTCGAGCTTGAGACCGTTTCGCGATATGAGCGCATCGCGCATATCCTCTCTCACAGGAATCGCACCAATCATTAGCCCCGCAGGGAGCTCAAACGGCATATCCTTCATCGAATGAACCGCTATATCAATCTCTCCATCTAATAATGCCTGTTCGATCTCTTTTACAAAGAGACCCTTGCCACCGACTTTAGACAAGGTGACATCAAGAATTTTATCCCCTTTAGTTAGGATCGTTTTCGTCTCGAACTCGCATGCAATCCCATGCTGAACACTTAACTGGCGCAATTTCTCAATAACATGTCCAGTTTGAGTTTGTGCTAATTGGCTTTCTCTAGTACCTACAGTGATTTTACGCATCTATCTGATCTGCCCCTCTCTATTACGTAACAATACGTAGCTCCTGCATGGATGAATCAACCTCATCGGCTTCCTGATCGGGTTGAAGCTGTTCTTCTAGTCCAAAGAAGCGAATAAAATAGTTGAGTGCCTCATTTCCATTTTGTTCAGCTGACATTTCCTTAATCCGTAGAATTGGGTCTCGCATCATTTGATTTAGGATACTTTTGGTCAGCTTCCCAATCACTTTACGCTCTCTTTCATCGAGATCCGGAAGCTTTTGAAACAGATTGGTTATCGTCTCTTCATAGATCATATTCGATTTATGCTGTAGTGCCTGAATGACCGGAACGACATCTAATGTAGCTAACCATGCATAGTAGTTTTCCAGTTCCTCTTCTACCATGATTTCAATTTTGTGTGCCTCTGCTTTTCGTTTCTCTAGATGCCGATCGAGCAGCAATTGCAGATCATCGATATCATAAAGTAGCATCGATTTTAGTTGCGCGATCGCTGGATCAATATCACGTGGCACTGCAATATCGAGCATAAACAAGGGCTTTTCGTGTCGCTCAGAGCTCACTCTCTTCATCATCTCTACATCGATCACATAATCAGGAGCACCTGTAGATGAAATAATCATGTCGACTCGTGGCAATAGCTCCTCAAGCTGATCATAAGGATACGGAATTCCTTGATACTGCTCTGCAAGTCGAATCGCTTGCTTGTAGGTGCGATTAACAACAAAGAGCTCCTTTACCTCACGATCCATTAAATGCTTGAGTGATAGTTCACTCATCTTGCCTGCACCGATCACTAAGACGCTCTTATCTGCAAAGCTGCCTAGGATCTGCCTACCAAGCTCAATGGCCGCATAGGATACTGAGACAGGATGCTCTGCAATTGCAGTTTCCTCATGAGCTCGTTTTGCTAACGTGATCGCTTCTTTAAACAGCTTATTAAACCAAGTGCCTGTTGCCTTTTCTTTTTGGGCTTGTAGGAACGCTCCTCGTACCTGACCCAATATTTGCGTCTCACCGATAATCATCGAGTTAAGACCAGCGGTGACACGGAAAAGATGTCGTACTGCTTCTTGCTCTTCATACGTATATAAATATTCTTGTATTTGCTCTCTAAGAATGCCGAATCTATCTTCTAAAAAGCTGTGTATATAATGCTTTGTACGCTGCAATTTATCGACAACAGCATAAATCTCCGTACGGTTACAGGTAGAGAGGATCACGCATTCTAATATACTCTTACGATTCTTTAAGTCATTTAAAGCTGATGGTAGATCCTCAGCTGATAAACTTAATTTTTCACGTATTTCAACTGGAGCTGTCTGATGGTTCAAACCAACAACAACTATATGCATCGTCCCACTCCCTTAAGAAGCTAAATTCATACATCCCTATTATTATAGCTAAGCAAACCTACTGTTACTATTCATAAGTCAAGGTAAATGTGTCAGAAATTTGAACCTCTAAAATAAGCTAAAACCGCAATAATTATCATATAAAAATGAATCATTAATTTTGTTTTTACTAAATTTAATCTGAACCCACACTATTTCCCCTGTTTTAATAGAATTAATATCATAGATACTTCATTTCCACTTAACCTATTAAGAAGATGAGTTATACACAAGCTTGACCTACTGCTAGAATAGATCATGTATAATGAACTAGTTTTTTTAAAAAAAAATTCGAAGTCATCGCTTTTTCGATGCTTCGAATATAGTTTACTCTACCAAACCATGTTTATACGCATAAATAGCTGCATTTGTCCGATCCTCAACACCTAATTTGGCTAACAAATTGGTTACATGAAACTTGACGGTTTTAATACCAATGTACAATTGTTCAGCGATCTCCTGATTCGATCTCCCCTGAGCGAGTAGTCGTAAGACCTCCATCTCTCTCTCTGTCAGTTCCTCATGTGCAGCCCTCTGCTCTTTTGGTTGACGTAAACGATCCATCATTTTCGCTGCTACCTGAGATTCAAGCACTGATTGCCCACGAACAGCTGCACGAATCGCATCTGCAATTTCACTAGCTCGCAAAGTTTTGAGCAAATAGCTAAATGCACCAGCTTCGATTGCGGGATACATCTTTTCATCATCAATAAAACTAGTAAGCACAATTACTTTACATTCAGGGTAAATGGCTAGCACCCTCTTGGTCGTTTCGATGCCATCCATCCCATCCATCACGAGATCCATTAATATTACATCGGGCTTATATTGCTCAGCAAGACGAATTCCTTCTGCACCATTGCTCGCTTCTCCTACAACTTCTATATCCTCTTCCGTTCCGAGTACAGCTGCTAAGCCAATTCTCACCATCTCATGATCATCAACCAACAATACTTTAATGGGCTGCTCCGAGTCGTGTTCCACCATCGCCACTAGCCTCGCCTTCTATATTTAGTAGAGGAATTCGAATATCGATCTTGGTTCCCTTATTGGGTGCAGTCAATATTTGTAATGATCCTCCGATTTCATTTACTCTCTCTTGCATGGATTGCAATCCATAGGATGCCTGTTTCTTTACATCAAGATCAAATCCGATACCATTATCGCGGATCAGGAGTCTGACCCACTCTGCTCTTTGTTGTAGCTTTATCCCCATTTTTGTTGCTTTCGCATGTCTTAATGTATTGGATAGCGCCTCTTGAACGATACGAAATATATGGTTTTCAATCCCCTTTACCAAATTAATCTCATCATCTATCTCAAACGCGATCTCCATAGGCACTTTCGCTTTCATCTCGTTAAGTAGCTCTTGTAAGCCTTCTCCCAAACGCTTGCCCTCTAAATGAACCGGTCGTAAATGCAATAACAGAGCGCGCATCTCAGACTGTGCAACGGATGCCATTTCCTCGATGAGCTTTACTTGCAGCACTGCACGTTCAAAATCCTTTTCAAGTGTACGACGAACAGCAGTCGATGTCATCGATATCGCAAAAAGCTGCTGACTGACAGCATCATGTAGCTCACGTGCTAGACGCTGTCTTTCTTCTACTACAGCACTTAAACGTGCCTTCTCTGCCAATTGCGCATTATTCGTAGATAATCGTTGAAGGGAATTGACCTGTTCCTCCCATTTTTTGCTCATCCGCCCTAACTGCTCGGCTAAAAGTCCAATCTCGTCCTTCCCCATATCCGGGAGCTCTCGAGAAAGATTACCTCGCTCAAGCTGCAAAATCGCATCATGCAATAGGTCCAATCTCTTTTTGATCCTATAGCTTTGGAAAAAACCGAAAATCGCAGCCAAAATTGTCGTAGCTAATATAAGTGTAATGATAAAAAAGAGTCCATCGAGCCAGGAGGCAAACGGCGCTAGAAATCCGCTCGATTGGGTCCAATATAGAATAATGCCGAAGAGAATCAGTGAAAAGAGAATCGTATGTCCCATGTGGCGAAGGATCATATTGATCGGTTTTTTTGTTTCCACGCGTTCGCCCCCTTTCATTAACTACAACGGATCTCAATTTCCCCTACGATATAGGAGATGAGTAGTTTCACTTTGTGATCCGAAAATGAATAATTGGGTGATCTCCACTTCCTTGTCTTCATTATACCGCTATCCATATCTTCATTTGTGATCAGCTTACCGATCACGACAGTCATTTCTACCTCAATCCCGATATCATCTGGGATCGATATATGAATATCACCATAACCACCCTGCAAAACAATAATACTCTCATCTTCTTCAAGGATTGCCAGCGAGAGATCAAGATTGATCTCCCCGATTACATGCCACAGACTCATATCCTGTAATATCCAAGGCTCACGATTCCATTTAATATTAGCCATGAAGCTCTGTTTTTGAAAGTAATGATCATCACCATGGACTCGTTTGGATTTTATATAAAAAAGACCCAGTGATAAAAAAATCATTCCGATGACCAATGTAAAATGATCGATCAACAATAATATCGTTCCGATGAGCAAGAGTGCGTTCCCTTGTTTTACCTCATTGGCTCGAATTTGGCGTATTCCTAAAAAAAGGAGAACGAGGGCGGCAAGCGTCAGAAAACTAATCCATCGACTCATTAAAATGAAAATACCAAGCGCAATTAATGCTAAGCCTAAGTTTCGATTTCTGTTCTCCATGCCACACCTCCCTCATCCATTTTTAAACAACAAAGTTTAATGGTAAAGAATGAAAGCCATGCGGAGTTCCTTACCCGTATGGCTTAACTTGTCATAGCATATCATATTTGAGTTTGGATTCGGTAGATTAATTTTGGTTAATTTTATCTCTTAATGCATTGAGTTGCTCTTCTACCTTGAGCTCTCTCTCCGGATTGACGATTCCACCTAGGGGTAGACTCGCTCCTCTCGTTGGTATACGTAATACGTCTGCCTCTGCTTCTAGTTGCATGATCTTTTCCTCCATACGATGGAAGCCACGAGATACGTTACCCGCTTCGATTGTATGCGAGCTTGAGATCGACGCCATTTGTTTTTTGGCTTTTGCCATTTGTGCGCGTGATGCAAGCTCATTTCGTTTGTTACGTAGCTGATAATACTCTTCCTTCATTTCATGAAGCTGCTGCATGAGATCTTCCGCCTGCGTCTTAGCTTCACTATGAAGCTCGATGTATTCACTAATTTTTTGATCGTAGTACACCTTCTCCTCGAGTAGCTTTCGCGCAATCGCCTCTTGACCGTTACGGAGTGCTTGTTCTGCTTGAACTTCTCTCTCACTACTAAGACGTTCTGCCTCGTGAAGGCGCTGCTTGATGCGACGTTCATTCGCCATTTGCTTGGCGACGGTTACCTCTGCATCACGGATTTCCTCTTCCATATCGCGTAAGTATTGGTTTAACATGACTACCGGATCTTCTACCTTGTCTAGCAATTCATGAATAGATGCTTTTGTCATATCTGATATTCTTTTAAATACGCCCATTTGTCATATCTCCCTTCTCGTATTGCGCAACTTTCGCGCGTAATTGTTCTAATTCCTTATGCAATGCTTTTTTCTCGATATTATCCATCATCGCGTCAAGTGGTGAAACCTCTACAGGTGCAGCTTGCTTGGGCATATGTGATGTTCTATTAGACTCCCAATTGTTGCGTGATGTATAGTGTTGAGTTTCTCTCTGTGAAAAACGATGGTCGAACTCATCATAAGCATAGGGTTCTTTCGGAACGACAAAGCTTGCGATGAGATAGATCCAGAACACTGTTCCTGCTGTGACAAATGTTGTAATTACGACTAAAACTCGAATCAATGTAGAATCAATTCCTAGATTTTGTGCCAGACCACCACATAAGCCTGTCAGCTTTCTATCACTTCTCGATCGATAGAGCTTCTCCATTCGCTTACCCCTTTCTGCTTTCCTCCAGCTTCTGCTGCAATCGGAACAACTCACGATCCAGCACATCTTTTAGTGAGGAACCTGCCTGTAATGCTACTTCCTGGCCCATACGCCGTAAATCTCTGAGCGATTGTGTCTCTAGCTCCCAGTCACTCACCCGATCCTCCAATCTCGCGAACATTCGCGGTACATCATGCGTACCATACGTTTTCATTCGTTGATTCATGCGTTGCTGCAAGCGAATGGTTTCCATCCGAGCGGCGTAATATTGCCTCTTGTCGTACACAGTTTGATACTCGCTTTTGAGTAGCTGAACTTGATCCTCTAATTCAATAATCGCTCCCATGCTCTGTTCATATAGCTCGCTATATTGCTGTAGCTTTTCTTCCTGTAGGATTTTTTCCTGTAAAGCAAGCTTAGCGATATGCTCCTCTTCTGCTTTAAGAGCGAGAAGTGCTTGCTCCTCTCTCTTTACTTGTAAAGCCTTAGCTTGCTCGATCTGTTGCTTCATCTGCTGCGCATGACTCATGTATTGTCGTAGGAGCTTCTCTGACTCCGCAATTTCCTCACGCGTGGAACGAAGGAACTGATCAATCAGCTTTACGGGGTCCTCTGCTCGTTCCAAGCGATCATTTAGCGTAGCCACCGTTATATCTCGAACTCTTCTAACCACACTCATGTACTTCACCTCCTTAGTACGATTGACGTCTTCTTAACATGGATACTCCTACTGCAATTACCCCAATGGCGATTAAGAATCCAAAGAGCCATGAGAGCTTGCCGAGAAGAGCCATAATACCAATCACCAATATGATCCAGCCGAAAAAACTACTCCCTCTCTTAATCCCGTAATACCCTAATGCGATCATCGCGATCGGAATCAAATAACCCATCAATCCACCTAAGATGTTGATTCCGAATGAGGAGAAGAGAAGGATCACCCCAAAGACAATCAGGACAAGTGCAAGTCCGCTATTTTTATTTAGGTTCATCTGCTGCTTCACCACCTTTCGTTTCTCCCTTTCTATGTCTTAATCATAGGTTGTTTCATGTTAGTTCAAAACGGTCCTACGGCGGTTTTTTAACCTAGACCAAGGTCGGGGTGGGACACCGACTAGAGGTATTTAACCAAAAAAAGAACCTCCATCGCTGGAGATTCCGTGAAAATATAGTATGGAATATTTGTATTAAAATTCATTTTAAAATACATTAAAGATCCATATTCCTCCTAACCCCCATTAGTGAAATTGATCCCAATCATTTAAAAAGAGCTCATGTATTAGCTCATTTCTATAAAGGTCTTATTTCAGTAATTGTAATAATACATTTCTGATTGTTTCATGATTTTTATATTCCTCAAAGAAGTCTTTATAGTTTCCAATCTTTTTCTCTAAAAACTTATATTGTTTAAATAAATCAAAGAAGGAAACCTGTAAAACCTCAATTTGGCGTTTGGGTATTTCATTTGATTTTCCTTTTAAAACATAGTCTAAGGTTCCAGCAATATTCAAACAATATTCGGCGAAATCAGCGTTCAGAAAATCTTCTTCCTGTGATAATTTTAAAAACTCTGCCCTAAAATCCTCTTGTATTGTTACCATATCTCTATATGGAGATGGATTATGTAACTTGCGTTCAAGTTCAATTAATTGTTTTATGATACCGTCCATTTTTCACCCCAATAAATCCACCAAATGTGAAGAACGTAGTATATCAGATGAGCTCTACCGCTTCGCCCTACGAAATCCTGCATCGAGCGCTTCTTGTTCCGTCGTAAACCATTCTTCTGGACTGGTAACTTCATAGGAAGCTCCACCTGGCATATGGTAGATTTTTTCCCCTTTGGAATTGATATTTCCTTTGATCAAGCCGCGACCATTCGCATCGACATAACGTTTATTGAGGTCACCGTCATTGCTCGTGCTGCTTGCGTTATTCTTCTGCTCGCTCACATCTGTTTGTCCAACTTGGTTAGGATCAAGTCCCCATAGGCCCTTTTTCGCTACTCTAGCTTTACGCTGAACCTCAACAAAATGATCGGCATATTTCACATTCGGTGGTACGGTCATCACCTGCGCATAGCCCTCTTTAAGTAGTAGCTCGTTGTAAAACGTGCCATCCTCTAAGTATACATAAGCGAGTAAACGACCATAGCGATCCTTTTCAGATACATCATATTCGAGACGTACCTTTTTGCCTGTCAGCATCTTCTTAGTAAAATCACTCGCTTCTTTACCATAAGTCTGCACTGCTGTACCAGGCTTGACCGTTTCAGGCGTATCCACCCCGATCATACGTACACGATCTCCACCTACAAGCACAAATGTATCTCCATCCACCACACGTTCAACTGTCAACCACTCATGATCAGTCTCGACACTACAGCCTGCGAGCAAAACAAATACGAATAAAAATAATAATAATTTCTTCATGTACTCTCCTCCCAACATCACTTCTATCATAATAAATATAATCGAGCAACAAAAAAACGAACCACTCAACAACAATGGAGCTGGTCGTTGTTCAGTGGTTAGATGGAAGCAATCTATTATGTTAATTTTCTTCCTCATTTGTATACCATTGCATGAGGACATCGACGACCTCTTTACGAGAAAATTCTGGTGGAGGAGGTGTACCTGCTTTTAGCATGGCACGTACTTTCGTCCCTGAGAGGATAATTCGATCCTCCTCATTATGTGGACAGGTTTTATACGATGCCATTCCGTTACACGTTTTGCAGAAAAACGTATGTTCAAAGAATAATGGCTCTATACCCAGTTCCTCTTCACTTAACTGACCTAATAGCTTTTGTGCATCATAGGTTCCATAATAATCACCTACACCTGCATGATCACGACCCACAATGAAATGAGTGCAGCCAAAATTTTTGCGTACGATCGCATGATGGAGTGCCTCACGTGGTCCTGCATAGCGCATTGCAGCTGTAAAAACGCCCAAGAGCACAGAATCCTGAGGATAATACTCCTGTATTAAGGTGAGGTAGCTATCCATACGAACATGAGCGGGTATATCGTCCTTCTTTGTTTCACCAACAAGTGGATGTATAAAAAGCCCGTCAAGCGTCTCTAAGGCGCTTTTCTGTATATATTCATGCGCGCGATGGATCGGATTTCGTGTTTGAAAGCCTACTACTCGCTTCCAACCGCGATCTGCAAAGATCCTTCTCGTCTCGATAGGGTCATAGGCATATTCGGAAAATGGGGTCGCAGCTCTATGATACACCTTTACCTCTCCACCTACATAAATCGGCGATTGCTTTAATAATCGTGCTACACCAGGGTGTGCGATATCCGTCGTGCGAAACACTAATTGTGCCTCTTCAAGTAGATCGACAGTATAGATTTCCTCTACACGAATGCTCCCCATGATGGATCCCTGCTCGTCAATTAGTGGAGCCAGTTCGCCGATCATGAGTCGATTTGCAAGGTCTGGACTTACAGAGAGCGTGATCGGTAAGCCCCATAACAATCCAATTTCAAGCCTCATCTCATGTAAGACGCGATGATACTCTACTTCCTTCATAAAGCCTGACAATGGTGAGTAAGCACCGTTTGCTAATAAATCTAGATCAGATAAGGCTAAGGGATAAAGTAAAATAGGTGGATTTGAATAATCGGATAACATGGTCTTGCTGGTTGTATCCGTATAGCAGGGGGTCAGCATGCCTCCATGGGGTGAATTACCTGCTAGTTGTTCATAAGTAATCATAGTAACACATCCATCTGTTCATTTATTAAATCAGTTTGATGCCGGTCAAAAGTAAGACGGATAAAATGATCAAGCGTACGATCGATTCAGGAATTCGTATCGTTAGCTTACTACCTATAATGATGCCTGGGATCGAACCAATTAGGAGTTGAAGTACAAAGAGGATATTTACCGTTCCCATTGATAAATGCGCAAGCCCTGCAACTGTAGTGAGAACCGCTCCATGGAAAATATCGCTTCCTACCAGCCTTGCAGGAGCCAACGGATAAAAAATCATCAAAGCAGCAATGAAAATGGAACCGCTCCCCACTGAGGTCAAGCCAACCAATAGTCCACCAGCAAATCCGAGTAATATTAGACGTCCTATTTGTTGCTTAGGTTGTTTGCGCTGATGCTCAGGTCCCTTATCTAAATGCAGTTTCTTAATGACCAGATTGTAGATCATAAGGACTGCTACACCAATAAAAGTAAAACCGAGTAGATGTGCCAAAAAGCGATCAACGTGAACAGAGGAATAATGATGAAGCAATGTGATCGAAAAAGCGCCAATTAGACTACCAGGAATACTTCCGATCGCTAGTATTTTGACAAGTGAAAGATCAACGCTTTTTTGCCGTAGGTGTTGGAATCCTCCTACCCACTTTGTGATGCCTGCATACATCAAATCGGTTCCAATCGCCATACTTGGTGAAAAACCATACAGAAGTATTAAAAGTGGAGTCATTAAGAGTCCTCCACCCATCCCGGTAAGTCCCACCATCGTGCCGACGAGAAAACCTACGATAATAATGCTTATCATTCACTCACCTACCTGTGTAAACCACACTCAGTCTTTTCAAATCCACCCCATCGGCCACTTCGTAAATCCTCTGCAGCAAAAACTGGATTCGTACAGACTGCACAGCCGATACTCGGATAATTTTGGTCATGCAACGGGTTATAAGGTACTTGGTTCTGATGTATATAGTTCCAAACATCTAGATCGCTCCAATCAACGATTGGGTTGATCTTGGTCAAAGAAAACCGGGCATCCCATTCCATCTTCTTTGCATTGGCCCGGGTGGGTGACTGAAGTCTACGAATGCCAGTAATCCAAGCTTTGTAGTGAGCTAAATAATTTTGTAATGGTTCTACCTTTCGTAGGTTACAGCATTGGTCTGGTTCCCTCTTCCATAACTCACGACCATATTGTTCTTCCTGCGCTTTTAGAGATAGATTGGAAGTTACACTCGTAAAGCTGCGGTTATACTTCTTCTCTAAACGCTCGATCGTCTCATATGTTTCTGGAAAGTGAAGACCAGTGTCTAAAAAAAAGATGTCGATGTCGGGTTTGATCTGTGAAAGCATGTCGATGATTACAACATCTTCTGCGCCGAAGCTCGAGGCAAATGTAATGTGGTTACCATATTGAGCTACTGTATACTCAAGTAATTCAATTGCTGGAGTATTTTCAAAGCTTTCCTTGGCTGACATCTACTCCCCTCCTTTAGTAAATTACCCGTGTGTTATTTGCCCATCTGCCCACATTTTATGCACCGATACCCATTGCTTGTGACCCAGGGATAGAAAAAAGAGCGCCTATTTTTCCTAGGTAAGAAAAAAATCTCTAGTCTCAATTGCTTGAGATCTAGAGATTCTCTAATGATCATTCAACTTTTCCATGCACGAGTCTCACCGACACGTTTGGTAATTCCGAGCTGGTCCATCATTTCCAATATAGGTATGATGTACTTGCGAGATAATCCAAGAGTATCTTTAACATCTGAAATGCTGATCGTATCAGCTTTACAATTGCTACGCAAAAGATCTATAGTCTCCTGCCAGCACTGTTCCGTCCAGACCCATTTTTCGCTCATATTGATCAGTTCACCCTGCTCAATATAAAAGCGCCGCACTTCCTCTGCCTGCTTAGGCATTAGCCCAGCCTGCTCTGCTAGTGCTAGCCAATCCGATACCTCTCTGCCTTCGAGTTTTAGTTGCTTTAGTAATTGCTCTGCCTTCTGCCGTAGTTGCGCAGGAAGCTGTGGTAAAAACGTAGAGAGTACGAGACGTTCTCCGATGAACCGGATGCTCTTTTGATTCAATAGGTGTTGAATAATCGAAGCAAACAGTTCCTCCGACCAATTTGCTAATTGCTCCTTACACTCCGAACGCTTCATTCCCTTTTGCATCGGATTCTTTTGATGAAATACTGTTAGTAATTCGATCAGTTGCTTTTTACATTGATCTACATATTCACGGTGAGCAATCATCTGCTGTAGATCACTTTTACCCCCTGTTGAGAGCAAGAGTATTTCTCCTTTTGCAAGCAGTTCATCAACGTATGGTTCTAAAGTCGACCACGGGATCGTGAGCTCATTTTGCAGTTCGATGAACCGCTTTTCTTGATTGCGAAGTTGAAGCAAAATGAGTTCTCCGATCGATGCCAGATGTAGCTTCCTTAATCGTTCCACCGTTTCAACTCGGAATGGATATTTCTTGCCCCTCGGTGAAATGACTTTCCCCCCACCTAATGTAAGTGCTGGAGTCGGACGTCGTAATAAGATCAGGTCACCTCTTTTTACTACAAGTGGCTCCTCTAATAGCAGTTGAGCATATGTACGCTCACCTGGCTGTAGCTCGCTTCGATCAAAAAAGAGGATTGTGCCATCGATCTCAGCGGTTCCCGAGTATACAGAGATTCGACTACGATGCCTAAGTGGTGTTTCTAGTGATGACAACAGGTTGACCTCTAAATCAATACGCTCATTCGACTCTAAAAAATGGGGGGCAAGTAAAACATCCCCTCGTTTTACTTGATCATGTTCGATGCCACTTAGATTCATCGCCGTACGTTGTCCTGCAAAAGCAATCGAAGTATTCTGATGATGTACCTGTAATCCACGAACACGCACCATTACATCCTGAGGTAGCAATCGTAAAGAGTCGCCCACCTCCACCTTGCCTTCAAAGACGGTACCTGTTACGACTGTACCAGAGCCCTTTACCGTAAATGCTCGATCGATAGGTAAACGGAAAAATTCTTCAACCTGACGACCAGGGACTACCGCCAATGTATTCGTAATTTCATCCTTAAGCTCAGCAATTCCAATACCTGTCTTAGCACTGATCGGCATGATCTTGGCATGGGCAAGGAATGTATTCTGAACAGTTTCTTGTACTTCCTCTATGACTAAAGGCAAAAAATCCTCAGCAACCATATCGATTTTGGTAATCACAATCATTCCTTTTTTCACACCAAGGAGTTCAAGAATATCCAAATGCTCACGCGTCTGCGGCATTACGCCTTCATTTGCGGCTATGACCAAGAGCACTAAATCGATGCCTGCGATACCTGCAATCATTTGACGAATAAATCGTTCATGCCCAGGTACATCTACGACCCCCACCTCTTCACCATTTGGTAGGCGAAAATGCGCAAATCCAGTTTCAATGGAGATCTGGCGCTCCTTTTCTTCCTTCAAGCGATCCGTTTCAATTCCAGTTAAGGCCTTTGTCAATGTAGTCTTACCATGATCAATATGACCAGCAACTCCAACAGTATAATGAACCATATTCGATCCTCTCTTTATTCTTAATCCGACACTTCTGTTACAACAGTATAAAATATCGATTCAGTTGGCAAGCGATGAGAGATTGTTAATGATCATCAATGTTATTCCTTGACAGTGGTAAACTTGTCCACTTATAATAGGCGTAGAAGTAAAGGGGAGTAGCTTTTACGATAAAGTCGTCATTACGGGTGTACAACCCCGGCTTTATTGGCAACATTTACGTTGTTAGCAAGACCTTTGCCAATATGGCAAAGGTCTTTTTTATTTTTGTTATCCGTACATACTAAGCCTAGAGGAGGCCAAACGATGGAGATATTTACTTTAGAAGGCTTAACTGCATTACTCAGCATCCTGATGATCGATATCGTACTTAGCGGTGATAACGCGATCGTCATCGCTTTAGCTAGCCGCAATTTACCTAAAGAACAGCAAAAGAAAGCAATCTTCTGGGGCACTGGAGGAGCGATTTTGGTCCGTGTAGTTCTAACCATCTTTGTGCTCTTCTTGCTAAAGGTTCCATTCCTGCAATTGATCGGTGGAATTCTGTTGCTATGGATTGCGTACAAGCTGTTGGCAGATAATAAAGAAGAACATGTAACTACCATTAAAAGTAGTAAATCACTAACTTCTGCAATACAAACGATTATTTTCGCTGATATCGTTATGAGTCTTGATAATGTAATTGCCGTAGCAGGTGCCGCTAAAGGGCATGTCCCTCTGATCATTATTGGAATCGCGATCAGCATTCCTATTATGGTTTGGGGTAGCCAGTTAATCCTACGTATCATGGAGCGTTATCCTGTGATTCTTTATATCGGCGTAGCCATACTTGCTTGGACAGGTGGCGACATGATCCTAAAGGATGCTAAGGTACAAACGTGGTTGGCTCCGAGTATGGACGTCCTAAAGTGGGCTCTACCAGTTGCTGCTGTTGTCATCATCTTGTTGATCGGCTACGTCAATAAAAAGAGACATATTCGCTCTGCTTAAGTCAGTCCACTTATAAAAGAAAATAATTTGATAGTTTCAGCCTTCTAAGTCAATGCTAATTAATAGCACACACTTGGGAGGCTGTTTTATTTGATGAATATAACTGTTGCAAAGTATATTGTTGACCAGCTCAGTGCATGGGGTATAAAACGAATTTATGGAGTTTCTGGAAGTGAAACCATTCCATTATTTCATGCGATTTCTGCAAATAATCAAATACAATTAATCACCGTTCGTCATGAATCTGCTGCTGGCTTTATGGCAGCAACTGAGGCAAAGAGTAGTGGTCAATTAGCTGTATGTATCGTTACCTCTGGTCCTGGACTTACGAATCTGCTAAACGGTATTGCGGATGCTAGTCAAGATCATGTACCGGTGCTTGTCTTATCCGGACAAATCAAGTCAGAGAAAATCGGTACACATTTTAAACAGTATATCGATCAGCAACTTTTGATCTCACCACTTGCTCTCTATTCAGAATTGCTGACGCATGCAGATGCCACTCCATCATTACTACTACATGCCATGCAGACTGCTCTATTACAAAAAGGAGTCACACATCTTAGCATTCCGGTTGATTTTCAGGAGCTTCACCTCAAGGATGCTATCATCCGAAAATGGCCAGAAGCACTCTTTCAGATGAACCCACAAATTAACGAAGAGCAAATTCAAAGTATAAGTCAACAAATTGCCAAGTCAAAACGTCCCCTAATCTTATTTGGTGTAGGAGCTAGACAGTCTGCATTAGCAATCACTACTTTGGCAGAGAGAATTGGCGCAGGACTCATTGCAAGTCTTGGCGCAAAAGGGATGATCTCTGAAGATCATGATCACCATCTTGGATCACTTGGAGATGGAGGCAGTGATGAGGCAATCCAACTGCTGCAAGAGGCAGATTTACTACTTATTATTGGGTGTACATGGTATCCTGAAGCCTTTATTCCTAACCAATTACCACTCATCCAAATCGATTTAAATCCTAATAACATCGCATTACAACATCATCATATCGACATATTCATTGGTCGTGCTGAAGAGGTCATCCCAAAGATCATCACTAATCTTGTAAATGAGCCAAACAAAGAGTGGAGTCATAAAGTACACACTATGCACCAACAATATATTGAGAGAATTGCGATAGAAACCGCGATACAGTCCGATGCCACCCGTGTTCACCCAGCTCATCTTATGGGCGCACTCTCGGCACAAATCCCTAAAGATGCCATTATCATTGTCGACACAGGTGAGCATACGATCTGGTTCAATCGCTATTTTACAGGAAGATGTGAGCGTGTACTTTTTTCCGGAAAATGGCGGAGCATGGGCTATGCATTGCCCGCGGCAAATGCAGTAAAGCTCCTCTACCCTGAAAAAACGGTCATTGCGATTATTGGTGATGGTAGTTTTTTAATGAATGTAGGTGAATGCTCAACAACAAATCGCTACAACCTAGCGATCAAGGTAATCGTAATGAACAACAATGCACTCATTTTAGAGGAACGCAGAAGTATGGAAAAAGGGTATTCTCCCAGTGGAACTTCTCTTACGAATCCCGATTTTGTCCAACTTTCTTCCTCCTTTGGCTGGCATGGGATGAATGTACATTCGGAGAGCGATTTAAGTGAAGCAATTGTGCAGATGCTACGTGCTACAACACCCATTCTCTTAGATGTTGAACTAAGCACAGATATGCCCAGAAGTATAAAACCTGAACAAATCCAACAGTCTCTTACATAGAGTTTTTTAGAAGGGTGGTAAGGCCAATGCCTAATTGGTTAGATGTGATTATCAGAAGCATTGGTGCATTTGTACTTTTACTTTTCATGGCGCGAATATTAGGAAAGCAAACCATCTCTAGGATGAATTATTTTGACTTTGTAGCGGCGATTACACTAGGAGGTATGGCGGCCAATATGACCTTCGATGTCCGTCTACCTGCATGGGATAACGTAATTGCCATTATTGTATTTTCGATGGTTGCACTACTTGCTTCCTATACTGTTATGAAAAGTAGAAAACTACGGAAGTGGATTGCAGGAGAAGCGACCGTGTTGATCGAAAACGGACAAATATTAGAAGGGAATATGCGTAAGATTCGATATACCTTGGACAATCTCAATCATCATCTACGACTCAATAATATATATAGCCCTGCAGATGTAGAATTCGCAATTCTAGAAACCAATGGTGAATTAAGCATACATAAAAAACCAAAGTCCGCAGCTAAAAAAGAACTACCTATCTATGTTAACGATATCGTAAATCAAAGCAAAATTCCCATCGAAATCATCATGGACGGTAAGCTCGTCGAAGAGAATCTGCAAAAAAATCATATTCCAGAAGAATGGGTGGACTATCAGCTCACTATCCGGGGCTATAAACGAGAGGACACGAACTATATGGTTCTTGGCAGCGATCGACGCATCTACATCGACACCTACAATGATCATCTTAAAATGCCTCGCGATTATTAAAAATATCCTTCTAATTTGACTTTCGCAAGCACCAGCCCCTATAATAGGATTCGACAATATTAACGGGTACGGTTGGTATGCTGGTGCTGCTCACGGTCTTCAAAACCGATCGGGAGGCATTTATGACTCCGCTGGGTTCGATTCCCAGACGTTCCCGCCAATCCTCTAAGAAAATACAACGGATGGATATTCCCCTTCAAAACTGATGTAGAGGACTCACCCTCTTACCATATTAACGATTGATTGGTAGGAGCAAAAACGATACCTCAGATCTTTCTCCTGTACAGCCATTTACTGAATACTCAATGCCACTTTCCGTTTCAACCTGAACGATATTATCACAAACTACACTAAATATATTACTTGAACCATATTTGTCTTTGGAATTATCGTACTTAAGAATTAAATTCTTCCCGTCATGTTTTATATCATGAAAAATGGGATCGCCCTCAATTGTATAACTGGTCACTCGAATTTCATCCTTTTTCTTAGCTTTAACATTTTCTAGAAATTGAACCAATCTCTCAATATTAATGAATTTACCATGTAAATTAACAATGTCGCCATTTTTTATTGCCTGTGTAGAGTTATTAGAACAACCGATTAAATTTAGCAATGAGAAAAACATAACCAAAATGACAACCCATCTTTTCGACATGAATTTCTCTCCTTTTTATTGGACTATTAATACCAAATACCTTTTATCATAAGGTTACTTTCGTAAATTTTGTTGTTTTTACGATAAAATTTGTAATGGTCGGTTTATCTGATACAATTAATTTGATAGTTAAACAGTGTGTTGAGGGAGTGGTAATTTTTTGGCAACTGATATTGTGAAAAATAAAAGGAAAAAGGGAAACAAGATACTTAAAATTTTTCTTGTAGTAGGATTATTATTAATCGGAATCATAGGTTACGGAGTTTATTGGGCATTCTTTGATATGAATAGATTACCGACAGGAGAATATATTACGGAAGAAACCTCTCCTGATGGCACCTACACTTTAAAAGCCTATGTATCAAGTACAAGTTTAAGTGCTGATGCTGTAAGAGGCGAATTAATATTTAATGAGCGTAATGGTAAAACAAAAAATGTTTACTGGAATTATCGAGAATCCACAGCAAAAATTGAATGGATAGATGATGACACAGTAGTAATTAATGGACATAGACTAAATGTTCCTAAAGAAAAATTCGACTTTAGAAATCAATGATTGAAATACCTCAACCTCTTTTGTTGAGGTATTTTTTATGCAGTTCTAAACATTTCAACGGTTGTATAGTTTGATTTTTGACACGCTGAAATAAGCAAATTCTTCGCCATATTGATTAACTTCTGGAATTTTTTCTTCTGCTGGATATTCTAAAAAATCATTGATGGCTATTTCATATTGATAAAAGCTTTCAATAGCATCTTGAAATGTAATATCAATATTTTGTGTCATTCCTCGAAAGAAGAAAATAAGCATCAATGCGATCACAGATATAATAAAATTTTAATTTAATTGTCTTGTTGAATTAAAGTTTCAGCGATTTCTATTAAATATTCGAAATTAGTAGGAACATCGTATTTTTGGATGGTTTCTGCTGAACAGCCCATTAAAAACATAAAATGTATAATAGAGAAAATGCTTGAGGAGATCATAAAATACTATTGTTAGGGGTGAAATAATGAAGAAGTATCTGATGGTGTTATCAATTGTTGTAATTGCAGTAATTGGAGCAATTTTATATGTAAAAGAAGAAGACAAACCAATAAACTTTGTTGTTTTCTCGCAATATTTTAATGACGAGTTACAGAAATCTCTTGTTGACCGGCTAGAAGCTAATAACATTCCATATCAAGTCGATGCAGAAGGTAATGTTAAATTACCCGAAAAAGATGTAGAAAAAGCTGTGCTGTGTTGCTCTTGATATTTTGATAGATTTATCCGATGTTGAACAAGCTTATAACATATTCATAATAATGATGCATCCCATTATGATTGAGGTATTTTACATTGAACTCACCTCATTTTTTCACTGCAAACCACAAGGTCCATGAATCCTTCTCAATAATCGGTGTATCATTATTTTTAAGTTTGTTTTTGATGAATACAATCAGCTCGTTAAGCTCATTATCTGTTAACTCATGAAGAATCGAACGACCCGTCCTTTGCATAAGGTCCGAAATTAATGAATCGAGGTCATTGTAAACACGTCTAGTTTCCCAAAGCTGTACTTCTTTTATAACAGTAAGCCTATTCGTTTCAATTGCTTGTTTTACTTGATTTGAATTATATCGCCGTGATGTTTCTTTTTCAATTAATTTGGGATATTTCTCAAAAAAATAACCTCTAATATGATTTTCATCACCTGGCAATAAGCAATCTGATGGTGTTCGGTCTTGAATAATCAGCATTCCGTTAGTCGTCAAGATACGATTAGCTTCTTTGAAACAACGATCTAAGTCATCCAAATGATGGATCAATGCTCTTTCCAAAATGACGTCGAATTTGTTATCAGACAATCCAGTATCATAAGCATGACCCTGTGAAAATGTTACATTGTTCAATTCCTTGCAGTTTTCAGAAGCACCTTTTAACATTTCCTCTGAAAAATCTACTCCAGTTACATGTGACGCTCCTAAACTTACAAGTGCCTTGATATAAATACCCCCACCGCAACCGATATCAACAGCATCTTTGTCCAATACATCAACCGTTTCTTTAATAATTGACAGCCATGATTCATCGGCAGTTCTAGTTGTATATGACATTCTGTTTTTTTCATCGTGAAAGTTGATTGGCATGAATATAGCCCTCCTGCTATATATCTTCAGTTGAAACCCCCATAATACAATTGTTTCCTATTTTATTTTAACACAAATAATGGAAAAAAAGATATAAAAAGGCCTCCATTTAGGAGGCCTATTGTGTATAGATAATCATACTACCAACAATTACTCATTATTATTCCAGTTCATACTTACTTCCAAAGCCTTCTCCGCACGTTCGATCGCCTCAACCACCTGATTACGCGCAGTACCGCCATATACATTTCGTGCATTCACGACATGCTCTGGCTGAAGTACCTCATATATATCTTCCTCAAATAATGGTGAAAAACTCCGAAACTCATCTAATGATAAATCAAGCAATAGTACCTTTTTCTCGATGCAATAGAGTACGAGCTTGCCAATCACTTCATGCGCATTGCGGAAGGGAAGTCCTTTTTTGGCTAAGTAATCGGCGATATCGGTTGCATTGGAGAAATCATTGCGCACCGCTTGACGCATGGCATCCTTATTCACCTTCATCGAAGCGATCATCGGTGCATAGAGCTGTAATGCTCCTTTTAGCGTCTGCACAGTGTCAAACATACCTTCTTTATCCTCTTGCATATCCTTATTGTAAGCGAGCGGCAATGACTTGAGCACGATCAGTAAGCCCATCAAGTTCCCATACACTCGTCCTGTTTTCCCCCGTACAAGCTCGGAGACATCGGGGTTTTTCTTTTGTGGCATGATGCTCGAGCCTGTGCAGAATGCATCGTCAAGCTCAATAAAGCCAAATTCACTGCTCATCCACAGAACAATTTCCTCACTCAATCGCGAGAGATGCATCATAATCAGTGATGCGTTACTCAAAAATTCGATGATAAAATCACGATCGCTGACAGCGTCCAGACTGTTTTCATATATCTTCGTAAAGCCTAATTGCTTTGCGACAAAATGGCGATCAATCGGAAATGTCGTTCCTGCTAGTGCACCTGCTCCAAGTGGCAAAATGTCGATGCGTTTGTAGCTATCCTGTAGTCGCTCGATATCGCGACCAAACATCGCTACATACGCCATTAAGTGATGCGCGAAAAGAATAGGCTGAGCACGTTGTAAATGGGTATACCCCGGCATGATTGTATCTAGGTTTTGTTTCGCCTGATGGATCAGTTCTTGCTGTAAGTGATGTAATAGATCTATCAGTTCTAATACCTGCTTGCGTAGATACAGATGCATATCGGTTGCAACCTGATCATTACGGCTACGTCCCGTATGAAGCTTACCCCCTACTGGTCCAATCTCCTCGATCAATGCTGCTTCGATGTTCATATGAATATCTTCATTCCGAACGGAAAATTCAAATTCCCCATTACGCACTTTTTCTCGTACCTTAACTAGACCAGATTTGATCAACTCTACATCTGTTTGCTCTACGATCCCACACTTTCCAAGCATCGTAACATGTGCAAGACTTCCCTCGATATCCTCTTCAGCCATTACATAATCAAAGCGAATCGAGGAAGTATACTCATCTACAAGTTGGTTTGTCTCTTTCGTAAATCTGCCACCCCAAAGCTTAGACATATTGCTCACTCCTTAAATTCTTACGATATTTACATCAGAAAGCTTCTTTATTTTTTATGTTGTTGGGCTGCATACATCTTGAGACGCAATGCTTGTAGGTGTATAAAGCCAGTCGCATCGTTTTGGTCGTAGCTATTGGTTGGATCAGCCTCCATCGTAGCGATCTCTAGATTGTATAAACTTACAGGACTCTTCATACCTGCCGTAATCACATTGCCTTTATATAACTTTAGCCGAACTGTACCCGTGACATTTTTTTGACTCTCCGTAATAAGTGCCTGTAGAGCATAACGTTCTGGGGCAAACCAAAAACCATTATAGATCAGGCTACTATAGCGTGGGATAAGTGAATCACGAAGATTCATCACTTCACGATCCATCGTAATCGATTCCATGCAACGATGAGCGGCAAACAGAATCGTACCACCTGGTGTCTCATAAACTCCACGACTCTTCATACCAACAAAACGATTTTCCACCATATCCAGACGACCAATGCCGTGTTTACCACCAAGGCGATTGAGCTGAATCATTACTTCTAGAGGAGACATCTCTACTCCATTAATCGCTGTACAATTTCCTTTATCGAACCTGAGCTCTATATACTCAGGTTGGTCCGGTGCATCTTCAGGAGCAGTACTCAAAAGAAACATTCCTTTATTCTCCTCCGAACTCGCATCAAACCAAGGATCTTCCAATATCCCACTTTCATAGCTAATATGAAGCAAATTACGATCTGTTGAATACGGCTTTGAAGCAGTTGCCTGGACTGGAATATCATGTTTTTCGGCATAAGCAATCATCTCTGCTCGGCCTGGAAATGTCTTACGAAATTCTCCATTACGCCATGGCGCTATTACTTCTAAGCTCGGATCAAGTGCTGCTACAGCCAATTCAAAGCGAACCTGATCATTCCCTTTACCTGTTGCCCCATGTGCGATATATTTTGCCCCTTCAGCATGAGCAATCTCGACCATCCGCTTTGCGATCAATGGACGTGCAATGCTTGTCCCTAGCAAATATTGCCCTTCATAAATGGCGCCACCCTGAAACATCGGGTATATAAAGTCGCGTGCAAACTCATCACGTAAATCATCGATATATACCTTGCTCGCTCCTGTACGAAGCGCCTTTTCCTCTAAACCCTGCAATTCATCCTCTTGCCCTATGTCAGCCGTAAAGGCAATAATTTCGGCATTATATGCATCCTTTAACCATGCCAAAATAACCGATGTATCTAATCCCCCTGAATAAGCAAGAACAACCTTGTCTTTACTCATACCGATCCCCCTAATCCGATTCGTTAGTTGCAAACAAGCATTATTATAAAGTAATATGCATTATTATTCAAATGTTTTTATTAACATCTACACGTATTAGCTGCTACTTTAAGATTAATAATAGACAAAATTATGTAAATTTATTGTATAATATAGTGATTAATGCGAATTATACATAGTTGGGGAGTGTAAATATGATTCATATCCTGAAGAAAGTCCCATTATTTACAAAGCTAAGTGAAGATCATTTAGAATTAATAGTAAAACATTCTAACAGACGGAAAATAGCTGCACATACATTATTATTTCGTGAAAATGACCCTGGTTCTTTCTTTTTAGTCATTTTAAAAGGATCGATCAAAATATATACAAATAATAAGACGACAGGGGAGGAGAAAATTCTATCTATTTTTAAAGCTGGTGACAGCTTTGGAGAGTTGTCTTTAATTGATGGTAAGCCACGCTCTGCCTCGGCACAGACTTTGGAAGAGACGATTTTACTTAGCATTGCGAGAGATGATTTTATGCGTTTATTAAAAGACGATTTTAATATTACGCAAGCTATCATGATCGAATTAAGCATTCGGCTACGTGAAACCAATCAACATGTAAATGATCTAACCTTTCTCGATCCTCGCACAAGAATCATAAAAAATGTCATCCAACTTGCAAATCGGCTAGGCTCTCGAGATCACGACATCATCTATGCTAATATGCCACTTAACAACGATGAGCTTTCACAAATGGCAGGAGTGACAAAAAAAGAGTTGTCAGAAGTCATCCGTGAACTCGAAACGAGCGGAGTTCTCTCTATGGAAATGAATTCCTTTATCCTCAATCTCTCAAAAGTACGCCAGTAAAAATACTACTAAATAACGACGAAGCACCCGTATACTCAACTCACATGAGCTACAGGTGCTTCTTTTTTACGTTATATAACAATCAATTCATTCGTTTTTGCTTCCCATACTTTGCTTTCGGAAAAATGGGTTACAAGCTCTTTATCCAACTTACCTTCCTCTGCCATACTATACAGTATGGTAAGTGCCCGATCCACAGGCATCGGCTTTTTATACGGTCGATCTGTAGCTGTTAACGCATCAAATATATCAGCAATGGTCATAATGCGTACCTCGAGTGGGATTTGATCGGCTGCTACGCCTTCAGGATAGCCACTACCATCCAACAGCTCATGATGAGCTGCCGCCCACAGTGGTACTTGCTGTAGTTTTTTATTGAAATGCATCTTGTCGAGCATCACTTTCGTCATCACAACATGGTTTTCCATAATTTTTCGCTCGCTTAAAGTCAATGTACCTCTAGGGATTGTCAGACACTCAAGCTCATCTGCAGTAAGATATGACTGCCATTCACCTTGCAAGTCCTGGTACTGTAACTTGCTGATCTCAGTCAGTTGATTGCAACGCTCATCATCAACAAAGTGGGCTGGATCATTACAGTAGCTAATTAATTCCCATGCCATATCGAGGTCAGCGATCTCCACTGCCCGAACGCTCGCTTCTGTTCCTTCTTCTAGATGCGTTATCCTTTGTAATGCATGAATCAGATCAAAGCGAGCTTTAACTGCTTCATATTTCCTTCCAAGACGTGTCGGTTTATCCATCACTCTTGAGGGAACAGCGATTTTACCAATATCATGGAGCCAGGCGGCGATCACTAGCTGATGTAAACGTTGATCTTCAAAATACTCCGCAAACCGTCCTTCTACATGTAATTGATTCAGATATTTGGCCAATCCTTCTGAGAGTTGCACTACACTTCGCGTATGATTGACGTTATATGGTGAGCGCGCATCGATTGTCGTCGTCATTACTTCTACAAAGGAATTAAACAGCAAGTCGATTTCTTCAATATACTGCATGTTAGAGAGCGCAATACCCGCTTGAGAAGCAAGAGACTCAGCAACAAGCTCTATATGTTTTGGAAATGACGTTATCTTACCCAATTCATCCAATGCATTGATTAACTGTAGTACACCAATAATCTCGCCATCGCGTTTTTTAAGTGGAATAACAAGTAACGAGCGAGTAAGATATCCTGTTATTTCGTCATATTTTTTGGGTCCAGTAAAGTCAAAACGATCACTATTGTACACATCTTCAATATTGACCACTTCACCATGAATCGCTACATACGATGCAACATTGGATTCCGTCATCGGTACAGGCGGGAGATCGATTACCTCTCCGCCTCCACCTTGGTAGATGTTCAAGCGATTATTTTGGATGATTTTGAAGTACAAATACTCTTCATCACAAAGATAAAGCGTACCTGCATCGGCATGTGTCACTTTACGAGCTTCGGTAAGAATCATTTCAAAGAGGCGGTCATTATCACTCTCAGACGTAAGGGCAATCCCTATTTTTAATAAGTCATGGATCGAATCCAAAACTTCAGCAGTATAATGATTCATCTTAATACTTCCTTCTCCTTATTGAATAGAGTCAATGATGATCGCGCGTGAATCCTCGATCCAGTCAACCAAAAATTTGGTTACCTTCGCCAACTCATCCAATTCGATATAAGTTCGTCCTTCTTTGATGAGCAGTTTGTTACGATCGACACCTACCCGAACATGCATATCTTCTTTATCAATGTCAATCTCCCTCGTTGCTCCAATCCACTCTACTTGAGCACCCCAGCTTTCGAACAAACTACGCACAGGAAGATAAATACCACTATCGATAATCATAGGCTTGTCTGAGCCAAATGAAATATTCTCGTAATCAAACCATACCTGCACAGCATCACTCGCCGGATGGAGATCAATGCTCATCAATATATCCTCGACACTTTTAACAACTTGTAGATTTTTCAAATCGATATCCATCATCTTGACCTTGTTGTTGTAGAGGTCCGTAAAGTACAACTTACCCTCAAAATAAGCAACATCGACAGGGTTGAATAACTGCGCATCCACTGCCGTTCCGTTTACATCACCTGCGGTGTTTTTGCCGAGAAGATTGATCACAGTACCATCTGCCTTGATCGCACGAATACGATTGTTGAGGCTATCTGCAACAAAGAGAACACCATCCGCAAATGCCAATCCTTTTGGATACAGGAAGAGAGCCTCCTCCTTCACGCCATTGCGATAGCCGCCATCCATATAGCCTGTTTCTGAATTGCGTGGAGATGCTTTACCTGCAAATGTACTTACTTGATCTCTAGATACCTGACGAATTAAATGATTCCCACTGTCGGATACATACAAATTACCCTTATCATCAAATACGAGATCATTCGGTTCGTTGAAGCGTGCTTTTGATAATGCCCCATCGAGAAAGTCGCCATCCACTTTCAAATGCTGTCCTGCATACGTCGTGACTGTGCCATTCGAATCGATTTTGCGGATCACATGGTTTAATGTATCTGCGACGTAGAGGTTATTTGCTTTGTCAAGTGCTAAGCCACCTGGGCTGTTAAACTGTGCTTGGGTGCGATCACCATCTGCGTAGCCAGCTTTCCCAGTGCCCGCATACGTGTATACCTTGCCTCCAGCGAACTTGCGGATGACATTGTTGCCTGTATCACTGATGTAGAGATTCCCATTGGCATCAACGATAGCATAACGCGGTAGATCAAAAAAAGCCTGTAATGCATCATCGTCAACATGTCCACCAAGCGGCAGACCAAAGGCATCCGTGCCTTCAGTCAGACCTGCAAGAGTTATAATCTCGTTATCTATCACTTTACGAATCTTGTGATTTACAGAGTCTACAATGATGAGATTTCCATCCCGATCGATAGCTAGCCCCCACGGTTGATTGAACTTACTCTCAACTAACTTCCCATCCAAGAAACTCGGCTCACCTGTACCCGCATAGTTATTGACACCAGGTGCAGCAAAGGCGGTGGCGCTAAGAAGAATAATCGCTAACGCTGTAATCAGACTACCTTTATAAATAAACCGTTTCACGTTTAATCACCTCTACGCTTTCTATTATCTAAATATGATCGCCTCTACATCTTCTCGATTACTGAATTGAAAAACTAGCTTTACTTTAGAAGTCAACTCATTACTAAACATAGAGCTTAGTGCATCCGATTGAATATAAACACTCCAGTCATCAGCCGTATAATTACTTTGTTGTTCTAATTGATTTTCTACGCCATAATCGCCTGAAGCATCATCCCATACTTTGTATGAAATTTTTTCCAAACCAAATGAACCAGAAAATAACCATATCGAAAGGTAAAATCCACTATAATAGTAATGTGGCAATAACTCTTCAGCATCGTCAAGAGAAGCAGGATCTAAATCACTAACAATGACATCAGAGACAACATCCTCTTTAAACCAATTGTAATATTCATCAAAAAAGCTCCATGTTTCAATAATGAATTGATTGTGATTACCTATAAGCGGAGTTGAAAGCGTAATCGTTAACGAACGCTGATCCGAACCAAATTGACCGTCATCATAATCTCCTAAAGGTACATTAGTGAATCCATCTCTTGATAATCGAATCGCTCCTCGTAGACTTCCATAATTGTAATCGAAATATACAGGTTGATTAAAAATGAAGGTTACTTCATCATACACGGCATTAACGACCGTATCCACAATTTCTAACGGAGTATAATACATGGAATTATCATGAATCGTAAATATTAATTGCCGTTCCTGTTTTGTTGAGTACTGTGCATGTAATTCAGTTATCGCGCCAAACAGTTCCAGGTCATTCCGTCCAATACTTATTAAGACGAATTCTGGTGTTACATTATAAGTATAATTTATTTCCAATGGAGTCAAATATCCACAGTTATCAATGCCATCACATGCTTTATAGAACAAAGCAGGATGAGTCGGATTGCCTGATATAACATCTACATCAGCTGGAAGTATAAAATATAATCCTTCCATCATTCTATTGTTGTTAATATTGAAGTTTTCTGCCGAACCATTTGCTTGCAATGGCTCTGTAACAATTACAGCATCAAATACATCATTCTCAAATAAGAACCGATTTTGATCACCTTGAAAGGGCTCTTGAAATGTTATGCGAAATATATTCCCATCTAGTGTTACACTTTTAATCGAGTTAGTAGCGTAAACAGGAAAAAATATATCATCTTTCTGTGAATAGTATAAGCTCCATTCTATATTATTGCGAACATTATACACCTCATGATCAAATACGAAATCGACCGTTTTCTGATCTTCTTGTATATATGCATCCACTAATGTTAAAGATGGCTTCTCTATAAAATAAATCGTAAGTAGTAGATGTTTGCCAGATGCAAATTGTAATTCAAGGTTTGCTTCCGTCTTGTTATCATAAAAAGATGATTCGAAATAATTAGAAGAGATGGTAAGTTTATTGCCCTCTAAATAATAATCACTCTGATATTGATCTTTTACAAGCTCGTAGCTAGCTTCACTTTCACTGTAGCTATTATTCACTATTCCAACGAGTGCATCCCCATTTAGATTAAGCTTAAAATCCATATCTACATAAGTATCCAAATAATATTTCGCACTAAAAGGTCCCTCGATATACGGTCCACCAGAATAATCTACAATCACATTAAACTTTTCAATCGTTTCTGTATAGCCGTCCTTATCCGCTTTTAAAGTTACTTCTATATCTTCATATGGTTGATTAATACGTATTTCGTATTCTCCATCGACTGAACCATGATGTAATTCAATAAGCCCTTGTTGATCTCCAGGATAACTCGCAATTAACCTGGAATCATTTGGATTCACTGATAACGTAAAGCGCCCTTCTCCCCCATAAGGTATTTCAATATCCTTTATTCCGATTAACTTTATTGATGGCAGTTGTGGATCGGGATTAACTGGTGGAACGTATGGATCTTCCGGCTCATTCTCCACAGGTAGCACTGGTGGTGCCGGAGGGGCTGGAGGGGTATGATTCACTCTCCCTTGTCTTGCTTTAAGTAGTTCTAATAGTTGTTGCTCCTGTTGCAGTCTTCTTTTCTCTTCTTCTTGCCTCTTCTGTTCAGCAAGTGCACGAATCCTTTCTAGTTCTCGGATCAGTTCAGCTTGTAATTGATCAGGATATTGCTCAATCCCATCACTAAGTTCTTCAAGCCCAAAGGAATCAAGATTTTCTAAATCTAGTGGTTCTGGAATTTGTGATTCATCAATACTGCTTCCATCAAATGATATTTGTTGGCTCGGATAAACAAATGATGTCCCCCCTGCACCTGGTCGATTATTGAGATTTCCAGCCTCAACTACTCCACTAAATACAGCTAAATAAGTCCCTCCTGTTACTGGGTTCACCCCGACATAAAAATTTGTTCCTCGTACACCCATTACAGAAGTTGGTGTTTTGATCTCGAACTTGGAGTCACCCTTGAGCTTCTCCTTGACATTAACCATCACTTTACCGCCCAGGAGGTTGAGGCTTGTCTTGCCTGATTCAGCCTTGATGCTGCTAACCAATTCACTGATCACTAACTGTGTATCAGGGCCGATTGCTACCTCTTTGTCCTTGTCGAGCTCAATCGTCGTCTTACCATTACGACCTGTAATAATTGTATCTCCCTGTGTGAGCCCCATGTTTTTAAATACGTTAAATTTCTTTTCTCCTCCACCCTTTTTCACCTGTACATCGCCAGAGGACTCTATAACTTTCGCAATTTTCACGTTGTCTTTGGCAAAAGCAAAACTAGGTATGAGTAGTGTTGCTATTAACAATAAAACTAGCACTCTTCTACTATTCTTCAAAATTACTCCTCCTAATACTAACTACTTTATTTTTTTGTGAATTGATTACTATTTAACAATTTTCTCAGAAGCTCTTATTTGTCTTCCATTACACCCTCTAATTGATAGATCGGAATCCCTTGTTCCTTACCCTTTACCTTGATCTCTCCTAGTGGTGTTACAATTACATGATCCTTGACCTGCAGATACGTCGATTCACTTATTATTATTTGATCAGGCTGTGTGTTCGCTTCTAATCGTGCTGCAGTATTCACCGTGTCACCGATTGCAGTATAATCCATCCTCGTTTTTGAACCAATATTTCCAAATACTGCTGGACCTGTATTGATCCCAATGCCAAACTTTACCCCAAAGCCAAAGCGCTCAATTAATTTCTGTTCTAGTGCTACCGAGCCTTCTTTCATCGCCCATGCCGTTTTTACTGCCTTTAGCGCATGATCTTCCAAAAGCAGAGGAGCATTATAGATCGCCATCGTCGCATCACCGATAAACTTGTCCAATGTACCCCCATACTGAAAAATACAGCTTGCTGTGAGATCGAGATATTCATTAAGGATTTCAACAACCTCTTCAGGATCGGCGCGCTCCGATAAGGGGGTAAAACCACGAATATCGACAAACATAACAGTTAGTTCACGTCTCGTACCACCGAGTTTAAGACCTTCATCTCCATTTTTGAGAATCTCATCAACGACTTGCGGAGCTACATAACGTCCAAACACATCGGTCACTCTGCGCCGTTCAAATAATTCAGTAATATAATTAAAAGCTAGTGCCACGATATAGAGTATGAGTAAGTAAGGGAGTAAATAAGCGATCGATATTATCGTTCCTTTTGAATATAGGATCTTTGAGATGTATATTAAGCTTAAAATGCTAATGGCAAGAATCATTGCAGAGATTGCTGGATGTAGTCGATTGAAAAGGATGTAACTAAGGATACCAAAAATGAATAAAATCAACGCATTCCAAGTCCAATGCAGTTCCTGTTTAAAATCACCTTCAAAAAATGTCTGTATAATGTTGGCATGAATCTCGACCCCGTACATCTGGGTTTTGTGATCAAGTGGTGTATAGTAATAATCATCAATTCCTACTGTGTAAGGGCCGATCAATACGATTCGGTCCTCAAAGTAATCAGGAGGGACATCTCCACTAAGTACTAGTGAATACGGAATGACTTCATACTCACCTGGCCCACCTGTAAACGGGATATGAAAGCGACCCCAAGAGTCCAAAGGCAGTTTGGGCCTTTCCACATGTTCTCCAAAGTGCTCCATATACTTTTGATATATGGCCCAACTAAAGCTCTGAACTTCTTGATTCTGATATGTAAAAGTAAATAGCGCCTTGCGAACGATCCCATCAGCATCTGGAATCGTGTTAATATGCCCTAGTGATGAAAACTCTTTTAAAGAGGGAAAGGGTTCGGATAAGCGTATCGCTTCAATTGTTCCACGTGCTCGCGCGTATTCATCAAAGGTGCCGTATTGGGGAAGGATCACATTACCTGCATTTTTTATCGCAGTGATCAATTCATGATCCTCTGTATCGTTTTGAGAGGCTTCTGAGAAAATAATATCAATACCAATCGCCGCTGGGTTCCCTGTAGCGAGTGTATTGATCAGTTCTGCATGAATTTCTCTACTCCATGGCCATTTCCCTATCATCTCGAGTGACTCATCATCAATCGCTAAGATTGCAATATTAAAATCTGAGTTACTCTCCTTTTGCATGACAGCATCTTGAATGCTCATTTCTAGATTTTCTAACAAACGGAAGTTTTTAAGTAAACCCGAATTAACACCATAGATGAAAAATAAAAAAATGAGCGTTAATATGGAAAAAAGATGGAATAATTTTATTTTAAACAGGAATTTTCTCTGCATATATTCACCTACCTATTGTTCTATTAAACTACTACTTCCTTAAAATCGTAGCGATTACAGTTGAATAACCAAGCCTTCACTTGCTGCAATAGTATTGGGAAAATGCTGTTTCGCCTCTCGTTCAATTTGCTCGAGATCTGAATCTGTCCGATTTATATCATGATGGAATAAGTACAACTGCTTAGCCCCTGCAGCCTTTGCCAATTTACATCCTTCCTGCCAGGTTGAATGTCCCCATCCCCTTTTACTCGAATTACCATTAATCCCTAGATATTCTTCTTCTGTATAGAATGCATCGTAGATTAATACATCAGTCCTTCTAACAAATTCTATTAATTCTGGGTCAGTATCAAAGGAATGTTCATAATCAGAAATATAGGATATTGATTTATCACCATACGATATACGATAAAGTAATGTACCGCCTGGATGATTACCTCGCATCGTAGTTATTACAAGATCTTGATCTAGTGATAGTACGTCACCAACAGAAAGGGAATGGAATACAATATTTGCTTTCATCAATTCTAATCCAATAGGCCAATAGGGCTCTTTCATCATGCCAGTAAGTTGTTCTTTAATATGTAAACCGTCTTTTTTTTCGCCATAAATATGTATTGTATTGCCATCAATAAATGCAGGGTTAAAAAAGGGAAAACCTTGAATATGATCCCAATGGACATGACTAAAAAATAAATGGACTGTTAATCCCCTTCCATAATCTGTCCAATTTTCCCCCAATTGTCGAATCCCCGATCCTGCATCAAAAATGAGTAATTGCTCTCCAGCCTCGATCTCAATACAAGGTGTGTTACCACCATATTTCAATACATCTTTTCTTGCTACAGGTAGAGAACCACGAACTCCCCAAAAGGTCATTCTGAACCCAACATTTGTCATAGTAATCACCAGTTCCCATCAGAATGTCGATTGTTTATTTATAATATTGCTTTATTTTACATTTATCTATTATATATTATATTGAATGTCGAATCAATAAATATCTGTTAAATGATATAATAATTTCCTATTGACAAATGAAATTATCCCATATAAAATTATCAACAATTCAATATATAATTAAATCGATGAGTAAGAGTAAGTAGGTATGTTTGATTCGTTTCAGAGAGCTGGGAATGGTGGAAACCAGCACGATAGGGCATTCTGAATGGACTTACGAGAGGTATGCCGAACAATCTTGTTTAGTAGGCATCCCGGGTTCCGCCGTTAAAAGGATAGAGGTATCGGCTTTTTAAATGCCCGTACTTTGAATTGAGCGGGTTACTTATTTATATTTATTGATAAGAACCAATTGAGGTGGCACCACGGTAGACATATCGCCCTCTGTATTGCAATTTAGTTGCGTACAGAGGGCTTTTTTAATTCAAAAAAATTGGAGGAGTTAAAATGAAAAGAGGAGCTTTTACATTACTTATTTTTATCTTATTGGTCGAAATTATGAGTGGATGTGGAACTGCCAACAAAGGAGCACAAAAAGAAGTGATTTCAATTGGGATTTCACAAATTGTAGAGCACCCTGCATTGGATGCGCTACGACTTGGGATATTGGAGGGCCTAGTTCAAAATGGATACAAAGAAGGTGAAAATCTCAAAGTTGATTATAAAAATGCTCAAGGAGATATGAATAACGGGATTACGATAGCTAATGGCTTTGTCCTCGACAAGAAAAACATGCTCATCACGATTGCAACACCTACAACACAAGCAGCTGCACAGGCGACAAAGGATATTCCAATCGTTTTTGCTGCAGTTACCGATCCTGTTGCGGCTGATTTGGTTTCGGCTCTAGATAAAATCGATGGAAATATTACTGGAACCTCAGATCAATTACCAATGTCTCTGCAAATAGATCTTATCCAACGTTTCATTCCGGATATCAAGAATCTAGGAGTTGTTTATACAACGAGTGAGGTCAATGCAGGTGTACAGGTAGATGCTATTGAACAAGCGGCTACACCTCTTGGAATCAATGTAGTAAGAGCAGGGATAACAAACTCCTCTGAGGTAAGGGTAGCTACAGAAGCAATTTTGAAAAAAGTTGATGCAATCCTCATACCTGTAGATAATACTGTTGTATCAGCTTTTGAAGGTGTTTTATTAGTTGCTCAAAAAGAGGGCGTTCCTGTATTTGCTTCTGATACCGATACAGTAAAGCGAGGGGCTGTAGCTACTTATGGAATTGATTATAAAAAAATGGGGATTCAGACAGGAGAAATGGCTGCTCGAATCTTAAAAGGAGAAAAACTAGAAGATAATCCTATTGAAGTAACGAAAAATGCTGACCTTACTATTAATCTCAGTGCAGTTACAAGCTTTGGATTAGAGGTATCAGATGAGCTAAAAAAAGAAGCAAAAGAACTAGTCGAATAAAAAATTGTATAAAAAGTTAGTGCTAGTAATCAATATAATAGCGACTTCCCTATGTTTAGGAAGCCGCTATTGAAATCATATGCCTCTAGAATAGATTAACAGTGTTACGCAGGGATTTACCAGGCTTAAATGCGGGAACCTTGCTTGCAGCGATTTCGATCGTTTCCCCAGTTTGCGGATTGCGGCCTGAACGAGCGGAGCGTTGACGTATTTCAAAGTTTCCAAAGCCCAATAGTTGCACCTTCTCTCCAGCTCGTAACGCTTCAGTAATCGCTGATAGAACTGCATCAACCGCTTTTTGCGAATCCTTTTTCGTCAACTCTGTCATTTCTGCAACCCTATGAATGAGTTCTGATTTGTTCATGTGAATCCAACCCTTCTCCTATATTATTTACTGTGTTACCACTACTTGTATTATTAACCGTTTCTGTACTTTCTAAACCTCACCATCTATATTTTTTCGATTAATATTAATCTAGTTATTTACACCACAAAAAAAAGCCCTAAAGGGCTAGATTCCAAATATTATGTAATTGCAATTTTGATGGTGCCGAAGACCAGACTTGAACTGGTACGGTAGTCACCTACCGCAGGATTTTAAGTCCTGTGCGTCTGCCGATTCCGCCACTCCGGCTTATTTTACTGGTGGAAGAAGAGGGATTCGAACCCTCGCTAGGCATGCACCTACTAACGGTTTAGCAAACCGTCCCCTTCGGCCACTTGGGTATTCTTCCTAAATATATTAAGTATGGGGCGATCGAGGGGACTTGAACCCCCGAGTGCCGGAGCCACAATCCGGTGCGTTAACCACTTCGCCACGACCGCCATTTGTAGCACTAGATTTAAATAAATGGTGGCTCGAGACGGAATCGAACCGCCGACACGAGGATTTTCAGTCCTCTGCTCTACCGACTGAGCTATC